>Ga0194133_10000838_pt1 | contig 58338 bp, 60 predicted proteins | sample TA2KigOf40mmetaG_FD_155448 | JGI IMG/M metagenome (GOLD analysis project Ga0194133, IMG submission 155448) | Freshwater microbial communities from Lake Tanganyika, Tanzania - TA2015055 Kigoma Offshore 40m | ecosystem: Environmental > Aquatic > Freshwater > Lake | place: Tanzania: Lake...
AGGAGCGCGTCTTGCTGGGTCTTGCTAAATCGATGCACCTCATCGATAAATAGCACGGTACCCCTGTCATGCAGGGCAAGTTGATTGCGCGCCGCATCGATGACCTCGCGCACGTCCTTGACGCCGGCGGTCACGGCAGACAGTTCCACGAAGCGACGTCCGGTTGCCGTTGAGACAAGACTCGCCAGCGTGGTCTTGCCCGTGCCCGGCGGCCCCCACAGGATCACGGATACGGTGGCGGCCGGGTCACCGTCGAGCAGGCGGCGCAACGGAGATCCTTCTGCCACGGCATGCCGCTGTCCGACGAGGTCTTCGATCGATCGTGGGCGCAATCGCACAGCGAGGGGAGCACCCGGCCGATCAGGCCCGGCGCCTACGTCGAAGAGGCTGGCGGTCATGCGTTCTGAGCCTACGCGGCATCGCGGGGCGTGGCCGGCGCGTGACCTGGCAGCCATCCGGAACGATAGACGCCCACCTCACGGAACCCCAGCGACTGATAGAGCGCCGCTGCCGGAGCATTGCCGGCATACATCTCGAGGTACACCAGCGATGCACCACGGGCGAAGGATCCGAGGACCAAGCTGGCCGTGACCGAGCGACCGAGTCCGCGGCCGCGCTCAGGCGGTGCGGTGCAGATGCTCACCAGGTGCGGTACGCCCCCGGCTATCTCCGATTCCCCTCCCACAGCCAGCAGTCGATCGCCCTGTGTCACTCCGACCCATCGACGCACGGAGTCGTTCCCGGCGAAGAGGTACGCGGAGTCCGAGTGCAAGAGCACGTCGTCGATTCGTCGATCATGCTCGTCGAGGTCCACCGCCATGGCGGACCAGGGCGCCAGTCGGTGATCGGCCTCCTCGGGGGTGATCGTCCAGATGGACCAGTGACCCGGGTCCGCGATCGTGAACCGATCGGGAAGCGACGGGTAGACCCCGGCGTGCACGTGAATGCCGTCGATGTCACGACCGGTCGAGATGTCGTCGATGAGAGCGGCGACGAGGGCAGGGTCGTCGCCTAGCGCGCTGACCCACAGTTCCCCTCCTCGGCGTCCGGGACGGATGAAGGCCACGTGGCCGCGCTCGATCCGATAGTCGAGCACCTCGGTCTCATCGAGGTTGAAGCGCAGGAAGGGGTCAGCCGGACGCGCGGTCCGAAGCGGGTGCGGCATCGATCCCGGCCTCCTTGCGCTGCTTGGGCGTGATGGCGGTGGGTGCCCCGGTGAGGGGGTCCTGGCCGCCACCGGTCTTGGGGAAGGCGATGACGTCGCGGATGCTTGGTGCCCCCGCGAGCAGCATGGCGACACGGTCGAGCCCGAAGGCGATGCCGCCGTGCGGTGGCGGTCCGTACTGGAAGGCCTCGAGGAGGAATCCGAACTTCGACTGCGCCTCTTCCTCCGACATGCCCAGGAGGGCGAACACCCGCTCCTGCACATCGCGTCGGTGGATACGCACGGAGCCCCCGCCGATCTCATTGCCGTTGCACACCATGTCGTAGGCCCACGCGAGTGCCGTGTCAGGCGCAGACTCGAAGGCGTCGATCCACTCGGAGTTGGGCGATGTGAAGGGATGGTGCACCGCCGTCCACCCCTGCGTGCCGTCATCGTCCTCGGTGCGCTCGAACATCGGCGCATCCACCACCCAAAGGAAGGACCACGCCGACGCGTCGATCAGCCCGAGCCGATTGCCAATCTCCATCCGCGTCGCACCGAGGAGCGCGCGAGCATCGGCCACAGGCCCTGCAGCGAAGAACGCGCAATCGCCGGCCGAGGCCCCCACGGCCTGCATGAGTCCGACCTGCTCGGCATCGGAGAGGTTCTTGGCGACCGGCCCGCCGATCTCGCCGTCGGCGCCAAAGGTGACGTAGGCCAGGCCCTTGGCGCCGCGCTGCTTGGCCCACTCCTGCCAGGCATCGAATGTGCGGCGCGGCTGGTCGACGCCCCCCGGCATGACGACCGCTCCGACGTAGGGAGCCTGGAAGACCCGAAACGGAGTCGCGCGGAAGAAGTCGGTGAGGTCCACCAACTCAAGGCCGAACCGCAGGTCGGGCTTGTCGGTACCGAACCGGCGCATTGCTTCGGAGTAGGGCATGCGGGGCACTTCGCCGATATCGACGCCGAGGATCCCCAGCCACAGCGCACGCACGATCGCCTCGCCGACCTCGATGACGTCCTCCTGCTCGACGAACGACATCTCGATGTCGAGCTGGGTGAATTCGGGCTGGCGATCACCACGGAAATCCTCGTCGCGGTAGCAGCGTGCGATCTGGAAGTAGCGCTCCATCCCCGCCACCATGAGCAGTTGCTTGAAGAGCTGAGGTGATTGCGGCAGGGCATACCAGTTGCCCGGCTGCAGGCGCGCTGGCACGAGGAAGTCGCGCGCTCCCTCGGGTGTGGACGCGGTGAGCGTCGGGGTCTCGATCTCGACGAAGTCGCGCGCGAGGAGGGTGTCGCGGCAGATCTGGTTGAGCCTGGAGCGCATGCGCAAATTGCCGCCCACCGAGGGGCGCCTGAGGTCGAGGTAGCGGTAGCGCAGCCGCGCCTCCTCGCCGATCGTGGCGCGGTCATCGACCGGGAAGGGCAGCGGCGCGGCGGGGCTGAGCACCTCGATATCGCTCACCTCGACCTCCAAGGAGCCCGTGGGGATATCTGGGTTCTCATTGCCAGCGGGGCGCTGGCGCACCGTGCCGACGACCCTCAGGCAGTACTCGTCGCGCAGCCCGTGGGCGACATCGGGATCGTTGACGACAACCTGGACGATGCCACTGGCATCGCGCAGGTCGAGGAACGCGACGCCGCCATGATCGCGGCGCCGGTCGACCCAGCCGGCGAGTGTGATCTGGGCGCCGTCGTCCGCGCCGGTGAGCATGCCGGCCAGGTGCGTGCGGATCACGTTGCTCCTTCATCGCCCTCGGCCACGACCACCACGCGCGGTCGCAGGTCAGTATCGGGGGGCGCCCACGTTGTGGCGTCAGCACCCACCTGCTCCCCGCTACGGATGTCCTTGACCGTATCGCCAGCAGCGTCCGGAAACCACACGAAGGGAATGCCCCGTCGGTCGGCATGACGGATCTGCTTGCCAAACTTCTCGGCCGCCGGAGCCACCTCGCAGGGAATGCCGCGGCTGCGCAGGATGTGGGCCACGGCGTTACTGGCCTCTCGCGATTCCTCGCCGACCACGGCAACGAGCACGGCGGAGGGAACCGGGCGAGAGGCACGGACGAGGTCACGTCCGAGCAGGAGCGACACGAGCCTGGTGACGCCCAGGGAGATACCCACTCCGGGATAGGTCGTCGTGCCGTCCGTCGCCAGGGCATCGTAGCGACCTCCGGAGCAGATCGAGCCGAACGTCTCGTGGCCGACGACCTGGGTCTCGTAGACGGTCCCTGTGTAGTAGTCCAGACCGCGCGCGATGTGGAGGTCGACGCCGGCGGCGCCGGGGCGAGCGTGATTAACCACCTCGAGGACCTCTAACAACTCCGCGAGACCCTCGTCCAGCAATGGATCCTCGATCCCGAGCGCGCGGACCCGGTCAACGAAGGAGCCGTCGGCCGACCGTATGTCAGCAAGTGCCAGGCACAGGTCGGCCTGCTGCGCGGTGAGACCGGCCGCCTGGAGCAGATCCCTGACCTTGTCGACTCCCACCTTGTCTAGCTTGTCGATGGCGCGCAGCACCGAGGGCGTATCGGCGATGCCCAGACCGCGGTAGACGCCCTGGAGGACCTTGCGATTGTTGAGCAGGATGACGGTGGGAGGGATCGGCAGATCAGCAAACACGTCCGCCATGACCATGGCCATCTCCGCGTCGTGATGCTGGGCGAGTACACCGACATCGACGATGTCGATATCCGCCTGAGTGAACTCCCGGAAGCGCCCCTCCTGTGGGCGTTCGCCTCTCCACACCCTCTGGATCTGGTAGCGGCGAAACGGGAACGACAGTTGCCCGGCGTTCTCCACTACATAGCGCGCAAAGGGCACGGTCAGGTCGAAGTGCAGCGCCAGTGCGGACTCGTCGTCATCGTGGAGGCGGCGGACGGCGTAGACCTCCTTGTCGACCTCGCCCTTGCGCAAGAGCACGTCGACGGGCTCGACCGAACGGGTTTCCAAGGAAGCAAACCCGTGTAGCTCGAACGCACGCCGTGCCGTGTCGAGGATCTGCTGCTCCACGACTCGCCCGCCCGGAAGCCACTCGGGGAAGCCGGAGAGGGACGCCCTGAGCGTCATCACAGCCCCCTCATCGGGCTCGGTGCGACGGGTCCGTCGGCCGCAAGGCCGACGAGGAAGGGATTCGTGGCGCGCTCCTGGCCGACCGTCGTGAGCTCGCCGTGGCCCGGCATGACCACCGTGTCGTCATCGAGTGGGAGAACGACACGTCGGAGGCTCTCGACCATCGCTTGAGAGTCACCGCCGGGCAGGTCGGTGCGGCCAATGGACCCGGCGAAGAGCAGGTCGCCACTCAGCATCACCGGTGGCCGATCGCCTTCACGGGCGGCGATGAATGCGACGGACCCCTCCGTGTGACCCGGTGCGTGCGCCACTGACAGCGGAACACCGGCGATCTCTAGGACAGCGTGATCGGCGAACGTGCGCACATCGGATGGCTCGGTGAGCTCGAGCTCTCCCTCTGTCATGGCGAGTAACTGCTCGCGGGCGTAGGCAAAGCTGGAGCCCGCAGGATCAGCGAGGCGATAGCGGTCATCGGCGTGGATGTAGGCGGGTATGTCATAGCCGGCAGTGAGGGGGGCAACCGACCACACGTGATCGACGTGCCCGTGGGTCAGCAGGACGGCCACCGGGCGCAGTCGGTGATCGCGGAGTATCTCGGCCAGTGGTCCCGCACTGCCCTGGCCGGGGTCCAACACGAGGCAGTCTTCGCCCTCGCCGGTTGCGACCACATAACAATTCGTGCCCCACGCACCCGCGGGGAAGCCGGTTACGAACACAGTGGCCTCCACAAGGGTGACGACAAGGGGCGTACCGAGCCTACCTGGGACCGCTTCGTAGACTCCCGGGTCGGCGCTTCCCGTCTGGGACCAGCGAATGCGAGGAGGGCACGTGACGTCGAGCAAGCGTAGGCGCGAGCTGGCCAGGGCCAAGGCCGAGCGCCAGGCGTCCCGGCGTCAGGAGTCCTCCCAGCGTCGTCGCCGCCGCAACCAGATAACCGCGGTTCTCGCCGTGCTCGTCGTCGTCGGCGGTGGCATTGCGTGGTACGTCGCCAGCCGACCGGCCGAGGCCCCTATCGACGCTGCCGTGCCGACCGAATCGCCAGCTCCGACGGACGCGCCCGCTCCCACCGACTCCCCCGCTCCCAGTGATAGTGCGGCACCTACCGATGCTCCATCCCCGACGGATTCCACGGGGCCGCAGCCGGACTCCGTCTGCCAGGAGGCCCCGCCTGCCCGACCCGACAACATGTCGTGGGATGCGGCGCCCGCCGAGGCGTTGGAGCCCGGCAAGGACTACACGCTCACGCTCGCGACCAACTGTGGCGACATCGTGATCGCCACCGAGCCGCAGACGGCGCCCATCACCGTCAACTCCATGGTCTTTCTCGCCAACCAGGGCTACTTCAACCTCACGGCCTGCCACCGTCTGACCACGGAGGGCATTTTCGTGCTCCAGTGCGGGGATCCTGCAGGCAACGGCACCGGCGGACCCGGCTACTCGATTCCCGACGAGAACCTCCCACCCGAGGGCACCGCCAACTACCCCGCGGGTACCGTCGCCATGGCCAATGCCGGACCCGGCACGGGCGGCAGCCAGTTCTTCATCGTCTACGAGGACACCACGCTGCCCTCCGGATACACGATCTGGGGGCGAGTCGCCGAGGGACTCGATGTCGTCAGGGGCATCGCCGCGGCAGGGGTCGAGGGAGGCGGGAGCGACGGGGCTCCCGCTCAGAAGGTCACGATCATCACGGCTGAGGTCACCCCCGCCTAGCAGGGATGACAGGATCGGCGGGCCGGGTCAGGAGCGGAGGGTCATGAGCGAGCACGAGCAACCGGAGGTTGTCGACGAGTCGGCGACTCCGATCGTGCCGTTCGGCGTCCTCGAATCCCGCCAGCCACCCGCTGCCCTGGCCGCCGAGCCGGCGGTCGCGATCGTGGAGGTCGTCGAGGTGGCCGAGGTAACGGTGGTTGAGGTCGTCGACGTCTTCGAGGTGACTTCTGCCACCCAGGGCGCTGCCATTGCGCTGCCGGGCCCTGCCCCGACCCCCGCACGCCTCGCCCGGCCCAGGTCCGCGACGTCCGCACCGTCGGTGCCAGCCATGCGGCGCACCAATCCATCGCGCTTCGGTCGGATTGACAGTGATGGCACCGCCTGGCTCGCCACACCCGCCGGCGACGTCGTCGTCGGCAACTGGGCTGCCGGGACGCCCGAGGAGGGTCTCGCCTTCTTCGGGCGCAAGTACGACGACATCCTGGTCGAGGTCGACCTTGCCGCCCATCGCCTGCGCGAGGGCCGCGGGATCGATGCGGCTCGCACCGCCGCCGAGCACGGGCGTGCGGCGCTCGCCTCCCCCGCGTTCATCGGTGACGTCACGCAGCTTGCCGAGGCCTGCGACGAGATCGATCAGCTGATCGCCCTTCAGAGGGCCTGCCGCGAGGAGGCACGCCAACGTCAGCGCAAGGATGCCCTGGCAGCCCGAGAGGCGATCGTCGTCGAGGCAGAATCCCTCGCTGGATCCAAGCAGTGGAAGTCAACCGGCGACCGCTTCACGGCGCTCCTGGAGGCCTGGAAGGCTGCACCCCGCATCGATCGGGGTCGCGAGCAGGCGCTGTGGAAGCGCTTTAGTGCAGCACGTGGCACCTTCGATCGGGCCCGGCGCCAGCACTTCACGAATCTCGACAGCCAGCGCAAGGAGGCCATCGGTGCCAAGCAGAAGCTGATCGCCGAAGCTCAGGCGCTATCGACCTCGACGTCATGGGGCGAGACATCCCGTGCCTACCGCGATCTCATGACGCGATGGAAGGCAAGCGGCAACGCCGGACGTCAGGACGAGGACCGTCTGTGGACCGCGTTTCGGGCCGCGCAGGAAGCCTTCTTCACCGCCCGCGACGCGGCCGACGCCGAGCGCGATGCCTCGTTGCAGGACAACCTGGCTAAGAAGGAGGCCCTTGTCGCGGAGGCTGAGGCTCTCCTCCCCGTGGCTGACATTGCCGCGGCCAAGCGTGGCCTGCGCAGCGTTCAGGATCGCTGGGAGGTCATCGGGCACGTCCCCCGTGGCGACCGCGACCGGATCGATGCACGCCTTCGATCGGTCGAGGAGGCCATCCGCCGGGCCGACCAGCAGCGCTGGTCCTCAACCAACCCGGAGGTACGCGCACGCGCCGAGGACACCGCCACCAAGTTCCGCGCGGCGCTCGATCGCGCGGAGACCGCCCTCGCCGACGCGCGTGCCCGAGGCGATCAGCGGGCCATCGACGATGCCGAGCGAAGCGTCGAGTCCACGCGCGCCCTGCTAGCCGCGGTCGAAGGAACGGTCTCCGAGTTCAGCTAGTCGTCACACGCGGTAGACGTCGAACACGCCGTCGACCGCGCGCACCGCCTTGAGCACCGATCCCAGGTGCTTGGGGTCCGCCATCTCGAATGTGAACCGGGAGAGTGCCACGCGCTCTCGGGTCGTCGTCACCGAGGCGCTCAGGATGTTCACGTGCTGGTCGGACAGGGCCCGGGTGACATCAGATAGCAGGCGAGCGCGGTCGAGTGCCTCCACCTGGATATTGACCAAGAAGACGCTCGAACCAGACGGCGCCCAGTCGACTTCGACGAAACGAGTGGCAGCGCCCTCCTGCTCCTGCAACCCCGGCACGTTGACGCAGTTGGCGCGATGCACCGACACGCCGCTGCCTCGCGTGACGAAACCCACGATGTCGTCGCCTGGCACCGGCGTGCAGCAGCGCGCCAGCTTGACCCAGACGTCGTCAGCGCCCCTGACCATCACACCGGCGTCTCCCGTGACCCGGCTTCGCTTGGGGGTGGACGGGGTGAAAGCCTCGGCGGACTCATCGGCTGCCGCCTCGACGCCGCCGGCCGCAGCAACGAGGCGCTTGATGATGCTGGGCGCTGAGATGCGACCCTCGCCCACCGCGGCGTAGAGGGCAGACACGTCGGGCTGGTGGAGTTCCGCTGCGATGGTGGCCAGGGCCTGATTGGTCATCAATCGCTGGAGGGGCAGTCCCTCCTTGCGCATGGCTCGCACGATGGCGTCCTTGCCGTGCTCGATCGCCTCCTCGCGGCGCTCCTTGGAGAACCACGCCTTGATCTTGCTGCGTGCGCGGGCGGACTTGACGAAGTGGAGCCAATCGCGGCTGGGGCCGGCTCCTTCGGCCTTGGAGGTGAAGACCTCGACGACGTCTCCATTGACGAGCACGGATTCAAGGGGCACGAGCTTGCCATTGACGCGCGCACCGACGCAGCGGTGCCCAACCTCGGTGTGGACGCTGTAGGCGAAGTCGACGGACGTGCTGCCTCCGGGAAGCGCGACGACATCGCCCTTGGGAGTGAAGACGAAGACTTCGGACGACGACAGGTCGTAGCGCAGGGAGTCCATAAACTCCTCGGGATCCTCTGTCTCACGCTGCCACTCCAGGAGCTGGCGCAGCCAGCCGAAGTCGTCCGGGCCCTGCTTGCCCCCGACATCCCTCTGCTTATAGCGCCAGTGGGCTGCGACGCCGAACTCGGCCGCTCGATGCATGTCCCAGGTGCGGATCTGAAGCTCCACAGGCTTGCCCTCGGGCCCGATCACAGTCGTATGCAGGGACTGGTACATGTTGAACTTCGGCATGGCGATGAAGTCCTTGAACCGGCCAGGCACGGGGCTCCACCGCGAGTGGACTAGGCCGAGCACCGCATAGCAATCTCGCACTGACTCGACCAGGATTCGCACCCCGACCAGGTCGTAGATGTCGGCGAAGTCGCGGCCACGCACGACCATCTTCTGATAGACCGAGTACAGGTGCTTGGGGCGTCCGGTGACGGAGGCCTTGATGCGGGCGGCCCGAACGTCGGCCTCGATGTTGTCGATGACCTGGGTCAGGTAGTGGTCCCGTGCCGGGGCCCGCTGTCCGACGAGGCGTTCGATCTCCTCGTAGATCTTGGGATATAGGGTGGCAAAGGCGAGATCCTCGAGCTCCCACTTCATGGTGTTCATGCCGAGGCGATGGGCCAGGGGGGCGTAGATCTCGAGGGTCTCGTACGACTTCTTCTCCTGCTTGTCCGGCGGCATGAACTCGATCGTGCGCATGTTGTGCAGCCGGTCGGCCAGCTTGATCACCAGCACCCGGATGTCTCGCGCCATGGCGACGACCATCTTGCGCACCGTCTCGGCCGCTGATGATTGGCCGTAGGAGACCCGATCGAGCTTGGTCACGCCGTCGACAAGCCCAGCGACCTCGTCGCCGAAGTCCCCGCGCAGGGCGTCCAGCGTGTAACCGGTGTCCTCCACCGTGTCGTGCAGCAGGGCCGCTGAGAGCGTCGGCACGGTCATGCCGAACTCAGCCAGGATGGTGGCAACGGCGAGCGGATGGGTGATGTAGGCCTCGCCCGAGCGCCGGCGCTGGTCGCGGTGCAGGTAGGCGGCCGTCTCGTAGGCCCGCTGGAGCAAGCGCACGTCAGCCTTGGGGTGGTACTGGCGCAGGGTGCGAATGAGCGGCTCGACCTCAGGAGGCCCGCCGGTACGCCCGCCGGCCAGTCGGGCCAAGCGGGACCGCAGGCCGCTCGGCCCCTCGGTCGGGACGGACTCGCGCGAAGTCACGGCCTCCTGTGTCACCCGCTACCTCCTGCCCGCTCTCCCACCGCCAGTGTACGAGCGAATGTTCGCCGGGTGGCGGCGGAGCGGCCGCGGGTTACTTCTTGCCGCGCTTCGAGCGAGGTTGACGCTTGGGCTGCGCTCGCTGGCCGGTCACGATCGTCGCCTCGGTGCGCAGACCGGTCGACGCGCCGTCTGCACCGGCATCGGGCGCCTCCCGGGACTCCTCCGCGCGCTTGCCGAAGCCGCCTCTGCGTGCCTTGACGCGTGCATTGAGGGCCTTGATGTCGGCCTGCCCCTCCTTCAGCTGCACGAGGAAGGGGGTGGCGATGAAGATGGAGGAGTAGGTACCGGCAGCCATGCCGACGCCCAGGGCGACAGCGAGGTCGAGAAGTGTTCCCGCCCCCAGCAGCCCCGCTCCCACGACGATGATGGCCACGATGGGAAGGAGCGCGACGATCGAGGTGTTGATCGAGCGCACGAGCGTCTGGTTGACGGCAAGGTTGGCAGCTTCGGCGTAGGTCTGCACGGACTGGCCCGTGATGCCACGGGTGTTCTCCTTGACCTTGTCGAAGACGACGACCGTGTCGTAGAGCGAATAGCCCAGGATCGTGAGGACGCCGACAACGGTGGCCGGGGTTACCTCAAGTCCAGTCAGTGCATAGATCCCCACCGTGATGACGACGTCGTGGATGAGTGCGACCAGGGCGGCGATAGCCATGCGCCATTCGAAATAGATCGACAGGAACAGCGACACGAGGATCAGGAAGACGATGAGTGCCTGCACCGCCTTGGCCGTGATCTCCTCTCCCCAACTCGGGCCGGTGGCCTGCACGGTGACATCCGAAGCCGACACGCCGCACGCGGAGCCTAGGGCCTGCGTGACCGACAGGTTCTGCTCCTGGGTCAGCGGCTCAGTCTGGACGCGCATGAAGCCCGCGCCGGTCTGGGTGACGATCGGTTCGCCGCCGACCACGCCCTGGGCTGCCTCTCGGGCTGTCTCGACCGAGCACGTTGCCTGCGGAACGGTGAAGACAGCTCCACCCCGGAACTCGACGCCGAGGTTGAGCCCGCGGAAGAACAGCGCACCCACCGCGACGAGCAGGATCAGTGCGGAGACGATGTACCAGGTGCGGCGTCGGCCGACGAAGTCGATGGAGACTTCCCCGTCGTAGAGGCGTGCGCCGAGAGGCTTCTTGGCCATCAGGGGCCCTCCTTTCCCTGGTTGCCGGCTTTGCGCGCACCACTGGCAGCGGCGACTGCTTCGGCTGCCTTGCCCCCCAGTCGCCTGGGATCAAGACCCGTGAGCCAACTACCTCGCTGCATCCATCGCGTACGACCGAAGAGGACTACCGCGGGCCGCGTGAAGAGGAAGGCCACGCTCACGTCAACCACCGTGGTCAGGCCGAGCGCGAATGCGAATCCGCGGACATTGCCGACCGACAGGATGTAGATGACGACCGCACCGAGCAGGGAGACGAAGTCGGCGGCCAGGATGGTACGCCGGGCGCGGATCCAGCCCGCATCGGTCGCCTGGCGAAGCGTGCGCCCATCGCGGATCTCGTCTCTGATGCGCTCGAAGTAGATGATGAACGAGTCGGCCGTCACGCCGATGGCCACGATGATGCCCGCGATGCCTGCCAGCGTCAGCGTGAAGCCGATCGCGTTGCCCAGGCCGATCATCAGGAAGTAGAGCATGGCTCCGGCGAGCCCCAGGCTCAGCACGGCAACCACGCCGAGGGCGCGGTAGTACACCAGGAGGAAGAGGGTCACCAGGGCGAGTCCGAGGGCACCCGCGATGAGGCCCGCCCGCAGTTGGTCGCTGCCGAGGGTGGGCGACACCGTTGTCACCTCGGCGACATCCAAGGTGACGGGCAGGGCGCCGTAGGTAAGGATGTTGGCGAGATCCTGCGCCTGCTGTGCCGTGAAGTCACCTTCGATCTGCGCCTGCCCACCCAGGATCGGCTCATTGAAGCGCGGGGCGGACACCACCACGCCATCGAGCACGATCGCAAATGCATTGCAAGGACTCGGTCCGCCAGGCTGGCAATCAGGAAGTGAAAACAGCTCCTGGGATGCCTTGGAGAGCGCCGCGGCTCCCTCGGAGTCGAAGTTCAGCGAGACGACCCAGCCGCCGACGCCCTGCTGCGGCAGCCCTGCGCTCGCTCCCGTGACATTGGTGCCCTTGATGAAAGCGGGCTGCAGCGAGTACTTGGCGAGGCCATCCTGGTCGCAGGTGCCGAGCCACTCCTCGGGCTTGTCGGGTGATCCGCCGGCCTGGTTCTCCGGCAAGAGGCAGTCGAGTTCGGCGAGCTGGGCCTGGAACTCCGGGGAGTTGTCAGGAGCCTGCACGATCCGCGTGCCGGTGCCGGGCGCTGCGGCAGTGTCGTCAGCGGAAGGCGCCGAGGTGGGCTGTGGCGCTGCACCTGTGTCGTCGGCATTGGCCGGCGTGTCGTCGACCGGGGCTGACACGCCCGGGGGCGCCACGCTCCACACCGGCCGGAAGTCCAGCAGGGCGGTACGCCCGACGAGCTCCACCAGTCGCTCCTGGCTCACATCGGGGACCGACACCACGATCGCGGAGTTGTCGCCGGATCCTTGGACCGTGACCTCTGCCTCAGCCACGCCGATGCCGTCTACGCGCTGCCGGATGATCGACACGGTCTGCTCGAGCTGCTGGTCGGTGATCGACTCACCCTCCTGAACCGCTCGTGGAATCAGAATCACCTGGGTGCCGCCGCGCAGGTCCAGGCCCAGGCGCGGCGAGGAATCCTGCCCCGGGAAGAACGCCCACACTGCTAGCCCAACCACGATGAGTGCCATAACCACGAGGGATCGCCCGACGTGCGTCTGCACACCGGTCCGACTGCTCTGGTTTGCGGCCAAGGGATCCTCACCTCTCAGGCGCGCGCCTCAGGCGCGCTCGTGACGTTTACGTGTCAGGCGGGGTTCTCGCTACCCGAGGCGGGAGGTGCCTGGTGCTCAGGCGACTCAGGCTCGTCGAGGACGCGCCCGATGGCGGCCTTGACCACCCGTATGACGACCCCCGGCGCGATCTCGATACTCGCGTTGTCGTCGTCCAATTCGACGACCGTCGCGAAGATGCCAGCCGTTGTCAGGATCCGCGATCCGGGCTGGAGCGCAGCCATCATCGCCTGCTGCTTCTTCTGCCGATTGCGGGCCGGCCGCATGATGAGCAGATAGAAGACGACACCGATGAGGAGAATGGGGAGCAAAGTGCCCAGGGTCTCCACGCATAACCTCCCAGATGGCGCCGCGCCCATAGCCGGGCGTCGCGGCTGATTCGACGTGCAGCCTATCCGGCGGCTCCCGGGAGGCTCACCCCGTGCCCGGGAAGTCCAGGGCGTTCTGGGCCGGACCACCGGCAGCGTAGGCCAGCCCCAGGTGCTCCCAGGCCGCGGGCGTGGCCACGCGTCCGCGTGGGGTGCGCAGGATCAGACCGCGCCGCACGAGAAACGGCTCGGCCACCGTCTCGACGGTCTCGGTCTCCTCGCCGACGGCGACGGCCAGGGTGGACAGCCCCACAGGTCCCCCACCGAATCGACGCACGAGCGCATCGAGGACCGCGCGGTCGAGGCGATCGAGGCCGAGGCCGTCCACCTCGTAGAGGTCGAGCGCGGCGCGAGCCGTGGGGAGCTCGATCGTGTCGTGGCCATGGACCTCTGCCCAGTCTCTGACGCGCCGGAGAAGGCGATTGGCGATCCGTGGCGTGCCACGCGAACGTCGAGCGATTTCGCCGATCCCCTGCTCGTCTATCGACACCCGCAGCAAGCCGGCCGATCTGCCGAGGATCGACTCCAGGTCGGCCGGGTCGTAGAAATCCAGGTGAGCCGTGAAGCCGAAGCGATCACGAAGCGGACTTGGCAGCAGCCCCGCGCGGGTCGTGGCCGCGACGAGGGTGAACGGCTCGATGGTCAGGGGCACCGCTGTCGCACCCGGTCCCTTGCCGATCACGACATCGACACGGAAGTCCTCCATCGCGACATAGAGCATCTCCTCCGCCGCGCGCGACGTTCGATGCACCTCGTCGACGAACAGCACCTCTCCTGGATGCAGGCTCGAGAGGACGGCCGCGAGGTCGCCGGCGTGCTGAAGGGCCGGTCCACTGGTGACTCGTAGCGGGGCATCCATCTCGTGGGCGATGATCGAGGCCAGGGTCGTCTTGCCGAGCCCCGGCGGACCGGACAGCAGCACATGATCGGCTGGGCGCCCCCGCTGCCGGGCGGCCTCCAAGACGATCCCCAACTGAGCACGAACGCGTGGCTGGCCGATGAACTCGTCGAGCCGCTCGGGTCGCAGCGCGCCCTCGATGACTCGGTCATCGCCATCGGCATGGGCGTCGACCAATCGGTCCGCATCGCCGTCGCGCCGCGCCGGGTCAGGGCCGAAGGTCATGCGCGATCCAAGGAGCGCAGCGCCGCGCGAAGCAGGGCCGGCACGTCGGGCTCGCCCCCTGCGGCGGCCAGGTGCGCCACGGACGCGATCGCTCCATCAGCCTCGCGGCGCGACCAGCCCAGGGATTCAAGCCCCGATCTCACCGGGTCTTCCCAGCCCTCCGCGACAGGTTGACCACCGGCGTCCGGCGCCGGACCGAGTCGATCCTTGAGTTCGAGGACGAGCCGCTGCGCTCCCTTGCGGCCGATACCGGGCACCTTGACCAGCGTGGGCAGGTCTTCGCTGGCCACCGCGCGGCGAAGCTCATCCGGGCTCAAGGTGGCGAGCAGCGCCAAGGCGGTGCGCGGCCCGACACCTGACACCATCTGCACCGCCTCGAAAGCATCCCGCTGGTCGGCGTCGCCGAAGCCGTAGACCGTCAGTGAGTCCTCGCGCACCACGAGAGTGGTGTGCAAGGAGACGACCTCGCCGTGTCCTGCGGTCAGCGCGAGTTGGGGCAGGCACGCCACGCAGATGCCTATCCCTGCGACATCAACGACAAGCCGGCCGGTCGTCGTATGCGTGACCGTGCCTCGCAGCGACGCGATCATCCCGACATCCGCGCCAGTGCCGCCGCACGCTGACGCTCGGCTTGTCCACGCCAGATCTCGGTGATGGCCAGGGCCAGCGCGTCGGCCGCATCAGGGGGGCGCACGGGAGAGGGAAGGTCGAGCAGCCTGTTGATCATGGCGGTCACCTGGGCTTTGTCGGCTCGGCCGTTGCCGGTGACTGCGGCCTTTACCTCGCTGGGGGTCCGCAGCGCCACCGGAAGCCCGCGGCGACCGGCCGCCAGGATGGCCACGGCGCCCGCCTGGGCCGTGCCCATAACGGTGCGGACGTTGTGCTGGCTGAAGACACGCTCGACAGCCAGGGCCTCGGGCCCGTGAGTGTCGATCAGGCCGGCCACGGCCTCATCCAGGAGTGCCAGGCGCTCGGCCAGTGGCAACTCCACAGGGGTACGCACGACCGACACATGCAGGGCGCGCAGCGTTCGGCCCGGCTCACCCTCGACGACTCCGATGCCGCAGCGGGTGAGGCCGGGGTCCACGCCCATGACTCGCACGGGACCTCCCACGGACAGCACCGCCAAGCGATGCGAACACCTGTGCGAAGGCTACCCGGCGGGCGTGAGGTCGTCGCGGACCGCGTGAGCCTTCGGCGTGCCGTCGGCAGGGCCCGGGGCGCTCAGGGGATCCTCTGCGCCAACCGGGCCGCCGATCACCGTCGCGAAGCCAGAACGCAGATCGGCGATCAACTCGTGGATATCAGGGACGGCACGTTCGTCGGCCGAGACTCCGATGAAGGCAGACCCGTCATAGGTGACCATCGTGACATTGACGGCAGCGCCGATAGTGGCCACGAGCGGATACATGCCCACGATTCGTGCTCCGGCAACATAGAGGGGTGTCGGCGGCCCGGGGACATTGCTCGTCGTGACATCGCTTGCGCGGGCAGCGTAAGCGAGCAGCGGCACCGGTACCAGCCAACTCACCTCGGCCAAAGGATCAGCCCATCGCAGCGCCGGCTCCAAGCGCCAGCGCTCGACCTGGTCGTGCACCGAATCCATGCGCTCATCGACGGTGAGTCCTGCGACGGGCAAGGTGAAGCGCGCGATGGTGACGGCATTGGACGCCTGGCCGGAACGGTCACCGGCGTCCCCTCGCAAGGAGATCGGCACGTTGAAGCGCAATTCGTCGACGACCACCGAATGGCGCACGTGGTAGCGCTCGAGTCCGAGTCCCACCGCGGCCACGAAGGCGTCGTTGACGCTTCGGTCGCGACTCTTTGCAGCCGCACGCAGTTCGGTGAATGGCAGGTCGAACGCCGCGAATCGATAGGTGGTGCCACGACCGGTCATGAGTGGCGACATCGGGCCGTCGGGGACGGCCGTGAATCGACCCACGGAAGCCAGGGTGGAGAAGGCGGACGACCACGTCGACACCGGATCGCGTAGCGAGCCCCTGGCCAGGTCGGCCACGATCTCGCCCGCGCGCTCGAGCGCGCCCTTGGCGCGGCGCACGTTGTCGGCGATGTCTGCCAAGCTGACCGCCTGCTGGGTGATGTCGGTCGCCTCGGGCGGCGGTGGCGCAATCGGCTCGTCCGGGTTGGGGTCGACCCCGAGTTCGACCAGCGACAGGCCGATGAGCACGGTCGCGCGGCCATCGGCGATCGAATGGTGCAACTTCAACAGCAGGGCCGATCGACCGCCCTCCACGCCCTCGACAAGGACCATTTCCCACAGGGGCCGGTCGCGATCAAAGTCGGTAAGGCTGAGGCGGCGCGCTTCGTCGAGCAGCTCCGCCCACGTGCCACTGCCTGCCAGGCGCATGCGCCGCAGGTGAAGGTCCAGATCGAAGTCCGGGTCGGACGCCAGCCGCGGCGACGCAACACCGAAGAGCCCGCGGATCGGCCGCTGCCGCAGAACGGGAACAAGGCAGGTCAGGCGATCGACACGCGCTCGCAGGCGCTCCCAGGAAGGAGTGGAATCCAGAAGGCACACTCCGACCACGGTCGAGCGCAACGACGGATCTCCGGCCGCCGTGCGCCAGGTAGCCGCGTCCCAGCCGGTGAGCTGCTGGCCAGTGGGCTCGGCCATGCCCCCTCCTCGATCAGGCGTCGAGCGCAGCGAGTACCTCGTCGCTGACATCGACATTGGTATAGACGTTTTGCACGTCGTCACTGTCTTCGAGTGCCTCGACCAGGCGAAAGACCTTGCGCGCGGTGTTGTCGTCGACCTGCACCTGCATGCTGGGCACGAACGTCGCCTCCGCAGAGTCATAGTCGATGCTGGCCGACTGCAGGGCCGTGCGAACGGCAACGACGTCACCGGCCTCGGAGATCACCTCGAAGGTGTCACCCAGGTCATTGACCTCCTCGACACCCGCCTCGAGTACGGCCGAGATGATGGCGTCTTCGTCCACCCCATCCGCGCGCGGCACCATCACGACGCCTTTGCGACTGAAGAGATAGGACACGGACCCGGGATCGGCCATGCTTCCGCCGTTGCGGGTCATCGCTACGCGCACCTCGGAAGCCGCGCGATTACGATTGTCGCTGAGGCATTCGACGAGGACCGCGACACCGCTCGGGCCGTAGCCCTCGTACATGATCGTCTGGTAGTCGGCTCCACCGGCCTCTGCGCCAGACCCACGCTTGACGGCCCGTTCGATGTTGTCGAGAGGGACCGAGTTCTTGCGCGCCTTCTGCACGGCGTCGTAGAGGGTGGGATTGCCGCCGGGGTCTCCCCCGCCCTGACGCGCGGCAACCTCAACGTTCTTGATGAGTCGCGCGAAGAGTTTGCCGCGGCGTGCATCGACGACCGCCTTCTTGTGCTTGGTCGTGGCCCATTTGGAGTGGCCGCTCATGAGTAGTGCCTCACCATCTCGATGAACATCTCGTGTATCCGCAGGTCGCCCGTGAGTTCCGGGTGGAACGACGTCGCCATGAGGGGACCCTGTGTAACCGCCACGATGGTATCCGCTCCACTGGACTCCCCCAGCCGGGCGATCACCCGCACGGACTCTCCCACCGACTCGACCCAGGGCGCCCTGACGAAGACGGCGGGAAAGGCTCGGTCGTCAAGGCCCTCGATCGAGATATCCGTCTCGAAGGAATCGACCTGCCGACCGAACGCATTGCGCCGAACCGTGACGTCGAGGCCGCCGATGGTCTGCTGGTCGGGGCGGGCATCCAGGACACGGTCTGCCAGCATGATCATGCCCGCGCAGGAGCCATACATCGGCATTCCACCCTGTCGCGCTTCACGGAGGGGGTCGAGGAGGCCGTCACGGACAGCGAGCAGCGACATCGTGGTCGATTCCCCGCCCGGAATGACCAGCCCCGAGACCTCATCGAGGTCGGTAGGAGACCCGACCGTCTGGGCGCGCGCACCTGAAGACTCGAGCGCCTGGACATGCTCTCGGACGTCGCCTTGGATGGCGAGGACGCCGATGCGCGGTCCGAGCGTCACCAGCCCCGGTCTTCAAGGCGGTGGTGAACGGGGATGTCCGCGACATTGATGCCGACCATCGCCTCGCCCAGCCCGCGGGAAACCTTGGCCACGACGTCGGCATTGTCGTAATGCCGGGTGGCCTGCACGATCGCCTCGGCCCGCTTGATCGGCTCGCCTGACTTGAAGATGCCGGAACCCACGAAGACCCCCTCGGCGCCCAACTGCATCATCATGGCCGCGTCAGCGGGCGTCGCAATGCCCCCGGCCGTGAAGAGAACCACCGGCAGTTTGCCGCCGCGAGCGATCTCGACCACGAGGTCGTAGGGGGCCTGGAGTTCCTTGGCCGCCACGTAGAGCTCGTCTTCGGGCATGGACGTCAGTCGCCGGATCTCGTCGCGGATTCGACGCATATGCGTCACCGCGTTGGACACGTCCCCCGTGCCCGCCTCGCCCTTCGAGCGAATCATGGCGGCGCCTTCGGTGATGCGACGAAGAGCCTCTCCGAGGTTGGTGGCACCGCAGACGAAGGGAATGGTGAACTGCCACTTGTCGATGTGGTTGGAGTAGTCAGCGGGCGTGAGGACCTCAGACTCGTCGATGTAGTCGACGCCGAGGGACTGCAGCACCTGGGCTTCGGCGAAGTGGCCGATGCGAGCCTTCGCCATGACCGGAATAGTCACCGCTTCGACGATCCCCTGGATCATGTCGGGATCCGACATGCGTGCGACGCCCCCCTGGGCCCGGATGTCCGCAGGAACGCGCTCGAGGGCCATCACGGCCACGGCCCCGGCATCCTCGGCGATCTTGGCCTGGTCTGCGGTGACGACGTCCATGATCACGCCGCCCTTGAGCATCTCGGCCATACCGCGCTTCACGCGCGTGGTTCCGGTGACGGGGCTCTCATTGGTGGACACGGCTACCTCTCGAAGGGGAACGGCCCGCAGCACGGGGCGTGCCTCCATGGTACTGGCATCGGCCGTGGTCGGCCCCACGAGCGTCCCTCCGGCAGCTGCGCCTAGCGGACCTTGGGCTTGAGGGAGCGATCCATCAGGACGATCCACTCCTGGCCGATGGCGAACGGCATCGGCGTGCCGTCGCTGAGGTAGAAGCGAGTGCCTGACTGCAGGTCGGGCCGCTCCCAGGTGACCGACCACATGCGACCGTCCCGCAGCACGAGTGCTGTGCCCTTGCCGATCGTCTGTACGAGTGGGGTCTTGCCGCCGTCACGGTCGCCGTAGCCGGAGTCGGTCTGCACCACCGACTGGATCACCGCCGTGGCGGCCCGCTGTGGACCGCCCTCAGTGGAGCGGGATTCCTCTCCGTTGAGTCCCACGACGTAGTTGCCAGCCGCCTCGTCCCAGGTGAACGAGATGTCGGACGACGGCCAGGTGACCGATACGGTGTCGACGGGTTGGCCGCCCGGCGGCGGTTCGGCGGAGAACACCAGTCCGATGTCCCTGGCCTTGGCAGCATCCGGGGCGTACACCAGGAGTTTGGTCGGGTCGGCCATGTGATCGACCGGAGTCGGACGCCCCGGATCGTCGTAGAAGGCGTCCCACGCCACGCCTGCGGAGACATCGATGATATTGGCGGCGGCGAGCGCCGGCAGGAGCTTCGTCTGCGCACCGGAATTCGAGAAGGCCACTCGACCGAACGGCGCGACGATGTCGATATCGCTGATCCGCGCCGAACGGATCGGGCCGATTTCATCAGGCAGAGTCGTCGAGAACACCGCCGCGAGTCGGGTCAGGCTCCATTCGACCTCCTCGACGTAGACGAGGTCGGCCGCCTGGAGGCCGGAATGCGGCTGTGCCGCCCGGGTGTTGTCGATCTTGACGACTAGAACGGGCTTGTCGGCTCCCCCGGGGAGCCCGGAGAACGGCGACGCCCCGACGGGAATGCCGTTGGTGGGCGAAGGGGTCGGCAGCGGCAGTGTCGCGGACGGTGACGGCGAGGCAGGCGAACTCGACGGGGCCGGCGCACTCGTGCTCGGTGGCGCTGCGTCACCGCCCCCGCAGGCAGCGAGCACGAGAGCCGCGCCAACGGCGACGGCATACCGTCGAGCGGGCAGCCCGGATCTCGCGTTCACCACACCACGGTACGTCGTTAGGGCTAGTGAAGCGCGAGCCCGGGGGGCGGCGTGTCGTCCATCTCGAAGGTCTCCGGCCACGGCGTGCGCCCTGCCAGGTTGAACCACCTCACGAAACGCTGCTTGCGCACCTGCCGGCAGGCACGAACACCATCGTTGAGGAATCGGCGCGAGAGTTGCACCCGCACGCAGGTGGCCCGGAGTTCCGCCAGCATCTGGAGAGCCTTGGCGTCATCACCGAGTTCGTCCACCTCCTCCCTGTCGGAGAGAGTCTCCGCGAGCACTCGCGTGAGATTGCTCTCAATGAGTGCACGAGCGATGCGATCATCGTCCTGGGCCGCACGCGCAGCGTGGGCGCTGTCGGCAAGGACCACCGTCGAGGCAGGGTCGAAAATCGCCGTGGAGGCCAGGTCCAGCACCAGGGCCGAGCGGTGCAGGAGCTGCACATCGAGAGCCGTCTCGCTGGCATCGAGCCGGCGATGCAGGCGATCCAGCCGGCCCGCCGTCATGCTGAGGTAGAGCGCGAGCAGCAGCACGGCCACCGCGCCGATGAGTGCCCACCACCACGGATTCACGCGTCGCTCCCGCGTCCCCGCCCGGCCAGGCGTCCGACGATCTGCCCGCGGAGGTCCTCCTCGACCCGCTGCTGGCCGCTCACCACGCTTTCGTACACGCGCAAGACGTCCTCGCTCACGCTGCCCCAGTCGTAGCGCTGTGCTCGTTGGCGCCCGAGTGTGCTGAGCGCCTCGCATCTCGCGGGATCACGCAGGAGCTCCTCGATGGCGCCAGCCAGCGCGCGATGGTCACCACCGGGAAACATCACTCCGCACCGTCCGCCATCGAGGACTCGCTCGAAGGCCTCGAGGTCGCTTGCCACGACAGGCGTGCCTGCTGCCATGGCCTCCAGGAGAACGATCCCGAATGACTCGCCTCCCGTGTTGGGTGCGACGTAGATGTCGACAGAGGCAAGTGCCTGCGCCTTGACCTCGTCGTCGACGCGACCGAGACAGGTGATGTGCTCGCGCAGCATCGGATCCACATCCGCAAGCACCTCGCCAGGGTCACCGGGACCGACGATCACCAGGCGCACGTCCGGCTGGGTCTGCCTCAGGAGAGAGAAGGCATCAAGAAGGACCGGCAAGCCCTTGCGCCGTTCGTCGAGTCGCCCGAGGAACAGCACGGTGGGAGAGCCCCAGTCGCGCAGTGGGGCGGCACGCGCGAACCGATCGACACGCACGCCGTTGGGGATGAGCACGGCATCCGCCCCCACATGGTCGACGAGGGTGCGACGGGCATGCTCGCTGACCGCGATGATCGCCGAGACCTTCTCGAGCACCGTCTGAGCGAGGTAGTAGCCGGTTGCGAGAACGCGCGAGCGCTCGATCGAAGAGTGCACTGTGGCAACGATGGGGCCCCGCGCGGCCCAGCACGCCAGACCCCCGAGTGATGGGGCCAGTGGCTCGTGCACGTGCAGGACGTCGAAGTCGCCGTGTCGAACCCAGCGACGCACTCGCGCGGTGGCTTTCACTCCGAGCGTCAGTCGCGCTACGGACCCGTTGTAGGGAATGGCACGCGGTCGCCCGCCATCGACGGCATAGGGAGGCAGATTGGCGGGGTCCTCCACAGGGGTGAGGACGCTGACGTCGTGGCCGCGCTCGATGAGCGTCTCCGCGAGGTCGCGCACATGCACCTGGACTCCGCCGGGCACGTCCCAGGCGTAGGGGCAGACGATGCCGATTCTCACGTGGCGCCCGATTCGCCGGCGTCCAGGTCGCTCGTCCACAGCGGCTGCATCATGTGCCAGTCCTGCGGATGGGCGCGTATCCCGCGCGCGAAGGAATCGGCCATCTCCTGGGTGATTCGCCGTATGCGCTCATCGCGCGAACCCTCGGGCGGAACGTCGAGGGCGGCCGCGACCTCGGCGTGGACGCCGTCGGGCGTGTGCCACGTAAAGACGGGCATGATCGGCGCGCCCGTCATGAGCGAGAGCACCGCGGGCCCGGCGGGCATCGATGCTTGCTCCCCGAAGAAGTCGACGGGTACCCCCGTGTGCGAGAGGTCGCGGTCAGCCAGAAGACACACGAGTCGACCTTCGCGCAGACGCCGTACCAGGATGCGGATGACGTCCAGGTCGCCCAGGGGGTGAACCTCCATGCCCAGGCCCTCCCGGTAGGCGATAAACCTGTCGTACAGGCCCTCGGGCTTGAGCCGCTCGGCCACCGTGGCCAGCGTGCCGTAGCGATCGCATGCCCAAGCGGCCGCCAGATCCCAATTGCCCATGTGCGGACTCACCATGATCGCCCCGCGTCCACTGGCAAACGCGCTGTCGAGCAGGTCCAGGCCGCGAACAAGGCGGAACGATTCCCGCACTCGTTCGTGGCTCCATGCCGGAAGGCGAAAGGCCTCGCACCAGTAGCGCATATAGCGACGGACTCCCTCGTGGGAGATGGAGTCCAGGTGTGGAAGGTCGTCGTCGGGAACGACGCGCGCTAGGTTGGCGCGAAGTTGCCTCACCCCCTGGCCCTGCTGCTTCCAGGTGCGGTCGGCGACGGACTGGAAGAGGCGCTGCGCGGCCGGCTCAGGCATCCGCTTGACGACCGACCAACCCACTCCGAAGCCCACGTTGGACAGTGCTTCGGACATCGTCACGATTCGGCCCTATCCGGCTTGGCGTAGAGCTGCCGGCGCACGACGACTATGCGCTGGATGACCGTGACGACGCTGACGACGGCAAGGATGCCGAGGGCAATGGGCAACACGTATGGCACGCCAAGGCCGGCGAGCAGCGCGGCGAGCAGCACGACGATCAGGCGCTCGGCTCGTTCGGCGATGCCGACGTTGGCGGTCGCCCCCACGGCCTCGGCTCGAGCCTTGGCATACGAGATCACCTGCCCCCCGACCAGGCAGGCGAGGGAGGCCGCCGTCGTCCACGCGCTCTGCGTGGCCGCTGCCCACAGCATCAGCGCCCCGAACACACAACCGTCGGCGATGCGATCGAGCGTTGCATCGAGGAAGTTGCCCCATGGGCCAGCGCGTCCGGAGAGCCGCGCCATAGTTCCGTCGAGCAGGTCGCAGAGCACGAAGGCGGCGATGATCAAGCAACCGGGAACGAAGTCGCCGCGAGGGAAGAACACCAGGGCGGCCGTGCACGTGCCGAGGGTTCCGATGAGCGTGACGACGTCGGGAGAGACGTGCAAACGCAGCAGGAGTCGTGCCGGTGGCTCGAGAACGGCCGAGGAGAGCCTCCTGGCCGCGGGATTGTTGAGCACCACGTCTCCTCTTGCCGCGTACAGCGGATGCTACGGCGTCAGGGGACCGCCCCCGGATGGCCGGGCCTTGGCCGAACCACTTGCCGGGACCGTCCCGTGAGGTGAAGGGTGGGAGCAGCATGGCGGGAGCCAGGGAGGTGCCGTGTCGCAGACATCATCGGGCCGGGAGCTCGGGGCGGGCATTCCACGTGCCCCCGAAGCCATCCGCAACGTCGTGCTCGTCGGTCCCAGCCATGCGGGCAAGACGACCCTCGTCGAGCACCTGGCCCTGGCCACGGGCGCGATCACGCGCGCCGGGGTGGTCGAGGACGGTTCCACCCTCAGCGACGGTGACGACGCCGAGCACCGACAGCAACGATCGGTGTCCCTTAGTCTCGTGCCCGTCGACCACGACGGCGCACGCATCAACCTGCTCGATACCCCGGGCTACGCGGATTTCGTCGGCGAGGTGCGCGCAGGCCTCCGAGCCGCCGATGCCGCCCTCTTCGTCGTCTCTGCGGTCGACGGCGTCGACACCGCCACCAGCATGCTCTGGGATGAGTGTGCGGCCGTGGGCATGCCGCGCGCGATCGTCATCACCAAGGCCGACCGACAACGTGCCGACGTCGAAGGAACGATCGAGCACTGCCAGGCGCTCTTCGGGGAGGGCATGGGCGTTCTCCCGCTCTACCTCCCACTGCACGCCGACGACGGTCACGTCGCGGGCCTGCTCGGCCTGCTATCGCGGCGAGTCTTCGACTATTCCGACGGCGTTCGGGTCGAGACGAGTCCCGATCCGGAACACCTGTCGCTCATCGACGACGCGCGGACATCGCTGCTAGAGGGCATCATCACCGAGTCGGAAGACGAGACCCTCATGGATCGCTTCCTCGCCGGCGACGAGGTCCCCTTCGACACCCTGGTCGAGGATCTGGAGAAGGCGGTGGCTCGCGGCCACTTCTTCCCTGTGCTCATCACCGCTACCAGCCCGGTGGGTTTCGGCATGAGCGAACTCCTGGAGATCCTCGTGCGCGGATTCCCGTCACCGCTCGAACACCCCCTGCCTGCCGTCACCAGTCCTGACGGTGCCCCTGAGTCGCCACTAACGTGCGACCCCTCCGGAACCCTGTGTGCGGAGGTCGTCAAGACATCGTCGGATCCGTATGTTGGGCGAATGTCACTCGTACGCGTGTTTTCCGGCACTCTTCGCTCGGAGTCAACCCTTCACGTGTCCGGACACTTCATGTCCGACCGCGGTCATGACGATCACGACCTCGATGAGCGCGTTGGCGCGCTCATCTCACCGCTGGGCAAGACACAACGCGCGATCGGCCAGGTCATCGCCGGCGACATCGCAGCCGTGGCGAAGCTAAATCACGCCGAGACCGGCGACACGCTGTCCAGCCCGACTCATCCGCTGCTCATCGAGCCGTGGGTCATGCCCGATCCGCTCCTTCCCGTCGCCATCGTCGCCCACGCGAGCTCGGACGAGGACAAGCTCGCGGTTGCCCTCGCTCGACTCGTCGCCGAAGACCCTACGATGCGGCTGGAGCGCAATCCCGAAACCGGTCAGATCGTCCTGTGGTGCATGGGCGAAGCCCATGTCGACGTGGTCCTGGATCGTCTCAAGGCCCGCTACGGCGTCAACGTGGACTCCGAGCCCCTTCGCGTCTCGCTCCGCGAGACCTTCACCGGCCCGGCCAAGGGCCACGGTCGGCTCGTCAAGCAGTCCGGCGGCCACGGGCAGTATGCCGTCTGCGACATCGAGGTAGTGCCGCTGCCGCCGGGCAGCGGCTTCGAATTCGTCGACCGGGTCGTTGGCGGTGCCGTCCCCCGGCAGTTCATCCCTTCAGTCGAGAAGGGTGTGCGAGCCCAGATGGCCAAAGGCGTGGCCGCCGGCTACCCCGTCGTCGATATCCGGGTCACCCTTGTCGACGGCAAGGCACACAGCGTCGACTCATCGGACATGGCCTTCCAGATGGCTGGGGGACTCGCGTTGAAGGAGGCGGCCGCAGCCGCGCGGATCTCCCTGCTGGAGCCCGTCGACGAGGTGCTCGTCCTCGTTCCCGATGAATACGTCGGTGCCGTCATGTCGGATCTGTCCGGTCGCCGCGGGCGGGTGACCGGCAGCGAGGGAGTTGGCACCGGGCGCACCAAGATTACCGCCGAGGTGCCGGGCCTTGAGCTGACGCGCTACGCGATCGACCTGCGCAGCCTTGCGCACGGGACCGCGACATTCACGCGTCACTACCTTGGCCACGAGGCGATGCCCGCGCAGGTCGCCCAGGGCCTGGCCTACACAAGATAGCGCCCTAGACGGGCCAGGCTCCCGGAGCCCGACCTGTCTCGCGCGCCCCCAGGTCCGCATCGCTCGGTCCGGACCAGCGCAGGGCCCACTCCGCGGGGGTGAGGGCGCGAAAGCGGTGCTCAGCACCGCTCATGGCCATCACGTCTCCGGCACGAAGCCAGACCGTGACGATCCCGCCATCGGTCATCACCTGAAGAAGGCCCTCGCCCGATCGCACGAGATGGAGTTCATCGCGCTCGTTGACGTGCCAGGCGCCCATCCCGGAATCCTCCCCGCCGGGGACGGGTGGATCGATCGACACCACCGCGCGCACTGGATCTTCTCCGATCGGCAGGCGCCGAGCGATATCCGCAGGATCGATGTCGGCGCCGTCGGCCACCCAGAACTCGCTGCCAACATCGGCAAGCAATGCGGCCGCATCAGGCCGATCGAATCGCGGCATGGTCAATCTCCCTTGTCCCAGGCGTCCTGAAGTACGCGGCGACTCTCTTCGAGCACCTGAGGCATCGTCTTGGTGTGGCCGATGACGGGGAGGAAGTTGGTGTCGCCTCCCCAGCGGGGTACTACGTGCTGATGCAGGTGCCCGGCGATGCCCGCTCCGCCCACCTTCCCCTGATTGATGCCGATGTTGAATCCGTGCGCCCGGGTCGTCGCGCGCAGTACGTCCATCGAGCGCTGGGTCAGCACGCCGATCTCGAGAATCTCGGCCTCGGTGAGGTCGGTGTAGTCCGGCACATGGCGGTAGGGGCACACGAGCAGGTGACCGGCGTTGTAGGGGAACAGGTTGAGGACCACATAGGCCGTCTTGCCGCGGTGGACGACGAGCCCCTCTTCCTCGGGCATCCCCGGCGAACGGCAGAACGGGCAGTCCTCCCCCGGCCCGTCATGCGCCGGACGACTCTCACCCGCGAGGTAGGGCTGCCGGTGCGGCGTCCACAAACGATCCCACCGGTCCGGTAGACCGCCATGATCGCGCCGAACCTCGTCGGTCATGTCGATGGGGCGCCGTCGACCTGGACGCGACGCGCGACCGCATCGGAGATCTCAGCGAGCGCCTCGTCGATGGCGATGCCATTGCGTTGGCTGCCGTTGCGATAGCGGAAGGACACGGCGCCCGCCGCCACGTCGTCGTCTCCTGCGATCAGCATGTAGGGAACCTTCGACTTCTGCGCCGTGCGGATCTTCTTCTGCATGCGGTCGCCCGAGTCGTCTACCTCAACGCGTATTCCCGCCTTCCGCAAACGCCCTGCCACGCCATGGAGGTAGTCGGCATGCGCATCGGACACGGGGATACACACGACCTGGACCGGCGCGAGCCAGGGCGGGAAGGCACCCGCGTAGTGCTCCAGGAGCACCGCGAAGAAGCGCTCGATGGAGCCGAAGAGGGCGCGGTGGATCATCACCGGGCGCTGACGCGTGCCATTCGCATCCTGGTATTGGAGGTCGAACCGTTCGGGCAGGTTGAAGTCGAGCTGAATCGTGGACATCTGCCACGTGCGACCGATGGCGTCCTTCGCCTGGACCGAGATCTTGGGCCCGTAGAATGCCGCACCGCCCTCGTCGAGCACGAGCTCGAGCCCTTGCTTCTCGGCGGCTTGGCGCAGCACCTCGGTGGCCTCGACCCAGACCTCATCGGCTCCCACTGACTTCTCTGGATCGCGGGTAGACAGCTCGAGGTAGAAGTCGGACAGGCCGTAGTCGCGCAGCAGGTCCAGCACGAATGTCAGCAGCTTGTCGAGTTCGTCGGCCATTTGCTCGCGAGTGCAGTAGATGTGCGCGTCGTCCTGGGTGAATCCGCGCGCCCGGGTCATACCCTGCACGACGCCGGACTTCTCATAGCGATAGACGGTGCCAAACTCGAAGAGGCGTAGTGGAAGCTCCCGATAGGAGCGACCACGCGCGTCGAAGATCAGGTTATGCATTGGGCAGTTCATGGGCTTGAGGTAGTAGTCGAACCCTTGGCGACGCACATTGCCTTCGGCGTCGACTTCGGCATCGAGCTGCATCGGCGGATACATGCCCTCGGCGTACCAATCCAGATGGCCCGACTTCTCGAAGAGGGTCGACTTGGTGATGTGGGGCGTGTTGACGAACTCGTAGCCGCCCTCCTCGTGGCGACGCCGCGAGTAGTCCTCCAGGACGCGGCGGACGACCCCACCCTTGGGGTGGAAGACGGCCAGGCCTGAGCCGATCTCCTCGGGGAAGCTGAACAGGTCGAGCTCTGCCCCGAGCTTGCGGTGGTCGCGCTTCTCCGCCTCCTCCAGGAAGGTGAGGTAGGCCTGGAGCTGGTCCTTGCTCGGCCACGCCGTGCCGTACACGCGCTGCAATTGCTCGTTGGCCTGATCTCCGAGCCAGTGCGCCGCCGCGGTGCGCATCAGCCGGAACCCATTGGGAGCGATATAGCGGGTATCTGGCACATGGGGGCCGCGGCAGAGGTCGCCCCAGCACACGGCACCGGTCTTGGGGTCCACGTTGTCGTAGATGGTGAGTTCGCTACCACCGACCTCCATGACCTCGGCGCCACCCTCGCTGCCGATCAGGCGGAGTTTGAAGCGTTCGCCGGCTAGCTCGTGGCGCGCGTTGTGATCGGTGACAACGCGTCGCTGGAAACGCTGGCCCGACTTCACGATTTCCTGCATGCGCTTCTCGAGAACCTTGAGGTCCTCGGGGGTGAACGGTCGGTCGACGGAGAAGTCGTAGTAGAAGCCGTCCTTGACGGGTGGACCTATGCCAAGCTTGGCCTCGGGAAAGGTGTCCTGCACGGCCTGGGCAAGCACGTGCGCGGTGGAGTGCCTGAGGACAGCGAGCCCCTCCGGGGTGTCGACGGCGATTGCCTCCACTGTGTCACCGTCTTGGAGAGGCGTGGTGAGGTCTTGCACTTCGCCATTGATGCGAGCAACGACGATGCTGCGGTCGGCACCAATCACGTCGAGGGCGGTCGTTCCCGGCGCGACCGACTGCGCACTCACGCCATCGGGCTCCACCACGGAGATAGCCAGGTCGGCCACTGCCCTGCCTCTCGTCGCACGCGCTTTCCGGCGCCACGCTATCGTCCCTGGCTTGGCCGAAGATCGAAGCGGCACCCCCCTTGGCACTCCCCCGCATCGCTGCGACCTGCTCGGTCGGCTGCGCAGTCTCCTGCCCCGATGACTCACCCTGCTGAGCACCCTGACGGGGCTTTTCCTGCTGCTGGTCCCGTTCGGCGTAAGGCACGTCGAATTCGTGTTCCCGGCTGGATAACGGTCGTGAGCGCCTACCTCCTCATCACTGATCCAGGGGACAAGTGGCGTAGCAAAGCCGGCACGGCGACCCACTGGATCCGCGACTGGCTGGCCAAGGGTGGGCGATACTGGGTTCGAACCAGTGACCCCTCGCGTGTGAAGCGAGTGCTCTACCACTGAGCTAATCGCCCGCGATCTGAGCGTTGTCAGCACCGCGTTCTGGCGGGCGAGACTACCGCAGGCGGCCATTAGCCAGGAATGAGCCCGGTGACCGGTCCCAGGGTCAGGCCGAATGCCGAGACGTACCATGCGCACGCCACGACCACCACCGCCAGAAGAGCACCGCCGATGATCAGATTGCGGCGGCGCACGCGCGGGTCGAGCGCGGCGTCGGCCGCCTTCTTGGCCCAGCGGCGCACGGGTTCGAGCAGCCGACGAGCCCACGCGTATTCCGACGCCAGGACGATAAGTCCTAGGATGATTGTTGCCCAGCCTGGTCCCGGCAGGACCAGCATCGCGATGCCGGCCACGACTAGGGCGAAGCCCAGCACCAGGACGGACGCCTGCCAGATTTTATGGGTCGACCGACGACGCCGTGCCCACGCACGTGCCCGCAGATGCGGCGGCAGGACGCGATCGATGGCCTCCTCGTAGCCCTCGACGAGTCGCTCGGATACCTCTTCGACTTCCTCTTCGAGTCGCTCCCACGCCGTGTCTGGCTCGTCGTCATCGTTTCGCCCGGCCTCGCTCACCCCTCCACGGTAGCCGCGGACCGCTCCGAGCGCTGTCACGGATCGAGGATGGACGCGGCCCTCGCGCGGAACTCCGATTGCACGGCCAGCGTGGTGGGGCCGGGCGCGGCGTATGACGTCGCATCGCAGCGGTGCACCGGCTGGACGTCTCGCGTCGAGGACGTCAAGAAGACCTCGTCGGCGTCGGCAAGGGCCTCGACGGGTATGTCGACCTGTTGTGCGTTGCTCCATTCCAGGACCAGCCCGCGAGTCACCCCGGGGAGGCACCCGGTCTCGAGTGTGGGTGTCATCAACCGACCGTCGATGACGACAAAGACGTTGGACCCTGTCCCCTCGCACAGTCGCCCGCCGGTATCGGGCATGAGTGCCTCGCCGGCACCATGCCGATGGGCCTCTGCAAGCGCGAGAACGTTTTCCATGTAGGACGTGGACTTGATGCCAGCGAGCGGGCTGCGCTCATTGCGCGGCCATGGCACGGTGATGACCGCGGCTGACTCAGGCCAAGGGTGCGCCCCAGACATCGCGACGACGAGCGTGGGCTCGGACTCGCCGCGATCACTGCCGAGAGGGCCAACCCCGGCCGTGTAGGTGATGCGCAGGCGTGCCAAGGGGCCGACCGCAGCGTGGTTAGCCCGTACGGTTGCCGTCACGGCCTCCGTGACGGCGTCGCGTGATGGAATCGGCAGACCGATGCGATCGGCAGAGCGGTCCAGGCGATCGAGGTGGCGGGTCAGGGCAAAGGGCATGCCGTCAACCACCTTGAGAGTCTCGAATACTCCGTCGGCCACGGTGAAGCCGTGATCAAGAATCGACACCGTGGCTGCGTCAAGGTCAACCAGGCCACCGCGGTCGGATACCCAGTACTTCACCGCGCACCTCCGACGTGCAGCATCCCAGACCCGCCTTCCACCGACCACGCGCCGGAGGCCACCCCAATAAGACGAGCAGACTTGAGCTCGGTCTCGTCCCATTCGGCGTCGGCGTCCGATCCCCACGTGATGCCCGCTCCGGTGCCGAAGCGGACGACGTCGCCTACGCGCCAGAATGTGCGAATCGCAACGGCGAGCTCAGCCGAACCCGCGTCGGCGTCGACCCAGCCGAAGGCACCGCAGTAGATCCCTCGCGGCGCCGGCTCCAGGTCACCGAGCAGCTTAACGGCGGCGATCTTGGGTGCCCCGGTCACGGACCCGGGCGGGAAGGTCGCCGCGACGATGTCGCGCCACCCCGCGTGGGGCACGAGATGGCCACTGACCCGCGACACCAGGTGCACGAGCCCGGGGTGCTCCTCGACCGCTAGCAGGTCGGGGACACTGACCGTGCCGGGTGCGCAGACCTTCGACAGATCATTGCGCACCAGGTCGACGATCATGACGTTTTCGGCCTCGTCCTTGGACGTCAGGTCGGCTGGCGTGCGCCCGGTGCCCTTGATGGGGCCGGACGTCAGCCTCTGGCCGTGGCGGCTGAGGAAGAGCTCGGGCGATGCGCACGCGATGTGAACGTCATGGTCGGGTAGGCGCAGCATCCCGCCGTAGGGGGCCGGATTGCCCGCACACAGAAGTGCGTGCAGGCCACCCACGTCGCCGGCTGCAGGCACGGGCAGGTCCGCCTCCATGACCCGGCACACGTTGGCCTGGTAGACCGCGCCCTCGGCGATGCGACTGCGAACGCGCTCGACAGCGTCGATGTATCCGCGCCTATCCAGGGACGTGCGCCACTGGCGCGGGCCGTGCCACGGACCGGCGACCGCCTCCGGCGATCCCGGCTGCCAGCGATCAAAGCGCGCCAGGACGATGGGCCCCGAATACGGAATGGCGACAGCCCACCGACCCGAGCCGTCGAGCACCGCCGGATCATCGGAGACGTCGCTCAGCCCGGTGGCTACCAGGCCCCCCGCGTGCGCCGCTGGCTCGCCTGGCCGCACCTTCATGTGACCATCCTGGCCCCGCTGGGGCGCTTTGAGCCAGATTCGGCCGGTCGGCTATCGTCGTGGGACTTGGCGGCGATCCCGCCTACGCGGACGTAGCGCAGTTGGTAGCGCATCACCTTGCCAAGGTGAGGGTCGCGGGTTCGAGTCCCGTCGTCCGCTCGAAGGTCCTCACCCCAGGACCTCTGGTGGAGTGGCCGAGAGGCGAGGCAAGGGACTGCAAATCCCTCTACACGGGTTCAAATCCCGTCTCCACCTCAGAGCACGACACGCATGACCGCAGGGCGATTGGCGCAGGGGCTAGCGCGCTTCCTTGACACGGAAGAGGTCACAGGTTCAAATCCTGTATCGCCCACTCGAAACCCCCGGGTCGCTAACGCGGGCGCAGGCCTTCGCAAGTCCACGCGGCCTCAACCCTCCCCCGCGACCAATGCGGCTAGTCGCCGCCAAGCCCGCCGATGACGGGCCCGAGGTCGGTATTCGTGTCAGGTATGGACCCGCCAGGAGGCCGTTTGGGGCGGCTCGCGCCACGTCGTCGGCTTACTCCTGGGCCACAAAGGCCCATACGTCGTAGTCGTCGAGCGCCACTCCGCCGAAGCCGCTGACCTCCAAGGCACACGCGATCTGGGCCCGGTGCTCGGTCGAGTGCAAGCACGCCTGCGTGAGGGTCGTCGAGCGCAGCGCTGAGCGAGGATGGTCCTCGTCTTCGAACTCCACCCACTCATCGGGCAGCGCCGCCTGGGCGATGAGGTGGTATCGCGATCGGCGAGTCGCGTGCGCAGGCGCTCGACACCGGCAACGTCTCCGGACTCGCCACGCGCATAGTCGATGCAGTAGTGGCGACCGGACTGGAGTGGCCGAGTCGCCCCCTGACACGCTAGGCGGAACTTCGACGGAAGAGCGCCGCCACAATGGCGACGAGGATGACGGCCACCAGGATCTGGACCAGGAACGTCACCCAGCTAAAGCCCCAGTCCTGACCCAGGAACGACGCCCCGATCCAAAGGCCGACACCCGCACCCACGATGCCGCAGATGATCGTCATGATGCATCCGATGGGCTGCATGCTCGGCACGAGAATTCGCGCGATAAGTCCTATGACGATTCCCACGCCCAGAATGCTGAAGAACCCGTACATCTGCATGCGGCGACTATGGCATGCGGCGGGACCCAACGGGTGGACTTCGCGTCGTGTTGCCTGGACCCGACGCGCTCCTCGGCGTCCCCGAACGGCCCTGTGAGCCTTGTCAGAATCGTGTAAGGGAACGCTGGGGAAGCCCTGTGAGGGAGGCATCCCACGGTTGCGGCCTGCCACGATCGAGGCATCGCATCGGTGCGCGCCCCCGCGCACCGCCTGACCTGGGAGGTCCCATGGGGATCCGACGCCCGGTGGCTGCCGCCGCAGCCGCACTTGTCCTCGGCACCGGCGTTGTCGCCACCACCGCTACCACCGCCTCAGCGCACGAGCGCCCGGGCCAGTTGCAGGGCGTGCGGCCCGGACACGGCCACCTCGCGCATCAGCAGGGGCACGGCGTGGATCGGTGGCTGGACTCTCACGTCGACCGCACGCTGACCCCGGAGGCGACGGCAGCACTGAAGGCCGCCCGCCAGTCGGCACGCGAGACGCTGCGGGTGACCCTGGAAGCAGCGGCGGGTGAGTTGGCCGCAAAGGATGCTGCTCTTGCTGCCTATGCAGCGGCCATGTCGGCGGCCCTCCTGGCCTACGACACTGCGACCCTTCCGGCCGACCAGGTCGCCGCAGTCACCGCCTACCGTGCGGCGATGGCAGCCAACGAGCAGTCATTGCGAACGGCCTTCACGACGGCGAAGTCAGCGCTGAGGGCCGCCACCGACCCGGCACGTGAGGCGTTTCGTGCGGCCTTGGCCGCGGCGACCACCCGCGAGGAGCGCCTCGCTGCCGTGGAGTCCTTCCGCGACGCGATGGGCGGGGCCAAGGATCAGTTCATAGCCGCTCTCACGACAGCACGAGACCAGGCCCTTGCCGCCACGCAGGCCGCGCGAGCAGTCCTGGAGGCGGCGATCCCACGGTCGTAGGACATCGCTCGGGAAGTGGCCAGCCATGGCCGGCCCCCTCGCCTGTCTCCGTCGCGTTCTGGCCGCCGGACCAGGCCCTTCGCCCCGTCGGCCCCGATCGTGGGACGATGCGGCCGTCGCACGAGAGGGGCGGGCATGCAGTTCTACGGGCACATCGTCGACGGCCAGGAGGTGCCATCACTGGACGGCGCCACCATGGCCGACGTCGACCCCTACACGCGCGAGCCATGGGCAACCATTGCTCTGGGGGGCAAGGCCGACGCCGATCGCGCGGTTGCCGCGGCGAAGAACGCCTTCGACAACGGCCCGTGGCCACGCATGGGCTACGAGAAGCGCCAGCAGCTCATGCATCGACTGGCCGACCTCATGGAGCAGAACGCCGAAGAACTCGCCATGGCCGACACGCAGGACATGGGCAAGCCGATCACCCAGTCCCGCCATGACGTCGCCCGCTCGGTGCTCAACGTCCGCTTCTTCGCTGACCACGCGCGCATGTCCGCCGGCGAGGCACTGCCGATGGACACCGGGCACCACGCCTACACCCGATGGGAGCCGGTGGGCGTCGTCGCAGCCATCTCACCGTGGAACTTCCCGCTCATGCTCGGCACGTGGAAGGTCATGCCCGCTCTTGCCTGGGGCAACACGGTCGTGTGGAAACCCGCCGAAGACACACCCGTCTCCGCCACGATCATCGGCCGGCTGGCCATCGAGGCGGGATTCCCCCATGGCGTACTTAATGTCGTGCACGGCTACGGGCCCGACTCCGCCGGATCAGCCCTCACCGAGAACCCCGACGTCAAGCGCATCACGTTCACCGGCGAATCCGGGACAGGCAAGATAATCAGCGCAGTCGCGTCTCGCAATCTCACTCCGGTGAGCCTCGAACTCGGCGGTAAGGGCGCCAACATCGTCTTCGACGACGCCGACCTCCACAACGCGGTGCACTGGGCAGTGGAGGCCATCTTCCGAAACGCCGGCCAGGTGTGCCTGGCGGGCAGCCGCCTCTACGTCCAGCGCGGCATCTACGAGGAGTTCATGGTCCGCTACAAGGCCGCGGCCGAGGCGCTCGTCGTCGGCGATCCTAAGGACCCGGCGACGACGTTTTCGGCGGCATTGGCCAGCCAGGAGCACTTCACGAAGGTCAAGGGATACCTCCAGGCAGACTCACTCGGTGGCGGCAGCATCCTGACGGGTGGGCTGGGCGACGGTTGGAGCGTGCGGCCCACGATCATCACCAATGTGCCCCACACGGCGCGCGTGATGAGGGAGGAGATCTTCGGCCCGGTCACGGTGGCGACGGCGTTCGACACCGAGGCCGAAGCGATCTCGTTGGCCAACGATACCCGTTACGGACTCAACGCCATGGTCTTCACCGAGAATCTCTCGCGAGCGCACCGTGTCGCGGCGCAACTCCACGCGGGCACCGTGTGGGTCAACTGCTTCTTCATTCGCGACCTACGCGCCCCGTTCGGTGGATTCGGCGAATCGGGTATCGGTCGCGAGGGCGGCAATTTCAGCCGCGATTTCATGACCGAGCCCAAGGCCGTGGTCATGCAGATCGACCCCGCCTAGCGCCGACGACGCAGAGCGGGCGACGACCGCAGGCTGGCCCTACAGTAAAGGCATGAAACACCCCCTCGACCCGTTATCGCCTGCCGAGCTGACATCGGTGTGCGACGTCCTTCGCACCGAGGGGCTGATCGGTGGTCATCGGCTGCTCACGATGCTGCAGCTCGAGGAGCCAGCGAAGGTCGCCGTTCGAGCGTGGCGACCGGGCGACACGCTGCGCCGCGTGGCTCGGGCGACGCTCTGGGATAGCAATGAGCACACAGTGCACATCGCACTCGTAGCGGTCGGCGGTGGCGTGCTCGACGTGCAGGAGGCCCCCGGTGCTCTCGCTTCGATTCTCGCGCTGGACTGCCAGCGCGCGAGGGACGCCGTACGCAAAGATGAGCGGTTCCTCGCTGCACTCGCCCGCCGTGGCATCCTAGACATCGACTCGGTGCACGTCGAGGCCTGGTCATTTGGCTCCGAAGTGCCCGCCGGTATCGACTCCACGCGCCGCCTGGTGTGGACTCCGCTGTGGCTGCGACCAGAGCCCGACTCCAACGTTTACGCGCATCCGATCGAGGGCCTGCGTACCATCGTCGACCTCGACTCGTGCGAAGTGCTGCGCGTCGAGGAGGACGAAGACCCTCCGCCCATCCCACTGACGCCGGGCCCCTACCGGGCCGACCAGACCCACGCGGACGTGCGCTTGCGCGACCTCGCCATCGTGCAAAAGGACGGCCCGTCATTCACTGTCGACGGCTGGGCTGTGTCATGGGAGCGCTGGCGGCTGCGCGTCGGCTTCGATCAGCGCGAGGGACTTGTGCTCCACGACGTCCGCTTCGTCGACGAGGGCCGCGAGCGCATAGTCGCCTACCGGATGTCCATCGCCGAGCTGGTGATTCCCTACGGCGACCGAGCCCCCGGAGCACAGCGCAAGCAGGCCTTCGACACCGGGGAGTTCAGCCTGGGCAACTTCACGAACTCCCTCACACTCGGATGCGACTGCCTCGGCGAGATCGTTTACCTCGATGTGGCGGTGGCTGATGCCCTCGGCAATGTGCAGGAGATCCCACAGGCGATCTGCATGCACGAGGAGGATCACGGGATCCTGTGGAAGCACACCGATCAGAGCGATCACGTCGAAGTTCGGCGCTCGCGCCGCTTCGTGGTGTCATCGATCGTCACGGTCAACAACTACGAATACGGCTACTTCTGGTATCTCTACCAGGACGGCTCCATCGAGTTCGAGGCCAAACTCACCGGGATCGTGCTCACCACCGCGGGGCAGCCGGGCGCCCCAGCGCCCTCGGCCACCGAGATCGAGCCGGGACTCCTGGCCCCCTACCACCAGCACATCTTCTGTGCGCGGCTCGACCTTGACGTGGACGGCGGACCGAACACCCTCGTCGAGGTGGACTCCGAGCCTCTCCCGCCTGGGCCGCTGAATCCCGAGGGTTCGTCTTACACGACCCGCCAGACCGTGCTCGCCCGGGAATCAGCCGCTCAGCGTGAAGTCAATTCATTCACCGGCCGGTACTGGAAATTGGTCAACCGTCAGGCGACGGGGCATCTGGGCGGACCGGTTGGCTACAAGCTCGTGCCGGGTGCTGTCACGTGGCCGATGGCGTTGCCCGAATCCGTCATTGGGCGTCGTGCAGCGTTTATGTACCACCACCTGTGGGCAACTCCCAACCGCCGCAACGAGCGATACCCGGCGGGCGAGTTCCCCTACCAGCACGCGGGTGGTGCAGGGCTGCCTGAGTGGACGGCGCAGGACCGCCCTCTCGAGGACACCGACGTTGTGCTGTGGCACGTCTTTGGCACCAACCACATCCCCCGCTCCGAGGACTGGCCGGTGATGGCTGTCGAGCGCACCGGGTTCATGCTCAAGCCAGTGGGCTTCTTCCGACGCAACCCCGGCATCGAGGTTGCCCCTCCTGGTGCCCACTGCCACTGACTGCCATCGGCTCAGTGATGAGGCTCTCACTGGAAGGGACCGTGAGCTGGATCTGCGTGGAGGACTCCTCATGCAGGACGATGGGTACGGCTCCAGGGATGCCTCCAGACGACCGCGCAACAGATGAATGTCTTGCCCCTGGGCGCCCTGGCCCCGCAGACCGCCAGGTAAGGGATTTGTTGATGAACCTACCCTCACCTCACGAGAATGCGAACTGTCTACGCAGTCGCCCCGGGGAGGTGACTCCGGATGTAATCATGATGAGTGCGTTGCTCCACCCCTGAGCTACGGCGGCGGCTATCGCCCGGTGCGGGATGCCCGCGGCCGCGAACAGGTGCGCGAGCGATGGGACTTGAGGGTGAGTCATTGGCCAGCTCACGCGCGTGCCGGGAATCGCCGGGGCTTCCTCGGCTCTGCCGCGGGTGCCAGCGCCTGAAGTCTCTGCGTCTTGCATCGACAGTGTGAGAAGTCACCCGATGACAATCACGTCGTCGCCGACGCGGATCTCCCCGGGCTCGACGCACCGTGCGTAGACACCGAAGTTGAAGCCGGCGCCGAAGACCGATTTCTGCCGGCCGCGGTACTTGCCGATGAGGGTGAGGGTTTTGAGGTCGACGACTCCGGTGTCGGGGTGCCGGGTCGTGCCTGCGCACCGCTGCACGGGATCGCCTCCCACGAGTGTGGCATCGCCGATTCGGATACCTCTGCCGAGCCACGTGTCCTCGACATGCGGCAGGCCCCCGTCGAACTCGATGAGCATGCGGAAGCGGCGCGCATCGACGGGCACTCCGGCGACATGACTAAGTTGATCAATGGACCCAGTGCCGACGAGCGTAAGTGGCTCGACATCGTGCCCGCGCAACGAATCCGTGGCCTGCACGAGCATCAAGGGGCGCCCTGCGCGCGCGGAGAGGATCTCGGAGAAAGGGCCCTCGACGATGCGGCCGGGCGCGGTACGGAAGGCAAAGAAGTCGGCATCCAGCCCATCGCCGAGGCGAACCTGGTCGTCCGCGAGCACCGTGTCCCCCTCGCGCAGCACCAGCCGCCGAGACGCGGCGTCGTAGTCGGCGGTGATCCCGACGAGCGCGCCGGTCTCGCTCACGGAGACCAGAGAGGGTCGTGCGTTGGCGAGGTAGAACAGCCGATCGCCCGCAGCCCCCGTCTCGTCGACGCGGACTGATTGTGGATGGTGAAGGGATAGGCCCTTGATGGGAGTGGTCGACAGTCGGGTCACGCGCATTGCGTAACCATGGCACATCCACTCCGCCTGCAGCGGACCGCGGTGGCACCAGGGCGGCCATGCCCGCCGTCACCGGCGCGACCATCGATGTGCCGCTCAGCGACTCGCCTCCTGCCCAGGTGCCCACAGCGGCGGGGAAGATCGTGCCGCCCAGCACGCTCACGTCGGGCTCGACGTTGCCCGCTAGGGCGGTGCCGCGCGGAGTGGAGTCCGTTGGCGTGGCGGTCGGGTCCGCGGGCCCGGAGAAGATCGCCTCAGTGGTGGCGCAATCGCTTGCAGTCCTGGTGGGGTGACGACGCGCCCCTGGGCTGGCCGGAGTGGTTGGGCAGGTGCCTGCGCCGAGCTCTATAGTTCATCGCATGGTCCTATCTTTAATGCCCGCCCCTCTGCCTGCCGATCAGCTCGCCCGCTCGCTTGCCCCGTTCGGTGAGAGCCGGATGCTGCCGGTCGCGGCATACACCTCCGATCAGGTTTTCGCCTGGGAGCAGCAGCACTTCTTTCGCGGCTGGCAGTGCATCGGTCGCAGTGACGAGATCGCCGAGCCGGGCATGCAGCGCGCGGACAAGGTGGGGGACACTTCGGTGCTGCTTGTCCGTCAGCAGGACGGCACGCTAAGGGCCTTCGCCAACGTGTGTCGTCACCGCGGGCACGAGATCCTGCCGTGCGGGGCCTCCACCAAGGCACGAGCGATCACGTGTCCTTATCACTCGTGGTCCTACAAGCTCGACGGGGATCTGTTCAGTGCCGCGGGCTACGGCGGCTTCGGCGACTTCGAGATGGCGGACTTCCCGCTTCGGCCCATCAGGCTTCAGGAGTGGCATGGCTGGATTTTCCTGGACATCTCCGGTCTCGCCGGGCCGCTGTCGCGGCACGTGACAGGCTTGGAGGAGCGCATCGCGCAGTACTCACCCGAGCGACTGGTCGTGCAGGGCCGCCACGAATATGTCATCCAGGCCAATTGGAAGATCGTCATCGAGAACTACCACGAGTGCTATCACTGTTCCTCCATCCATCCCGAGCTTTGCCAGGTGAGCCCGCCGGAGAGCGGGGAGAACTGGGCGCCGAGCGCGGGTGCCTGGGTCGGCGGGTGGCAGGACCTGCGTCCCCACGCGATCACGATGTCCTTGGACGGGCACAGCGACGGGGTCTTCATCCCGGGGCTCAACGATGTGGAGAAGCGGCGCATCGACTACATCGGCATCTTCCCCAACCTGCTAGTGAGCTTGCATCCGGACTACGTCATGACGCACCGGATGGTGCCGCTGTCTGCCCGCGAGACATGGGTGGAATGCCAGTGGGCCTTCCCGCCGGAGGCACTGGGCAAGCCCGGCTTCAGCCCGGCGTACGCCATGGACTTCTGGGACATCACCAACCGCGAGGACTGGGGCGCCTGCGAGTCGGTGCAGCGCGGCATGGATAGCGGCTTCGCGCAGCCTGGGCCGCTGTCACCCGACGAGGACGGTATCTACCAGTTCGTCTCCATGGTAGCCCGCGGCTACGTCGGTCAGCCGCTACCGGCCGTGCAGCAGCACGCGACCGCCTAGCCACTGCCGCCAACGACTCGTTCCCCGCCTGCGTGAACCCGGGAGGCAATCAGCCCCGCCGCCGGCGCAGGTCCGCTCCCACCTCGGCCCATGGCGGCAGGGGATCGGAGCGATCGGGCATCCGGGATGGGCTTACGCGGTCCTCCTACGGTGTCGTTAGGATCCTCGCCAAAGGCCGATCCGTGGGTCAATCTGATTCTCCAACACCGTTGCCGAGGGAAGTCGAGGAATTGCTATGTCATCGTCCCTCCGTCGTTCCGTCTCCCGTCGGCGTCTCCTGCAGGCGTCGGCCCTGGCCCTGCCTAGCGCGTGGGGGCTGGCAGCGTGCGCGCGAGAGTCGCCCCTGAGTGGCCCGATGGGCGCGGGATCCTCTGCCGCAGGATCGGCTGGTGGGGGCGCGACTTCCGCTCCGGCCGAACTCCCGATCGCTTCGCCGACCAATCCGGTCAAGTGGCCGATCAACCCCGGCAACGAGCCCATCGCCTCGGGCCTTGAGCCCGAGGCCAACGCCACACTGCGCGTCTACAACTACGCGGACTACATCGACCTGGGCGTCATCGATGATTTCCAGAAGGAGTACGCCGACTACAACGTCAAGGTCGAATACTCCACGTTCAACGACTACGATGAGGCGCTCATGAAGATCCGCAGCGGCAGCATCCCCTTCGATCTAACATTCCTGGGTTACCAGCTGATCGCACGCCTGGTGTACGGAAACCTGATCCGGCCGCTGAACCAGGACTACATCCCCAACATCGTCGACGTGTGGGAGGAGTTCCAGAATCCGTGGTACGACCAGGGCTGGCAATACACCGTCCCCTACGTCGTCTACACGACCGGTATTGGCTGGCGCAGCGACCTGATCCCCGAGGACATCGGAGCTCGACCCAACCCCTACGACGTGCTTTGGGATTCCAAGTACGCCGGGGAAATCGCCGTGCTGGACGACTACCGCGAGGTCATCGCGATGACCGTCCTGCGGGACGGTGGCACCGATGTGAACACCGCCGATCCCGCCGTCCTGGGGGCAGCGCGTGATGCGATGCTGGAGATGCTCCCGCTCAGCCAGCCGCGTGTGACTATCACTGGATACACCGACATCCCCGAGGGGGTGCTATCACTTGCGCAGTGCTGGTCTGGAGACCTGATAACCGGCCAGTACTACATGCCCGAGGGAGCCGATCCCTCGGTCCTGCGCTACTGGAGCCCGCCCGATGGGCGAGGCAGAATCGACAATAACTTCATGTGCATTCTGACAGGCGGCGAAAACCCAGTGCTCGCCCACCACTTCATAAACTACCTGACAGGTGACGCCGTCTCGCGCAAGAACCTGTCCTGGACCGGCTACCAGCCCCCGCTAAGGTCACTGTCACCCGACTCGATGGTGGCCGAGGGACTCGTGCCGGCGAATCTCGCTGGCGCGGTGGTAATGCCGGAGTGGTTCCAGGTCGGCTATCCAGTCCTGGAGCTGCCACCAGAGGTGGAGGCCGAGTACCAGGCGATCTGGCAGCAGTTCAAGGCAGGTGCGTAAGTGGGCAGTCGCTCCACAAGATTTCTCTGGCCCGTCCTTGGCCTCCCCGCGATGCTGGGGATCGCCCTGTTCTTCCTCATCCCGCTGTACGTCGTCTTCTGCGTTGCCTTCGGCACCGTGGACCCGATCTTCCGGTCGCCGGTGCCGATCTGGAACCCGCTCGAAGAGCAGTTCACCCAGATGGGAGTCGTCTGGGACCGGCTCCTCGGCCCGGACATTTTATACCTTCCGGCCGTGCTGAGGACGCTTCCTGACGTCATCGTCGCGGTCATAGCCTACCTCATCATCGCCATTCCCGTCGCTTACTTCACAGCAACATTCACCGGGAAGTGCCGCGGTCTGGTGCTCCCGCTGCTTGTCGCACCGTTCTTCATCCTCGGCGCCAGCGTCGGTCTGGCGACCGTCAACCACGCGGACAGCGTGACGGACGAGTGGTTGTCGGCGGACTTGACAGTCGTTATCGATGGCACGTCCTACCCGGCAACGCTGCACTTTGCGCCGTTCTACGATCCCGAAAGGCGGCTTCGCTAATGGCGATGGACCTGCGTCATGCCCTCCTGTTCGAGCCGGTGCAGATTGGTCCGAAGACGCTGCCCAATCGGTTCTACCAGGTCCCGCACGCCACGGGCTTCGGCTCAATCAAGCCACGGAGCCAGGCGGCCTTCCGTGGCATGAAGGCGGAAGGCGGCTGGGGGGGAGTCTGCGTCGAGTACGCGCCCGTGTCGCGCGATTCTGAGGAGACGCCAGCAGTTGCGGCCGAAATTTGGGACGACCTTGATACGGCCAACCTGCGTTTGACCGCCGAGGCGGTGCACAAGCACGGTGCACTTGTGGGCATTGAGCCTTCCATGGTGGCGCCCTCAGCGTCAATGGAGCGTCGCGGGCTATGCGAATCGCCCCAAGCCCCCAGGGTGCTGAAATGATCTGGGCAAGCGGTGCCCGCGAGATGACAATGGGCGATATCTCGCGTGTGCAGGCGGACTTTGTGAACGCCGCGCGTCGTGCACGGGATGCGGGCTTCGACATCGTCTACGTCTACGGAGCCCACGGTTACCTCCTGACGCAGTTCCTGTCCTCCGTCACCAACCACCGACTCGATGCCTACGGCGGATCGCTCGCCAATAGGGCGCGATTCCATCTTGAGACGGTGGAGGCCGTCAGGCAGGCTGTTGGCGCTGATTGTGCGATCGCCACCCGCATGTGCGTCGACGGCCGTGACAGCATCCCTGGGATCCATGTCGACGAAGTGCTCACGGTCATCTCGTGGCTCGATCCCCTCGTCGATCTCTTCGACGTCAATGTGGGCGAGTGGGCCGAGGACTCTGGCACCTCGCGCTATTTCGACGAGGGGCACCAGCGACCCTGGGTGATGCGTGTACGCGAGGCGACGGACAAACCGATCGTCGGAGTGGGCCGCTACACCAGCCCCGATGTCATGGCCTCGATCATCCGCAGTGGAGCGGTTGATCTCATCGGGGCCGCACGGCCAGCGATCGCCGACCCCTTCCTGCCGCGCAAGATAGCTGAGGGGCGGTACGGCGATATCCGCGAGTGCACGGGATCCAATATCTGCATCCTCAAGGAGGAGACCTTCGCGCAGGTGGGGTGCGTGCAGAATCCCACGGCGGGCGAGGAGTACCGCCGAGGATGGCACCCAGAGGAGGTTCCCCCCATTGATCAGCCCGAGCGAGCAGCGCTCGTGGTGGGTGCCGGGCCGGCGGGCATGGAATGCGCCCTGACCCTTGCCCGCCGCGGCCTGGCAGCCGTGCACCTTGTGGAGGCTGAGCCGCAGATTGGCGGCCACCTGCGCTGGACCCGGCAACTACCTACGATGGGCGACTGGGGTCGCATCGTCGACTGGCGTGTCATACAACTCGGGCGGGAGCCGGCCATCGAGGTCGTCACGGGACGCCGCCTCACGGCCGATGAGGTAGCCGACTACGGCGCCGACATCGTGGTCATCGCCACTGGCTCTCGGTGGGCCTTCGATGGGACGCAGCCGGGCACGGACGCGATCATCGCGAATTCCGATCGTGCCCTCACCCCCGAGCGCATCATGGCGGGCGAACGCCCGGCAGCCGATCAGCCGGTCGTGGTGTACGACGCGGAGGGTTACTACGTGGGACCAGGCATCGCCGAACTGCTGGCCCAAGAGGGCTACGACGTACACCTCGTGACGAGTCACTCGGTGGTCTCACCCGTGTCGGATGCCACACTGGAGGGTGACTTGCTCAGACGTCACCTGCACCAGATCGGAGTGCACATGCACACCAACATTGTCATCTCATCCCTCGCGAACGGCGAGGTGCGTGGTCAGACATCAGTGGAACAGGAATGGTTTCTACCGGCTGCCTCGGTGGTGCTCGTCACCCACCGGCAACCGGACGATGAACTCGCACGGCAACTGCAGGAGCAAGGACTCACTGTGCACGTCATCGGCGACGCCTTACTGCCGTCCATGACGTCGGAGGCGATCTTCGACGGCCACCGGCTCGCGCGTGAAATCGATGGGCCGCATCCGGACTACCCCCTGGCCTATGCGCGTGAGCGAGCGGACGGGGGAGCCTGACACGTGGACAGGCTTGCGGATCGCACTCTGTCGGCGGCGAACATCGCCGCCGACGCGCGACAGGCTCCGCCGCGGAAGGCAGACGTGGTCATCGTCGGCGGGGGGATCATCGGATCGAGTATCGCCTACCACCTTGCCCTTGAGGGCGTGACCGATGTCGTCGTGTGCGAGCGCAACACCCTCACCAGCGGAACCACCTGGCATGCCGCGGGCCTGGTCGCCGGAGCACGCGGGACGATCACCATGACCGAGCTGGCGTCCTATGGCCGGGCCTTCTACTCGACGCTCGGCGCGCTCAGTGGCCTCGACGTGGGCTTCAGTGCTCCCGGATCGCTCAGCCTCGCGCGACGACCGGAACGTGCCGACGAGCTCGCTTACGCGTGCGATATCGCTGACCACTGCGGCATCGAGGCGCGCATGGTCGATGTATCCCAGGCACAGCGGCTGTGGCCCCTGCTGGATCCGGATGGGATCGTCGCGGGCCTGCACTTCCCTGGGGATGGCTACGTGAATCCTGGATATGCAGCGCTGGCATTGGCGAAGTCGGCGCATGCGCTCGGAGTGGCGTTGCGGGAGGACTGCGGCGTCACAGCAATCGATGTCGACGGCGGCCGAGTGCTCGGGGTCCAGACAACGCGCGGCGCTATTGGTGCGCGCACGGTCGTCCTTGCCGGCGGCCTGTGGACCCGAGACCTGGCTGCCACAGTCGGTGTGGCCGTGCCGCTTTATGCCGCGGAGCACGTGCACGTGCGGTCGGCGCCCCTGGGTGCCGACGTCACGGGGTTGCCCGTGCTCAGGGATGTGGACAACAGCTACTACATCCGCGCGGAAGCTGACTGTCTCCTCCTTGGGGCCTTCGAGCCGCGCGGACTACCGCGAGCATCCACCCGGATCGGGATCGATGGCCACGCGACCTTCGAGCCGGACTGGGATCACATCGCTGGCATAAAGGCGGCAGCGGAATGTGCCGTGCCGGCTCTCACCGACGCGGGCTACGACCGCTTCATCAACGCTCCCGAGAGCTTCACCCCGGACACGTCATTCGTCATGGGGCAGACCGCCGAGATCGGAGGCCTCTTCGTCGCGGCGGGCATGAATTCGCAGGGGATCATCTATGCCCCGGGAGTGGGCCGGGAGATGGCTCGCTGGATCAGGCAGGGCTCCCCGTGCTTTGACTCCAGCGCCGTCGATGTCAAGCGCTTCTCCCCGCACCAGGCGAACCGCCGCTACCTGCACGAGCGCACGCGCGAGAGCCTCGGGCGCCTCTACGCGATGCACTGGCCGGGCTATCAGTCGCAGACCGCCCGCGGCGTCCGCCTGAGCCCGCTGCACTCTCGTCACCGAGAGCTCGGTGCGGTCATGGGCGAGGTGAACGGCCTCGAGCGACCCCTGTGGTACGGCGCCCCGGCCCTCGAGGATGCCTACGACTTCCGTCGGCCGGGGTGGCATGACGCCGTCGGCCGGGAGCACGCGGCAGTGCGCGAAGGGGTCGGCATCATCGATCTGAGCGGCTTCGCGAAGTTCGAGGTGGCGGGTGCGGGAGCACTCAATGCACTCCAGCGCGCGTCGACCGCCGACGTCGACCTGCCGATCGATGGGGCAGCGTACACGCTCTTCCTCAACGATGCTGGCGGCATCGAGGCGGACGGCACCATCACGCGGGTCGCGCCCGATCGATTTCTCGTGGTGACGCCGTCTTTCAGTCGTCACCGGATGCTCTGGCACCTCAGGCGACACGCGACGGCCGAGGGCGCCGTGGTGGTCGACGCGACCGCGGGGATGGGGGTGATCGGCGTCTTTGGGCCACAGAGCCGCAACCTCATGTCCCGCGTGTCACCGGAGGACTGGTCGGGCACTGCGCAGCCCTATTTCACGGGCCGCTGCGTGGAGATCGGCGATGGCTTCGCCTACGCGCTGCGCGTGAGCTTCACCGGTGAATTGGGCTATGAGGTCTACTGCGACAGTGACCTCGCGATGAATGTCCTGGACGCACTGCTAGTAGGCGGCGAGGATCTGGGCGTGGTCATGATCGGGTACCTCGCGCTGGATTCTCTCCGACTGGAAAAGGGCTACCGTCACCTCGGTCATGACATGGGGCCGGTAGATGATCCGCGATCGGTGGGGCTGGGATTTGCGGTGGCATGGGACAAAAGTGTCGACTTCACGGGCCGGTTGGCACTTGCTGGTCGAGGCGGACCGACCTCACAGGCGATTCACGTGGCGGTCGCGGACCCTGCGGTGCGGCTCTGGGGTGAGGAGACCGTCTACGCAGGCGACGAGCCGGTCGGTCGCATCACCAGTGGGACCTTCGGCCATACCCTCGGCCGTTCGGTGGGCATCGCTACAGTGAATGCGCGCGTCGATCCTCACGAGGACGAGCTGAGCGTTCGAGTGCGAGGTGCTCGGCATCTTCTCGAGGCGAGCACGCGCGCGTTCTACGACCCCTCCGGGGAGCGAGTCCGGGCCTGATCGCGGCCGTCCGCGTAGCGGGCTTGCGCCCGTGACGACGATACCTGGCACGACGGACCCGGATACCTAGATCATGGAGCCCGGCAGCCCCATCTCCCTGCAGACTCATGACTTTCCGACCTTCCTCGAGGTGAGCGCAGACGTCGACGGGGTCGCCGAGTCGCGGGCTCGCCACCGCGTCACCGCACTCGCCAGCCAGTAGCGTAGGCGGGTGCTTCGAGCTGCCCTTGCCTGTGCTGCCGTCATCGCGACGGCGAGCCTCGGGTTCTCCTTGGCTGCGGCGGCGCCTCCGCAGGTGGCGGCCCTGGGCGACTCATACATGGCTGGAGTCGGGGCGGGCGACTACGCCGTGACCGACGACTGCCGGCGCTCGGCGCGCTCCTACGCCGCCGACGCGACCCGGCGCACCGCGTCGGCGCTGATCGACGAGTCATGCCCCGGGGCCCGCATCCCCCAGGTACTCCAGCAGGCCAGCCTCGTGCCTGCCGGCGCCAGCTTCGTGCTGGTGCAGGTGGGCGGCAACGACGTCGGCTTCTCCTCAATCGCCATCGCGTGTCTCGTGCCACAGGGCGGCAGCTGCCTGGATCGAATCGCCGAGTCCGAGGCAGCCCTTCCGGCCATCGGCGCAGGGCTGCAGGACATTGCGCGGGCCGCGCGCACCCGTGCGCCACGAGCCACCATCGTCTTTGCCGGCTACCCGAGCCTCCTCTCCGGAGCTCGCGCGTGCGCGTCATCAGCGATCGGCTCACTGCTAAACATCGCTGAGATCCGGGCCATCATCGAACTGCAAAGGCAACTCGACGCGACCATCGCCGCGGCCGCCAAGGCTGCCGGTGCCCGCTACATCGACTGGCCCCGAGCGGTCGACCAGCATTCCCTGTGCTCCCCCAGCCCGTGGTTCGTTACCCCGTTCTCCGGTGACCCCCAGGACTCGCTCCATCCCACCGCCAAGGCCTACGCGAACATGGGCCGATCCGTCGCAGACCTCCTGCGCCGATAGCGTTCTCCCGTGTCCGTCGCCGCCATCACATTCTGGTTCCTCGGGATCTTCCTCGCCCTCATCGGCCTGGTCTTCGCCCTCTATGGCATGTCGAGCGAGAGGTCCTACTGGGCCCAGCGGGACCCTTCCGGCAATGCAGCACGGGAGGCCACGCCTTTCTCACGGGTCTTCACTCACTTCTGGCGCATCGCCATCAGCGACGAGCGGGCGCCCCTGCGCATCGCCGCCATCGGCGTCACCCTGGTCTTGCTCGCGATCGTGGCATTCATCTTCGCGATCATTTTCACCGCCACGGGCTGACCTTGGCTTCAACCTTCATGGCACGGGCCCTCGAGCAATTGGCCAGTTACCTTCGGGCCCACTCCCGCCTCAATTGGCTCGTCGACCTTGTGCGGGCCGTCATCCGCGAGCAGGGCACCGAGCGCATCGGATTGAGCGCCGCTGGTGTGGCCTTCTGGTTCGTCATAGCTATCTTCCCCGCACTGATCGCGACGTTGATGGTGCTCGGCTTGGTGCTCGATGCTCAGCAGTTGAGCGCGGCCGTCACTGAACTCGAGAAGGCGAGCCCGGACAGCATGAACAGCGTCGTGCTCAAGCAGGTTCTCGTCGCGGCCGAGCAGCAACCATCGACCCTCTCAATCGCCTTCGTCGTCGCCCTCGTCGTCGCACTGTGGTCGACGTCCTCCGGCTACTACAACTTCTCCAGAGGCGCCCGCCTGGCCTACGGGCTGCCCCCGGCGCCCTACCTCGTCGCACGCACGCGCGCCTTCGTGGGTGCCAGCGTCGGAATCCTGATCACCGCTGGCGCGGTGGTTGGCGCCGCCCTGGCCATGGGCTTTGCGAGCCGACAGTCCGGGGCCTGGAAATTCGTGGTCTCCGCCGCCGTCGCCGTGACCGTCCTGGTCGTTCTCGTGGTCTTGCTCGTCGGGCTGTTTCGGTTTTCGACTGGACGGCAATGCCCCACGCCGAAGTATCTGCCGGGCGCTGTGCTGGGAGCGGTCGGCACCGTCGCCATCGCCATCGGTTTTAGCATCTACCTGGCCTACGCCGGGGACTACGAGGTCGTCTACGGGGCACTCGCCGGAGGAATCATCCTGATGCTCGGCGTCTATTTCTCGGCGTACGCCGTGCTCGTCGGTGCCGTGCTCAACGCACAGTGGCGCACGGTGAGCAACTAATCCCCCTTCGTGGACTTGGCCTTCTTCACCTTTGCCTTGGCGTTGCCGGTCATCGACCGAGCCTCCAGGAGTAGTTCACCGGCGTAGTCGGGAACGAACCGGCTGAGATCACGGGGCGGGCGCTCGTAGCCGTGCCCCTTCGGACGCTTGGGCAGGGTGAGTGGCTCGCGCATGACAGGCTGGTAGGGAACGGTCGATAGCAGGTGGTGGATCATGTTGATGCGCGCCTTGCGCTTGTCGTCGGCCTCGACGTCGAACCAGGGCGACTCCTCGGTGTCGGTGTGCACCATCATCTCGTCCTTGGCCCTCGAGTAGTCCTCCCATCGCGTGATGGACTCGAAGTCCATCGGCGACAGTTTCCACTGCCTCATGGGGTCATTGAGCCTCGAGGCGAACCGCTTCTCCTGCTCGTGATTGCTCACGCTGAACCAGTACTTGCGGAGGAAGATTCCATCTTCGATCAACAAGCGCTCGAAAATAGGTGCCTGGTGGAGGAAGCGACGGTACTCCTCAGGGGTGCAGAATCCCATGACTCGCTCGACACCAGCGCGGTTGTACCAGGAGCGGTCGAAGAGCACGATCTCTCCGGCAGCCGGCAAGTGCTCGACGTAGCGCTGGAGGTACCACTGGGTCCTCTGTCGCTCGGTGGGGGTCGGGAGGGCCACGATACGAGCTACGCGCGGATTGAGGTATTCGGTCACCCGCTTGATGGTGGATCCCTTGCCGGCGGCGTCTCGACCTTCAAACACGACCACCAGTCGCGAGCCGGAGGCCTTCACCCATTCCTGCATCTGCACGATTTGCCCCTGGAGCGTATAGAGGGTCTCCTCGTAGAACTCCCGAGGCAGGCGCTTGACCTTGGCAGGCGGCAATGCATCAGGACTGACGAACTGGCCCACGGCGAACCTCCTCCGTGGGCATCCAAGCACGCCCGAGGGACGCCCGTGGGCCCTTCGACGCCTAGGGTGCCGCCAGACCCTGGCCCTGCCATGACCGAAGGGCAGCATCGAATACCCGGTGCGCATCGAGGGCCTCCGCCGGCGTGGCCGTGCCGAATCGATCGCCCAGGGCACCGGCTCGCTCGGCCAGGTAGGACGCCCACATCTGCAGGAGCGCATCGCCGAACCCGAACTCGAAGATGGCGCCCGAGACCACGGGCCAGGACGACACATTGCCCGGCTGGAGTTCCTCCCAGACATGCTCGCTGCCGTCCAGACGGAAGCGGTGCAGGAGCGTCGGCTGGCGAGTGCTGAAGCGCACTCCACCGTCCATACCGACCGCGTTGAAGAACCACGTGTTGACATGGCCCGGTGCGATGCGGCGAGTCTCCCAGAGCATCGTGAAGTCACGGCCGCCGGCTCGTGGATGCACCCCGCACACGAGGAGGGCGTTGTCCCAGGTGTCGCAAGCGACGAGCGTGCCATCGGGACCCGGCCGCTCACTGACGACGTCATCGAGCCGGGCGTAGACCGAAACCGGCCGCCAGCCCAGGCGCAGTGGCATATGCGCGACGTGGAGCCCCAGATCACCCATGACGCCCACGGGGCCGCAGGTCTTTGCACGCCGCTTCCAGTTGATGGGCTTGGCCCTGTTGAGGTCAGAGGAGTGCCAGAAGCCCGCCCGCACGTCGAGGATGTCACCGAGGGCGCCGGATGCCGCATATGCGTAGGCCCGCTGCGCTCCCGGATAGAAGGGGAACTCGCTGGACACGCGCACGAACGCCGACGAGGCGTCAATCGCCGTCACGACACGCTCGGCGGCGCCACGATCGATTCCGAAAGGCTTCTCGGCAAGGAAGTCGCGCCCCGCCTGCGCTGCGGCCGTGTAGATCTCCTCGTGTAGATCGTGCGGCACGGCGATGTAGAGCACGTCGATGTCGTCCGACCCGACGAGATGCCGCCAGTCGTCGGTCAGCGTCGTGACAGAGTCCACGCACGCAAACCATTCGCGCGCCGCGGGTGCTGGATCGGCGACGGCGACCACGCGCGCTCGAGCCGGGTGGTCGACGAGCAGGTCCCACCGCCCGCACACTCCCACCAGCTCACGACCCATGAGGCCGCCGCCGATGATGCCGATGCGCACGTCGGTCATGAGGAGCGCAGAACCGCCATCGCCTGTTGGGCGTCCGCGCCGTCGTGCAGCATGGCCATGAGCGCGCGGGTCATCCCGGCCGGGTTGTCGTGCTGGATGATGTTGCGCCCGTAGACGAGCCCCGCGGCTCCCTGCTGAAGCAGGGCCTGCGTGCGCCGGAACACTTCCTCGTCGGAGACCCTTCCGCCTCCGCGGATGAGGACGGGGATGCCGGAAGCCGTGCGAATGACCTCGTGGTAGATGGCCGGATCGTCGGTGGGATCGGCCTTGATGACGTCAGCGCCCAGCTCCACCGCCTGCCGGACGATCGGCACGATCTGCTCGACGTCGCCGTTGACGGTGTAGGGCCCGGCCGCGGTCTCCTTCATGACGAGGGGCTCGACCATCAGGGGCATGCCGTAGTCATCGCAGTCATTGCGCAGGTCCATGACGTTGCGGATGCACGCCTCCCTGACCTCCGGGCGCCCCGGAAGGTCGAGGAGGTTGACCACGACACAGGCCGCGTCGAGTCGGACAGCCGTCAGGACCGCGTCGCGTGCGATCACGCTGAACATGTGATCGGGCAACTGCGACCCGTAGACATTGGCCACGTCCGTGCGCATCACGAGGGCGGGACGCTCGCGACCCCCTTGGCCCTGCAGGAGACGGGACTGACCTGGGGTGAGCTGGATGGCATCGGGACTCGCCGCCACTAGCACGCTTACCGCGGCCGGAAGGTCCTCGATGCCCGAGAGGAAGCCTCCCTGGCCAAAGAAGCCGTGATCGACCGCGATGTCGAGGCAGCGCCCAGAGGCTGGATTGAAGAGCCGCCGCATGCGGTAGGCGCTGTTGGACACCGGTGCTCCTTAACCTGGGGGCGGCCCACACGGGGCTGGCCGCCGCGACCCGTGCACCCTATCCCCCGGAGGATGCGACCATGGGGCCGTGACGACTCCTTCGCCGGTGCTTCTCCCGGTCAACCAGTTCGACCACTTCTACCGTGGCGGCGACCGCATCGGCGCTTTGCGCCAGGGCCCCGGGGGGCCCCGGCGCCCCGAGGAGTGGCTGGGCTCCACGACCACGCGGTTCGGCGACCCGGTGCAGGGGCTCAGCGCGCTGCCTGACGGGCGTTACCTGCGCGATGCGGTCATCGCCGACCCCATCGCGTGGCTGGGCGCCGCGCACGTCGACCGATACGGCACATCGGTCGCGGTATTGGTGAAGTTCCTCGACCTGGGCCAGCGCCTGCCCGTGCACCTGCATCCCAACCGCGAGTTCGCGCGTACGCACCTCGGACTCGCGCACGGCAAGACCGAGGCATGGTATGTCCTCGACGCGCCCCCCGGAGCCCGTGTCGGCGTGGGATTCGCCCAGCCCATGGCACTAGCCGACGTTGCCGCCATGGTCGCCGCGCACGACAGCCAGGGGCTTCTCGACTCCCTGCGCACGCGAGAGGTGCGCGCGGGCGACGCCATGCTCGTGCCGGCCGGACTCCCCCACACCGTGCAGGAGGGAGTGTTCGTGCTCGAACTCCAGGAGCCCACCGACCTGTCCATCCTGCTGGAATGGCAGGACTTCGCGGTCGATGGCGCCCGCGACGGGCATCTCGGCCTGGGATTCGACGTCGCGCTGCAGGCCGTCGACACCTCGGCCGTCACCGACGCCGACCTCAATCGCCTCGTCGTGCGCCGGGAGGAGATCGCCCGTGCGGGACTGACCTCGGCACTCCCCAGCGAGGCTGACGCCTACTTCCGGGCCCAGCACCTGGACACGAGCGACGCGCCCGTCACGGTCGACGCCGGGTTCGCCGTCGTGGCCGTCCTCGACGGGGCCGGCACGATCACGACCCCCGCTGAGACCCTCGCGGTGTCCCGGGGCGACGTCCTCGTGCTGCCCCATGCCGCGGGCGACTGGATCGCCGACGGTGCCCTCGTCGCGGTGGCCTGCCGTCCCCCGGCTCCCGACGCGCCCACGGACGCCCGCTAGCCCCTTCGCCGATCTGCGCGTGCCCGGGCCCGCTGTTACCCTCGCGTAGGACAAGGAGGTATCGATGGCAGACGATCCCCAGGGCCCGGCTGACATTCTTCGTGCCGTGTGGCAGGGCGTCCCCGGCTCTGTCAGCGATCTCGACGCAGAGTGCAGCCCCACCAAGGCCTGCCGCAACATGAAGGACGTCACCTTCGACGGCTACGCCGAGGAGGGCGGCGACCTGGCTACGGCCTGGCGCAATACCCTGGCCCGCGAGGGCAAGCTCGGCTCCGGCTCGCTGGCCGACCTTGTCTTCGGCAACTCCGACTGACGGCGGCCATGACCACATCCCCCGCTGACCTGAGTATCCCCGGGCTCACGTCCGTCTTGCGCGACCAGGGCTACATCGCCGACCGCGGCCTGGCCACGGCTCTCCTGCTGTCCCTCAAGCTCGGCAAGCCGCTCCTGCTCGAGGGCGAAGTCGGCGTAGGCAAGACCGAACTCGCCCGCACCCTGGCGTCGATGCTCGGACGCGACCTCATCCGCCTGCAGTGCTACGAGGGCATCGACGTTCACCACGCGCTCTACGAGTGGGATTACGCCCGGCAGATGCTCCACATCCGCTCCATGAGCCAGGCTGATGCTGCGACCTCTGACGATGACCTCTTCGGCGAGCGCTTCCTGCTCGAACGCCCGCTGCTCCAGGCCTTGCAAGCGGGCGATCGGTGTGTCCTACTCATCGACGAGATCGATCGAGCCGACGACGAATTCGAGGCCTTCCTGCTCGAGCTTCTCGGCGACTTCCAGGTCACCATTCCCGAGGTCGGCACGATCCGCGCCGAGACCCGCCCCATCGTGATCCTGACGTCCAACCGCACCCGCGAGCTCCACGATGCGCTCAAGCGCCGGTGCCTCTACACCTGGATCGGCTTCCCGCCGCCCGATCGCGAGGTCGAGATCGTCCGCACAAGGCTGCCCGACGTCGGTGCCGCGCTCGCAGGTCAGGTCGTGGCGGCAGTCAATCGCCTGCGCGAGATGGACCTCGAGAAGCCCCCCGGCGTCGCCGAGACCATCGACTGGGCCCAGAGCCTCGACGCCCTCGGCGTCGAGGCTCTGACAGACGATGCCGCCATCGACACCCTCGGCGCGGTGGTGAAGGATCGCGACGATCTCGAGTACGCGACGAAGAGCATCCAGGATGTCGTCGCCTGAACCCCAGTCGCATCCCGACGGATTCGACGCACTCTTGGTGGCGTTCGGGCACGCCCTGCGCGGGGCTGGCCTGCCGGTAGGCACCGACGACATCCTTTCGTTCTGCGCCGGCACCGCCTCGCTCGACGTGACCGATGTCATGGATGTCTACTGGTCGGGGCGCGCCACGCTCGTGCGTCGCCGCGACCACGTCCCCGTCTACAACGCGGTCTTCCAGCGATTCTTCCTCGACGCCACTGCGGCGTCAGACGACGAGCGCAAGCGCACGATGCGCTCCTCCGCCACCGCCGGGGCGACCCTCGAGATCCCCAACACCGAGGAGGGCCTCCCCGGACAGATCAGCCCCGAGGAAGCCAAGCTCGGCTACCTGGCCAGCACGTCCGAGGTCTACCGCCACAAGGCGTTCTCCGAGTGCTCCGACGATGAGCTCCGTCGATTGCGTCGCCTCATGCTGCAGATGCGCGTGACCCCACCGCGCAAGCGCACGCACCGCACCATGCGCGCCCGCCGGAGCGCCATGCTCGACATGCGTCGCATGGCCCGAGACACCATGCGCTCTCTCGGCGAGCCGCGCGACCTCGCCTACAAGAAGCGTCGTCACCGCCTGCGTCCCCTCGTGCTCATCCTCGACGTGTCAGGCTCGATGGCCGACTACTCGCGCAACCTCCTGCAGTTCGCCTACTCGGCCCGGCGAGCCAACGCGAAGGTCGACGTCTTCTGCTTCGGCACCCGCTTGAGCCGCATCACCAAGGCACTCGATCGCCGGGATCCCGACGACGCTATGCGGATCGCCGGCGAGGCCGTGCTCGACTGGGATGGCGGCACCCGTATCGGCGACAGCCTGCGGCAGTTCACCCGTGAGGCACGACGTTCGCGGCTGGGACGAGGAGCCATCGTCGTCATCTGCTCCGACGGCCTCGATCGCGGCGATCCCCTCGCCCTCGAGGAATCCATGGAGACCCTTGGCCGCCTGGCCCACCGGATCATATGGGTCAACCCCCACAAGGGCGATGTCGTCGACTACGTGCCCGCCTCCCTCGGCATGATCGTCGCCGACCCCTACATCGACGAGGTGCACTCAGGGCACAACCTCGCTAGCCTCGAGCATCTAGCTGCTCGTCTATCGAAGGTGGGTTAGCCATGAGGTTCAGCGTCTCATTGCAGGCAGAGGGCGATCGCGAGGTCACCCTGGATGAAGTGGTCGAGCTCGCCGATGCGGTGGCCGGCCTGGGCGGCATTGCCTCCGGCTTCGGCACCATGAGCTACGGCGCCCAGATCATCGTCGACGCCGAGACATCCGACGAAGCCGTCGAGATCGCCCTCGAGCAGTTCAATCGCGCCGTGGCCAGCACCTCCCTCCCCGCCTGGCCCGTGGCCCGCGCCGAGACCATCGGCGAGGATGACGACTATGGCGACCTGGACCCCTGAGGTGATTCGCCTCGGCAGCCTCGCCGGCTACTCCTTCGAGGGCCCTCGATCCCTGGCTGGCTGGACCCCGCCGCATGTGCCTGCCGTCTACGCGATCCTCGCCAAGGGCAATCCGCAACGTCCGCACGAGTTCGCGGTGATCTACGTCGGCCACTCCGACGACCTCACGACCGAGGGCTTTCCCTTCCGCCACCCCCGATCAGCCGCCTGGGTCAAGCGCGCCGACGGCAAGTTCAACCTCCATGCGTGCTGGCTGGAGGTGCCCGGCGGCACACGAGCCCATCGAGAGCAGATCGCCCGCGAGCTCATCGCCATCTACGACCCCAGCTGCAACCTGGAGAAGTTCGACCAGGCCTGGAAGGACGAGTGGATCGGCGAATACGCCACGCCCGTCACCGACCCATTGACGACGGGCCGCGACCCCCAGCAGTGAGGGTCCCGGCCCGTCGGCAGGTCAAAGCGGCCAGCGTCAGTCGAGGTTGACTCCCACGCCCTCCATTAGGCGCGTGCGGCGCGTGCCCATAGCGGGGCGCGCCGTGCCATCGGCAACGTTCTCGTCGTGCTGGTAGGTCGCCCCGACGACGATTCCCTCGCCCATCCCGTAGAGCAGGGGCAGGGCGCCGGCCACGACACGGCCGGTCGTGTTGATCGACGTCAAGCCGGGCTCGATCGCCTCGGCATCCTTCTTAATCTGCCAGACGAGATCGGCGCACTCCTCGAGGTCTGAGGCAACGGCCTTGAGCTGCGACCCCACGATGTAGAGGTAGATGGCCAGGCCCGCGATGAGGGCAACGATGTCGGCGACTGACCACCAAGCCAGCGCGCTGGCGCTCACGACCGCACCTTGTCAAGGACGCGGCCGAGGAAGAGGTGGTGCTCCAGGCCTTCCTGGAGCACCAGTTCAACACCCCCGCCGGTGGCGGTGATCAGCGCGGTGTCGGCGGTGTTGGCCTGCGCGGCGATAAGCGTCGCCTTGATGGCCGCGACACGCTTGCGAATGCGGGCCACCAGGATGACCAGAATGGTCAGCAGCGCGGCGACGGCAACAACGACGATGATGCCGAGGCTGTTCGCCACCTGCCAAAGTTGTTCGACCTGGGGATCCATGTCAGCCTCCCAGCCGGCTACGGCCGCGCTTGAGGCCATCGATGATGGCCAGCGCGGATGCGATGGTCTCGTTGAGACCCTTGAGCCCTGCGGTGTTGATCTCGGCCTGCTGAAGCCCTTGCAGAATGCTGCCCGCCTGGTTGCCGATGCGCGCGGCGAGCATCAGGATCGGCACCACTAGGGCCACCACGGCCAGGACGACGACCAGGCCGATGATGTAGCCGATCAGCCAGCCCTCATGTCCGGTGAAGTCCACGTGACCTCCTAGATCGATTCCGCGAAGCTACGCACCGGGGCGAGGCTTGCGTTGACGGACGAGACGACGGGCGGAACGGTCGACGTCTGGGCGACGATCACCTTGACGCCTCCGTCGAGTGCAGCCAGCGACTTGGAAGTCGCTGCCAGGTGGAAGATGACGCGGAGCAAGCCGATGGCCGCGGCTGCGATGATCAGCGCGCCGAGGATCAGTGTGATGATGGCTTCGATTGGCACGGGAACCTCCTAGCCCAACAGCTTCGAGACGGGGCCCGCGTAGCGAACCGCTCCATTGGCAACTTCCTTGATGACCCCGTCGGTGGTCTCGAGTAGCTCCGGGGTGTTGTGGAGTTCCCCGATCAGCGCGACCCCTCCAGCGAGGGTGTCATCTGTGGCGCCGCGGATCCGCTCCGTAGCCGCGAGGAGGCGGTTGAGCAGGGCAACGAGCACCGGCACGATGACGATGAGGAGGAGCAGGTTGCCGATCATCCATTGGCTCATGACATGCCTCCGCTCTACCGGCTCGGTGCCGGCTTGTAGGGAAGGAAGAACCGGCCGAAGACGCGCTTGACCGCGCGCATGAAGGCCGTGAGGCCGATCGCGATGCCGCTAGCAGCCTTGGGCTCGCCCACCGCATAGGGATCCTGCCCCTGGGCGAGCGCCTGCATGCGCACCTTCATGGACCCGGCAGTTTGGTCGATGAGCACGCCGGTGACGTCCTGCACGAGCCCACGGCCGTATTGCGCGGCCGCGCCCGAGATCTGCAGGTCCATGGCGATATTGACGCGAGTGGATGCACCGCCCATGGGCTGCAAGGTGACGTCAAGGACGGTCGAGGCATTGCCCCGGCCCTTCTTGTCGGCACCGACACCGTCGAGCACGAGGGCCTTCTTGACCTCGTCGCGACTAGTGATCTTGAGCTCCCCGGTGAATTCGAGCTTCACCGGACCTGCCGAGATTACGACGTCGCCCTGGTAGTGGTCGCCGGCGATCTTGTTGGTCAAGTCCGCGCCGGGGACGCACGCGGCCACGAGCGGCACGTCATCGAAGAACTCCCAAACCTTGTCAACCGGCTGGTCGATATCGAAGGAGCGGGCAATGATCATATCGTCACTCCCCCCTCATCGGCGGAGCACCGGAGACGTCCTTTCCGGACTGCAGCGCCTCGTAGACCCGGTTGGGCATGAGCGGCATGTCGATATTGCGGACTCCGGTGTGCTCGAGGGCGTTCATGACCGCGTTGACGAAGGCGGCGGGCCCACCCACGGTCGCGCATTCCCCAACACCTTTGGCGCCGATCGGATGATGCGGGCACGGCGTTACGACCTCGTGCAATTCGAAGCCTGGAGTCTCCCATGCGGTGGGCAGCAGATAGTCCATGAAGTTGGACCCGATGCAGTTGCCCTCCTGGTCGAAGGTGATGTATTGCATGCTCGCCATGGCATAGGCCTCGGTGAGACCGCCCATGATCTGGCCCTCGACGACCATCGGATTGATACGCACTCCGCAGTC
>Ga0194133_10000842_pt1 | contig 58220 bp, 49 predicted proteins | sample TA2KigOf40mmetaG_FD_155448 | JGI IMG/M metagenome (GOLD analysis project Ga0194133, IMG submission 155448) | Freshwater microbial communities from Lake Tanganyika, Tanzania - TA2015055 Kigoma Offshore 40m | ecosystem: Environmental > Aquatic > Freshwater > Lake | place: Tanzania: Lake...
CCTCGTTGACCTCCATCATCCCGAACTGTCGCTTCCAACGGTGGAAGGTCTGCTCCGAGATGTTCTTCTCCTTACAGATCTCCACGATGCTCTTGCCGCCGTCGGCGATCCGCAAAATGCGGATCTTGTCCTCAGTCGTATGTCGTTTGCCTTTCATGGTCTGGGTCCTTTCTTGTGGCCCAGACTAACACCCAAGGCGGCTCAAAATTTCGGGGTCAGGTCAAAGACACGTGGGCCGTGCGCACCGCCGAGGACACACAGCTCTTTCAGATCATCACCGTCGACGGCGACGAACTCCGCTACGTGGCCCGCACCGCCACGAACCGCCTCTACGACCAATTCACACTGCACAAACAGGGTCCCGGTCAGGCCAATCGTCTCGTCGAGGCGCTCCCGCCGGAGCGCCGCCGCCGCTGAAGCGTCACCCGCCGGCGTCGCTCCCCCAGAGTCGCGCCTTGGTCGAGGCCAATCAGTGCCACACCGAGATCGTCAACGCCGACGCTGATTCCAGGTCTGGTCTCGCGGATGAGGACTAAAGGGGGCGGCGGAGCACCGCGATCGAAGCGGGCCGGAGGAACACCCGCGCGCCGTTCTTGACCCCACGGGCGCCGACGGGCTACATCGTCCTTGCTGCTCGCTTCCCCAGCCAAATCGGCGAGCGGATCCCCACCCCGCATGAGACCATCCCCGCGCCTCCTGCTTGCGGCCGCGCTGCTCACGACTCTCCGCCCCGCCGCCGCCGGACTTTTGCCGATCGGCAGCCAGCGCCAGCTCTTCCTCGACGACGCCCTCATCGAATCAACCGAGCGCACGATGCGACGGCTGAATCCCGCCGTGAAATCGAAGCTCAACCCAATCATCCGCCGCGACCGCCCGTGGGAAGGCGAGGACCTCCGCATCGCATGGGTGATCTTCGACGACCAGCGCCAGCTCTTCCGGATGCGCTATTCTTCGACCACGATGACGGCTGAGGGCCGCGATACCGTCGGCGAAACCCGCGTCAACGAGGGCCAATCCGTTATCTGCGAAGCCTTTTCGGTCGACGGCGTCCACTGGACCAAGCCCGAACTCGGCCTCGTCGACTTCGCCGGAAACCGGGCCAACAACCTCGTTCCGTCCGATCAACACCTGTCCTACTTCTTTCAGGACCCGCACGATCCCGACCCGGCCCGTCGCTACAAGGCGCACGTGCGCAAGGGCTCGACCCGCGAAAAGGGCATGACCTTCGAGCTGTACACGTCCGCCGACGCCTACCACTGGGTGCGCTCCGCAACCAACCCGGTGATCGACCTTGGAGAGAAGGTCGGGCGCTGGGGACCCACCCACTTCCTCGGCTGGGATCCGATCCGCAGCGTCTACGCGGCGCACATGGAGAATAACCTGCACATGAATTCGCCCTACGCACGGCGGTCCATCGGGCGCGCGGAGAGCCCAGACCTGACCCACTGGTCCACCGCGGAGACAATTGTCGTCGCGGACGAGCGTGATTATCCGGACACGGAATTCTATGCGATGCCGACCACCTTCTACGAGGGATGGTACCTCGCCTTCCCGTGGATCTTCTCCACGACCAACACCCGGATTTCGCCACAGTTCGCCTTCAGCCGCGACGGGGTTCGCTACCAGCGTGATTTCCGCGAGGCGATCATCCCGCTCGGCGACCCGGGTGACTTCGACGGCGTGACCGTCTACGCGCAGGAACCCATCGTCCACGGCGGGGAAATCTTCTGCTTTTATACCGGCACCAACTGGCGCTCTCCGGAGCAGCTCGAGCAACTCGGCCCCAAGGCCCGCGCCGCGATCGGCCTCGCCAAGCTGCCTCTCGATGGCTTCGTGTCCTTTGAGGGTGCCCGCCGCGAGTTCAGCACCGTCACGACCCGGACGCTCACCTTCCGCGGCACCCAGCTCGTGCTGAGCCTCTATGCGGCCCTGCAGCAATGGGGAGCAGGGCCGTGCGAAGTCCGGGTCGAACTTCTCGACGAGCGCCACGCGCCGATCCCCGGCTTTTCGCTGGCCGAGGCTGACACTCTCAACCGCACGGGCACGGATCTTCCGGTATCGTGGCGAGGCCGGACGGACGTGAGCACCCTCGCCGGCCAGCCCGTGCGGCTGAAGCTCCACTTCCGCAATGCCAAGCTCTATTCCTTCCAGTTCCGCTAGGTCGGGCGCACGGTATCCGAACCGACTCCGCGCCGTGGCTTGCCTGCTGCTGCTTGCCGCCCTCGGCCCGATCACCCGCGCTGAGGAACGGCGTGCGCGCCTGCTGTTCGACGAGTATTACCAGATTGATCCCGGGACGGCCGCGTTCTCCCAAGGCGTCGCGCTCGACGGCAGGAACCGCGGTCTGACCTATCATTACTCGCCAGGCGTGAACGCCCTGCCCAACGGCACCTTTACGTTCGCCCACGTGATCGCGGACCGCTTCCGCCTTGAGACCTCGCGCGAGCCGATCAGCGAGACACTCCTGCGCTCCACCGACGCGTACATGCTGGTGTCACCGATCAAGCCGGAATTCGGCGGACGCGCCGCGCTGACCACTCGCGACGCCGACCTGCTCGAGGCCTTCGTGGCCCGCGGCGGCATGCTCGTCCTCATCCTCAACAGCTCCTCGCCCCAGCGCAACCCCCTCGACTGGGAGGGTGTCAACCGCGTGGCCGCGCGCTTTGGCGTTGAGTTTCTCCATGAGGCCACCGGCACCCTCTCGGTCCCGATTGCGCCGGACGATCCCGCCTTCGACGGCGTGGATGCCTTCATTTACGGCAATGGTACCACCCTCCGCGTCTCTGCCGCCGCCGGCACTCCGCACCTCCTGATCCGCGATCCGCGCGAAGGTGACCATGCGCCGATCGGCGTGATCGTGTCCCACGGCCGGGGCCGCGTCCTGGCCTTCGGCGACGGCGGAACCTTCGGCAACGCCCATTTGTTCCGTTCCGACCTCGCCCACGCCCGCGCGGTGCGGCAGATGATGGAGGCCCTGCTACCCAACGGTCCGGTCCCCGCCTATGGCTGGAAGGCCGGCCAACGGCTGAAGGTGCGCCTGTCGCACGAGCAGACGGTATCCGGCTATCCGCATCGCAATCGCCTTCTCGGCCTGCCCGTCGCCGCCGGCAGCGGGCGCATCGTCGCCGAGCCGCGCGATGTCGATCTCGCTGGGTTCGCGGACAAGGAGGAACGGAAGTCGATGGCGCGCTACCTGACCTCCCTGCACCGCGACACGACCACCCTCACGCTCGTCCTCGGTGAACGGGCCCGCGACGGCAAGTCCCACGCCGTGGAATGGAAGGCTGACGACGGAAAGACGTCGCTGGCGGCCCGCCTTCTGCCGGGCGGTCGCACCGTGGACCTCTCCCCCGGCGCCAGCGCGCTCGCGACGTGGCAGTGGGCCCTGAGCGGTGAACTGCTCCTCGGTTCACTGCGCCCGTGGGCGCGGCCCGGCGACGTCTGGCCCGTGACCGCCCCCGCCGCACTGCCTCACGCCCAACTGCACCCGGTCCCCACTCTGCGTCCGGCCAGCGGCACCCTGCGGTTCGATGGAGAGGTCGAACGCGACGGCGTGCCCTGCTACCTCTTCACCCGGACCCTGTCGCTGGAGGGCCGCGACGCGAGACTCGATGACTTCGTGCTGCCCGAGGTCAGTTCCCGGCTCGGCAACGGCGGCGTCGAAATGCTCTCGTGGGGAACGCTGCTCGTGACGCAGTACTGGATCCGACGCGACACTCTCCTCCCGCTCCGCACGGAGTTACGCGCCAGCGGTGCGCTCTGGTGGTTCGACCGGGATTTCCCCCGCCGCTACGAAGGCACGCATGACTGGCGCAACTTCGAGACGTGGAGGAACGTCAACTTCGTCGCCACCTTCGGCCGACTCCTTGTCGCCGACTTCGCCGTCGAGTAGCCCCAGCCGAATGCGCGTCGGTCGTTCCGTCGCTTGACCTCCACGCCACCCGCCGAGGCCCGCCACGGCAAGGGATCCGGACCACCGGCACCAATAGTGCCTCCACCGCTGCTGAAATACAGACTCGCCGCACCATCGCGGGCTGAAACCAGCGTCGCTACCGCTTTCGGGTATCCAGTCTCCATGAGCACACCAAATACTTCATCTTCCTTGTGCGCGCCCGCGAGTTCTGCGCTGAGGGATAACGCCTGCGAACGGAGATCGTCGTAGATGGGAACGGTCTTGTAACGCGGCGTCGCGTCCGCGCCACCAAAGAGCCGAGAGAACGAGGAGAACAATGCTGCCATGATTAAGAACGTTCGCATGCGAGGTTTTGGCTAACGTCAGCGACCGCGCCCCCGCCCGCACAACGAAAAACAGGGCAGGTGACGGAGGCATCTGGCGGCGAGGGTGCCGCAGGCGCCGGTCCACGCCGCCCGCTCAACGGAAGAGGTTGTACTTGAGGATCGCATAAAGGGCGCGAACGCCGTCCTTCCAGCCGATCTTCTTCCCTTCCGCATAAGTGCGCCCGTAGTAACTGATGCCCACTTCGTAGATCGCACAGTTCAGCTTCGCCACCTTCGCCGTGATCTCCGGCTCGAACCCGAAGCGGTCCTCCTCCAACCGAATGCGCTGCAGGATGTCCCGACGGAAGACCTTGTAGCAGGTCTCCATGTCGGTGAGATTCAGGTTCGTCGCCATGTTGGAGACGAGCGTGAGGAACTTGTTTCCCACCATGTGCCAGAAGTAGACGACGCGGTGCGCCTCGCCGCCGGCGAAGCGGGAGCCAAACACCACGTCGGCCCGCCCCTCGACGATGGGCTTGAGCAACCGCGGATACTCCGCCGGGTCGTACTCAAGGTCGGCATCCTGCACGATCACCACGTCTCCGGTCGCTTCCGCAAAGCCCGTCCGCAACGCCGCCCCTTTCCCGCGGTTCACCGGGTGATAAATCACGCGATCGACCAGGGGCTCGATCTCCGCGCGCAGCAACGCCTGGGTACCGTCGGTCGAGCAATCATCGACGATGATGATCTCCTTGCGCTCCACGGGCGCGGCCCGCACGCGATCCACCACCGCGCGCAGGGTGGCCACCTCATTGTAGCAGGGGATCACGATGCTGAGCTTCATGGGCGGATGGGCAGGCCGACGTTGGCGGGCCCGCGCGCCGGGCGCGAGCCTCTTCCCGCCGATCCGGGCGCCCTCGCCAACCTCGTTCCCGCAGCGGGCTTGGTCGCGGAGAAACCGATTGCGCCGACGACCGCCCTGTCCGCATGCTCGAGGGATGAGCGTGCTTGAGGCCGTCCTGCGGCGCTTTCGCTTCGTGCGCCGCCTGGAGCGCCGCGCGGAGGCGGCGGAGCGCGCCCTCGCCGAGGCCGGGGTCGCATTCCCGCCCGGACACTTCTACTCGCCGCTTCCGTCCCGGGCCGAGATCGCGCGCGCGTTCGCCGAGGCCCCAGGCGAGCCGCCGTTCGCCGCCGTCGACCTGCGGGGGGCCGAGCAGGACGCGCTGCTCGATCGCTTCGCGCAGTTCTACCACGAACAGCCCTTCCCCGAGCACCCGCGCGCCGGCTGGCGCTTCCATCTCCGCAATCCGTCCTACGGCTGCTTCGATGCGATCATGCTCTGGGCGATGCTGCGCACGCTCGGCTCACGTCGCGTCATCGAGGTCGGCTCCGGCTTCAGTTCCGCCGCCATGCTCGACCTCAACGAGCACGTGTTCGGCCGCCGCATGGCACTCACGTTCATCGACCCCGACATGGCCCGGCTCCGCCCCCTGCTCAAGCCGGAGGATCTCGGTGGAGTCACCCTGCGGGAACAGCGGGTGCAGGAGGTGCCGCTCGAGGTCTTCGATGCGCTGGTCGACGGCGACGTGCTGTTCATCGACTCGTCGCACGTCAGCAAGATCGGGAGCGACGTGAACCATCTCTTCTTCCGCGTCCTGCCCCGGCTCGCCCCCGGCGTCCGGGTGCACGTGCACGATGTCGCGGGCAACTTCGACTACCCGCGGGAGTGGCTCGAGGAGGGCCGCGCGTGGAACGAGCAGTACCTCCTCCGCGCGTTCCTGATGTACAACCGGGACTTCGCCGTCGAGTTGTTCACCGGCTGGCTCTTCAACCGTCGCCACGCCTTCCTGCAGGAGCGCCTGCCCCTCTGCGCCGAGGGCGGCGGGGGGCAGATCTGGCTCCGGCGGACGGCGGTGGCGGCGACCGCTTAGCCGCAACCCAGCAGCCGGAGGCGGAGTGGCGAGCTACGAGGGCGAACGCATTTAAGAGGCGAACGATCGAGGATTCCACGGAGGGTATTTCGACGGGAGAGAGCCCCTGCAAGGTGCCGCCCGATCGCCTCGATGCGACCCGCTCGACGGCACGTCTACGGCTTGGTTCAAGGCAGCAGGCGGATGCGAATGTTCCGGTAATGGATCTGGCTCTCCGGGTCGTGTCCCTGCAGCGCGATCGTCCCGGAGCCGATCAATCGCCCGACGTAAGCCCCTTCCCGGACCGGCTTCTCCTCTTCGGTGTAGTCGGTGATGAGGCGGTCGTTGACCCAGGTGCGGATGCGCTTGCCCTCGACCTTCACGCGCAGCGCGAACCACTCGTTGTCCTTCGCGACGGCGTCGAAGTTGTCCCTGATACCGTAAAGACCGGCGGTGCGCTTCGGGTCCTTGTGCGAGTTATTGACCTGCACCTCATACCCCTTCGAGGGCCAACCCGTGGGCTGGAAGGCGGTGTGGAAGTAGACACCGGAGTTGCCTTTGGGGAAGGTCTTCACGTCAAGCTTCAGCTCGAAGCTCCGGAAGGTGTGTCCGCCGACAGGTCCTTCGTAGAACAGGTGCGCCCGCGGGCCGAGCACCACGATACAGCCGTCCTTCACCGAGAAAGTCGCCGTTGCCTCGCTCGCGCGCCAGCCGTTCAGGCTCTTGCCGTCAAAGAGGAGTTGCCAGCCCTCCGCGGCTTCCGCCGAGGTGAGTTGGTTTTGCGCCGAGGCCGTGGAGAAAAGGCCCGCCGCGAGGAGCAGGCCAACGAGGAAGGGGATTCGTTTCATGCGCGGAGAGATTGAGGCAGCACCCCGGCAGCGGCGAGCCAATTGACGACCCGCGCCGACCCGGAGGCTGCGGTTGCCGCGACGCACCACCCCGACTGCGCCGTTGCGGCGCACCCGAACGGACGGCTGCTCCAGCGGCCGCGCGACTCCGCCGGCTGCGACACCGCCCACCCGAAGCAAGGACCAAACGGGGCGGGCCAGACATCGCGCCCTCCCGGGCGCTTCACTCCACGCGCAACCCCTCGTTGTCGGCGGTCAAGGCCCGCGCCACCGAAGCGAGGCCGGCCTGCCGGAACGCGGCGGTCATCGCCGCCGAAACCGCCTCCACCTCCGCACGCCGGCACACGCAGAGCACGCTCGAACCGCTGCCGCTCAGCCAACCCGTGAGGGCCCCGGCCGCGCATCCGGCATCGATCGCCGCGCGCGCCCCCGGAATCGAGGGCAGTCGGTAGGGCTCATGCATGAAGTCGCCCACCGCGTGACGCAGGCGGTCGAAGTCGCCCGTCGCGAACGCCGCCACGAGATAGCTGGCGCTGTTGATGCTGCGGACCGAGTCGAAGTACGGCAGCATCGCCGGAAGCACTCCCCGCGCCGCCTTGGTCAGCATTTCCGACTCCGGCGAGACGACCACGAACACGAGCTCGGGCGGGATCACCACGCGGATGGTGTCGACGTAAGCCCCGCTCCGGGGATCACAGCGCGACACGCAGAACCCGCCGAGGATGCCCGCCGACGCATTGTCCGGGTGTCCCTCCAGCGCCGCGGCCAGCGCGACCAAGCGCTCCCGCGGGAGGCCGGCGCCACGGAGAACGTTGAGGCCAGCCAGGACGCCGGCGATCACGGTGACGCTCGATCCAAGGCCGCGCGCCGGAGGTACGTCCCCCTCAACGCGAAACGAGAAACCCTCCGGAGCGAGCCCCGACGCCGCCAGGAACGCCGCCGCGGTCTCGGCCACCATCTCCGCCGCCCGCGCGTCGGCGGGACGCTCGGGCTGCGGTACGGAGCCCGGAATCCGGGTCAGCGTCACCCGGTTGTGCACCGAGAGCGCCAGACCCAGCGTGTCGAAGCCGGCACCGCAGTTCGACGTGGTGCCGGGAACTCGGACGGTGACGGAGGCGGGGAAGGAAACGGTCATCAGCGACGGAGCTTGAAGGCCTTCTTGATCTCGAGGGCATCGGACCGCGCACGCAAGTCGTCACGCTTGTCGTGCAGCTTCTTGCCTGTGCACAGCGCCACCTCGACCTTCACCAGCGCGTCCTTGAAGTACATCCGCAGCGGCACCAAGGCGCGGCCACCGGTGCTCAGCGCCTGCGCGATCTTGCGGATCTGGTGCCGGTGCAGGAGCAGCTTGCGGACGCGCCGCGCGTCGTGATTGAGCCGATTGCCGAAGGCGTACTCCTCGATGTAGGCATTGTGCAGCCAGAGTTCGCCGCGCTCAAACCGGCCGAAGGCGTCATTGATCTGCGCCCGGCCCGCCCGGACCGATTTCACCTCGGTGCCCTTCAGCTCGACTCCGGCCTCGAAGCGCTCATCAACGGTGAAGTCGCGCAGCGCCTTGGCGTTCCGGATTTCGGTGATCCGGGGAGCTTGGTCTTTCTTGCGAGTGGCCATCGCGGAACGGGGAAAGGGAGAAAACCGGACCCGACCCGCCGCGCGACCCGGGAGCAACCCGCGGCCGCACCCGCGGCCGGAGCACCTCCCCGCATCAGGCCGACTTGGCCGTGCCCAACTCGAAGCTGATCTTGCCCTCAATCACCTCGCGCAACGCGATATCCTCAGGAGCGAGCTTCTCCAGCGACTCCACAAGCGGACGGTTGCCACGCTTCAACTGCTTCACGCGCCGCGAAACGACATTGATCAGGATGTTCGGGTCGGGAATCGTCTTGAGCGCTTCCTTGATGTAATCGTCTCTCATGGGCAGGCGGAACGGGGGCGTGGAAAACCTCCCACTACGAGGCCACCACCCCACGGCGTCAAGGCGGGATTTCCCTGCCGGGCCTACTCCCTCGTCTCGGAAGGATAACTTCCTTCGCAAATTTTTGAATAAGAAAAGGAAGCGTCAGCGAAACCTTCGCGATCACCAAGCCGATTGCCGGCACCCGGTCGATCTGTTCTCGTCCTCCTCATGAACTGCCGACTCCCGTTTCTCCGCCGCCTCCCCCTCTTCGTGTTGTTTCTGGGTCTGGGCGTGGCCGCCTCCGCCGTCGCCGCTCCGAGTTCCGAAGACAGCGCGGCGAAGAAAGGTGCCGTAAACCAGAAAGGGAAGCCGGCCCCGGTCGAACGGGCCGGGTCGAGCTTTGAAGGCCGCATCCGGATGAAGGTGACCTCGGGACGCGACACGACCGAGATGCAGTATGCGATGAAGGGCGCCAAGATGCGAATCGACGCGGGCCCTGCCGACGAGCGGATGGCGAGCATCGTTGATCTGCAGACGAAGCAGATGCTGATGCTCATCGACTCGGAAAAGATGTACATGGTGATGAAGATGCCGGAGGCACCGCAGGGGAAGGCCGAGAAGGAGGAAGGCACGATCGAGAAGACCTCCGAGACCGCCGTGATCGCCGGCTACACGGCGACGAAGTACCTCGTGCGCAGCAAGGACTCCAAGGAGCCGATCGAGGTCTGGGCCACCGAGGATCTTGGTGCGTTCTTCAATCCGGATTCGTTCGGCGGACCCTTCGGCGGGAAGTCCAAGCCGCCCGTCTGGGAGTCGCTGCTGCGAAACAAGGGCTTCTTCCCACTCCGCACGATCATCCGCGAAAAGCGCACCGAGACCCGCATGGAGGTCGTCGCCGTGGAAAAGGCCAGCCTTCCGGACTCGCTCTTCACTCCGCCGGCAGGCTACACGCGCATGGAGATGCCGGGCATGGGCGGTCTGATCCCCGGACTGCTCAAGCCGTAAGCGGCGGCGCTCCGCCGGGTGTGCCGAGCGGGTTCGATCCTTGCCGCAGGTCCGCGTCGCAAGGGTCAGGGCAGCACGTAGAGTTCAATGAGGCCCTCACCCGTCGCGCCGGACACTCCGGACAGGTGCACGGTGTAGGACGATCCGGCTTCCATCTGAACCTCCAGCGCGGCGTCGCGACTGCCGGCGGCAAGCGGAAATGCCCCGGCTTGGGTGAAGCGCTCCGCCAGCGAAGCGGGCCAGTTGTCGTTCGCGGCAAGGAGGGATGAACCACGGAACACGGCGATCTGCGGATCGCTCAGAGCGCCCGCCACGCCAAAGCCCGCAAGACCCGGCCCGATGCCGCGGATGAGCAAGCGGAGCGAACCGGATCCTTCGACCACGAACCCGGCGATGAGGATGTCATCCCCCACCCCGACGCGATGCCGGGCCGAGAGGTTGCGCCACGGGCGTGCCGGGTCTCCCGCCGAGGCATACGCCTCCAGAAGCACGGTCCCCTTGGCGGTACCACCTACGATCTGGGCGGTGATGCCGCCGCGCACCGTCTCCAACAACGCCGCATCCCGGCTCCCCGCGGGCCAGCCAAACGCCCCAAGACGGGCGAACTCCGCCGCCAGCGCGGGTTCCCAGGTGTCGTTCAGCTCCGACGGTTGCGTTTCCCCCGCCGGCACGAGCGCGATCGAAGGATCCGGCACCCCCACCAAGCCGAACGCCGCCAGCGCCGGCCCCGCAGCACGGAAGAGAAACCGCTTGCCACCGCCCGCCACCGTCGTTCCCGCAATGAGCGTCTGCCCCGGCGCGAGACCCGCCCGCACCGAAAGATTGCTCAGCCTCGCGGAGGCCATCTCCACCGGCGTCAACAACACCTCCAGACGCGTATAGTAAAGGGTGGTGAGACCCTCGAACCCGGAGTCCGTCCCAAAGGTCAACCACAGCGCGCCCGCCTCGTCCGTGGTCACCCATTCACCGTCCACCGTCGAGGAGCGCGTGACCCGCTGGTAACCGCTCGTTCCGGCGGGCGTCGCGACCGTGCCCAGCCCCACGAGATCAACACCGCTGCGGCTCTGGTTGGATTTGTCCAGACTGAGCCGCCACCAGCCGTCGCGGTCCTCGACCCTCTGCGGCTCCGCCACGGTGGCCCCCACTTTCACAAAGACGCCGTCGGCCGGTGAACCGCCGATGCCGACCGACCCGGAGGGCGCATCCGAGGCGAACTCAACGACGAAGCGGGCACGGTAGGCCGTCCGGGGGGCAAGCCCGGTGACCCGGCGACTCCAGTACATGAAGAGATCGTCGCTGCGATTTTGCCCCGAGATCATCAGCGCCGGAGCGCCCCCGAGGCTCGCAGGACGCGGGGCGTGCCCGCTGCGCAGATCGTAGAGGGCGGGATCCGCGTTCTTGGGCAAGTCGACAAAGCCCGAGACGAAGCCATGCGCCGACTCCGCGAAGTCGTAAACGAGGCGCACCTCGCTCGGGGAATCACCCCCGGCCGCCCACGCCGTCGCTCCCGGCACCAGCAACGCACCGACGAGCCTCACCCGGTCGCTCGTTCGCGCAATCACCCGCATCCAACGCTCCGCTTCACGTGTCACCATGGTCGAGACCCAGCGCACGGCGGGTCGATTCGTTGGTCAACCTTTCCGACTCGATTGTTCCCCCCGCAATCCGGCCGACCGCCCCCCGCGAGACGCGATGGCACTCCAGCATTGACAAGCCACGGCGTCTTCTCCCTCTTTCCGACCTTCATGTCCCTCCGCGGCACGACACTTTCGGCAGGCGCCTCCGCCCACGGTCTCTCCGTGGTGGCCTCCGTCATTGTCTCCATTTCCGTCGCCGTCGTCGTTACGCGCGCACCGCAGGGGGCCTGACGTCACTCTCAATGACTCGCCCCCTCCGGTGCCGCCGGAGGGGGTTTTTTGTTTCCCCGTCCGGCGTCCGCAGCGCAGGGGGTGGTCCCACCCAACCGACCACACCACCCAGCCATGATCACAGACTCAGGACTCACCCTGGAGCGCCAATTCCCGGAGCGGAGCGACTCCCTGCCGAACTCCACGCCGACGAGACCGCAGGGCCCGCGGCAAACCGGCAAACCCGCCTCCGCCGCAGGGTGGAGTGAAGGCCCCGCCCCCGAGGTCATGACGCATGACTTCCTGCTGGCCAATCTCCACCCGGAACTGAGCCGCGACGCACTCGCGGCCGAGGAGCGCCGGCTCCGCGCCATCGACCTCTGAAGTCCGATCGCGGGCCAGGGGAGCCGGCGACCGGCGGGTCGATCAGGCGAAGCTGCCCGACTTCGAGAGCCCCGACTCGCGCCGGCGACTCGAACGGTCGCGGGCCGCCGCCTTCTTGTATCCACTCTTCCGATGCGCGGCGAGCGGGTCGGCGGCGAGGCCGTGCGACCGCCGCCAGGCTTGGAGTGCGGGAGTGACGTCGGTGAAGAACGCCTTGCGCAGTTCCAGTTCGGCGCTGACCACGTCGTGCCGATCCTGGGCCCGGCGCAACGCCTTGTGGTCGACGAGCGTCGCCTTGGCGTACAATTCCTGCGCCATCATCACCGTCTGGATCGTGGCCTCGATCTTCGGCTTCTCATTGTGGCACTGGTCGATCATGTACGCGATCTTCGGGGCCCGGCCGCGCTCGGCCGCGAAGGTGTGGATCTCGTGGAAGATCCGGAACACCTGATAAGGATCGATCGAGCCCAGCGTGAGATCGTCGTCCGCGTACCGCCGGTCATTGAAGTGGAAGCCGCCGAGCATGTCCTCATCGAGGAGGAAGGCGACGATCTGCTCGATGTTCTGCCCCGCGTAGTGGTGCCCCGTGTCGACGAGGACCTTCGCCCGCGGGCCCGCCTTGCGGGCGAGGACGTAGGCCATGCCCCAATCAGCAATGTCCGTCGCGTAGAACGCCGGCTCGAAGGGCTTGTACTCCACGAGCATCGTCTGCCGCGGCCCGAGACGGCCGTGCAGCGTCGTGAGCGCGTCCTCGAACCGCGCCTTGCGGGCGCGCAGGCTCTCCTGTCCCGGGTAATTCGTGCCGTCGGCAAACCAGAGCGAAACGTACTCGCTGCCAAGCGCCTTCCCGATCGCCACGGAGTCGAAGCAGTGCTGCAGCGCGCGCTGACGCACTGCCGGATCCGCGTGACCGAACGAACCCCACTTGTACTCCTGATCCTGGAAAAGGTTGGGGTTGATCGCACCGATGCGAACGCCATGTCGGCGCGCGAGCTTGGCCACTTCCTTCGGGTCCTGCCCGGGCGCAAAGTCCCAGAGCACGTGCACCGCCACCGTGGGGCAGCAACCCGTCAGCGCATGGACATGGCCGGCATCAGCCAGCTTGTCACCGAGATCGATCGCGGCCGCATCCTGGAAGAACTTGCCAAAGCGGGTGCCGGTGTCGGCAAATCCCCAGGAGGGGGTCTCGACGGCGAAACCGTCGAGCACGGGAAACAAGCGGGAAGCAAGGGAGGCGGAGGGCATCGGAGGAAGAATCGGAGGGTGATCAAGGAAGGGCCGCGAACGGGGTCGCAGGGCGACTCACGCGCACCCTAGCGGATGGGTCGCGGTTGGGGAGCCGAAAAACCGACGGACACGAAAGGATGCAAAGGGACAACCCTAGAGCGATTCGCCGGCCGGGGGCCCCGTCTCGGGCGGCGGCGCGAGGCGCAGCGTCAGGCCGGCGAAGAGCGCCAGCAGCGCGCACGCGAGGACGAACCAGTCCCCGTAGCGGACATAGACGCTCTGTTGACCGATCCAGCGGAAGTCCCGCGTGACCTCCACGGCGCGCGCCCCGCGGAAGTAGATGCCCCGCTCGGGATCGGTCACGACCGCCCGGACGGCGCCAAATTCGTCGATCCACCCGCTCCAGCCCCCGTTGCCCGCGCGCAGCACCGGGCGCCGGGTTTCAACCGCCCGCAGGACGCTGTGCGCCGCGTGCTGGTAGGCCGCACCGCCTTCGCCGAACCACGCATTGTTGGTGAGCACGACCAACGCATCCGCGCCGGCCCGCACGCTGCTGCGCGCCAAGCCCGGGAAAATGTCCTCGAAGCAGATCAGTGGGCCCAGGGCGACGGGGACGTCCTTGAGCAGGAAGACGATCGGCGCCGGGTCAGTGCCGGGGGCGAAGTCCCCCCCGATCGGCACCACCTTCTCCAGCCAGCCGAGGACCGGGCGCAGGGGCACGTACTCGCCGAAGGGGACGAGGTGGCGCTTCGCGTAGGTCTCCGGACGCAGGCCGGAGCGGGGGTCGACGAGGAAGGCCCCGTTGATCCAGCGCTCGTCGGGCTGGCCGAGATTTTCCACGCCCACCGATCCCAGCAGCAGCGGCGCCTTCGCGCGCCCGACCAAGTCCTCCGTCCAGCCCCGCACCGAGTCATCGCCCCGCAGCGCCCACGGCGTCGATGCCTCGGGCCAGAGGATCAGGTCGGGCTTCAGCGTCGCCGCCCGCAGGGTCTGCCGCTCCAGCACCTCCAGAATGCCCGGCCCCCGTGCCGGATCCCATTTCACATCCTGCGGGATGTACGGCTGGACGAACGCGATCTTTCCGAGTCCGACCGCGTACCGGGCGCGGTTGACGGTCTCCTGCACGTGGATGCTCAGGCAGACCACGAGCAGGAACATGGCTGCGAGGAATTCCTGACTGCGGCGCTGCAGGCCGCGGCGACCCTCGAGCAGCAGTCGGTGCGCGTAAGCCGCGAAGCCGAGATTCATCGCAACGAGGACGAATGAGACTCCCCACGCTCCGGTGTACGCGGAGATCTGCAGCACACTGAGGCGCTGCCACTGGCTGGCGCTGAGCGGCAGCCACGGGAAGCCCGACAACACCCACGTGCGCAGCCACTCGTTCAACACCCACAGGGCCGCCAGCCCGAACATCAGCGTGAGGCGGGTGACGACAGGTCGGCCGAGCAGTTCCGGGAGCACCGCACGCGCAGCGAGGAACCAGAGCCCCACCCATGCCCCGATGAACGGTCCCAGGAGCAGCAGGCCGGGCCAAGTGACGTGGTGGAGCCAGCCGAGGATGAAGGTCCACGCCACCGCCTGCGCGCCGAGCACCACGGCGGCGAAGCGGCGGATGGGTGGACGCCGGTACGCCCAGAAGGCGGCGGGCGCGGCGAACGCGTACGCCGCCTCCGCGAGGCCGTAAGGCGGAAAGGAAACGACCGTCAGCGCCGCCGTCGCCACGAACACGGCGAGCGCCGTCAGCGCGTCGGCATGCCGACGCCACCACGAAGGCGGGCGGTCGTAGGGCAGCGTCGCGAGCAACTCCGCGTTGTTCATCCGCGACGGCCGCTCACTGACCGTGGCAGGCCTTGTACTTCTTGCCGCTGCCGCACGGGCAGGGATCGTTCCGGCCGACCTTCGGCGCCTCCCGGCGGACAATCACCTTGGGCAGTTGCACCTCGGGCTCCGCCGCCGGCGCCGGGGAAGCGGGCGCCGCAGCGGCCGGAGCCGGCGACGCCGGACCGACCGCCTTTGCGTTGCGGCTCAGAATCGCCAGCATGTTCTCAAACGCATTCAGGTTCGACGCGCTGCGGAAAAGGCCCGTGCAGATCTGCAGCCGCACATTCTGCATCAGCTCCTGGAAATACTTGAAGGCCTCGCCCTTGTACTCAACCAGCGGATCCTTCTGACCGTAGCTGCGCAGCCCAATCGAGCGACGCAGCTCCTCCATCTCGGTCAAATGCTCCTGCCAGTGATGATCGATGGCGTTGATCACCACGTACCGCTCGATCGAGCCGAGGGCCTCGGGAATCTCGACCGATTCCTTCACCGCGTACGCCTCGCGCACCCGGCCGACGATCTGCGCCGCGAGTTCATCCAGACTGGTCGAACCGAGATCCTCCAGTTTCAGGCCAATCGGGAAGGTGGCGTTCGCCCAGCTGACGAACCCTTCGAGGGCGGTCTGCGTGGCCCCGGACTTCTCGCCGACGCCCGCGCTCTCGAGACGGGTGACAATCTCCTCCTCGAGCTGCTCGAAGATGATGTCCTTCGGGCGATCGGCGTGAATCGCGCCATTGCGGATGCCGTACACCACCTCCCGCTGCTGGTTGAGCACGTCGTCGTACTGCAGCAGCCGCTTCCGTTGGGAGTAATTCTGCTGCTCGACCTTCTTCTGCGCATTCTCGATCGAGCGGTTCAGCCACGGGTGCTCCAGCTCCTCGCCCTCCTTCATCGAGCCCTCCATCAGGCGCGAGGCAAGGTTGCCCTGCAGGAAGAGGCGCATGAGGTCGTCCTCGAGCGAGAGGAAAAACTTCGTCAGACCCGGATCGCCCTGACGGGAGCAGCGGCCGCGCAGCTGCCGGTCGATGCGGCGCGACTCATGGCGTTCGGTGCCGATGACGAAGAGGCCACCGAGTTCGCGGACGCCCTCGCCGAGCTTGATGTCCGTGCCGCGGCCCGCCATGTTGGTGGCGATCGTGACCGCTCCGCGCTGGCCGGCGCGGGAGACGATCTCGGCCTCCTGCTCGTGGTACTTGGCGTTCAGGACGGCGTGGATGATGCCCGCGCGCTTGAGCATGCGGGAGAGGACTTCGGACGACTCGACCGAGACGGTGCCGACGAGCACGGGCTGACCCCGCTTGTTCGCACCCTCGATCTCGCGCACCGCGGCGGCGTACTTGTCGCGCCGCGTCTTGAAGATGGAGTCGTTCCGGTCGATGCGGATGCACGGCTTGTTCGTCGGGATGACCTGCACCGCCAGCCGGTAAATGTCGTTGAACTCCGTGGCCTCCGTCTCGGCGGTGCCAGTCATGCCCGCGAGTTTTTCGTAGAGGCGGAAGTAGTTCTGGATCGTGATCGTCGCGTACGTCCGGGTCTCGCGTTCGATCGTGACTCCCTCCTTGGCCTCCACCGCCTGATGCAGGCCGTCGGACCAACGGCGGCCCGGCATCACGCGACCCGTGTTCTCATCGACGATCAGGACCTTGCCGTCCTGCACGACGTACTCCACGTCCCGTTCGTACAGGGAATAGGCGCGCAGGAGCTGCGAGATGGTGTGGATCTCCTCCGACACGTCACCGTAGCGCTGCTGCGCCGCGAGCTTGCGCTCCTCGCGCTGGTCGGGGGTGAGGGACGCGCTGCGGTCGATCTCACTGAACTCCGTTGCGAGGTCCGGGAGCACGAACGCATCCGGATTGTCCGGACGGAGGCGGCGGCGGCCCAATTCGCTGAGGTCAGCCTGGTGCTGGCGCTCGTCGATTGAGTAATAGAGCTCCTCCTTGAGGCGGTAGAGCTCCTCCTTCTGCATGTCGGAGTTGAGCTCGGTCTCGACCTTGTCGAGCAGCTTGCGCCACTCGGGCGTCTCCTGCAGCCGCAACAGGCGCTTGTTCTTCGGGTGCCCCACCTTGACCTGCAGCATGCGCCGGGCGGCGGCCTGCTTGTCCTCGGCCGCGGCATCGGGCTTGGCGAGGAGGGTCTCGGCCTCACTGACGAAGCGGTTGCAGAGGCGGAGTTGTTCGGCGACGAGGCGCTCGATCGGAGGCTTCACCCGCGTGAAGGGCTGCTCGCGCTCGATCGGGGCCGGCCCGGAGATGATCAGCGGCGTGCGCGCCTCGTCGACAAGGATGGAGTCGATCTCGTCCACGATGCAGTACCAGTAGTCGCGCTGCACCTGGTCCTCACGCCGCGTGGCCATGCCGTTGTCGCGCAGGTAATCGAAACCGAACTCGGAGGCGGTGCCGTACGTGATGTCGCGCCCATACATCTCCCGGCGCAGGTCGGAGGGCATCTGCTGCTGGATGCAGCCCACCGTCAGGCCGAGGTAGGAGTACAGGTGCCCCATCCACTCCGAGTCGCGTCGGGCGAGGTAGTCGTTAACCGTGACGAGTTGCGTGTTCCGGCCGGTGAGGGCGTTGAAGTAGAGCGGGAGCGTCGCGACGAGGGTCTTACCCTCGCCGGTCGCCATCTCGGAAATCTTCCCCTGATGCAGGGCGATGCCGCCAATCAGTTGAACGTCGAAGTGCACCATGTCCCACGTGAGCTCGTGGTCACACACCATGACCTTGCGGCCGCACAGGCGGCGGGCGGCGTTCTTGACCGTCGCGAACGCCTCGGGCAGGAGGGCGTTGAGGGTCTCCCCGGCCTTGATCCGGGCGCGGAACTCGTCCGTCTTCGCGCGCAGTTGATCCTCCGTCAGGCTCTGGTAGCCCAGCTCCCACTCGTTGATTTTCGCGACCAGCGGACGCGCCGACTCGAGGAACTTCCGATAATGGCGGCCGGAGAAACGCTTGAGGAGAAACGAGAGCATGGGGAGCCTGAAACCCTAGGCGGAGGACCGCCTATGGCAAACGACAAATCACCCGGCCCTGACCGGCGCGCGCCGCTCAGACCTGCGTGCGAAAGTAGGCGATCGTGCGCTCCAACCCCTCCTCGAGCGCCACCTTGGGCTCCCAGCCGAGCACCCGACGCGCCACCGAGATGTCCGGCCGCCGCTGGCGCGGGTCGTCCGCCGGGAGGGGGCGGTGCACGATCCGGGACTTGCCCCCCACGAGCTTCAGCGTTAGCTCGGCCAGTTCGAGCATCGTGAACTCTCCGGGGTTGCCGATGTTCACCGGGCCCACCGTCTCAGTCTGGTTCATCAGCCGCACGCAGCCTTCGATCAGGTCGTCCACGTAGCAGAACGAGCGGGTCTGGGTGCCGTCGCCGTAAACCGTCAGGTCTTCGCCCCGGAGGGCCTGGACCACGAAGCTGGAGACGACGCGGCCGTCGTCAGGGTTCATCCGCGGGCCGTAGGTGTTGAAGATCCGCACGACCCGGATGTCGACGCGGTTCTCCCGGTGGTAGTCGAAGAACAGGGTCTCGGCGCAGCGCTTGCCTTCGTCATAACACGACCGCCTCCCGATCGGATTCACGTTGCCCCAGTAGGTCTCCGGCTGGGGGTGCACGTGCGGGTCGCCATAGACCTCGCTCGTGCTCGCCTGAAAGACGCGGGCCTTGACCCGCTTCGCGAGGCCGAGGCAGTTGATTGCGCCCATCACCGAGGTCTTGGTGGTCTTGATGGGGTTGAACTGGTAGTGCGGGGGCGACGCCGGACAGGCGAGGTTGTAGATCTGGTCGACCTCGAACTTGAACGGATCGATCACGTCATGCCGCACCCACTCGAATGACGGATGCCCCCGCAGATGCGCGATGTTCGCCTTCCGGCCCGTGAAGAAGTTGTCGAGGCAGATCACCTCGTGGCCCTCGCCGAGGAGGCGATCGCAGAGGTGCGAGCCAAGAAAACCCGCTCCGCCAGTGATCAGGATGCGCATGCTGGCCCGATGCTTGCCGGAAGGTGCCGGGCTTGGCCAGCAAAACGCACGGGCCGCGGCACCCTGGCCGGACGCCTAGCGGGCCGCCTCACCGGCCTCGTAGCGTTCGATCCAGCCGCGGCTCCACGCCGCGAAGTCGCCTGCCTCCAGGTGGGACCGCGCCTGCGCCATCAAATCGAGATAGAAATGCAGGTTGTGGATGCTCAGCAGCGTCCCGGCCAGCATCTCGCCCGCCAACTCGAGGTGGCGCAGATAGGCGCGGGAGAACCCAGCCGTGTAGTTGTCGAGTCCCTCCACCAGCGGACGCGGATCGGTCCGAAAGCGTTCGTTGCGCACGTTGATCGGACCGTCCGGCGTGAAGGCCAGCCCGTTCCGGGCCACGCGCGTCGGCATCACGCAGTCGAACATGTCGACCCCCAGCGCGATCATCTTGAGCAGCTGGGGCGGCGTCCCGAGCCCCATCGCGTAGCGCGGCCGATCCGCCGGAAGGAAGGGCGTGGTCGCCCCGACCTGCTTGAGCATCTCTGGCTCCGGTTCACCCACACTGACCCCGCCGACCGCGTAGCCGGGGAAATCCAACGCCACGAGCGACTCCGCCGCCTCGCGCCGCAGGTCGTCGAAGGTCGAGCCCTGCACGATCGGGAAAACGTGATGCCCCGCCGCGAGAAACCCGCTGTCCTGCGCTTCCCGCAGGCACTGCTCCGCCCAGCGCCGGCTCCGCGCCACCGCCCGCGCGCAGGCGTCACGCTCGCACGGCCACGGGGGACACTCATCCAGCACCATCGCGATGTCGCTCCCGAGATTACGCTGGATCGTCATGACCTCGCGCGGTCCGAGGAACAGGCGCGCCCCGTCCAGATGGGACTGGAAGGCCACGCCGTCGTCACGCACCTCGCGCAACTTCGCGAGGGAGAAGACCTGAAATCCGCCGCTGTCGGTCAGGATCGGGCCATCCCACCCCATGAAGCGATGCAGCCCTCCCAGCTCCCGCACGAGTTCGCTGCCTGGGCGCAGGTTGAGGTGGTAGGTGTTTCCGAGGATGATCTGGGCGCCGATCTCCCGCAGCTGGCGCGGTGTCACCGCCTTCACCGTGCCCTGCGTGCCGACCGGCATGAAGATCGGCGTCTCAATCACGCCATGACGCGTGCGGAGCCGTCCGCGGCGGGCCGCCGTGGTGCGATCGGTGAGCAGGAGGTCGAAGTGCGAAGTCATGCGGAAGACCCGGGCGGGAGGAACTCCACCCTACCCGCACGCTTGACCCCCCTGTCAATCCACCGGTTTACTGCCGCCGTGCTGCTGGTCATCGATAACTTCGATTCCTTCACCTACAACCTGGTCCAGTACTTCGGACAACTGGGCGTGGCGCAGCGCGTCTACCGGAACAATGAGATCACCCCCGAGCAGGCCGTCGCGCTGAATCCCGACCGCGTGCTCATCTCCCCCGGACCGTGCTCACCGACGGAGGCCGGCGTCTCCCTCGACGTGATCCGCGCCTTCGCGGGCCGCAAACCGCTCTTCGGCGTCTGCCTTGGCCACCAGTCGATCGGCCACGCCTACGGGGGCAAGGTGGTCCGGGCGGACCGCCTGATGCACGGCAAGACGTCGCCAATCCTGCACCGCAACACCGATCTCTTCCGCGGCCTCCCCCAAGGCTTCCGCGCGACCCGTTACCACTCGCTGGTGGTCGAACAAGCCTCGTTTCCAGCCGAGCTGGAAATCACCGCCGAGACGGCCGAGGGCGAGATCATGGGCCTGCGCCACCGAACCCTGCCGATCTGGGGCGTCCAGTTCCACCCCGAGAGCATCGCCACCGACGGGGGAATGCAGATCCTCCGCAATTTCCTCGAACTTCGCTGAGCTCCGCCGGTCCCATCCGTCCATGCGCTGCCCGAAATGCACTTCGATTGAGGACAAGGTGATCGACTCCCGGATCGGCCGGGAGGGTTCCACCATCCGCCGCCGGCGCGAGTGCCTCGAATGCGGCCACCGCTACACCACCACCGAGACGCACGTGCGTGACGGGATCGTGGTGCTCAAGCGCGACGGCCGGCGCGAGGACTTCGACCGCGACAAGCTGGTCCGTGCTGTCCGCGCCGCCTGTCACAAGCGCCCCGTCGACGCCGAGCAGATCGCCATGTTGATCGAGGACGTGCTCGATGCACTGGAGGCCCGCTTCGAATCGGAAATCCCGTCCCAAGCCATCGGCGACGGGGTGATGCAGCGGCTGCGCAAGATCGACCAGGTCGCCTACGTCCGCTTCGCCAGCGTTTACAAGGAATTCCGCGACGTGACGGAATTCGTCGACGAGATCAGCTCCCTCCGGCGACCCGCGTCCGATCTTCCCGAGCCGTCCTGAGCCGGACGCCGGATCGCGCCCCGCCGCCGCCATGCCGAGTCCTTCGCGCGCCGAATTGCGCCGGCTGCAGCTGGTCAACTCACTCTTCGCTTCGCTCACGGGGAACGACCTCTACCTCGCGCAGCAGATCAAGGAGGCGATCCGCTTCCGCCTCGCCGACCTCGCCGAGGAGGCCGCCAAAGGGGACGCCCGCGACGCCCTCGCCTACGATCAAGCCTTCAACGCCGCCGCCGCCGATCTTCTCGCGCGGCTCTTCCGCGACCGCCCGCGGCACGGCTTCTACCACTGGGATGCCTCGCTCGGCGTCGCCGCGTCGACCCCACTGTTCACCCGCGCGGAGATCATTCAGGGCCTGCGCCACCTCGCCGGTTTCCGGGAGTCCACCCTGCTCATCACGAACCTCCGCGCCGCCCTGATTCCACCCGGACGCCGGACCACCCCACGCCGCCAGCGGGACTACGAGGATTCCCTCGCCTTCATCCGCGAACTCGCCGCCACGCGCGTTGCCCGCTCCAGTTCGCTGCACCTCCTGCTCCTCTAGTCACACCCCATCCGACCTCGCCATGTCCTCACCTTCCCTCTTCGAACGCATCATCGCCCGCGAGATTCCCGCCCGCATCGAGCACGAGGACGACCAGTGCATCGCGATTCACGACATCAATCCTCAGGCCCCGGTGCACGTGCTCGTCATCCCCAAGCGGCGGATCGTGCGGCTCGGGCTCGCCCAGCCGGGCGACGAGGCCCTGCTCGGCCATCTGCTCCTCACCGCCGGACAACTGGCGGCCCGACTGCAGCTGACCCAGGGGTTCCGCGTCGTCATCAATCACGGTCCGCACGGCGGCGAAAGCGTGCCGCACCTGCACGTCCACCTCCTCGGAGGGCGCGCGCTCCAGTGGCCCCCGGGCTAAGCCGGGGCTTTCCCGTCGTTCCCGTTTCCAGCTACGGTTCCCCCCGACGGCCGCACCGTCCCCACCCGCGCGGAGGTCAGCTCCTACTCTTCTCCGGCCATGCCCCACTCTTCGTCGCGCCTGCTCCCGACGTCCCCGCGCCGCCTCGTCCTCAGCACCCTGCTCGTCGCCTTTACGGGCGCGGTGCCCGCCACGGCCCAGTCCCTGCCCGACTACGAGCGGTACCCGCTGCGTTACTCGGCCTCCGCCACGCAGGATCGGTTTGCCTCGCTCAAGGAACGCATCGCCAACGGTTCGTTCGTGCTGCCTCACGAGGAGAAGGCCGCGCTGCGGGCCTTGCTGGCGGAACTGCAGGTTCCGGAATGGACGCAGGTGCTCGTCTTTTCCCGCACCAGCCTACAACGCAGCCGGATCCGCCCGGAGCATCCGCGCGCCCTCTATTTTTCCGACTCCGTCTATGTTGGCTGGGTGCCCGGCGGTCTTGTCGAGATCGCCGCCATCGATCCCCGCCTCGGTCCGGTGTTCTACACGCTGGATACGCGCCCGACCACCGCCGCGGCAAGACGCGCGCGCCGCGATGCGGATTGCCTCAGCTGCCACGGCGGCGACTTCGTCCGGGACATCCCGGGAGTCTTCGCCCGCTCGTTGTTCACCGACGCGTCGGGCGACCCTCTGCTCCGGCATGGCACGATGCTGGTCACCGACGAAACCCCGTTCACGGAGCGCTGGGGAGGATGGTACGTGACCGGATACCACGGCCTCGAACCCCACCGCGGCAATGCCTTTGCGGCGGAGAAGGCAGACCGCTTGGTGTTCACCCCTCACGAGGCGCGCCCCGACGAACTGTCTGCGTTCTTTCGCACGCAGGACTACCTGCGCGCCACCAGTGACGTGGTCGCCCTGCTGCTGCTGGAGCACCAGATGACCGTGAACAATGCCCTGACCCGCGCCAGCCACGCGGCTCAGCGGATGATCGCCTACCAGCACGGTCTGCAGGCGGCCTTCAAGGAACCCATCACGGACGAGCCGGCCTACGACAGCGTGCGCAGCGTCTTCGCGAGCACGATCGAAGAGGTCATCGACCGCCTGCTGTTCCGCGGCGCCGCGCCCCTGCCGGCCGGAATCCGCGGCGACCCGGACCTGATCCGGCAGTTCGCCCAGGGGGTGCCGCCTACGCCGGAGGGACGCTCACTCAAGCAGTTGAGCCTCGACGGACGCCTGCTCCAGTTGCGGTGCAGCTACCTCATCTACTCGGACTCGTTCCGGTCTCTGCCGGTTTCTCTGCGCAACCGCCTCATCGACCGCCTCGGCGCCGTGTTGGAGGGCCGCGCCGGCTCGGACCGCTACGCTTACTTGCCCGCCGGGGAGCGCGCCGCCATTCGGGATGTCCTTCTCGCCACGCTCCCGATCGCGCGGGAACGATGGCTGAACGCCCCCGGCTCAGCGCCGTCCACCGCCGCCGATTCCGGCGCCGAGTGATTCGCCCGTCTACGGACGACGCTCCGCCTCGGCGATGAGACTCGCCACGACGTCCGGGAAGGGACGATAGGCCCACGCGCCCAGTCTCCATCCAATCCCCGGCAGGATCACGCGCCGCGCCGTGGCATACGTCACCGCGATGAGTCGGCCATCCCCATCGACCACTGGTCCGCCGCTGTCACCCGGCTGCAGCGGGGCGTCATGCTCGATCCGCCAACCACCCTCCCTGAACGACTCCGCCCTCACGCGCGAAAGCCGGTCCGAAAGCGGAAGCAGCGCGGCCGGCGGTCCCGGAGCCTCATGCGGCTGCGAGCCGAGAACAAAGGCCGGGGTCCCCGGAGCCGGTGCGGCGGACCAGACAAAGACGGCGTCCAACGGCCGCCTCACCCGCAGCAGCGCAAGGTCCGGGCCACCTTGATCCACCTCACCCCGCCACACGACCTGCGCGCGTTCGGAGTGGACCCGGGCGCCTCCCGCAAACTGCAGGAGCAGGACCTCGGAGCCGTTCGCCAAACCGTGGGCCGACGTCAGGAAGTACCCGCGCGCATCGATCGCGCTGGCGCATCCGATCCCACCCCAGGGCATGACCAGGACTGCGGTGCGCCGGCGCACGTAGTCGAGCAGCGGCTGTCGCTCCACCTCGCGGCCCAACCACGCCTCACCCGAGGCCCGACGGTCAAGGGGCGACGGTCGGTACTGGCAACCCGCCAGCCAGGCGAGAGCAACCACCCACGCAACCGCGCGCACGGAACGGCCTCCGCCCAGACACCGCACCCAAGAGGCAAAGGAAAAGCGTTTCACCGGTGTCCGGGAACATGGACCCCAAACCGTCGCAACTCAACGTCCGGGCAAAGTCGGAGTTGCCGAGTCGGCGGGGATGCGTTGGCGTAGCGTGCCCCTCCACCCCCAGCCCCCACTACCGTCTTCCGAGTCCTCCTTTCATGAACTCCTCCATCCGCAACCGCCTGTTTTTCATGATGCTCCTGGAGATCGCCATTTGGGGAGCATGGCAGATCAAGATCTTCCCCTACATGGGCATGCTCGGCTTCAGCGCCGGTCAACAGGCGTGGATCGGGAGCGTCTTCGGGATCGCGTCCGTGATCGGTTTGTTCTTCAGCAACCAGTTTGCCGACCGCAACTTCTCCGCTGAGCGATTCCTCGCCTTCAGCCATCTCGTCGGCGGCATCGCGCTCGTGGCCACCGCATTCACGACCTCCTTCGCGACGTTCTTCACGCTCTTCCTGATCTACGGTCTGCTCTACGTGCCCACCCTGTCGGTCACCAACTCGCTCGCCTTCGCCCATCTCCAGAACCCGGCCCGGGACTTCGGCTTCGTCCGCATGGGCGGCACCGTCGGCTGGATCGTGGTCAGCTGGCCCTTCATCTTCCTGCTCGGGGACAAGGCCGACGCCGCCGATACACGCTGGGTCTTCATCGTCGCCGGCCTGATCTCCTTCGTCCTTGCCGCCTACAGCCTCACGCTTCCCCACACGCCGCCGCGTCGCGACGCCGTGGGGCTTGATCGCTTCGCCTGGATGCGCGCCGCCAAGCTGCTCCGACAGCCTTTCGTCGCCATCCTCTTCCTCGTCACCTTCCTCGACTCGGTTATTCACAACGGATACTTCGTCGTGATCGACGGCTTCCTCACCCACGTGGGCATTTCAGCCAAGATGACCATGGTCGTCAGCAGCATCGGCCAAGTCGCGGAGATCGTAACCATGCTCGTGCTCGGAGCCGTCCTGACGCGGCTGGGTTGGAAGTGGACCATGATCTGCGGCATCCTCGGCCACGCGATCCGCTACGGCGTGTTCGCGGTCTTCGCCGACTCAAACCACACGTGGCTGATCATCGCGGTGCAGGTTCTCCACGGGGTCTGCTACGCGTTCTTCTTCGCGACGGTTTACATCTTCGTCGACGCCGTCTTCCCGAAGGACGTTCGCGCCAGCGCCCAGGGTGCCGCCAACCTGCTCATCCTCGGTCTGGGCATGGTGGTGGCCAGCCAACTCTTCCCGCGCCTCGTCGCGACGTTCACGCCGGCCGGGGGGGAGATCGACTACCAGCGGCTTTTCCTGGTGCCGACCGTCATCGCCATCGTCGGCATCGCCCTCCTGCTCTTCTTCTTCCGTCCGCCGACCCACGGGCCGGACAACGCAGGATCCCCTCCGGCGCCGCACTGAGTTCAGGCATCCCTCGTTTTTCCCTTCTCTTCGCTTTCTCATGCCTTCCCGTCTTCGCGTCCTCGTCGTTGGCTGCGGCCACATGGGCACCTCGCACGCATTGGCCTATCACGCGCTGCCCGATGACTTTGAGATCGTCGGACTCGTCAGCCGCGGAGCCGAGTCCCGCGGCGCGCTCAACCGCCAGCTGGGCGGGGGCATCGCGGAATTCTCCGACTACACCCACGCCCTCGCCACCACCAAGCCGGATGCGGTCTGCATCAGCACCTACCCGGACACCCACGCCGCCTATGCCATCGCCGCGATGGAGGCCGGCGCCCATGTCTTCCTCGAAAAACCGGTCGCCGAAACCGTCGCCGAATGCGAGCGCGTGGTCGCCACCGCTCACCGGCTGCGGCGCAAGCTGGTCGTCGGCTACATCCTCCAGGTCCACCCATCGTGGCTGCGTTTCGTCGAGCTTGCCCAGACGCTCGGCAAACCGCTCGTGATGCGGATGAACCTCAACCAGCAGAGTTCCAACGCCAACTGGCGCACGCACCGCAACCTGTTGTCGTCGCTCTCGCCCATCGTCGACTGCGGCGTGCACTACATCGAGGTGATGTGCCGCATGACCAAGGCCCGGCCCGTCCGGGTGAGCGGTCTGCGCGCGCGCCTCACCGACGATCTGCCCGCCGGTCGCGTGAACTACGGCCATCTGCAGGTGACGTTCGATGACGGTTCGGTCGGCTGGTACGAGGCGGGCTGGGGTCCAATGATGAGCGAGACCGCGTTCTTCGTCAAAGACGTGGTCGGTCCCAAGGGCTGCGTGAGCATCATGGCCCGCAAGGCCGCCAGCGCGGGGAAGTCTGCCGACGTGGGGTCGCACAGCGCGACTGAATCCCTGCTCCGCCATCACTCCGATCTGGCAGCCGATGGGACGTTCTCGCGCGCGGACGAGTGGATCGATGTCTCCGATGAGCCGTCCCACGACGAGCTCTGCCGCCGCGAGCAGGAACTCTTTCTGCGCGCGATCCGCGAGGATCGCGACCTCACCGCACACCTCCAGAGTGCAATCGACAGCCTCCGCGTCGTGATCGCCGCGGACCAGGCCGCGATCGAGGGCCGCACCCTCACGCTCTGAACGGCCGCCAGCCGCTCCGGCAGCGTCGGGACGGTCACTCGGTCAACGCATCGGGCAGGGCATCACGGCCCGTCGCTGACCGGGCGCTCGGGCAGCCCGCATCGGGCGACGCACCCGTGCACGCCACCCGCGGGCACGGATTCGAATCGGCAGCCCGGCACGGAACCCGCCGCTCAGACAAAGCGGCGCAGCCGCTCCTGCACGTCGCGACGGAATTGATCCACCTGCGCGAGCGTGAAGGCTTCGAGAGTCGGTCCGTTCTCGGCCAATACGGGTGTCAGATCCCACGCCCACGTGATGCCAGCCAGTTGATCCGTGGCCCGCGGCGTGCTGTACGTCGCATTCGCGGTCCGGCGCCCCTGCGAGGCAAGGTCGTAGCGTTTGCCTCCCGTGACCTGCGAATCGAAGGCCCGCACCAGCTCCAGCGCGAGTTCCGGACGACGTCCCGCGTCGAGCGCGACCTTTACGCCGTCATCCAGCCAATCGAGATCGCGCCACACCTCGACGCCGAGGACGCGGCGGGGACGGCGCTCCGGAGGCAAGCCGCGCAGGGCCTCAAGGCAACGCTGCAACACCGCGATGTGCGTGTCGTGCTTGTCCGCCGGGTTGTGCACGTACACCACCTCGGGTGAACACCCCCCGAAGATCGCCACGAGGTCCGCGGCGACGTCGGGCTGGCGCGGCTGCTTCACCCGCGCACTCGGATGAGCGAGCTGGATCTGGACCCGGTAACGGCCCAGTTCGGCCGCACGACGCTGCTCCTGCCGACGCACGCCCTTCATCTGCTCGTCGGTCAGGTGCGCATACGGCCCGGTCCGCGGTGAACCCGCACCATCGGTGACGACGACACCGCCAAACGCGCGCCGGTCGGGCGCGTCGAGGCAATCACAGATGCCATCGTGCGCCATGATCTCGATGTCATCCTGATGCGCCGCGACGCAGAGGTGCGTCACCTGGCGCAGCGCCTCCGCCGGGGAGAGAGCGCCGGCGGGGACGTACACATCTGCCATCGGATCGGAAAAGCGCATCGGGGAAAGGAAACGGAGGACGAATCAGGGAAGACGCGGAAACAACGCCGATCGGATCACGCGGACGCGGGCCGCCACCGTTGGAAGGCCTCGATCGCCTCGTAATTCGCGAGACCGAGGGCGTCGTAAACGGAGGCGAGGCCGCGGTTGTGCTGCTCGGCCTGCTGCCACGGTTCGCGCAGCCCGGCCGCCACCGGGGTCTGACTGCGCTGGCTCTGGTGATGGAAGATGGCCTGCGTCTTCTGCTCAAGCTCGCGCGGACTGAACGGCACCGCCATGTCGATCTCCGCCGCGTCCCACGCGGTCTCCACGCCGCGGTACAGCCAGACGCGGCACGCGGCGAACCACGCCTCGTCCTGAAGTTCCGCGCAGGCCCGCCGGATGAGGTCGAAGCACACCGCCGTGATCGAGGATGGGTCGTCCCGGTCGCCGGTGGCGAAAATCTGGTGCGGGCGAAGCTCGCGCAGGATCGCGACGACCGCGGCGGCATCCGTCGCGTCGGGACGGAACTGCCGGTAACGTCCGCGCTCGTAGAAGGCGAGGTCCGCAAATCGCACCCGCTCGCGCCCGAGTCCGCAGGCCGCCAGCGCCGCCCGTTCCTCGCAGCGCCGGACGAGACCCTTGAGGCGCCGGATCTCCGGGGTGTCGCCGGCGAAGGCCGCCTTGGCTCGGAGCTGCCGCCCGACATCGGCGGCGAAACCCGCCGCCGGACCGCCGCTCAACTCAAACGCCCCGGAAAGCTCCCCGACCAGATCAACGGCCAGCAGTGCCTCCTCGTCCGGCAGCGCCAAGCTTCCCGACGTCTGGCAGATGACCGTCACGTCATGGCCCTGATCGACGAGGCGACGCAGCGTGCCACCCATGCCGAGGACCGCGTGCGACGGCTCGGGGCTGAATACGACCACCCGCTTGGGATGCGGAGAGGCGCGCTCGGGGCGGTGTGAATCATCCGCGTTGGGCTTGCCCCCCGGCCACCCGGTGATCGTGTGCTGCAGCTCGTTGAACACATCGATGTTCAAGCCGTAGGCGGGGCCGCGTTCGGTGAGGAGGTCCGCCATGCCGTGCTCGCTGTAGTCCTCGTCGAGGAGCTTCAACACCGGCTTTTTCACGTGCTGCGAGAGCCAGACCACCGACTGGCGCACCCGCGGCGCCGTCCATTCAATCGAGCCCACCAGCCAGGGATAGCGCACGCGCGTCAGGGCGGACGCCGCGGCGCGATCGATCAGGAAACGCGCCCGCGGGTGCCCCTGCAGGAAACTCGCCGGGAGCGCCTCGGTCGGCGGCTGCTCGACTGCCTGCGCAATGATGGCCGCCTTGGCCTCACCCCAAGCGAGCAGGACGATCGAGCGGGCGTCGAGAATGGTGCCGACGCCCATGGTGATGGCATGGCGCGGCACGTTGGCTTCGCCAAGGAAGTCCCGCGCCGCATCCCGCCGCGTCAGGCCATCGAGCGTGACCAAGCGCGTGCGCGATTCACGGGTCGAACCCGGCTCGTTGAAACCGATGTGTCCCGTGCGTCCGATGCCGAGGATCTGGAGATCTAGTCCACCCGCCGCACGGATGCGCTCCTCATAGCTCCGGCACCACGCAAACACATCGCTCCGCGCCACCGAACCATCGGGCACGTTCACGTTCTCCGCCGGAATGTCGAGGTGCGAGAAGAGCTGCTCGTGCATGAACCGCCAGTAGCTCTCCGGGTGGGTCCGCGGCAGGCCGTAATACTCGTCGAGATTGAAGGTGATGACCCGTTTGAAACTGAGGCCCGTCTCCCGATGCAAACGGATCAGCTCCCGGTAAAGCCGCACCGGCGTCGAACCCGTGGCCAGACCCAGCACCGTGTTGCGACCCGCCTGTTCGTTGCGATGGATGAGTTCGGCGATCTCGGCCGCCAACTGGGTGCAGGCCTCATCGGCACTCGCGCAGACGGTCGTGGGGATGCGTTCGCGCTGCTGGGACTCAAGCGAGGGAGCGTTCATGCGGGTCCCGACCTTAGCAGGATCAGGCCCGCTGCCAATCCCTCATCGCGAGGCCCTTCCGCCTGCCCCGCGTTTCTTTTCTTCACTTCGACCCCAGCTTGTCCGGATACTCCCCGGCCGCCACCAAGGCGCGCAGGGCCGACTCGACCGCCGCCCGGTCCTCGCGGTAGGTCACGCCAAACCACGACGACGTCGTCTCCAGGACGTCCACGGTAGCCTCCCCCGCCGACACCATCCCGGAAATCGCCTCGGGCAGGTAGAACTCCGCCTTCACGTCACTGCCCCGTTCGGCAAGAAAGACCCTCAGCCGTCGGTCGAGAAGCGGCAGGACCGCCGGACTGAAGCCCCAGCAGTTCAGGGACACCACCTCCTCGCCCGAGTAGCGACGACCCTCTCCCACCTCCGCCACCGCGATTCCGGTATGCTCGGTCACCCGGGTCAGGCGCCGTCCTTCCAGCTCGCACACGCCTCGTGAGACCGTGCCGTGCTCCGAAAGTGTCTTGGCCAAGTGAAATCCCACCATCGCGCACCGCGCGGGGCCCGGAGCGACGGCGCCGGGATCCGCGGCGAGGAAGCGCGCCAACTGGACGAACGAATCGCGGCCGTAGAAGTCATCCGCGTTGATCACCGCAAAGGGTCCGTCGAGCTGAGCCCGGGCGCACCACAACGCGTGACCAGTGCCCCAGGGACGCGCCCGATCAGCCGGGGGCACACGCCCGTCGGGAAGATCCGTCACGGCCTGGAACGCATAGTCGACTTCAAGCACTCCGGCGTAACGCGCGCCGATCTGCGCGCGGAACTGATCCGCAAAGTCGCGCCGGATGACGAACAGCACGCGCGTGAACCCGGCCCGGCAGGCGTCGAACACAGCGTAGTCCAGGACGGTCTCGCCGGACGGACCCACCGCATCCAGCTGCTTCAGGCCGCCGTACCGGCTGCCCATCCCCGCCGCGAGGATCACCAGAGTCAGGCGCATGCGAAGGGGCGGGCGTTCAGCGGGCCGTCTTGGTCGCGAAGTAAGTCTTGGCCTCCGCAACGAGGCGGTTCGGATCCGAGGCGAACGCCTTGCTGTCCGTCTCGATCGCCATCACGCCCGACCAGCCCGAGCGACGGATCTCGGCAAACAGGCCGTCATAATTGGCGTGGCCACGTCCGATCTCCGTATCGATCGCCACCACTTTTCCGTCCACCACCTCGCGGGTCTTGTCCTTGAAGTGCATGTCGTAGACGCGGCCCCCGTAACTGCGGAAAACTTCCGCCGCATCAAAACCCGCGGCGGTGATCCAGCCGACATCCAGGCAGACGCCGATCCGCGGGTCGCGCGCGGCGAGCACCGCCCGCACCGTCGCCGGATCGCCGTACACCGTCCCGGTGCCATGGTTGTGGATCGCGAGGCGGATGTCATACTCCTTCACCAGTTGCTCAAGATTGTCCCACTCGGCGAGATCCCGCGGCTCGACGACGATCAACTTGATGCCCATCAGGCGCGCAAACTCAAAGAGGCGGCGGTTCTTTTCCTTGTCCAGCGAGGTGCCGGCGACACCAAACGTGTAGGCGACCAACCCGTGCTTTTCGAGGATGGCTTTCTTGCGCAGGGTCTCCTCGCGCGGGGCCATGGGATCGAGGTGCGATCCGATCAGCTGCAGGTTGCGGATGCCGTGCTTGACCGCAAAGCTCACGACCTCGTCAAAGGTCATGTTGCGGCAGGTCCAGGTCTGCAGGCCGAGGGATGGGCCAGTCGGCGAATCGGCCGCGACCGCGGCCGTCATCCACGGGCCGACACTGAGGGCGAGGAGGAGTGAGAGCAGGGAGCGTGACATAAGGGAAACGGGTGTGCGCAGGATCAAGCCGCCCGCGCACGCTGTCCACCCCGTTTCCACCGCCCGCGCCGCGCTAGGACTGCGGATACTCCCAGCCGGAGCGGTACGGACGGGAAAGCAGCGCATTGGCCGCCGCGTCGCCGACCACGTCCTCGCGGGCGCCGTCCCACTCGAGGCTGCGGCCGCAGCGGAGCGAGACCATGCCGAGCAGCGCCAGATTGCTTGAGACATGCAGGTCCGCGAGGTCGCACACCGGCTTGCGTCCGGTGCGGATCGCATCGAGGAAATCGGCCCAGAGCTCCCGGATGTTCTGCCCATCCGGCTGCCCCAGTTGCGCCGCCTCGCGCACGACGGCGGCCTTGGGATCGTTCGGATAGAACACCCATCCGTCGCGCCATCCGAGATGCAGCACGCCCTTCGTGCCTTGGAAGTGGCAGCCCACGCTCTCGCCTTGGAAAGGCCCGGTGCCCCCGAACCGCCGATGCTCCCACAGCACCGTGAAGCGGGGGAAGCGGTACGTCGCCACCTGATGATCCGGGGCGTCCGGAGTCTGCCCCTCGGGCGTGAGCACCGCCGGCCCGGCAATCGGGCGTCCGCCGGTCGAGTAGATGTGCGTCGGTTGATCCTCGCCGGTGATCCAGCGCACCTGATCCAGCCAATGAATTCCCCAGTCACCCAGGGTCCCGTTGGCGTAGTCGAGGTAGTTGCGGAAGCCCCGGGGATGGATCGCCCCGGACCACGCTCCGCGGGCATCCCGGGGATCGCCGCCGTTGTAAGGACGCAGCGGAGCCGGACCACACCAGAAGTCCCAGTCCAGCTCCGGGGGCACGTCACGGGTCGGCAGGATCCGGTCCGGACCGCCGCCGGAATTGACGAAGCAGCGCACCATGCCGATCTCACCCACCCCTCCCCGACGGACGAACTCCCGCGCGCTCAGATTGTGCGGGGAGATGCGCCGGTGGGTGCCGACCTGCACCACGCGTCCGGCGGCGGCCGCCGCCCGGACCATCGCCCGGCCTTCGCGGACGGTGTGGGCGATGGGTTTCTCGACGTAGACATGCGCGCCCGCGCGCACCGCCGCGATCGTCGGCAGCGCATGCCAGTGATCCGGGGTCGCCACGATCGCGATCTCCGGCTTCGTCTGGGCGAGCAGTTCCCGGTAATCCTTGAAGAGCCGCGGCGTGTCGCCCGTGCCCTCCTGCACGCGTTGCAGGGTCGCGGGAAACTGGCGCGCATCGACGTCGCAAAGCCCGACGATCTCGCAGGCCTTGCTGGCCATCGCCTCGCGGAGGATGTTGCCGCCCCACCAGCCGCAGCCGATCAGCACGGTGCGGTAGCGACGACCCGTCGGCTCGCCGGCGCGCAGCCGCGCGGGCATCGTCGCCCACGCTCCCGCCGCCAGCGCGGTGCCAAGGAAAGCCCGGCGGCCCGTGGCGCCAGCCGCGATGCCGGAGCCGGTCGCCGCCGCGGAGCGCGGAGTGTCAGAGGGTGATTCCAGGGAGTTCATTCTTCAATGTAGAGATCGAGTTGCTGGCCAACGTACACCGTGCGGTCCGCCGACTTGGGAAAGCGGTAGATCACCTGAAGCACTCTCGTATCCACTCGTTCCGTACTTGCTCCGGTCAGGGAGCGCTTCGGCACGACGTAGGGTTCGATGCGCACGAACTCCATCGCGATGGGGCGACTGGTGTCGCCCTTCAGGTAGCCCACGGCCCGGGCCCCGGTCCGCACCCGCGGCGCGACCTGCTCGTCGACGTCGGCCCGGACCTGGATCTCGTCGATGTCGCCAAGCACGAGGGGCGGCGTCGCGGCGCCGGCGGCGACGAATTCTCCGGCGCGCACGTTGACCTGGAGGATCGTGCCATCGATCGGCGCGCGGATGACGAGGCGCTCCAGCAGGGTCTCGGTCTGGGCCACCGCCGCCCGCGCCGCCTCCCGCTGCGCCTCGGCCGTTGCCACCTGCGCCTCCACCACGGCGAACTCGTTCCGAGCGGACTCCAGCGCCTCGGCCGAGGCCACGCTCCCCTCGCGGAGCTTCTCCACGCGGGCCATCGAGTCACGCACCCGCCGCAGCGATGCGCGCGCTGTAGCCACCTGGGCCTCGGCGACACCGACCTGGGCCCGCTGCGCCCTCAGCGCGGCACGCGCTTCGCGGTCATCCAACTCCAGCAGCACCGCCCCCGCCGCCACACGCTCCCACACCGCGACCCGCACGGCCTTGACGACACCCGGGAGAGGCACACCGACCAGGGTGTTCTCACGCCGCGCCTCCACGAGGCCACTCGCCCCGACGGCCTTCGCAAAGGGCTTCGCGGCCGGCGCATGCGGCGGCGGTGGGATCGGGACGTTCGAGGTCGCGCGCAGGCGCAGCACGAACGTGGTGATGCCGACCGCACCGAGGAGAGCGAGGTAGACCGAGACTTTACGCAGGAGGATCATGGCCGAGAGGGACCGAAAGAGGAACGATGGCGGAGGAGCAGCGGAGCGAGGGACGAGCGAGGTCGGCGAATCAGAGTTTCTCGGTGTGGACCGCGGCGATCTCCGCCGGCGTCTGGAGCACGCGAAGGATGCGCCCGTCCTCCATCTCGCTCATGCGGTCCGCGAACGGATACGTGCGCGGATCATGGGTCACCACCACGACGCAGCGCTGCGGATCCCGCACGACGTCGCGCAGCAGCGCCATCACCCGCTGACCATTCTCGCGGTCGAGCGAGGCAGTGGGTTCATCGCAGATGATCACGCGGGGCTCATGCACGAGAGCCCGGGCGATGGCGACCCGCTGCTGCGGCGCGTAGAGCACGGCGCGATCGTACGTCGTGAAGACAAAAGGGCCGCCGGTGAAGCTGCGCCGGGTCTTCGCCACGCCCACGATGCGGTCCTCCCGGTCGTTGATCTCAATGGTATCGCCCAGCCCGATCCGCCGCGGCGCACCGTCCGGGTACTGCTGCCCCTCAGAGAAGCGGTCGAGGCCGAACTCGTCGGTGATGACGGTGTTGGGCAGGCGCAGTTCGTCGAGGCTCCCCTGCAGCAGGAGGGCGGGCGCGCCCGCCAGCGTGGTCGCATCGAGACCCACGAGCGTGACGAGCTTGAAGTTCCCGTCCGGCATCCGGGCCTGCAAGGTGCCCTGAAAATACGGCGCCGCCCACGCCACGCCGGCCACCGAGCGCACGCGGTTCACGTCGGTATCCCGCAGCGGCTTGCTGTCGAGGGACTGCTCCGCCTTCGGATCCATCACCCAGATGTGCGAGCGCGAGTTGAACATGTTCGCGTAGGTCCACGTCATCAGCCCGCAGAAGACGCTGGGAAACTGCGTCATCAGCAGCGTCGAGAACGTCAGCCCGCTCACCAGCAGCAGGTACTTGCCGCGGTCGCCGAACAGCATCCTGAGCGCGAGTCGGATCATCGGGAAACGCGGCCGGGAAGGCGGAACCCGCTAGCGGACGCCGCCGGCGCGCGGCAGCCGCAGGGCCAGGACGACGCCGAGACCGGCGAGGAAGAAGCCTCCATTCGCGAGGACGGCGACGCGGAAGCCGTGCGCCGTCGCAAGTTCACCCATGACCAGCGGCCCGATCACCCCGCCAAGACGCGCGAAAAGGCTCCAGAAGCCGAAGAATTCACCCGCGCGGCCGGTCGGCGTGAGCGCGGAGACCACGGCGCGGCTGGCCGACTGGATTGACCCGATGCCGAGACCCGCAATGGCTCCGATCACGAAGAACTCCGTCTTGGTGCGGCAGAACGCGGCCCACCCGCAGACGACGATCCACAGCAGGAGCGATGCGACCAGCGCCGGCTTGGCACCGAGGCGATCCTGCAGGACGCCAAAAGCCAGGGCCCCGAGAGCGCTTGAGATCTGCAAGCCGGCAAAGAGCAGGAGGTTCTCGGTCGCAGTGAGATGCAGGACCTCGGCCCCGAAGAGGGAGGCGAACGTGATGATCGCCATCAGGCCGGAGAGGAAAAGCGTGAAGGCGACGAAGAACAGGGCGAGCGTGCGATGCTGCGGCAACTCCCGGGCGGTCCTCAGCATCGTCCGCCACCCCGCCGTCGCGAAGCCCTCGCCTGCAGGGAGGGCGCGCGGCTGCGCCCGCTCGCGGAGAAACAGGAGCGTCGGCAGCGTCGCCACCATGAAGAACACGCCGGTCATGAGGAACGTCCACCGCGCCGAAGCCCCCAGTCCCACGATGAGCCCCAGCGCGAGCGCAAGGCTCAGGAGGCCGCCCATGTACCCAAAGCTCCAGCCGTAGGCGGAGATTCTTCCGACGTTCTCCGGGGTGCTGATCTCCGGGAGGAAACTCGCGCAGGCGGACTCGCTCAGGCAGAAGGCGAGGTTCGCCGCCGCGACCAGCGTCACCGCCAGCCACAGGTCCCCCGGACCCGTCACGGTGAGCAGGGCCGTCGCCAGGGAACAGGCCGCCGCCGAACCCAGCAGCAACCGCTTCTTGCGACCCGTAAAGTCCGCCATCGCCCCGAGCCACGGCGCCAGAACGATCACCGCCGCCTGCGAGAGAGCCAGCGTGCGACCCCACCACCCTGCCGCCTCCGGCGCTCCGCCCGCGACCACGTCCTTGAAATACACCGCATAGACGACGGTGACGATGATCGTCGTGAACGCCGAGTTGGCGAAGTCGAAGCAGCACCAGCCGAAGATCTCTCGCCGCGTAACCGGCGATGACTGCGGAGAACCCATGCCCGAGCGTCGGACCTCCCGGGAAGCAACGCAAGCGAACAGCGGATTCCCGCGACCCGCGCCACCCGAACAACATCCGCAGGCGCGTCCAAGGCACCCGAAAACGCCGCTTGCCTCGTCTCCTTTCCCGGCAATTCTTGTCCTTGAATGCCTGAGTCCGTCTCGTCCGCCGTCCCGCCGTCCTTGCTGCAGCGCCTCTCCCGCGCCCTGATCCAGTGGATCGATTCCGATTACTGCCCGGAGGGTGCCGCGCGCCTCCGGGAGCAGCCCGACCGCGTTGACTGGCTCCGCGTGATGCCGTTCATCTTCCTTCACGCCGGATGCCTCGGCGTTCTCTGGGTCGGCTGGAGCCCCGTCGCCGTCTGGTCCGCAGTCGCACTTTATTTCATCCGCATGTTCGCGGTGACGGGCATCCACCATCGGTATTTCTCGCACAAGACCTACAGCACGTCCCGCTTCGGCCAGTTCCTGCTCGCGGTCTTCGCCGGCACCACGGTGCAGCGCGGATCGCTCTGGTGGGCCTACCACCATCGGCATCACCACCAGCACTCGGACCAGCCCGAGGATGCCCACTCGCCGCACGTCCATGGATTCCTTTGGTCGCACATCGGCTGGATCACCAGTCGCCGGAACTTTCCGACCGACTACACGAAGATCCGCGACCTGGTGCGCTTTCCCGAACTGGTCTGGCTGAACCGCTTCGACCTCGTGGTGCCCGCCCTTTTCGCCGTCGCCCTCTTCGGCATCGGCGCCCTGCTGGAAGCCTTCGCCCCCTCCCTCGGCACCACGGGCCCGCAGATGCTCGTCTGGGCCTTCTTCATCAGCACGACCGTCCTGTTCCACGGCACGGCCTGCATCAATTCCATGGCCCATCTCATGGGCCGGCGCCGTTTCCGGACCGAGGACGATTCCCGCAACAGCTTCATCCTCGCGATCATCACGCTGGGGGAAGGCTGGCACAATAACCACCACCGCTACCAGTCCTCGACGCGCAACGGGTTCTACTGGTGGGAGATCGATCCCACCTATTACGTGCTGAAGGTCCTGTCGTGGACGGGCTTCATCTGGGGCCTCAAGCCCGTGCCGCAGGCGATCCTCAACGAAGGCGCGCGCGCCGAGCACGCCGCGTCGGTGGCCGCGGCCGAGTCCGCCGCCCGCGCCCGCCGCGAACACGGCCACTCGCCGCTCAAGCAGGTCATCCCGGCCGCCGCCGCCATCGCGGTCGCCACCGTCCAAGCCGCCAACACCGAGGCCCCGCGCAAGACGGAGTCGCCCGCCGTGCACAAGGACGTCACCGAGTTGGCGCACGAGTTGAAGTCGGCTCAGGACTCGCCGGGCACGCCGCGGGCTCCAGGGGCCTGAGGTCGGGGCCGGTCCGCCCGCGCCACCATGGCCCGCATCGCGATCATCGGCACCGGCATCGCCGGACTCGGCTGCGCGCACTTCCTTTACCGGCGCCATGACCTGACGCTCTTCGAGCGCAACCGCCACGTCGGCGGACACACCCACACGGTCGAGATCAGCGAGCCCGCATCGGCGCTCGGCCCGGCCCGCATCCGTCCCGTGGACACCGGGTTCATGGTCTACAACGAGGTCACCTACCCCCTGCTGACCCGCTTGTTCCGTGAACTCGCGGTCCCGACAAAGCCGACGAACATGTCGTTCGCGGTGAAGCACACGGCCGAGAACATTGAATTCTCCGGCTCGTCGCTGAACCACCTCTTCGCCCAGCGCCGCAACCTCCTGCGCCCGCGCTTCGTCCGCATGCTGCTGCAGATCAACCGCTTCAACCAGGAGGCGGTGGCTGCGCTCGGCCGGCCGGAGACGGCGCCGATGACCTTGGGCGAGTACGTCCGCGCCCGGGGCTACGGCGACGACTTCTTCAATCTGTACCTCGTACCGATGAGTTCGGCGGTCTGGAGCACGCCGCCGGAGCTCATGCTGACCTTCCCGGCGGCCACCCTCCTGCGTTTCTTCCACAATCACGGCTTTCTCGGGCTCCATACCCAGCATCCGTGGCGGACGGTGGACGGCGGTTCGCGGGAGTACGTCCGCCGACTGACCGCCCCGTGGCGCGACCGCATCTTGGTCGGCGACGCCGCGACGCGCGTCCGCCGGGAGCCCGGCCGCGTCATCATCGAGACCGCGGCCGGAGCCACGCAGGCCTTTGACCGTGTCATCGTGGCCACTCACGCCGACGAGGCGCTGGGGCTGCTCGGGGACGCAACGCCCGCCGAGCGCGAAATCCTGGGGGAGTTCCAGTACCAGCCGAACACCGCCACGCTGCACACGGACGCCCGCGTGATGCCGAAGACCCGCCTGGCGTGGTCATCCTGGAACTACGAGCTGACGTCGCGGACGGGCGGCCCGGGCACCACCGCGACGCATTACTGGATGAACCGCCTGCAGGGCGTCAGTGACCGGGAGAACTACTTCGTTTCCATCGGCCGGCCCGAAGCAATCGATCCGGCCCGGGTGCTCCAGCGCATCGAAACCTCGCACCCGCTCTTCAGCCTCGGCGCGATCCAGGCGCAGGCGGCGCTGCCCGGGCTGAACGCCTCGGCCCGGGGCGGTACTGAGACCTACTTCTGCGGGAGCTACTTCCGCTCCGGCTTTCACGAGGACGCCCTGCTGAGCGCGTGCACGCTGAGCGAACTCCTGCTTGGTGAGGACCCGTGGTCGGTCGCGACCGCGTCGGCGGGACCGCTTGCGCCAACGCGCTAAGCGGGCAGACTGCCGGGGCTTCTTCGCGCCGGCGCCGCGCCCGCCCCGGCCGAAGTCCCGCCGCCCCATGAGTGACCCCAAGCCCGACCCCGCCTCCGCCGAGCCTGCGGCGGACTCCCCGCCGGAACTGAGCGTCGTCATTCCGTTTTACAACGAGTCTCCGAACATCCCTCCCCTGCTGGCGGAGTTGCGGGAAACCCTCAGGCGCCTTGGGATCCGGGCCGAGGTGATCGCGGTTGAAGACGGGAGCACGGACGACTCCCGTGCCGTCTTGGAACGTGCGGCGGCGAGCTGGCCGGACCTCCGCGTCGTCCCGCTCCCGCGCAACCGCGGGCAGGCCGTCGCGCTCTGGCGCGGGCTGGAGCGGGTGCGGGCCCCGTGGATCGCGACGCTCGACGGCGACGGCCAGAATCCTCCCGGCGAACTGGCGCGTCTCTGGGAACGGCGCGGAGAGGCCGACCTCCTCGTCGGGCGGCGCGTCGGGCGAAGGGACTCGCTCGCGCGCAAGATCATGTCGCGGATCGCCAACCACGTCCGTCGCGCGCTGCTCCGCGACGGCGTCACCGACAGCGGCTGCGCGCTCCGGCTATTTCGGCGCGAGGTGCGCGCCTCGCTGCCCCCGTTTCGCACGCTCTACTCCTTCATTCCGGCCTGCGCCGTCTCCGGCGGATGGCGCGTCCAGGAAGTCCCCGTCGCCCACCGCCCGCGCCTTGCCGGCACTGCGAACTACACGTTCCGCAAGATGGCGGTCTTTCCCTTCCTCGACACCCTCGCCTTCTGCTGGGTCCTGCGCCGGATGCTCGACCTCTCGCCGCGGGCCGATGAGCCGGGGGCGAAAATCAGGAAGTAGTTCGATTCATAACCGAGCAGCAGCCCGCAGATGCGGTCTGCTGCTCGTCGGGTCCGCTTCCGAGGTAGGAGGCCCGCCGCCGCCCCATTAGGCCCGCTTTTCGCCCTTCGCCGCGGAAGAGCGAAAGCCGCCCCTCCGAAGGGACGGCCGGGAAATTGGCTGGCGATGGACGAGGGGGCGGGACAACAGTCCGCCATTCCCCAACCCCGTATGATTCCGAAATCCTGGCAACGCATGGCCGCAGCCGCTGCATTGGCTGCGCCCGTCTCCCCGGCCGCCCGCGCAGGCGAGGCCAACATCAAGATCCCCGATCTCGGGCAGGTCTCCTTCCTGAATGGAGCCCTCTCCGGGTACCAAGTCCTGTACATCGGCCTCGCCGTGTGCATGGTCGGCGTCCTCTTCGGCTGGTGGCAGTATCAGCAGACGAAGGCGCTTCCAGTGCACCGCTCCATGGCGGCGGTCTCGAACATCATCTGGGAGACCTGCAAGACGTACCTCGCGCAGCAGGGGCGCTTCCTGATCGGGCTCTGGGGCCTGATCGCCGTCTGCATAGCCTACTACTTCGGAGGCCTGGTCGGGGAATCCCCCGGCGCGGTCCTGATCATCCTCGCCTCGTCCGTCCTCGGCATCCTCGGCAGCTACGGCGTGGCGTGGTTCGGCATCCGGATCAACACCGTCGCGAATTCCCGCGCCGCCTTCTCCGCCCTGCGCGGCAATCCGCTGGCGACCCTCGCGATCCCGCTGCGCTCCGGCATGAGCGTCGGCCTGCTCCTCGTCTCCATCGAGCTGCTCTTCATGATCGCGATCCTCGCGTTCCTTCCGAGCAACCTCGCCGGCCCGTGCTTCGTCGGCTTCGCGATCGGTGAATCCCTCGGCGCCTCCGCCCTCCGCATCTGCGGCGGCATCTTCACCAAGATCGCCGACATCGGCGCCGACCTCATGAAGATCGTCTTCAACCTTCCGGAAGACGACCCGCGCAACCCCGGCGTGATCGCCGACTGCACCGGCGACAACGCCGGCGACTCCGTCGGGCCGACCGCCGATGGCTTCGAGACCTACGGCGTCACCGGCGTCGCCCTGATCGCCTTCCTCGCGCTGGCCCTCGCCGCCAGCCCGGTGCTCTGCGGCACGCTCATCATCTGGCTCTTCGCCATGCGCATCCTGATGGTCGTGACCTCGCTGGTCAGCTACCTCATGAACGAGTCGATGAGCAAGCTGCTCTACGGCGGCTCGCGCGACTTCAATCTCGAGCAGCCGCTGACCAACCTTGTCTGGCTGACTTCCGTCGTCTCAATCGTCGTCACCTACGCCGCCAGTTGGTTCCTGCTCGGCGGTCTCGAAGGCCATCCGGGGCTGTGGTGGGTGCTGTCGACCATCATTTCGCTGGGCACCGTCGCCGGCGCCGTGATCCCCGAGTTCACGAAGGTCTTCACCTCGACCGAGAGCCGTCACGTCAAGGAGGTGGTCACGTCCTCCCGCCAGGGCGGTGCCTCGCTCAACATCCTGAGCGGCTTCGTTTCCGGTAATTTCTCCGCGTTCTGGCAGGGCATCACCATCCTCGTCCTGATGGCCGGTGCGGCCTATTTCGCCGGCCACCCGAGCGTCGTCGGCATGATCCCGGAGAGCATCAGTTTCGCCGCCCCAATCTTCGCCTTCGGCCTCGTCGCCTTCGGATTCCTCGGCATGGGCCCGGTCACGATCGCGGTCGACAGCTTCGGCCCCGTCACCGACAACGCCCAGTCGGTCTACGAACTGTCCCAGATCGAGTCCAAGAAGGAGACGGCGGCGGAAATCGAGCGCGACTTCAAGTTCAAGCCCGACTTTGAGAACGCCAAGTACCAACTCGAGAAGGGCGACGGTGCCGGCAACACCTTCAAGGCCACCGCGAAACCCGTGCTGATCGGCACCGCCGTCGTCGGCGCGACGACCATGGTCTTCGGCATCATCCTGATGCTGCAGCAGATCTATCCTGACACGATCGGCCGCCTCTCGCTCGTGCACCCGGAGGCGCTGATGGGTCTTCTCATGGGCGGCAGCGTGATCTACTGGTTCACCGGGGCATCCACCCAAGCCGTCGTCACCGGCGCCTACCGCGCCGTCGTCTACATCAAGCGCAACATGCGCCTGGACGCCGCCACCGCCTCCACCGAGGCCTCCAAGGAGGTCGTGCGGATCTGCACGCAGTACGCACAGCGCGGCATGGTCAACATCTTCGTGGTGATCTTCTGCTTCGCCCTCGCCCTGCCGTTCTTCGACCCGTTCTTCTTCATCGGCTACCTCATCGGCATGGCGTTCTTCGGTCTGTTCCAAGCCATCTTCATGGCGAATGCCGGCGGCGCGTGGGACAACGCCAAGAAGATCGTCGAGGTCGAGTTGAAGCAAAAACACACGCCCCTCCACGCCGCCACCGTCGTGGGCGACACGGTGGGCGATCCGTTCAAGGACACGTCCTCCGTCTCGCTCAACCCGGTCATCAAGTTCACCACGCTCTTCGGCCTGCTCGCCGTCGAGATCGCCGTGAAGATGGAGGATGAGACCGCCAAGCAGATCTTCGGCTGGGCCATTCTCATCGTCGGCCTCATCTTCGTCTACCGGAGCTTCTACCACATGCGCATCCCGGACGACCCGAGCGACGAGGCCGCCGCGGACGCCACGCTCAAGAGCAACTGAGTCCACGGCGCCCCGCGCCTTCACGTTCCAAGGGCACGCGCTTCCGCGCGTGCCCTTTTTCGTGATCCAATCCGGACGTTTCACCGGCTTTGGCTCAACCCTGGCGGTCGCAACTCCACACGCCGCAGGCTCCGGTCGGCCGCAGCGGTTGCGCGAAGAGCGCTCGCCTCCCGGCGGCTTTGCGGTCTTTCTCACTGGAACCCCGGCTTCCGCCATGCGTCCCGCGTTCCCGCTCCCCGCCGGCTTCCGGCAATTCGCCACCACACGGTTCCCGTCCACGGCACCGTCCCGACCCTCCGCCGGATCTCCGTCTCCCGAAGAACGCCGGTCCACGGCCGGATCGATGACCGCAACCGTATCCCCCCGCCCCGCCCGGACGGCGGCGTCCGCAGGGTCCGCCGCCCGCGCGCTCGCCGCCGGCCTCGCACTCCTCGGTTCCTGCCCCCGGATCCTCGCCCAGCGCGCCCCATTCGAGGCACCCCACGGGGTCGTCGTCTCCGCCAGCCTCACCGCCTCCGAAGCGGGGGCGGACATCCTTCGCCGCGGGGGCAACGCCGTTGACGCCGCCGTCGCCACCGGGCTCGCCCTAACCGTCACCTACCCGCGCGCCGGCAACATCGGCGGCGGCGGTTTCCTCGTGCTCCGGCAGCAGGACGGACGCACCACCGCAATCGACTTCCGCGAGCGCGCTCCCAGCGGCGCCACCGCCGACATGTACCTAGATGCCGCCGGTCAGGTCGTGCCGGGACGGTCCACCTCGGGACATCTGGCCGCCGGCGTGCCCGGTACCGTCGCCGGGCTCGCCCTCGCGCTCGAAAAATACGGTTCGGGCAAGTTCTCCTGGGCCGACTTGGTCGAACCGTCGCGCCGGCTCGCCGCCGACGGGATCACGGTGACCCCGGGACTCGCCCGCGACCTCGCTGCAGGCGAGGGCATCTTCGAACGTTTCCCCGAGTCGCGGCGCGTCTTCCAGCGCAACGGCCGCCTCTACCGCGCCGGGGAGCGATGGACCCAGCCGGAACTGAGCCGCACGTTCGCCCGGCTCCAGAAGCACGGACCCCGCGAGTTCTACGAAGGCGAGACCGCCGCCCTGCTGGCCGACGACATGGCCCGCAACGGCGGACTCATCACCCGCGACGACCTGCGCGCTTACCGGCCGGTGGAACGTGAGGTCCTCCGGGGCACCTACCGTGGGTACGAAATCATCACCATGCCTCCCCCGAGTTCGGGAGGCATCGCCCTGCTCCAGATGCTCGCCATGCTCGAGCCACACCCGTTGGGCGAGCTGGGCCACAACTCCACCGCCCGCATCCACCTCGTCACCGAGGTCATGCGCCGGGCCTTCCGCGACCGCGCCGAATACCTTGGGGACCCCGATTTCGTCCGCGTACCGGTCGCCGGCCTCACCGATCCGGAGTACGCGCGCGGACTGATGAAGACGTTCTCCCCCAAGCGCGCCACGCCCAGCGCCGGTCTCGCGGCCGGGATCCCGGCCGGGCTCGACGCACCGTCCCTGCCGCCGGCGGTCAAGGAGTCCTCGGAGACCACCCACTACTCAATCGTCGATGCGGCCGGCAACGCCGTGAGCGTGACCTACACGCTGAATGGACTCTTCGGCAGCGGGGTAACCGTTCCCGGCGCGGGTTTCCTGCTGAACAACGAGATGGACGACTTCACCTCGAAGGTCGGCGTGCGCAACATGTTCGGGCTGCTGCAAGGCCCGGCCAACGCCATCGCGCCCGGCAAGCGGCCTCTTTCGTCGATGACGCCCACGATTGTGCTGCGCGACGGCAAGCTCTTCCTGGTCACCGGCAGCCCCGGCGGACCGAAGATCATCACCACCACGCTGCACGTCATCACCCACGTGATCGACGACGCGATGAGCCTGACCCAGGCGGTGGACGCCCCGCGCTTCCATCATCAGTGGATGCCGGACGTCATCCGCGTCGAACCGTTTCTGACATCGCGCGACACCGTGCAGTTGCTCGAAGCCAAGGGGCACTCCCTCGCGCTGCAGCGCCTTTACGCGAACTCGCCGGAGGCATCGGCGCGCTCCTGGGGTGACGCCGCCAGCGTCCTGATCGAGCCCACAAACAAGCTGCGCCTTGGGGCGCCGGACCTGCGCAATCCGGACGCGGGCGCGGCCGGCCACTGAGGGCGGGACGCTCGCGACGGCGCTCGAACCCCATGATCGCTCCGCAGGCAGGGTCGAGAACGTGAAGTTCGTCGCAGCGGCATCGAAAGGGCGCAACCGATCGCCAACATGATCCCGCCCCTTCTGTTCCTCTCCCCCGTCCTGATCGCCCTTGAGATGGTGCAGTTGGTCGTCGCGGAGCGGCTGTTCGGGGTGAAGGTGATTCAGCGCGGGGAGGATCCGCGCCGGAGACCGCCGCCCGGGGGCGTCGCCGCGCTGTGGAGCATCGGCATCCTGATCAACGCGGCATGGATGCTGAGCATGGTGACCACGGGATTCGGCACCGGTCGCGTGGCCTGCATGCTCGCCGCCTCAATCCTCGGCTACGGGCTTCGCGCCTACCTGCCCTTCCGGTGGACGTTGGTGATTCTGACCTTTGAGGGCGCGATCCGGATGGGCATGCACGCCTCGCTGCTGATGCTTGCGTGGCGCCTGCGCTGAGCCGGCGCGGGGCTCCGCGCCAGGCCACTGCCGCGTCACGTCGCGAAGGGTGCGGTCTCCCCGCGCATCCCTCGCTCACCGGCCAAACCGCCGCGTCACCGCCTTGGTCACGGGTTCGCCGAACGAGCGCGCGAAGAACTCCTGGGCCTCGGCGATGAAGGCGGAATAGCGCCCGTAGTCCCCCGCCCAAGAGTTTGGAACGCACACCCGCTTGAGAACGCCACGGCCCACCTTGTTGGGCGACTCCCGGTCGGGGGCGAACTCCATCAGGAACTTCGGATCCCGGAGGTGCAGCACGGTGTGCACCGACTGGGTTCCCTCAGCGTCCCGTTCGATGCGGAGAAAGGGGGAGGCCGGCGAGTCCATGTCAGAATCCTACCACGGGCCGCAGAAAGGGGAACGGAAAAACACGCCGGGGCCCTGTCCACCCCGACACGACACGCCGCTCGCGGTCCGTCGCCTGCGGACCCACGGTGCATCGGGAACCGAGATACCGACCCAGCAAGGCGCGGAAACCGGCGCGCGGCTCCACGTTCGGCCTGGCTCCGACCCTCCGCCACACCCCCGGTGCATCGGCGCTTGCGGACCTGCCAGGTCTGGGGTCATCATCGCGACGCTCGACCTCCCCGCCACCGATGAACGATCATCCTGAGGTTCCCCGGCTGCCCAAGTTACCCTTCATCGCCAGCGACCTGTTTCTGCTCCTTGTCGCCGGCTTCATCGCCTACCAAGCCCCCTCCCCGTTCGAGGGCGGCGCCCTCGTCGCCATCGTCGCCTGCGTCGTCGTCGGCGGCATCCTGCTGGGCATCCCCTTCATCGCCGAGTATGGACGGCGTACCGACGCCCTCCTGCGGGAACGTCAGGACGAGATCGCCGCACTGGCGAAGACCACCGCAGCCTGCGCGGAGCAGATCAGCATCGCCACCGCGAGCCTCCACGCGCTCGCCGAGGACCACGCGCGCAGCGCCCGTGCCCTTGAATCACTGCCCCAAAAACTTCAGGAAAAAGTCGCGGAGTTGAAGAGTCAGCTCAACGAGATCAATGTGGCCCAGAATGAGGCCCTCGAACAGGAGTTGCAGGCGCTGCGCGCCGCCGAGAGTGACCGCCTGCAGTCAGCCGTCGACGAACTCGCCAAGCTTTCCCGGGAGTTTGCCCGCATCGAGGCCGCCGCCGCCCGGATCGTCTCCTCGCTTCCCCAAGCCGGTGAGCAGGCCGCGGCCCAAGTGGGCACCGGCATCGCCCAAGCCTCGGGTAGCGCCGCCAAGGAACTCGAGGCGACGCTCGCACGGGCGCGGCGGCAACTGACCGAGGAAGCCGGCGAAGCGCAGTCCCGCTCGCTCGCCGCTTGGTCCGCGCGCACCACCGAGAGTCTCCGCGAGTTCGAGTCACGCCTCGAGTCGCTTACCCGGCGCCTGAGCCCCCGAGGCCCGGGTCTCGCTCCGTCCCCGGCGAAGACGGTCGCTCCCGACTCCGCCGCCACGCCCCCGACACCAGCGGCGACCGCAACGGCACCCGCCCCCGCGGCACCGCCGCCGCCAGCACCAGCACCGGCACCGGCACCGGCACGAGCGGTGTTACCCGCTCCGGTGTCCGCCCACCCGCCCTCTCCGCCCGCCCCGGCGGTCGCGACCGCCGCGCCGCCTTCACCGGCACCGCCTGCGCCGCCGACGGCTCCCAGCCCGCCCGCCGCGTCGGAACGGGCTCCGACCACCGCCACGCCCCCGGCCCCAACTCCGGCCAGCACCGTTTCCGCGACGGACGCGCCCGCGAGCGCGCCGCGGCGCATCGCCGATCGGCCGGCGGGCGGACGGGCAGTCGAAGCTGCCCTGTCATCCGATGGAGCGACCCGACTCCTCGTCACGGCCTACATCGGCATCGGCAACAAACTCTTTGTGCGGGGCTCCGGACCGGGACTGAGTTGGGAAAAGGGCGTCCCGCTGAACTTCGTCTCCATCGGCAAGTGGCGCTGGGACACTCCCGACGCCACCGGCACGATTCAGGTCAAGGTCTACAAGAACGATCAAGTCGAGTGCGTCTCCCTCGGCCTGCTGGAGCTGGAACCTGGGCGCCAGCACGAGGTCACGGCGACCTTCTAGTATTACTATGTTATATAGTATCGTAGAAGATTCCGTCAAACCTCATCCCGCAGCAGGCGCAGCAGCCGATTGACCGCACCAACCACGGCTGAATCGCGCGCAACACCCGTTCCCACGTAACACCAGGAGTTTTTTTTGGAGCGGAGATGCATGGAGAGGACGAAGAGATAGGCAACGGCCGAGAGGACGAGATGATGATGGAAGCCGCGCCAGGAGCGACCTTCGTAGTGGTCGAAGCCGAGGTCGGTCTTCTTGCGCTGGAAGCACTGTTCGATCGGGAAGTGCCCGCGACTCAGACGCAGGCAGCGGGTCGCGGAGGGCGCGCGTTTGAACCATGCGACGTAGAGGTGATAGGGGGCGGCGTCTCCTTCGGACCAGTCGACGACCAGCCAGGTTTGCGGCCAATCGCCGGTGAGCCGGTCCAGATCGCTGTAGAGGTGGATCGGAACGAACGCGATGCGGGTGCGGCGCACGCTCTGGTCGGCTGCGCGCCAGCTCACCGGATGCCAGAGGCTCGGGTCGAGCGAGCGGCTGAGCGCCTCGAGGTTCCGGGCCGGGGGCTGGCCGTCGGCCACATCCCAGTACTTCTTGGCGAAGCGCGTCTTCACCTCTCCGGTCCACGCGTTGAGATCCCCTCCGGCGTTGAGCATGTATTCAATCCCCCGGCGCCGCAGCAAGGCGCGCAACTCGCCCGAAGCCCCGTACACCTCATCGCCAAGAACCGGGGCCGGCGGCACTCCGTCCGCCAGCGCCTCCTCGATCAGAGCGCCGGCGATCGCCGGCTTGGTTTGAAACACCACGTCCGCCGGCACCCCCGCCTTCTCCCGTCGGACTGGATCCTCAGCCCACTTCTGCGGCAGATAGAGGCGTCCGGCGATCGGGGCGGCGATCTGTCCGTCGCTCACCACCAACTCCACACTCACCTGACAGTTCGCCTGTTTGCCGACCGATCCGCAGTATTGATGCGCCACCCCCACCGACTTCTCTCCCTGCTTCACCCAACCCGTCTCGTCGACGATCCATGCCGCGATCGGTTCCAGCGCCGGCACCACTTCTCTTCGGATCGCCCGCCACACCTGCGCCTCCTCCCACGGGCTGTCCGCCACGAACTGCTGCAGCTTCTGGCTGTCCACTCCCAGTCTCTGCGCCATCGGCTCGATCGACTTACGCTCCCCGGGCAGCAGCAACCCCTGCACGTACAGCGTCGCCCCTTCCCTCCTCTCCGTGCGCCCGAGTTCCCCCACCAACGGTTCAAGGAACTCCGGGAACTCTTCGATGCTCCTCCTCCATGACTTCATGTTCCAGTCCATCACCCATCGAATCTGGCTCCGGGCGGGCTGTCAACACTTAACAGGGTAATAATAGCCGGCTCGCCTGGCGGCGACCTGTGCGCCGCGCCACCCGCATCAGCCGCCGAAAAGATCACCGACCCCGCCAACCTGCGCGGCGGGGGCGGCGGTGGACGGCACCTCGTGTTCCTCACCGGGGACGAGGAGTACCGGGGCGAGGAGGGACTCCCCATGCTGGCCAAGCTTTTCAGCGTGCGGCACGCGTTCCGCTGCACGGTCCTGTTTCCGCTCGATCCCGACGGCACCATCAATCCGGACAACGCCGCCAGCCTCGCCGGCAGCGAGGCACTCGAGTCCGCCGACGGGATCGTGATGATGCCGCGCTTCCGCCGCTGGCCCGACGCGGTGATGCGGCGGTTCGCCGACGCCGTGGCCCGCGGGGTTCCCATCATCGGCCTGCGCACGAGCACGCACGCCTTCCGGTTCCCGGACGACGCACCCACCTCGTTCCGTTCGTTCAACACCTTCGGCCGCGACATCCTTGGAGAGGGCTGGGTCAGCCACTGGGGACCGAACCGCGAGGGTGCCACGCTCACCGTCGTCGAGGCCGCCCAGGCGCGCCATCCGATCCTCCGCGGCGTGGGTCCGATCCTCGCCGACTCCGGTGTCTACGAGACCCATCCGGTCGCCGACGCCACCCTCCTGCTGCGCGGGCAGGTGCTGAGCGGAATGAACGCCGCCGACCCACCCGCCACCTACACCAAGGCGCGGCGCTCCGACGGCATGGAGCAGCCGGTGAACGACCCGATGATGCCCGTGGCATGGTGCCGGGAACTCCCCCGACCGGACGGCAAGCCGCAGCGCATCGTCTGTACCACGCTCGGAGCCGCCTCGGATCTCGCCGACGAGGACCTGCGGCGTCTCGTGGTCAAGGCTGTCTACTGGAGCTTCGGACTCTTCGTCCCCGGCCGCGCCGACGTCCGGGTCGTCGACCCCTACGCGCCCAGCCCCTATCGCTTCGGGGGTTTCCGCCGCGGGCTCCGTCCCGCCGATCACGCCATCGGCAAGGTGCTCCCCGGCGGCCCGCCGGCGGAATCGGGACCCGCCCCCTGACCGGGCCGGACAGTCGCCGCAGCCAAAGACGGCGCCTCGCGGACGCCCTCGGCGACAAGGCGTCGGCGATGAAGCCCATCGCAACGCTTCCCGCTGGCACGCGCCTCACCCCTTGGCCGTGCGGGCGAAGAACCTCGCGCCCGGAACGGCGCGGGAGCTTGAATCGAGGCGCGGGCAGGTCAGCCTGACTGCGCCGCGACTGCGGCTACCCCATGCCGTCCTCCCCTTCCCCAGCACCCACCTTGGTGCGCGGCGTCTCGCGCTGGCAGATCGTCGGCCTGTCGATCAACGACGTCATCGGCAGCGGCGTCTACCTGCTGCCCGCCGCCGCCGCCGCGCTGCTCGGGCCGTCCAGCGCCTGGGCCGTCGTCGCCGCCGGGGTGGCCGTGGCGTTCCTCGTACTCTGCTTCGCCGAGGCCTCCAGCTACTTCGACCAGCCGGGGGCGGCGTTCCTCTACACCCGCGCCGCCTTCGGGGACTTCGTCGGCTTCGAAGTGGGCTGGATGACGTGGCTGGCCCGCATCGCCTCGCTCGCCTCCCTCGCGAACGGTCTTGCGCTCGCCTGCGCCTACCTCTGGCCCGATGCCGCCAGCGGCTGGCCGCGCGCCGCGATCATCGTCGTGACGCTGCTCGCCCTCGCGCGCATCAACGTGGTCGGCGTGACCTCCGGGGCCCGCACGGCCGTCATCCTCACCGTCGCCAAGCTGGTTCCGCTCGTCTTCTTCATCCTCGTGGGCATGTGGTTCGTCGACGGGGCGCGCCTAGATGCCGTGCCCACCCCGGAGAACGCGTCGCTCGGCGAGGCGGCGCTGCTGCTCCTGTTCGCCTACGCCGGGTTTGAGAACACCGCCGCCGCAGCCGGGGAGTACCGCAACCCGCGCCGCGACATCCCATTCGCCATGCTCACGATGATCGTGGTGGTGACTGTGATCTACACCGCCGTCCAAGTGATCGCGATGGGCACCCTCCCGGACGTCGCCTCCGCGAAGGCCCCGCTGGCGCAGGCGGCGGCGGCGTTTGCGGGCGGTGGCGCCGCCACCCTGCTCACGCTGGGTGCCGTGGTCTCAATCGTGGGAAATCTCGGCAACACGACGCTGATGGGGCCACGCTACCTGTTCGCCCTTGCGCAGAATGGCTACGGTCCACGCGCCCTCGCGGCGATCCATCCGCGCTTCCGCACCCCGGCCAACGCGATCGCGTTGCAGACCGCAATCGCCCTTACCCTCGCCCTCTCCGGCTCATTCGTCCAACTCGCGATGTTGTCCGTCATCGCACGCCTGACGACCTATATCGGCACCGCTGCGGCCGTTCCCGTGCTCCGCCGCAAGTTCGCTGGAACCGAGGGAGCAATCCGCCTCCCGGGAGGCCCCGCGATCCCGGTCATCGCCGTGGCCGTGTCCCTCGCCTTCCTCGCCAGCGCCACGTGGCGGAACCTCGTCGCCGGGGCCTGCGCCCTCGTCGTCGGCGCCGTGATCTACGCCCTGCGCCGCCACCCGCGCCCGGGCGAAGGGGAGTCGGCGGCGGTCTCCACCGCGACAACCGCACCATGATCTCCACCGAACTCGCCGCCGCGCTCCTGATCGCGGTCCAGGCGCAGCAGTTCGAGTCAACTCCGGACCGCCTGCGCCAAGGAAGCGCCGTCGCCGTGTTTCCGTCGATCGACCTCGCCGTCATCGCCTTTCCCGACTCCGGCCCGCCCGTCGGGGCCAACGTGCTCTTCTCGCGCGACCATCCGCAGGGCCGCGTCGCCGAATTCACCGGATCGTTCGGCACCGTGCACAATGTCCACTTCCTCGCCGATCAACGCGATGGCGACGGGAACTCAGCCAGCTGGCTCCCGGGCGCCGACTGGGATCGGATGGCGTGGCGCACGCTCGGGGGCGACCCCCGCCAGCCGCGTTTCGTCGCCCCCTACCCCGCCTCTCTCGTCAAACTGATGGTGCTCGTCGGCGTGGCCCGGGAGATCGACGCCGGACGCACCGGCTGGTCCGATCCGTGGAGTCACGGCGGCACCACGCTCCCCGTCCGCGCGTGGGCGGAGCGGATGATGGCCGTCAGCAGCAACGACGCCACGACCGCGCTCGTCGCCCTGCTGCATCGCACCGGAGCAATCATCCGGGACGGCGATGTCGAACGCCGCAACGCGCTGCACGAAGCGTTCGAGCGGTACGGACTGCCAACGCTGCGGCTGAGTCGGACTCTGCCCCACGGGGGCTGGATGAACCGGGACGGCGCGGGAGTCGGTGCCCTCCAGATGACGGCGTGGGACACCGCACGCCTGCTCTGGTTGCTGGACGACGCCGCGCCGTCCGCTCCCTGGCTTCCGGCGGACACGCCGCCGCTCCTCACGGCGGGCAGCCGGGCCGAGGTGCGCGCCCTGCTGGCCAGCCAGGCGCTGCATGAAGTGCTGTCGAGCACCGCGGTCGCAGGCGTCCCGGGCTGGCTTCCGGGAATCCCCGCCCAGGTGCCCGCGCCTTGGATCGCCGCCGACGGTTCCGTCGCGGCTTTCGATCTCCGCCGCCCGGCCGACATCCGCCGCGCGCAGGCGGGCGCCGAGGTGCGCTTCGACCACAAGACCGGCACCACCGAGAATTTCCTCTCCGACGCCGGCATCGTGACGGGGCTGACGCCGCAGCGGCGCCACTACATCATCGCCTTTCTCTCCAATCTCGGCACGCGCTACGCGCCGACGGAGGCGACGGCCACGACGTGGAAAGTGCCGCAACTGGGGGCGGCGATCGACACGTGGCTGAAGCAGCGGCTCGAATCCGCCACGCCCAGCCGCTAGCCCCGACGGCCACGCGTCACCCGCCGCAATCCCGGTCCACCCGATGTCCCCGATCGCTCCGGAATCGTCCGCCTTTGCCGCCCCGCTCCCCACCCTTCCTCCGGGAGCGCTCGTCGGGGTGGTCGCCCCGGCCGGTCCGGCCCCAGAGGAGAAGATCGCGCGCATCCCGGCCACCTTGGAGGCGATGGGATACCGCGCCCGGCTTTACCCGAGCTGCCAGGCTCGGAAGGGATTCCTCTCCGGCGACGATGCCCTCCGGGCGACGGACCTGGAGGCGGCGTTCACCGATCCCGAAATCGCGGCGGTCTTCTCCGTCCGCGGCGGTTACGGCAGCGGACGCCTCCTTGACCGCGTGGCGTGGCCGCGGCTCCTTGCGCAGCCCAAGCCCTTCGTCGGCTACAGCGACCTCACCGCCCTGCAGGCGCAGTTCACCAACGCCGGTCGGATCGTGCTCCATGGTCCGATGCTCGCCTCGGACCTCGTCGATTCACCGGTGCCCCCGGATCAGCTCGGCTTCGGCATCCTGCGCAATGGCCTGCGCGCCGGAACCCGCTGGGCTCCCGCGCGGGAGGCATCGCTCTTCTCCCTCCCCGGCACGGCGGAGGGCCGGGTGATCGGGGGGAACCTCAGCCTGATCGCCTCCCTGCTCGGCACGCCCTACGCGCTGGACGTGCGCGGCGGCCTTCTCTTCCTCGAGGAGATCGGGGAGGCGCCGTACCGGGTGGATCGCCTCCTGCAGCAGTTGCGCCACGCCGGCGTGCTGGCGGAGGCGCGCGGATTCATCCTCGGCCGCTTCTCCGGCACGGAGTCGCCGGCGGACGTCCTCGCCGACTACCTCGCCCCGCTCGGACGGCCCGTCCTCAGCGGCTGGCCCGCCGGCCACGGCCCCGGCGCCCAGATCCTGCCCCTCGGCGCACACGTGACGATGGACGCGTCCGCGGGCAGCCTCACGTTCCGGCAGGACGTGCTCGCCCCCGCCGCGGGAAGCGGGCACGCATAGCACCATGGTCCTGAATCACCTTTGGGTCGCCTTCTTCGCCATCGGTTTCCTCGCCGCGCTCGGGCAGTGGATCGCGACCGGCAACGCGGAGGTCTTCAAGACGGTGGTCGACGGCACCTTCACCTCCGCCAAGACGGCGGTGATGGACCTCGCGCTGCCGCTCGCGGGCGTGATGACCCTGTGGCTCGGGTTCCTCTCCGTCGCGGAGAAGGCCGGCGCGGTGCAGTGGCTCGCCCGGCTGATCGGTCCATTCTTCGCCCGCATCTTCCCGGAGATCCCGCGCGGACATCCCGCCAGCGGACAGATCCTGATGAACTTCTCGGCAAACATGCTCGGGCTGGACAACGCTGCGACGCCGATCGGCCTGAAGGCGATGGAGAGCCTGCAGAGCCTCAATCCCCGCAAGGACGAGGCGAGCAACGCCCAGATCATGTTCCTCGTGCTCCAGACTTCGGGGCTCACGATCATCCCGATCTCGATCATCGCCCAGCGCGCCATCCTCGGGGCCGCCAACCCGGCGGACATCTTCCTGCCCATCCTCATCGCAACCTACGCCGCGACCGTCACCGCGCTCGTCGCGGTCGCGATTCGGCAGGGCATCAACCTCCTCGACCGGGTCATCCTCGGCTGGCTCGGCGGGCTGACGCTCCTCGTCATCGGCGGCGTGTGGGTGCTCGCCACCCAGCTCTCGCGCCCGCAGATCGAAGCCTTCTCAAAAGTCACGGCGAACGTCACCCTGCTGACCCTGATCGTGGCGCTCCTGCTCATCGCCGCGAAGCGCCGCGTGAACGTCTACGAGGCGTTCATCGAGGGGGCGAAGGGCGGCATCCAAACCGCGATCACGGTGATCCCCTACCTCGTCGCGATGCTGGTGGCGATCAGCGTGCTCCGGAATTCCGGGGTGATGGGACTGATCGTGTCCGGCTTCGACGTCGCGCTCCGCGCCGTCGGCTGGCCCACGGACTTCACGGCCGCCCTGCCGACCGCCCTGATGAAGCCGCTCTCGGGCAGCGGCGCTCGCGCGATGATGATCGATACCATGCAGGCGTACGGAGCCGACTCCTTCGTCGGCCGCCTGTCCTGCATTTTTCAGGGTGCGACGGACACGACGTTCTACATCATCGCGTTGTACTTCGGATCCGTCGGCGTGAAGCGCACCCGTTACGCCGTGACCTACGGCCTGCTCGCGGACTTCGCCGGGGTGGTCGCAGCGATCTTCGTCGCGTACCTTTTCTTCGGGTGACCCACGGCAGCCCGCCGCCGGACGCCTCCCAGCCCGCCGTCCCGCTCGACGGTTGACAGCCCCGTGGGAGGAAAGGCTTGCTCCATTCCGTCCTCCCCGCCGGATCCACCCCATGTCCTCCTCCCTACCCCCTGCACCCACGATGGCAGCTCCGGGATCAGCCGGTCGCCTCGCTTCCCTCCCCCTCCGTTTCCCGAGCGCGGTCTCGCTCCGGTCCCTGCGCCGGGTGGCCGGAGCGCTCGCGCTTTCCGCTGCACTCCAGGCGGTCGCGGCGGACCGCACTGCGGTGACCCCCGCGGCGGGCGCTGCGACGGTTGAAAACCGCATCGTGGCCGAACCCCGCGCCCGCGACCACCGCCGGGTCGACTACTACATCGACGACGCCGGGAAGGAACAGCCGGTGCGCACCGCCTCCGACTGGGCGAAGCGGCGGGCCGACATTGTTGTCGGGCTCTGTGCGACGATGGGTGAGGTGCCGGACCGCCGCAGCCTCGGGCCCGTCCGCTACACCTTGGTGGAGGGCAGCCGCGCCGAGGGTCCGGGCTTCACGCGCGAAAAGATCATGGTCGACGCCGACGACGGCGGCGACCGCATCCCGGCATGGCTGCTCCGCCCGACCAGCGCCACGCCCGGGAAGCGCGGCCCGGCGGTCATCGCGCTGCACCAAACGCACTTCCGCTTCGGCAAGGACGAGATCATCGGGCTCGCCGGCTCGCCCAACCTCGCCTACGCCCGCGAACTCGTTCAGCGGGGCTTCGTCGTCATCGCCCCGGAATTCCCCTCGCTCGGCGAATACAAATACGACTTCTCCAAGGACCGCTACCCCTCCGGCACGCTCAAGGGCGTGTGGAACCACCTCCGCTGCGTCGACCTGCTCACCGAACTCCCGGAGGTCGATCCGAACCGCATCGCGGCCATCGGCCACTCCCTTGGAGGCCACAACGCGATCTGGCTCAGCGTCGTGGACGAGCGGATACGGGCGGTCGTCTCCAGCTGCGGCTGGACCGCCATCCCGTTCTACAAGAACGGCGACCTCACGGGCTGGGAGGGAGAGCGTTACTTCCCCTGGATCCTCGCACGCTACGGCAACGATCCGGCGCGCGTGCCGTGGGACTTCCCGGAGATGCTCGCGGCACTCGCCCCGCGCGGTTTCTTCTCCAATTCACCGCTCGGCGACACCAACTTCGCCGTCGAGGGCGTGCGCCGCTCCATCGCGGAGGCGTCGAAGATCTACGCGCTCTTCGGGGCCACGGAGCGGATTCAGGTGCGCTACCCGGACTGCGGTCACGACTTCCCCCCCGAGGTCCGCGAGGAGGCCTACCGGTTCATCGAGGCCACGCTCGCCTCGCCCTGATCCAGCCCGCCGGCGATCCGCGGCCGGCCCGCGCGCGATGGACGCGGAGGGACTCGCCGCAGTCGCGTGGTTGAACCGCCCTCGGAGGAACCCGCCGCAACGGCGCCTGTGCGCCCGCGCGCCCGCCGCCCGCTACACGCCCCAACCGGGACGGTAGGTCTTCGTCAGCAGGGCATTCGCCGCGGGAAGGTTGGTGATGTGGAAGGCGTCGGAGTCCCATTCGATCCGGCGCCGGGCCCGGAGGGCGACGTTGCCCAGCAACACCATCTCGGTCAGCGGCCCCGAATAGCTGAACTGCGATCCGGCCGGCGTCCCTCCCTTGCAGGCGCTGATCCACTCCGCGAAGTGATCCCCGCCCGGGATGCGGGGCAGCGTCCTGGGCGGAAGCGTCGGCGCCAACTCGCGCATCCGCACCTCGGGAATGATGCGCACCGTGAAGTAGTTCCCCTGGGCGATGACCGAGGCCTTCGTGCCGACGATCAGCGTGCTGTTCTCCGGCAGGGCGCGTCCCTCCTCCAATTCCGCAGGCAGCGCCGGACCGAGATTGCCGTCGTACCACGTCCACGGGATCGCCGGCCGCGCCCCGCGGGCGGGGAACCCGTAGCGGACGATCGACGCGGTCGGCGCGCTGAGTTCGGTCGCGTTCGCGCTCACCGGCTCGACCCACGCGGGCGCGCCGAGGTCAAAGGCCCAAAACGCGCCATCCATCTGATGGCAGCCCATGTCGCCGAGCGCCCCGGTGCCGAAGTCCCAGAAGCCCCGCCAGTTGAACGGAAGGTAGCCCGGGTCATAGGCGCGCGCCGCCGCCACGCCCAGCCAGCCGTCCCAATCGAGCGTCTCGGGCACCACCGGTCGGCGCTGGCTGTGATCAATGCCCTTCACGCCCTGCGGCCAGATCGGGCGATCCGTCCATGAGTGAATCTCGCGGATCTCGCCCAGCACGCCCGCGCGATACCACTCGCGCAGCAGCCGCATGCCCTCGGCCGCATGACCTTGGTTGCCCATCTGAGTCGCCAAGGGCTTCGCGCTCGCCAGCCGGCTGAGATCCCGCGCCTCCCATACCGTGTGACCCAGCGGTTTCTCCACGAACACGTGCTTGCCGAGTTCCAGCGCCGCCCGCGCGATCGGGTAATGCATGTGGTCCGGCGTCGACACGGTCACCGCATCGATTTCCCTGCCCAGCCGTTCGAACATCACCCGATAGTCACGAAATCGCGGAACATCGGGGTGCTCGCGGAACGTGCGCGCCGCCCGGGCGTCATCGACGTCCGCGAACGCCACGAGATTCTGGCTGCTCACTCCCTGGACCGCGGCCCAGCCACGTCCGCCCACGCCCACACAGGCAACATTGAGGCGTTGATTCGGCGAGCCTCCCGGACTGCTCCGGAGCACGGCGGGGAACGCCCAAGCGGCCGAAACGGATGCACCCGCACGAAGAAAGCGGCGGCGCGAGAGAGGAGCAGTGGTGGACATGAAAAGACGAGGGCGCGACCGCACCACGCGGCCGAACCCCGGCCCCCGCACTCCAACACCTCCGCCCCGCCGCCGCGAGTCCGAGATTCAGATCCACCACGCCCCGCTGAAATTTCAGCATCCCTGAACGGGCGCCGCGTCTCCGACCTCCGCCGCAGTGGCGGGCGGGCGCGCGGGGAAGCGTGTCGACGCGAAGGCGCAGGCCGGGACGCGGGTGACGTGATCCCGGAAATTCGAGCCGCTTGAAGGTTCGGTCTGGGTCCAACAGAAAGGACCCAGATCATGAAAGGGAAACGCTACAGTACGGAGGAG
>Ga0194133_10000843_pt1 | contig 58190 bp, 50 predicted proteins | sample TA2KigOf40mmetaG_FD_155448 | JGI IMG/M metagenome (GOLD analysis project Ga0194133, IMG submission 155448) | Freshwater microbial communities from Lake Tanganyika, Tanzania - TA2015055 Kigoma Offshore 40m | ecosystem: Environmental > Aquatic > Freshwater > Lake | place: Tanzania: Lake...
ACTGGTACATCCTGCTGTAGCTGCTGATTTTGATGCTTGGGCGTCTAAACAAACTAGCCCCTATGTCATCAAAGAGGCCGCCTTACTTTTTGAAACAGGTGCTTCAAAGCAATTAGATTACGTGATCAATGTAAGTTCCCCTCTCAAAATACGCATGAATAGAGTACTCATTCGAGATCCAGATCGCTCAGAATTGCAAGTCAATCAAATTATTGACCAACAACTTCCTGACGATCGAAAAAACGAGCAAGCAGACTTTATCATCAAAAACCAAGAAAATAAATTGATCATACCCCAAGTGCTAGACCTCCACAACAAGCTCTGTGCACTTTCTCAAAAGGGATAGTCACTTGAAATAGGCTTTCCCTAAAAAAAATAGGTGGGCAACATCTTCTTTACTCTTCCTCAGATGCTATCAAATCCCAAATAGGAGTGCAACACTTTTGGCATCTTAATTCCATGAGGAGTTTGATTGTTTTCCAAGATAGCTGCTACAATCCTTGGCAAGGCCAATGCACTCCCGTTTAGGGTATGTGCCAATTGAGGTTTTTTATCCTCCTCCTTCCAACGTAACTTCAAACGGTTGGCTTGATAGGTCTCAAAATTAGAAACCGAGCTTACTTCAAGCCAACGATCTTGCCCAGCAGAATACACTTCCATGTCGTAAGTCATGGCAGAGGTAAAGCCCATATCTCCTCCACAAAGTCGAAGGACGCGATAAGGAAGTTCCAGCATTTTCAACAAACCCTGGACATAGGTACTCATTTCTTCCAAAGCGGCATAAGATGCGTCGGGATGGGTTATTTGGACAATCTCCACCTTGTCAAATTGGTGTAGCCTATTTAGGCCTCGGACATGAGCCCCCCAAGAACCCGCCTCCCTTCTAAAGCAAGGGGTATATCCTACGTTCTTGATGGGAAGATCGCTACGGTTGACAATCACATCCCTGTACAAATTGGTAATAGGCACCTCTGCAGTAGGAATCAAGTACAATTGATCGGCTTGGGCAAAGTACATCTGCCCTTCTTTGTCAGGCAATTGCCCCGTTCCATATCCTGAATCCTCATTGACTAGGATGGGAGGTTGCACTTCAAAATAACCTTGAGTCTGTGCTTGATCTAGAAAAAAATTAATTAAGGCACGTTGTAGCCTTGCCCCTTTCCCTTTATAAACTGGAAATCCTGCTCCAGCAATTTTTACTCCAAGATCAAAATCAATTATGTCGTACTTTTTGATTAAATCCCAATGAGGCAGTTTCCCCTCAAAAAGGGTGGGGATCACTCCCTCCTGCTTTACCACCTCATTATCTTCTGCCGATTTCCCGGCTGGTACGGCCTCCTGAGGTACGTTGGGCAAGGTGTATAACAGTGCTTTTAACTGTTGCTCCACATGCTCATGTTCATCCTCCACATCCTTGATTTGTCCTTTGATAAGAGCGGTTTTTTCTCTAATGGCTGTTGCTTCAGCTTGCTTTCCTTCTTTCATCAAAAGACCAATCTCCTTGGATATCGCATTGGATTCTGCTTGCAATTGATCCCTTTGGGTTTGACAAGCTTTTCTTTTATCGTCCAAAGCAAGTACCTGCTGCAAGGTATTTTCTACCTGAGGCAGGTTTCTTTTTTGTAGCCCAAGAAGGACTTGATGGTAGTTTTCTCGGATATGTTGAACTAAAAGCATGAAGAAAATTGGGATTTAAGATCCAAAGATAAGCACTTATCGGACAAAGACCGTCTTGGTGCTGCTAGAGAAAGGCCCATCTAATTCCTTGTTGTCCTTTCGAAGCAATTGAATTCTCAGTTGATGGTCTCCTTTTGGAAGATTAGTAATTCGGATAGAATTAGGCGAAGTAACTTCGGTACTGTCTCCACCGATGAGGACCTTTACTTTCAAATTATCCAATGCCAAGTCTCCTCCCAAAATCAAAAAATCAAGTAAAAGAGGCTCTCCATAGGCTAAAATTTGTCCATTTTTTGGAAAATTTACAGCTATATAAGGTTCTGCAGAATAGGGGAAAGCTCTAGAGTCACCTACCATAAAATCCCGATCAACATAATTTCCAAAATTTTTGAGTGCAAATCCCTTTTCATCTACCAAATAGGCAACTACGCGGTAAGTGCCTCGGGTCAATTCTTTTTGGAAAATTGGAGAGGAATATTCTTCTGGGTCGCTTCCATTCAAAATCATCCTTAGCCTAGGGATAGAGGTAGAGGAGGTACGGAGTGGAAAATTTTTTACATTGAATTCGAAGGGGACCTTGCCTGGTTTAAAAATTTGATTTCCGAGTGGAGTGAATAGCTCTACCATGGCATCGGGATAAAAAGTCAAAGAATCCATGCTACTAAATGTAAGAGGTAGCGAATCTGTGGTAGCTTGGGCCACTTGTATACTATCTTCAGCAGATTGCACCCTCTCCTTGTTGTCACCAGAGCAAGAACTCAGTAATAAACAAAAGAGAACAAAGGAAAAAAGGATTTTATTCATGAAATCTCCAAGATTGATACTAAAGATATTTATTTTTGAAGAATTCAAATGAAGTATTACGTAAACTACCCCCCACTATGGACATCTTATTTGATGAAGTCCCAAGTCTAGATCTCGCAGATTTCACCTCTGGTAATCCGGATATAAAAAATGCCTTTGTAAAAAAACTGGGTGAAGCCTATCAAAATATTGGCTTTGTAGCAATAAAAAACCATGGGCTTTCTCAGGCGCTACAAGATAGGTTGTATACCTCCATCACTTCCTTTTTTTCTCTCCCAGACCATATCAAAGGAAAGTATGAAAAACCTGAAATAGGTTATCAAAGAGGCTACACGGGAAAGGGAAAAGAACATGCCAAAGGAAGGAACACAGGGGATCTGAAAGAATTTTATCATGTAGGTCAGGAAGTTTCTTTAATTACTGACACTGACCCAGTAAAATCTGAATATCCTGAAAACCTTTGGCCAGAGGAAATACCAAATTTTAAACAAGATGCCCTAGAAGCTTACCAGACCTTAGAATATGCAGGGAGACAAATGCTCAAAGCTATCGCTTTGCATTTGGGCTTGGAAGAATCCTATTTTGAAGACAAGGTGATTCGTGGGAATTCTATCCTTCGACAAATCCATTATTTTCCTATCGATAATCCTGATGCGGTCCCTGCAGATGCGGTTAGAGCCGCGGAACACGGAGATATCAATTTGATCACTTTACTTATGGGAGCAAGCGCAGATGGTCTACAAGTCCTTCGAAAAGATGGAAAATGGATTCCCATCACCGCCCTCCCAGATCAATTGGTGGTCAATGTTGGGGATATGCTAGAGCGACTCACCAACAAAAAACTCAAATCAACCATCCATCGCGTGGTCAATCCTCCACGAGAAAAGATGCATACCAGCCGCTATTCCATTCCTTTTTTCATGCATCCACGCTCAGAGATGGATCTTTCTTGCCTGGAGAGTTGCATTTCAGGAGCACACCCGAAACAATTTCCAGACATTACGGCGGGTGAATTTCTAGAAGAAAGGCTTCGTGAATTAGGCCTAAGAAAATAGCATGTCAATTCGTAGGGTCAGATACTACGTTTTTTTAAAGGATATTCTTACCCTATCGCTCACTTCATTTGGGGGCCCCCAAGCTTTATTGGCCATGATTTTGGAAAGGATGGTCAAAAAAAGAGGCTACATTCATGAGGAAGAGTTATGGGAGCTAAATGCCCTTTGTCAAATGCTCCCAGGCCCAGCTTCTACCCAACTGATGACTGCTATAGGTTTACGGGTAGGGGGGGCCAAGCTTGCTTACCTCACCCTTTTGGTCTGGATCCTACCGGCTACCTTGGTGATGATTTCAGCAGCTATTCTCATTGATTTTTTAAAAGAAAAAAGTCCAGTAGCCCTGAATTTTGCTCAATTTATACAGCCTATGGCCATAGGATTTATCATTTTTGCTGCACAAAAAACCATAGGCAAAACGGTAAAAAGTACAGAGGCTACCATCCTGATGCTGTTGGCGGCCTTTGTTAGTTTTTTTTACAGTTCCCCTTACTTATTTCCCGTCATGCTTCTTATGGGAGGCCTAAGCACTGCAATCAAGTACAAAAATCAGCCCAAGGTAGAAGAGGACAAATCTCTTCAAATTAAATGGAGCAACTTTTACCTATGGGCTGGAGTTTTGTTGAGTGCTGCCATAGCTGGAGCCATCACCAAAAATCAAAGCATTATTCTTTTCGAAAATTTTTACAGAAACGGAAGCCTGATTTTCGGAGGGGGGCAGGTGCTGGTGCCCTACTTATATACCGAATTTGTTGACTTTAAAAAATTTCTCTCTTCCGAGGAATTTTTAACCGGATATGCCATTTCTCAAGGTATTCCTGGCCCTACCTTCTCAATTGCCTCCTATGTTGGAGCACTTTCCATGAGGGATTGGGGGATTGGGGGATTTCTGATAGGCGGACTGATTGGGAGTGCTGGGATTTTCTTACCTGGCATCTTTATGATATTCTTCGTCATTCGTTTTTGGGACCAACTCAAGCTTTATAGACCCGTAAGGGCTGCACTTGAAGGAGTCAATGCGGTCTCCTGTGGAATGCTGATCGCCGCTGCCTACTTGCTATTCGAACCTCTTGAAGCTAATTTTATTCATATTTTCTTTATTCTGAGTACCTATTCCCTGCTTCAATTCACCAAAATATCCTCCCCTACCATCGTTGCTGGGGGTATTTTTCTTGGAATTTTGGCCCAATATTTTTTTTCTTAATCACCTTATTTGAGTACCCGTAACAAGATACCCTTCAAAACCGTTTTGTCTTTAGATTGGATTTCCTAACTTTCTTTCATGCAAGCTTCAGAATTTATAGATCATCAGGTTCCTGTGCTCAAAAAAACCGATGTAGTAGGTACAGCATTGAGTTGGATGGAAGAACTCCAAGTAGATGCCTTGCCAGTCATAGATTCTAGGAAGTTTTTGGGATTTGTCGACCAAGAAGTACTAGAAGAGCTTCCCAATGCCTTGGGAACTTTAGACCAGGTTCCTTTAGAAAATTCAACTTGCTGGGTCGTTGAAGGAAAGCATCTTTACGATCTCCTAGGTGTCGCATACACTCATCAATCCAAATGGGTGGCTGTGGTAGATCGTAACCTGCAATATCTTGGAGTAGCCCCCCTAGAGAAAGCTGTTGAAGCGATCTCAGAAGGCTTGTCATTTCCTGCAGAAGGGAGCGTCCTTTCCCTTTCCATGCAATTCAAAGAATATCAACTTTCAGAAATTGCAAGGCTAGTGGAGTCTGAGAATGCAAAAATCCTGAGCTGTATGGTATCTTCAAATCCTCTTGACTCCACCGCCATTGAAGTGACCCTCAAGTTAGATAAAGTGGATGTGCGCCATATCAAAGCCACCCTAGAGCGATTTGGCTACAGGGTAAGAGAGTATTACCGAGAAGATGCAGCACTTTCCACAGAAGAAGAGCGAATCGGCAATTTGCTCAGATTTTTAGATATTTAAGTCATGAATGTAGCCTTGCATGGGCTTTCCCTGAAAGCAGAATTTTTGCCAGCCATTCGTGGGCTATTCCCCCAACTTCACTCTTTGGGAATCGAGGTAAGACTTACCCCTGCGTTAGAAAATCAACTCCAATTGCTTGGTCTCCCTTTGCCAATCTATAAGGTATTGAAACAACAAGAAGATTATGTTGGTCTTGATTTTGTGCTCTCTATCGGTGGAGATGGGACACTTTTGGATACCGTATGCCTGGTGGGGAGCAAAGAAATACCCATTTTAGGATTAAATACTGGAAGACTTGGATTTTTGGCCACCGTGGCTACCAACAAAATTGAAGAGGCCATCCTTCACTTGGCCAAGGGCAATTATCAACTAGAGTCAAGGACCCTCCTGGCCCTACATAGCTCAAAAAAAATTTTAAATGGGATGAATTTCGCACTCAATGAATTTACTATTCATAAGAAAGACACATCTTCCATGATCACCGTACATACCTATATCGACGGCATGTATCTCAATTCCTATTGGTCAGACGGGCTCATTGTGGCTACACCCACCGGTTCTACAGGATATTCGTTAAGCTGTGGAGGCCCTTTGATTACCCCAGGTGCAAAAAATTTTGTTATCACCCCTGTAAGTCCTCACAACCTCAATGTACGTCCCATCATCGTGTCAGACGAGTCCGAAATCAGTTTTGAAATAGAGGGCAGAACAGACAAGTTTATGATCTCTTTGGATTCTAGGTCAACGAGTATTTCTTCAGAGGTGAAATTAACCGTAAAAAAAGAAGCCTTTTGTGCTAAATTAGTGAAATTACCCACTTACCATTTCTTTGATACCCTGAGACAAAAGTTAAATTGGGGCTTAGATATGAGAAATTAAAAAATTTAACGCTGGAGCTTAACAATAATTAACCCCCTTCATACCACTCTTCATTTTTTAAACGTTTGGTCCTGTATAACTTGCATCGTCTTGAAAAAAGTCATTTCTACGCGTACTATTCTCTTATTAGTTGCCTGTCTCTTGGCTTGCGCTCCTTTAAATTCTGGCTTTGCACAAAGTTATGAAGTTGGGGGTGGCCTAGGAACGGCAGTTTATTCAGGAGATATTTTACGAAAAATTGACTTTGCCCAAAAAGGGCTTCAAGGAACGTTGTTTGGCAAGAGAAATTTTGACAATGTGTGGAGCTTAAGGCTTGGAGTAAATATGGCTGAGCTCATGGCTGCCGATAGCATTCGACCCATTGACGCTGTAGCAGCGCTTCGCAATGCACATTTCAAGGGGCGTGTCACCGAACTATCGGCTATCATGGAATTTAATTTCCTAGACTATGTCAACCATAAGAGTGAATTTAGGTATTCTCCCTATGCTTTTTTTGGAGTTGGCATGTCTTTCTTATCGGCAGACGGTCGAGTAAACGCTAGCCTACCTGTTGAACCCTACGAGGTTTCCACGGTGGTTATTCCATTTGGAGGTGGGATAAAGTACATGCTCACTGAAAATCTTACTCTCGGATTAGAACTTGGATTCCGGCCTAGCCTATCGGATTACTTGGATCAACTAGATAGTACTCTTCCTGCCCAATCTAGATACGCCCTTCCCCTAGATCCAAAGGGCCAAGCCCTTCCGGAAGGAATAAATTATGGCAATCCCTATACAAAGGATTGGTATTATTTTACTGGGATTACCTTAAGCTATACCCTCACCAAGGCAAGGTGCTTTACCTATTAATTAATTGCAGCGTAGGGGGATTTATTGAAAAAGAAATCCCATTTTTGTACCTCCAAAAAAGTAGCTTTCTTAGCCACTAAAATGAAGGAAACCTTAGATCGAAGCAATTTACCAAAACACATCGCCATCATCATGGATGGGAATGGTCGCTGGGCTAAAAAGAAAGGAGCCATGCGCATTTTCGGGCATAGAAATGCCATCCAAGCTGTGAGAGAGTCGATAGAGGGAGCAGCAGAATTGGGTATTGAATACCTTACTTTATTTTCTTTTTCTACAGAAAATTGGTCTCGCCCTCAGGAAGAAGTAAAAGCTCTGATGGAATTACTGGTCCAAACCATCCTAGCGGAAGTTTCGCAAATGATGAAAAATAACATCCAATTGAATGCGATTGGAGATTTGGAAAGTTTGCCTAGTCATGCTCGTGAAAAATTACTAGAAACGATACAAAAAACCTCTACCAATACCGGCTTGACCGTTACCCTTGCTTTGAGTTACAGTGGGCAGTGGGAAATTACACAAGCCGCCAAACGCATTGCTCAAAAAGTTTCTGAAGGAAAATTGAAACCTGAAGAAATCACTCAAGAAACCTTGGCCAGTCATTTGGATACGGCAGGAATGCCTGATCCTGAGCTCATGATCCGGACAAGTGGTGAATTTAGAATTAGTAATTTTCTGCTTTGGCAGTTGGCCTACACGGAAATGGTGTTTACTCCCGTACTTTGGCCAGATTTTAGAAAAGATGACCTGTTTGCTGCGATAGATGATTTTCAAAAGAGAGAAAGAAGATTTGGAAAGACTGGCGAACAAGTAAACTCGTAAGCGTTGATGAAAAGAAGTATACTCCTTCTGTTATGTTTGATATGGTCCTTAAGTGCCCTAGCGCAGATTCGCTTGGGCCAAAGCAGGTATGCCTCGCCAAAGCCTATCAATATTTTAGAATTGAACTATGCCAAACCGCAGAAATTTAGAATAGCAGGCATTAAAGCCGTGGGGCTCTCTACATTAGATGAAGTCGCCATCATTTCCTTGTCGGGATTGAAAGTGGACGATCGCATTGAAGTGCCTGGAGATGCCATATCTGGCGCTCTAAAGAAATTGTGGGGGCAAGGAATTATTGGAGATGTCAAAATCTTGGTGACTAAAATTGAGGGAGAGGACATCTACCTTCTTCTTGACCTTACCGAGCGTCCCAGATTTTCTCGAGTAGAATTTTCAGGGATCAATAAAACCCAAGAAGGAGAGCTTCGGGATAAAGTAAATATTAGGGGCCGTGTGGTCAGAGACGATGTACTAAATACCGCCAAGAGAAACATTGAGAAATATTATCTAGACAAAGGCTATCTCAATACAGAGGTAAAAATCATTCAGGATCGAGATACTACCCTACCCAACAGTGTAAAGCTTCGCTTTGACATAGACCCAAAAGCAAAGGTCAAAATCAATGAAATTGCTATTTATGGCAACGAAGAAATTTCTGATAGCGCGATTAAGGGTAAGTTGAAGAAAACAAAAGAGCACGCGCGCATAGCCATTTTCAAAGACATTTACTCCCGTATCCTGGACGCTGATGCAAAGAGTATTTCTACTTCTATCTTCAATACCCAGGAAGCTTCAGAAGAACAGGTAAATCAATACATCCACAAAAATTTCAAATTGAATTTTTTCAATGGGTCCAAATTTATCCCAAAGGAATACCGAAGCGATAAAGAAAAAGCCATCACGTTCTACAATAGCAAAGGATTTAGGGATGCAAAAATCTTGGAAGATTCGGTCTATGATTTTACGGAGAACAAGATTAACATCGACATTTCCCTAGAAGAAGGAAGGAAGTATTACTACCGAAACATCACCTTTACAGGAAATTACATTCATGAGGATGAGGTACTACTCGCCAAGTTAGGGATACAAAAAGGAGACGTTTACGACAAGGAAAAACTCGACAAACGACTCAACTACGACCCTCAAAAAGGGGACGATGTAAGTTCCTTATACCAAGACAATGGCTATTTATTTTTTAGTATAGATCCGGTAGAAATCAATGTTTCTGGAGATTCTATAGACTTAGAAATGCGAATTTTCGAAGGTCCGCAAGTGACTGTCAATAGTGTAGGTATTAAAGGAAACGACCGTACCTCTGACCACGTGGTCATGCGTGAAATTCGAATTCTTCCAGGTCAAAAATTCAACCGCAGTCTTTTGGTAAGGACCATTCGAGAGCTATCCACCCTAGGGTATTTTGACCCAGAAAAAATCAATCCTGACCTTAGACCTAATTTTGAAAGTGCAACCGTAGATATCACCTTTGAACTCGAGGAGCGGCCCAATGACCAAATAGAATTGTCCGGAGGCTGGGGAGGATTTTTTGGATTTGTAGGAACTGTAGGATTGGTTTTCAACAATTTCTCCATCAAAAATATTGGGGATTTTAGCAAGTGGGACCCACTTCCTGTTGGGGATGGTCAAAAACTATCCCTACGCGTTCAAGCTAATGGCCAAGCATTTCAAAACTACTCCCTGTCCTTGAGCGAACCGTGGTTTGGTGGAAAAAAGCCAAACTCTCTAAGCTTTGCATTCAATCATTCGGTACAGCGCCAGGTAGATTACTTTAACCAGGCCGGAGGAGGGGATTTGGGTTCTTTCAAAATTACTGGTGTCACCTTAGGCTTATCCAGAAGAATTACCTGGCCAGACGATTACTTTAGCATCAGCAACTCTCTTCAATTCCAAAACTATGAATTCAATCAATTCGGTACCTCTTTTGGATTAAGTTATGCTACAGGAAATTCAAAAAGTGTTGTATTAAATACTACTATAGCGAGAAATAACGTAGACAATACCATTTACCCTAGGCAGGGATCTAATATAATTTTGTCTATGAATTTGACTCCTCCCTATGCTAGCTTAAATAATAATTTAAACGAAGAATCTCAAGATCAGGACAAATACAAGTGGCTTGAGTACCACAAGTGGATGTTTGATGCTTCCTTCTACACCCCTGTTTTTGGATCCCCCAAATGGGTAGCTAGTGCACGAGCCCACATGGGATTCTTAGGTTCTTACGGAAATAAATTGGGAATCATTCCACTTGAACGCTTTGTCATGGGGGGAGACGGAATGAACTTCAATAACTTTGCACTTGGGCAGGAAATTATTGGTTTGAGAGGTTACGAAAATCAGTCCATCACCCCAGGAAGAAATACTCGAGGCACTGCCAATCCCGACCCATACGGTGGGGTGGTATACAATAAATACGTCATGGAATTGAGATTTTTAGTATCTCCAAATCCTTCTGCTACGATCTTTTTGTTGACCTTTGCAGAAGCTGGCAACAACTGGGGAGATTACAGGGACTTCAATCCCTACAACCTCAATAAATCAGCAGGTGTCGGCGCTAGAATATTCATGCCTGCCTTCGGATTGTTGGGTGTGGATTGGGGTTATGGATTTGATCCTATTCCAGGCACCTTACGACGCAGTGGTCCAAAATTCCATTTTACCATAGGGCAGCAGTTTAGATAATCTTTTCGTTTGACGAGCGTTTGTTAAATAATGTTAGGAAAATCACCTATTTCATCCCTTAGAATAAAGCAAAATCGAACGTAAGGCATGAATAAATCATTGAAAATTGTACTTTTACTTTTGCTTGTAGGGATTTCTGAGCCAGTATTTGCTCAAAAATTTGGGTATATTGATTCAGAATATATTCTCAACAAGCATCCGGATTACAAACTCGTGCAAGAGGAATTAAAAAAATTGAGTGAGGAATGGAAAAAAGAGGCACAAAATTTGGACCAAGAAATAAAAGAGCTTTCCGCTCAACTTAAGGCAGAGGAAGTGTTGCTTACCGAAGAGATGTATCAAAAAAGGATGGAGCAAATCAAAGCAAAGCAAAAGGCTTCGCAAGAGTTTAACAGCCGAATATTTGGAATGGATGGAACCTACTACCAAAAACAAGCAGAGCTCCTTCAACCTCTCCAATCTAAAATCTACGATGCTATAGAACGGGTATCTAGAAAAAATAACCTTGCAGTTCTGTTTGATAAGGCGGCAGGACCTTCTGCAATTATATACACAGATCCAAGACACGATTATTCAGAATTTGTCTTGGAGGAATTAGGAATTGAAGACAACAATTAAATAAATAAACGATGAAAGTAAATGTTCTTTTAGCTACAGTAGCCCTGCTATTGTTCGGCTTTACTACCCAGGCGCAAACCCTAAAAATCGGCTACACCAGTGTAGAATTAATTATGGATTTGATGCCAGAAATGGAGCAAATTGGAGCTGATGTGCAAGATTATCAAACCCAACTGCAAACCAACATCCAAACCAAGGCAGCGGATTTTCAAAAGCAGGTAGAGGCTTACCAACAAGCTGCCCCTACCATGACCGAGACGGCAAGAGCCGCGAAAGAGCAGGAATTAACTAAACTCCGAGACGATCTTCAAAAGTACGAGCAAGATGCACAAGTCTCTTACCAAAGAAAACTTCAAGAGTTGCTTGAGCCCGTACAAACAAAGGTGATTAACGCCATCAATGCCGTAGCTGCTGAAAATAACTATACCCACATCTTTGCAGAGACAGCAGGACAATCTCCTATTTTACTTTACACCAAAGAAGAAGATAAATTCACAGAATTAGTTTTGGCTAAATTGGGAATTGAAATTCCAAAAGCTCCAGCGCAAAACTAGGCGGAGCACTTCTAGAAATCACCTTTCTAGTAACCATCTTCGGATTTCATTAAAAATGTAAAAGGCCCCATGCTTTGGGGCTTTTTTTAGTGCTTATGATACTTCAGCCGTATTACTTCTTGTTCAGAAAGAAATCGGTAATGGCCCCTTTTCAAATCTTTCTTATCTAAGCCAGCATACATCACCCGATCTAAACCTACCACCTCATACCCAAAATGAGCGAAAATTCTTCTAACTATCCTATTTCTACCAATATGGATTTCAAGTCCTAAAATGGTTCTATCCTTAGATAACACCTGCATATCATCTACCTTCACTTCCCCATCTTCCAAAGTGATTCCCTCTAGGATAGCTTCCTCGTCTTTCTGAGTAAGAGCCTTGTCCAAGGTCACTTGATAGATTTTTTTTATTTCATTGGAAGGATGTGAAAGCTTAGCCGCCAATTCTCCATCGTTGGTAAATAACAGTAGCCCAGTTGTATTTCTATCCAATCTCCCAACCGGAAATATCCGTTCTTCACAGGCATTCTCTACCAAGGACATGACGGTTTTTCGATCCATGGGATCTTCGGTGGTGGTGATGAAATCCTTTGGCTTATTAAGCAATAGGTAAACTGGTTTCTCGGGATTAATTCGTTTTCCCTCAAATACCACTTGATCCGATCTCCTTACCTTGTACCCAAGTTCTTTGATTACCACTCCGTTGACAATAACCAATCCTTTCTGAATCAATTCATCAGCTTCTCTACGGCTACAAATCCCAGAATTAGATATATACTTGTTGAGTCGAATCAAATCTTCCCCTTCCTTGGTGACTTTTTGCTGTACAACCTTATCAAAGGAATAGTTGGGTCGATCTGCATTTAATGCAATGTATTTGCTCCGGTTTTTACCAAATCCCCTCTTTTCTTCAGTAGGCTTAGCAGAAAAATTCTCCTCTGCCATTCCAAATACAGGTTGCTGATCCTTTCCTCTTCCTTTATAAACCAGTTTCTCATTTGAAAAAGAAGAGTCCTTTTTCTCCCAACCTCTGCCAATTTTCTCCTTGGGAGTGTTGCCAAAATCTTCAGCACCAAATTTTCTTATTTTATTTCCCTTGGGCTTTTCTCCTCTAAGAGGATCTTTATGCGTTTCGAAAGTTTTTTTGCTTCTTTCTTTTGAAGAGTTGGTGTTCCAAGAATTAGACTTTTTCGAAAAGCTATCTTCGTGTTTTTTTTCTTCTCGTTCTTTAAATGGAGATTTATCGAAGCTAGGCTGCTGCTTTTCCTTATTATCCTTAAAAAATTTACCCTTTGAAGAAGGGCTACTTCCATTAGTTTCTTTTTCCTGTCTGGTAAAAGGGCTTTTTTCAGAAAATTTTCCTTTCTTTTCAAAAGGAACTCCTTTTCCTCCTTTTTGATTTTTCTTTAGAAAAGGAGAAGCCTCTTCCAACTTCTCTTCCTTAAAAAATGGCTTTTTTGAATTATTTTTTTTCATGGTATTGCAGCATCCCTGCTGTAGTTTAAAGATGCGATACCCATCCAAATAGCAGAGGTATCCTTGAAATACAAAGGTACGGCTCTTTCAGGAATACCAGACCTAGAATCAAAATTTTATTTACTTTTTACTTTTATTTTTATAATAATATTCTGTAGCAAGACGTACAGAACCTTGATTAAGCAAGAGAGCTTGAGCCTCTTCGTATCCTACTCCTGTAGCTTCCATAATCATTTGGGTACCCCTATCCACCAATTTGGCATTGGAGAGTTGCATGTCCACCATTTTATTTCCCTTTACTCTACCCAATTGGATCATCACTGCGGTAGAGATCATGTTCAGCACTAGTTTCTGAGCGGTGCCCGATTTCATCCGCGTACTTCCAGTGACAAACTCAGGGCCTACAATTATCTCAATGGGGATAGCCACCTCTCGAGAAAGGGGAGAATCCGGATTGCACGTGATGCAGCCCGTAAGTAGCCCCATTTCCTTTGCCTTTTTTACTCCGCCGATCACGTAGGGGGTAGTTCCAGAGGCAGCTATGCCAATCACGGTGTCTAAGGTAGAAAAACCATAAGCTTGGATATCCTTCCAGGCTTGCTGGGGATCGTCTTCTGCATGTTCTACAGCCTTTCTGATGGCAGAATCTCCCCCTGCAATGAGTCCTATGACCCATTCCTGAGGCACTCCATAGGTAGGTGGACATTCTGAGGCATCCAAAATTCCCAATCGTCCGCTCGTACCTGCCCCGATATAAAAAAGTCTTCCACCTTCTCGCATTCTAACTACAATCTGATCAACTAAAGAAGAAAGCTGTGGAATAATTTTCTTTACAGCGGGAGCCACTTTATGATCTTCTGCATTGATATGCATCAGCAATTCGGTGGCGCTCATGGCCTCCAGGTTTTCATATAGGGAGCTGCTTTCGGTTACTTTTTTCATAAGATGTCCTGGTGGTATTGGGTAAGGCCTTCTATGGGGCTTTCTAAAATTCTTCCCACTCGAATTCCCAAGTCTGAAGCTGCTTTACGCAACATATCCTCATTGTAATAAGCGATAGAACCTACAAAGTGTGTCGTCTTTTTTTGGTAAGCTGGGTATTTGCAAACGTGTTTGGCAAAAAATCGCTGAAAAGAATTGTAAAACAAGGCAAAGCAATAGGGATCTGACTTATTTTCGGTGATAAACCTACAAAAGCTTGCCATATAACGATTGGGATACGGTTGACGATAGACCTGATCTTGAATTCCATTTTGAGAGAGTTGAAATCGATCAATGGCCATCTTGCGTAGGTAATCTGGCATTTCTTCATGAATAAAATCTTGAAGAAACTGCCTTCCCACATCGCATCCCCCTCCCTCATCTCCAAGGATATATCCTGGAGCTGGACGAGACCGAAGGATGAATTGCCCATCGTAGTCACAGCTATTTGATCCCGTACCTAAGATGCACGCTATGCCCGCTTCCTTCCCGCAAGTCGCTTTGGCAGCAGCAAGAAGGTCATGATCCACTTGTATGCTAGCCTTTTCAAAAATGCTTCTCAAGGCCGAAGCCACGTCTTTTTGTCGCTCTGGCGCAGCACATCCTGCTCCATAGTAAAAAATTTGTTGAATTTCTTGGGAATGGGCTATCAGAAAATCTTGTCTCAACTGCTGGGCCATCTCTTCTGGACTCATGTAATAGGGATTAAATCCTATTCCCCGGTAGTGGCTAACTTGCCCATCTTTATGTAATATCCTCCAATCGGTCTTACTCGATCCGCTATCTGCTAGTAGTATCATTGGAAATTAGTTGGCCAATGGCTTGAAATTTTTTGAAAACACTTTCCGTATGTGGAGCATCACCAAGCTCTGTAGTCAAATCCTGACCTGCCCAATGTTCGTAATGCATGCCTTTTTTCCACAATCTTGAAGAAGTCACGTCGTAAATGATGCCCTTATAGGCTACCCAAATTTCAGGAGCATCCTGACCATTTCTCAAGGCAAGTTGCTTGCTTGTATAGGATTCCATCAATGCAACTTGATCTGTGCTGTGATCCAACGCTCCGGAATTTCTCCTTTCTGGGCCATCTGGTAATCAGCATAACTACAGGGAACGGTACTCACTCGATCAAAAATACCAGTATCATTAAAAGGAATCTCCATCCACCATTTCCCACTTCTCTTGCTTTTAAAAAAAACCAAGGTGTTGGGGGTTTTATCCAAAGACACCGTATACTTCATATAATCGGCACTCTTGAAAGAATAGCTGTCTTTACGACTATAAAAACCTTCCATAAAATACCATATCATGACGGCAGCTACCTTAGCGGTTTTATTGTGAGCATCATCAAAGTACGGGTCATAGCCATACAGGCCAAAAGAACTAAGTTTTTCGTTGGAACCAGCAAACCAACAAATCTGGCTAGCTTCTTCTCCTGTCAAACCAAAAGGTTGGGCATCTAACGCTCCTGGAGCTACGTTAGATTGAAGTGCACATAGGTCAAAACTTAGAAGATCTGCATCGCGAATCAAAGGTTCTATTTCATGTATATTATCCCGAATTTGGCCGATGCGTACATGATCGAAATAGAGCTTTTCCAAGACATTTACCAAGCTGGGATCGACTAAAAAGCTTTGGTAACCAAGGTGAGCATAAGAAAATAGGAAATTGGGTTGATGCAAGACAATCTCTTGGGTATGCCGATCACATTCAGGCCCCTTTTCTTCCATATCAATTTTAGCATCTACGGTAAGCAGGGTGACTAATTTTTTCAATTTTTGGTAAGCCAAGTATTGCCCATAGTCTAGGTCGTGTGACCCTCCAAAGAATATGGGTAAAATTTGTTGCTTCATCAGATATTCTCCGACCTGACGAACATGTTGGTAGGTGTCATTGAGACTTTCTCCACAAATCAAATTTCCAAGATCAGCAATTTTATAGGAGAAGGCTCCCTTTTTTAATTCATAAAGTTTTTCGCGAATCTCCGTACTAGCCCGATAAACACTCTGAGAACTCTTTGCCCCACGACTCTCGGTTAGACCAATTAAGGCAAGTTGTACGTTCTTAAGATCGGGAAATGATTCGTAATGAAGCGCAATTTGCCTTACCAAAGCATTATCGGGATAAGCCTTTTCTACTAGTTCAGCGTCAATCGGCTCAAAAAAAGAATGAATTTGCATGTCAAGAAAATCAATAGATAAAGCTAATCAAAAATGATACCTAAAAAAAAATCCTGCCGAAGCAGGATTTTTAGGAGGTCGACTTATCCTCCAAAATCGTCGAATCGAATGTTTTCTTTGGGAATTCCCAAATCATCGAGAAGTTTCAACACCGCAGCATTCATCAGTGGTGGTCCGCAGAGGTAGTATTCTACCTCATCTGGCTCAGGATGATTTTTGAGGTAATTATCAAAAAGAACCTGATGAATAAACCCTACATAACCGTCTGCTTCCCGATCTTCCAAAGAAGTCTTGATTTTCCAATTGTCCTCTGGAAGAGGTTCGGAAAGACCAATATGGAAACTAAAGTTTGGAAAATCTTTCTCTATTTCTCGGAAATGAGGCACATAAAACAATTCTTTCTTTGATCTACCTCCATACCAATACGATACTTTCCTTTTGGTCTTTTCGGTATGGAACAAATGGAAAATTTGTGCTCTCAAGGGAGCCATACCGGCTCCACCCCCGATATAGACCATTTCTCTTTGGGTGGGATTGATATGGAATTCCCCATAAGGACCTGATATCATCACCTTATCTCCTGGCTTTCTGCTAAAGACATAGGAGGAACAAACCCCAGGATTGACATCCATCCAACGATTATTGGCTCTATCCCACGGTGGAGTAGCGATACGAATAGTGAGCATCACTATATTCCCTTCTGCCGGGTGATTTGCCATGGAATAGGCTCGAAACAAAGGCTCTTCATTTTTCATCACCAAGCTCCACAATCCAAACTTATCCCAATCGCTTTTGTAGACATCCGCAGGGTGACCTAACTCCGGATGCGGAGTAATGTCCATGTCCTTAAAATTGACTGATATTGCAGGAACATCGATCTGAATATATCCTCCCGCTTCAAAATGTAAAGTCTCCCCTTCAGGCAACTTTACCATAAATTCCTTGATAAAAGTAGAAACGTTGTAGTTGGAAATCACTTCGCACTCCCACTTCTTGATTCCAAAAATTTCTTCTGGAACGCGAATCTTCATATCCTGCTTTACTTTTACCTGACAGGCCAGACGTACATGACCTTGCTGCTCTGCCCTGCTTAAGTGACCTACCTCTGTAGGCAACACATCTCCTCCACCTTCATCCACGATGCACTTGCACATGGCGCAAGTCCCTCCCCCTCCGCAAGCGGAAGGAAGAAAAATCTTTTGGTTCCCTAAGGTGGAGAGCAAACTAGAACCTGCGGAAGCAACTACTGGATTGCTTTCATCCCCGTTGATGATGATTTTTACATCTCCCGAATTGACCAATTTGGATTGGGCATATAAGAGGATAAAGACAAGTAGCAGGATGATTACCGTAAAGGCTACAATGGAAGTAATAATTACTGAACCCATGAACTGTTAAGTTTACTTTTCCTTAAGAAAATGGCCCATTTAAAGGCGTACAAATATATTTATAAATCCAATATTCGCTTAAAAAGTTTTGTCATTTTTACGCTAAAATTCTCGATCTCTCAATCAATTTTTTAAGAGCTGCAACAAGGTACTCAACTTCAATTTTAACAGGCGTCTGTCTACAATAAAATCGAGAAATCCATGGTCCAAAACGAACTCAGAACTTTGGAATCCTTTGGGAAGATCCTTGCCAATGGTTTCCCGTATGACCCGTGGACCTGCAAATCCAATTAAAGCTCCTGGCTCAGCAATATTGAAATCCCCCAGCATGGCATAGGAAGCAGTGACTCCACCCGTGGTGGGATCAGTCAAAAGTGAAATATAAGGTACTTTAGCCTGGTCCAATAGAACCAATTTGGCTGAAGTCTTCGCCATTTGCATCAATGAAAATCCTGCCTCCATCATCCTTGCTCCACCAGATTTGGAAATCATAAGGAAAGGAACCCGGTGTTTTAAGGAATAATCTATAGCTCTTGAAATTTTTTCTCCAACTACAGAGCCCATGGAGCCGCCAATAAAATTAAAATCCATGCACGCAATGACCAGGTCATGTCCATTCATTTTTCCATGGGCCACCCGCACCGCATCATTTAATTCTGATTTAGAAATGGTCGCTTCAATTCTGGAAGCATAAGATTTGGTGTCCACAAACTTGAGCGGATCGCCCGACTTCATTCCTGCATCCAACTCGGTAAATTTATTGTTGTCAAACAGGATTTCGAAGTATTCCTTTGAGCCTATTTTTACATGAAAATCATCACTAGGAGAGACATAGGCATTGTTTTTTAACTCTCTTGTATGAACAATCGTGCCGTTTGGGGTTTTGTACCACAGCCCATCAGGAGTATCTTTCTTTTCTGCGGTAGAAGTTTTGATGCCTTTGTCAGTTCGCTTAAACCAAGCCATAAGAATGTGTAGGTTTTTTTGAAGACTTGAAGGGTACAAAGGTAGGCTTAAATTCCATTATTAAAATAAGAAAATCAATCCTGATTTTTTGGGGATCCTTCCTTCAAATAGAAACTGTTTTGTCTTGGGTTAAATTTTAGTATTTTGGAAGTGTTATCCCTTAGCTAATTTTCAACATTGCTTTTCAAAGGTTAATTCCTTCTGCCATGAGCTTATCCCTCCTTCTCCTGATTTCCGCTGTAGTCCTGATTTTAGCCTACCGATTTTATGGAAAGTTTGTGTACTCCAAATTTGGACTTAGCGACGCAAGAAAGGCGCCTTCCCACACTTTACGAGATGGAATTGACTACGAGCCCAGCAAGCCCATCGTAGTTTTAGGTCATCACTTTGCCTCCATTGCCGGCGCAGGTCCCATCGTAGGTCCCATTATTGCAGTTACCTTCGGATGGATTCCAGCAGTGATTTGGATCTTGTTAGGAGGCATTTTCTTTGGAGCTGTTCACGATTTGGGTAGTATGGCAGCCTCCCTTCGCACCGAGGGGAAGTCCATTGGGGTGATCATTCGAAACCAAATTGGCGTTAAAGGGAAGCAGCTCTTCGTCTTGTTTAGTTTTTCCACCCTGATTCTGGTTATTGGTGTTTTCTCAGATATCATTGCCAAAACCTTTGTTGCGAACCCGGGAGTAGCCTCTGCCTCCATCTTATTTATCTTTTTGGCGGTTGCTTTTGGCTATTTAAATCGATTTGTAGGCCATAGGAATATAGCCTTTGTGATCATTACTGTCATCGGGGTAATTTTGATGTACTATTTTGTGTACCTGGGCACCCAGCTACCTGTAACCTTGGACTATACCTGGTGGGTGGGTGGCTTATTGGCCTATGCTTTTTTAGCCTCGGTGACCCCGGTTTCCCTGTTGCTTCAGCCCAGAGATTACCTCAATAGCTATTTGCTCTATGGCATGATGATCGCGGCGGTGGCTGGGGTCGTCGTGGCAGATCCTAGCATAGCCATGAGCACCGAAGTACAAGTCTCCAATGAAAGTTTGGGCTATGTATTTCCAGTTTTGTTTGTCACCATAGCCTGCGGGGCAATCTCAGGTTTCCATGCTTTAGTAGCTTCTGGCACCACCTCCAAGCAATTGGATAAGGAAAGTGATGCCAAAATGGTAGGCTTTGGAGGTATGCTTATCGAATCCTTTTTGGCCATCATTTCGGTAGGAGCCGTGGTGATCTTGGATAGATCCGAATACCTGAGTCGTATCAATGTAGAAGGACCTGTGGCTTTATTTTCTACAGGATTGGGCGGGATGATCTCCAGCTTGGGTATTTCCGAACCTTTTGCTATAGGTTTTGTAGCCTTGACTGTTTCGGCATTTGCCCTCACCACCTTGGATACCTGCACCCGATTGGCCAGATTTACTTTGCAAGAATATTTTGAAGACATGCCCCATCCTGCGGCAAAAGTGATGGCCAAAAACCGCTACCTATCCACTACCATTGTCGTCCTCCTTTCCATCCTTTTACTGGCCTCTGGGGAGTTTTCTAAGCTTTGGCCCATCTTTGGTTCCGCCAATCAGTTGCTAGCCGCGCTGGCCTTATTGACCATTGGGGTGTGGCTAATCAAAAACAAGATCTCAGCTACGTTTGTGACCATCCCCATGTTTTTCATGTTTACGGTTACCCTAGCCTCCTTAGGCCTTTTTGCATGGAAAAACTTTCAAGACAAGGGCTATGTCCTTGCGGTCATTGCCTCTTTGCTTTTTATCTTGGCTATAGCCCTAATTGTATTGGCCATACGAAGCCTAAAAAAAGAGGTCAAAGTGCCGGTTTAGCCACTTCGACCTCCTTAGGGGTAGCATTTTCTTATTCCGCATTATCCAATTTTGCTTTTGCTATGGCGAAACTGGCCGCTTGCTTGCCTTGGGTCAAACCTGCGCTTGCATCAAATGAGTAATGGATGCCTCCATAAATACGTGACATGGAAGCTTCCTCTGCCCATTTCCTAAACTGACTGGCATTTCCAGGAAAAAAATGGGCCATTACTTCGGCGGCAGCCCCAGAAAAGGAAGCATGCCCTGAGGTATAGGCTGGGAAATTTGGTGTACCCAAAATCGTTTTAAACCCTGGAATCGTCTGTATTGGTCTCGGGTAATGGTAGTAGTACTTGGCATCCCAGCATCCTACGCCTGCATCCATGATGGCCATGTTGAGGTAAGCAAATACCCGAGCGGTCCGGACAGGGCTCAACTTACTGACTACCGCTTCCTCTTTGGCAAAACGATTCCAATGCCCTGGTGGAGTATAGGTATTTAATCCATCGTTCCAAAAGTTGGCGATTCGTCGTTGGGTGGTAGTGAGCTTGTCGGCATAGGCCCTCAATTCCGCAGCGGCCTCCTGAAATGCAGGAGATCCTGGGGCAGGAGGAGGCCCTGGGCGAATGGCCTCCACATGGGGCACATTCCATAGGCGTACCTTTCCAAATAGCGGAACCAATCCCACCATTCTTTGAGGGGTCTCCTGATTTTCCCAAACCCAACCAAATCGCACTTTGGCTGCATTTTTAATAGAATCAGAGATGGCTTTAGGCGCCTGTGCATTTTTCATTCCATCGGTAGAAGCCCTTGATAGAGTGGTCTTAGCTACTCCTGCTCCGATCAATTGACCCGCTTCCAGATCGCTAGCTACATGTATCCCTGCCACAAGTAGGGATTCCAAATGCTCTTGTGCTTTCTGAGCTAAATATTCCTTTTCTAAAGGAAACATGGCCGTAAGCACGTCTCTAGAGGCTATAGCTACCACGGCTCCATCCGAAGGATAGGAATAGAGCCCGTTGGTTTCGTAGGCAGATTTGATCTGGGTGTCCAATTGGTAGGGGGCCTGGCGTTTAAACTTGTATTTATAATGCCAGGCCATGATCAATCCATCGTATTGGGCCACACTCAAATATGCCAACATCCTACTGGTATACGGGGGATGGGAATAAGGAAATTTGGGATACTTGGATGGATTGGCTGGATCAGGTACGGGATACGTTCCATCTGCATTGGGTGCTGGTATCAAATTGTATTTGGTCGCCAATTCCAGTGCGATCTCATTCCATCTCAGCAGAGGATTATTGGTCCAGTAGGCCACCGCCTCCCGTTGTGCGGAAGTAGCTTTACTCTGTTTCTCTTTGGCATCTGCCAATTCCTTGAGAAGTTCAGCAGAACCTGCCGCTGCAGGATTTGGAATGGAAATTTGTTCATTTGAGGTATGCAGGATCAATTTCCACTGCCCTGCATTGGCATCTAAATTGGAAAATTGATACCCAGTGTAATCATACTTAGTAGGTAAATCTTCCATACAAGAAGTCATCCCTAGCAGAAGTACTACAACCAAAGATATGTAGCTATATTTTTTCATCTGAATCATTAGTTAATTGCCTTGAATTGGTAGGTTAGGCCTAGCCCATAGCCTGAAAATTGTCCCATATTCCTTCCAGAAAACAGGTGATGGTAAGAAGCTATAATTCCGAAGCTGCGATTGGATCCAAAATAAAATTGAGCAAAGCCTTCGATTCGATCCACATCAACCTTATTGGTTGGTTGGGGCATAGAATACACCCGGATGTCGTCACCAGATGTAGATCGAACGGTAGTCAGGCTTGCCTCCACCCTCAATTTTTTATTAAACATCCAAGACCCAAGGGTCACTTGGCTTAGAAAAGCATTTGGGACATCCATTTTTGAGGTATAATAGGCTCCATTGGCATAATAAAAATCTCGTTCGGCCTCGGTAATCCCTCTATGCAAGTAGGAATACGATGCCCTGAAGTAGGGACCTTTATCCAGTTCATACAATCCAATGCCCCTAATTCCCAACTCATTAGCTCCAAAACCTAAGCTAAATGGCATGTAATCCGATAAGTAATTGGAAGCAGGTGTGCTTAGGCTAAGGTTCGTAAAACCAGTCAATTTGCCTTTTCCGAAGGTCTTTTCTAGAACAATTGCCTTTACAGAAAGGCCTAAGTCTTGTATCCCTTGAGCACCTGTCAACTGTCCAGCAGATGCGGAAGTTTTCACATAGGGAAGACTCAAGATGACATTGACCTTGTCGGTAATTCCCCCTACGATCATGGGCATTCCCATTTGCCGAGTGAAGGTTCCTATATTTTGATTAACTCGAATGGTAGAACCCTCCCAATAGCGGTCCCAAGTGCCCTGTTCATACATGAGTGCAACGCAAATCTCCCCTTTCGGCATCATGAGCCCATCCAAGGGCGTCTGCGCTCGAGATATAGTAAGGATTCCCAAGCTTGCAAATAGCAAACTCAGAAATCTTAGACGATAAGTCATAGTATTTTTGGTTAAAATGGAAAAAAGAAATAGTACCACAAACCAAAAGAGTTATACAATCGGTTATCTGTGGTACCTAGTCATGACACCTTGGCTGAGGAATATCCCCAGTAAGTCATGCGAAAAATTAACCAAATTGTGGGGGAGGAGAATCTATAGTGAAATAAGGACTCAAATAAGATGAAAAAATAAACCCTTTTTTAAATTCATATCCATGCCTTGCTAGACCATCAAATGTAGTTGCTTGGGATGGAATGTAGTCTTTAGCAAATAGCATCCCCAATTGCTTGGCGTCCTGATCTTGTGGAAGCTGATCCTCTACCAAGGTAGAAATCCATCTCTTTACTGCAGAATCAAGATTTTTTCTGGCAGTATCTGGCACATACACTACTTGTAAGGTGTCGTTTTGATAGCGCTGTTTGATGGCACGGTAATACTTACCATCTTTTTCAAAGCCAGTATTGGTAGCTTGAAATTCCTCCTGATTTGCCATATATGGGGCTTGTAGAGGAATTTCCAACACACGCTCCTCCATCTGCAATGTTTGATCCCCGTAGATTTGTTCGTCCCAACGATTTTCTATAGAGATAGAGGCAGAAAAATACACCGCATAATAGCCAAAATGAAAGAGGGCAAAGCAAATAAGAAGTACTATGGTTACTGCGTTTTTCACTGATTGGTCTATTTCCGATGGGAAGATGAATAAAAAAATTAAAAAAAAACAGCTGAAGCCTCTTTTTTATCCTGCTTTACCGACTCCAATGGATCAAGAAAAATAAAATCACAAACAAAACCAAGCTAGTTCCGTACAGCTTTAGGACCTTAATCCGAGTACAGGAGTCCAAAAACCATAGCACCAAAACGGGGCGAATCAATCCCAAAAAAAGTAAAAGAAAAGAGAGGACCAGCCCCAAATACGTGAATGTATTAACTAGTTCCATGCTGCTTACCAAGTAAAAAGGAACAACTTTCGTTGTTCCTTTTGTATTGAGCAATTAAGAAATTTATTTTTTTCTTTTGATCTCCTGCATCTCATATCCTTCAATGGTATCGTCCACTTGAATATTGTTGAAATTTTTAATGGAAATACCGCACTCATACCCCGCCTTCACCTCAGCAACATCATCTTTAAATCGCTTGAGTTGATCTATTTCTCCCTCGTGGATTACTATACCGTCTCTAATGACACGGATTTTATTTTTCCTAGTGATAAATCCATCCGTAACATAGGATCCCGCAACGGTTCCCACTTTGGTGATTTTGAAAATTTCACGAACCACAATATTTCCAGTAATGACTTCTTCGTATTCTGGTTCTAGCATTCCTTCGATCGCATCCTTGATTTGATTGATCGCATCGTAAATAATAGAATAGTGTCGGATCTCGATTTCTTCTTGTTCAGCAAGCTTTTTCGCATTAGCAGATGGCCTTACTTGGAACCCTATGATGATTGCATCGGAGGCAGAGGCCAAAAGCACGTCAGACTCAGAGATCTGGCCTACCCCTTTGTGGATGATACTGACCTTAACTTCGTCTTTGGACAGCTTTAGCAAGGAGTCAGAAAGAGCTTCTACCGAGCCATCTACGTCACCTTTGATGATAATATTGAGCTCTTTGAAGCTACCAATAGCCAAACGCCTTCCTATTTCGTCCAAGGTAATGTGCTTTTTGGTGCGTAAACTTTGTTCCCTCTGAATTTGCTCTCTGGAGTTGGCAATTTCCCTAGCCTCTCTTTCCGAATCGTACACCTTGATGGAATCTCCCGCCTGAGGAGCGCCGCTAAGTCCAAGCACTTGTACAGGGGTGGAAGGACCCGCCTCTTTGAGTTTCTTTCCCGTATGATCAAACATTGCCTTGACCCTTCCGTAATGCTGACCTGCCAGCATGACGTCTCCTACTCGGAGCGTACCTGCCTGCACCATTAGCGTAGATACATATCCCCTGCCTTTATCCAAGGAAGCTTCGATGACTGTACCGACCGCATTTTTGTGGGGATTGGCTTTAAGTTCGAGGATTTCAGACTCCAATAAAACCTTTTCTAAAAGTTCATCCACGCCAAGACCAGTCTTGGCTGAAATGTCTTGGCTTTGGTATTTTCCTCCCCATTCTTCAACTAGGAGATTCATATTGGCCAACTCCTCCTTAATTTTTTCAGGTTTAGCGTTGGGCTTATCCACCTTATTGATGGCAAAAATCATGGGAACTCCAGCAACTTGCGCGTGATTAATCGCTTCTTTGGTCTGGGGCATGATGCTATCGTCTGCCGCAATCACAATAATGGCAACGTCAGTGATTTTTGCTCCTCGAGCACGCATCGCGGTAAAAGCTTCGTGTCCTGGGGTATCCAAGAATGCGATTTTATGACCGGTTTTGGTCATAACGTCGTAGGCACCGATGTGTTGGGTAATTCCCCCTGCTTCGGCAGCGGTCACCTTGGAGGTACGGATAAAGTCGAGTAAGGAAGTTTTTCCATGATCTACGTGTCCCATGATGGTCACGATAGGGGCTCTTTCCTCCAATTCCTCCTCGGAGTCTTCCGCCTCCTCTTCCATCTCCTCTTCAATGGATTTGGTAAATTCCACATCGTACCCAAACTCATCGGCGATGATGGTGATGGCCTCGGCATCTAGCCGTTGGTTGATGGACACAAACATACCCAAGGATAGACAAGCGGAAATGATCTGATTTACAGACACGTCCAATAAGGCTGCCAAGTCATTGGCTGAAATAAATTCAGTTACCTTTAAAATTTTTACATCCTCTCCTTCCTCTTCCACCTCACGGTCCCTTTCGGCCCGCTTATCTCTTCTAGACTTGGTCTTCCCTCCTGGTTTGTTTCCCTGAAGGCGTGCCAAGGTTTGTTTGATTTGATCTTGAATCTCTTTTGGAGTAGGCTCTGCTTTTTGAATACGTTGTTGAGCATTTCCTCCTCCACGTTGGGCTGCTCCTCCTTTTTGGGATTGTTCAGGACGAGGGCCCCGTTGGTCTTGAGGCTTGGATTGCCCTCCTTGAGCCTGCTGAGAACCCCCTGGTGAGGGAGGCGTATCGATTCGTTTTCTAGGTCTTTTTTTGTCTCTTCCCCGCTCGTCTGATGAGGCTACGGGTCCACCCTTTTTCTTGCCTCGATCTACTGGTAGCTCAATTTTACCCAAAACGGTTAATCCCTTTAGAGAATCTGCCTTGCCAGCAATGCGGCTGCCTTCTTCAGGCTGCCCTTCTACTGGCGAAGGTGAAGAAGGCTCAGGTGTAGAAATGGAGACTTCTTCCTTGGGCGCTGAAGCAGAAGGGACAGGAGAAATTTCCGAGTCAGGCTCAGTTTTTGGAGCAGTATCCACAGGCTTAGGTGCTGGGGCAGGGCTTGGCTTTTTATCCAAATCCACCTTACCTAAAATTCGTATGCCCTCCAACTTGGGCGCCTCTGTCGTAATTTTTTCAACTACACTTTCAGAGGCTGCAGGACTCTCCGTTGGTTTTTCAGATTTCGGCAATTCTTGTTCGAAAGCAGGTTCATGACGCTTTCCTATGGAAAGATGAGAAGCTTCCTCTTTTTCAAGAGCAGAAGATTTAAACTCCTTTTCCAACATGACAATTTGGTCCAAGGTGATTTTGGAATTAGGATTATTCTCCACCTCATAGCCCTTTTTAGCCAAGGACTCTACGATGGTTGCCGTTCCCACGTTGAGTTTTCTGGCTATCTGGCCTAATCGCATCATTTTTTCTTCTGACATAAGCAAAAACCTCTTTCGAAATCGTAATTAAGTTTAGGATAATCTTTTGGGCTACTGCCCCTTATTGGTCAAATTCTGTTCTCAAGATTCTAAAAATCTCGTCAATGGTGACCTCTTCTAATTCTGTTCTTCGGATCAAATCTTCCTTGCTCAAAGCCAAAACACTTTTTGCAGTGTCAAGACCTGTTTTCTTCAATTCGTCAATGATCCACTGATCAATTTCATCTGAAAATTCGGTCAAGTCTACATCCTCTTCTTCGTATTCATTCAATTCACGGAACACGTCGATCTCATATCCCACCAACCTGCTGGCCAGCTTGATGTTGAACCCTCCTTTACCAATTGCGAGAGATACTTGATCAGGCTTTAGGAAAACAGAGATTCTCTTGCTTTCTGGGTTAATGGTCAAGGAAGAAACTTTGGCTGGACTCAAAGCTCGAGAAACATAAAGCTCGAGATTTTCAGTAAAATTGATCACATCAATGTTCTCGTTCTGAAGTTCCCTCACCACAGCATGAATACGCGAACCTTTCATGCCCACGCAAGCTCCTACAGGATCAATTCGGTCATCGTAAGATTCTACAGCCACCTTGGCACGCTCTCCTGGTTCACGTACCACCTTCACAATGGTAATTAAGCCATCGTACACTTCAGGCACTTCATTTTCAAACAACCTCTCTAAGAATACAGGGGAAGTTCTAGACAAAATCACTTTGGGATTTCCATTGATCATGTCTACCCTATGAACGACAGCTTTGATGCTATCTCCTTTTCTAAATCTATCCTTAGAAATTTGCTCCCCCTTAGGTAAGATCAATTCATTGCCTTCTACATCAATCAAAAGGATTTCGCGTCCCAAAATTTGGTACACTTCCGCAGAAATAATTTCCCCAACTTGTTCTTCGTACTTGGCAAAAAGTATGTCTTTTTCCAAGTCTTTGATGCGTTGGATCAAGGTATGACGGGCCATTTGTACCGCCCTTCTTCCAAACTCTTCCAGTTCAATTTTTTCGTATACCTCTTCTCCTACTTCGAAATCAGTCTCGATTTTTTGGGCATCGGAAAGGCTAATTTTATCGAAATCCCAGATGTCCTCGGAATTGTCATCTACAATTTCTCTGATTCGGAAAATTTCCAAATCTCCCTTTTCCGCATTGATTGTCACATCAAAATTCTCATCTGTCTCAAATTTCTTGCGAATCATCGCGCGAAACACATCTTCCAGAATACGGATCATGGTAGGGCGATCCACATTTTTAGATCTCGCAAATTCTGCGAAGGATTCTATTAAAACTTTTGCATCCATTGGAATTAATTAAACGATACTTGTACGTAAGATTTTTTTATTTCTTCGAAAGAGAAATTTCGGTCCTCTTCCTGACTTTTTTTTCCTTTTATTTTTTGAGTACACCCAAGTTTTATTCCTAAATCTTCCACTTCCTTTAGCCTGCCCAAGATTTCTTGACCAGAGGATAAATGAACCTTAAGCATCCTCCCTTTATTTTTGAGGTATTGTTTTTTTTCAGTCAAAGGATAATCTATCCCAGGAGAAGAAACTTCCAATAGGTAGGCATCTCCAAAATATTCCTTGGTTTCCAAAGCCTCAGATAAAGCCCTACTTAGGGATGCACAATAATCAATGCTTACTCCCTGATCAGAATCAATCAAAATCTGAAGCTTTTTCTTCCCCGCCTTCTCCTCGATTTTTATTTCCACCACATAATGAAGCCCATCGGATAGATGATTTTCGACTAAAGAAATGATGTCCTGTTTCAATTCACTCATGCTTTCGAATAATGAAAGAGGGGACTTGTGTCCCCTCCATTACTATAGAATACAGAGCAAAAATAAGAAAAAGAATAAGGAAATGCAAAAAGCGAAGGAAATTGGCCAAAAAAATGCTTAATTTTATTGATTCCTGTAGGAAAATTGCCCAATTGAAGAATCCACCTTTCTATTTTTATCTTTAGAAACAAAAAATTCTGCTTTCTGGCACTTTTGTCAATTTAAGATAATAATTTTGCCGACTCTCGGTAAAAAAATCATATGCTTACCGTAAATTAAGACGCAGGAAGGGAGTACAAAGCAAAAAAAAATAACATGGGACTATTTGATTTTTTCTCTAGTGATATAGCCATTGATTTGGGTACTGCAAATACCCTAATCATCCATAAAGACAAAATCGTGGTCGACGAGCCATCCATCATTGCCATTGATAAAACCAACAACCGAGTGCTTGCAGTGGGGCGTGAAGCGATGAATATGCACGAGAAAACCCACGAAAATATCAAAACCATTCGCCCATTGAAAGATGGAGTGATTGCAGACTTCTATGCGGCGGAACAAATGATCCGTGGCTTGATCAAAATGATTCCCGGACAGAAAAAGGGCATGTTTCCTCAATCCCACAAGATGGTGATTTGCATCCCTTCAGGCATCACAGAAGTGGAAAAAAGAGCTGTTCGAGACTCCGCAGAGCATGCTGGAGCCAAGGAAGTCTATATGATTTATGAGCCCATTGCAGCAGCTATTGGAATTGGGGTAGATATTGAAAAACCCATGGGCTCCATGATTGTGGACATTGGAGGAGGAACTACAGAAATTGCACTTATCGCCTTATCTGGGATCGTAGCTGATCAATCTATCCGAGTGGCTGGAGACACCTTTACCAAGGACATCTTGGACTACATGAGAAGGCAACACAACCTACTTATCGGCGAACGTTCTGCAGAAAAGGTGAAAATTGCAATAGGTTCCGCTCTTACCGAGCTCGACGATGCTCCAGAGGACTATGAAATTCGAGGAAGAGACTTAATGACTGGAATACCCAAAGTAATCAAGGTATCTTATTCAGAAATCGCTTTTGCCTTAGATAAATCTGTTTCTAAGATAGAAGAAGCGGTTTTAAAGGCATTGGAAATTGCTCCGCCTGAATTATCTGCAGATATTTATGACAATGGCATTCACCTCACCGGGGGTGGAGCTTTATTAAAAGGATTGGATAAGCGACTCCATCAAAAAACCAAGTTGCCTATCCATATTGCAGAAGATCCTTTACGCGCCGTGGTGCGTGGTACAGGCACTGCCCTTAAAAATATCCAACACTTCCGAACCGTTCTGATGACCTAAATTCTGAATGCTACGCATCCTACAGTTCCTTTACCGAGTAAGGGCGTTTTTGCTTTTTATTGTTCTCGAGGTAGTGGCGATCTGGATGATTGTCTCCAATAATTCCCCCCAGGGTGCAGCCTTCTTTAATAGTTCCAATGCTGTCGTCGGAGGGGTATTGAAAAAGCAAGCAGATGTTGTTCAATTTTTTTCTCTTGCGGATGCCAATGAGGCACTAGTGGAAGAGAATGCCTGGGTTAGGGGGCAGTTGATGGCAAGTCAAGTCATTCCTGACAGCTTAGAAATCAAATTAGACTCCTCTCTCCAAGCCTCGTTTGAATTTAGAGGTGCTCGTGTCATTGCCAATTCCTTACGGTTTTCTCAGAATTACTTGACCCTCAACAAAGGAGCTAAGCATGGCATCAAGCCAGGGATGGGGGTGTTTACCTCCCAAGGTGCCGTAGGAAGGATTAAATCTGTTTCTGAAAATTATTCGGTCGCATTTTCATTGTTGAATACTAGCCTACTCGTTTCATCAAAAATAAAGTCTTCCGATGTATTTGGATCAGTGCAGTGGGACGGAAGGAATTCTTCCGAAGCGATGTTGTTGTATGTGCCTAGGCACGTCAAAGCCTTCAAAGGCGATGAGGTGATTACTTCAGGGTTCAATGCGGTATTTCCAGAGGGAATTTTGATTGGAAAAATTTCCAACGTAGCAGTAAATGAAAAAGATCCCAATTACCTATCCATTACCGTGGCATTAAGCGCAGATTTTAGTAAATTGACCTATGTCTATTTGGTCGAAAATACCCGATTCGAAGAGTTAGATTCCTTATATCGACAATCAGAAATACCCAATGAATATTAGGAGTTTGCTGAGCTACACCTTTTTGATAATAGCTTTGGTGGTAGTTCAACTTTTATTTTTGAAAAATTTAGCCCTTTTCGGGTATGCATTTGCTTTTTTATATTTGTTGGGATTGTTGATCTTGCCTAGTACCCTGAAGACTATTCCCTTATTACTTATCTCCTTTTCTTTAGGTTTCTTATTAGATGTTTTTTTTGAAACCATAGGCATGCATGCTGCAGCAGCAACTGTTTTTGCCTTTTTTAAACCCATATGGCTTAAAACTACCAGCCCGACAGGTGGATACGACGAAGTAGAAGAGCCCAGTTTGTCCCAAATTGGGCTAGGTCGTTTTATTAGCTATGCCTTTCCCCTGATATTTTTGTATGCTTTAGTTTTCTTTACTGCAGACCAATGGGGCACAGGTGGTTTTTTGGGCGTGTTTAGCAAAAGTTTATTCTCCTCGCTCTTCACCCTAGTTTTAGCTATTCTTGTACAACTTCTGTTTTTCAAAAGAAGGAAAGGAATCTGATGAAAGATCAAAGACCAACCGTCATTCTTTTCGTTATTTTTTTTGTGGGGACCGTACTCCTCATCAAACTTTTTATGATTCAAGTAGTGGACGATAGCTTCATGAAGAGGGCAGAAAACAATGCCATTCAGCGTGTAGTCGACCATCCCTACCGAGGATTAGTATACGATCGAAATGGCAAGTTGATGGTATTTAACAATCCTATTTTCGATCTCATGGTCGTGCCAAGAGAATTTACCCTCACCGATACGGTTCGCTTTTGTACCTTATTTAACGTAAGTAAAGAGGAACTTATAGAAGGGTATAATGCAGCAAAAAATTATTCTAGGGTAAAACCATCTCCTTTAATCAAACAGATATCAAATGCTGACTTTGCTAGAATTCAGGACTTTCTAGTAGACTACCCCGGCCTATTTATCATGACTAGATCGGTAAGGGCTTACCCCACCCCTACTGCCTCCCACGCCCTGGGATATATTGGAGAAATTAGTGCTACCCAACTTGAAAGAGATAGCCTTGGATATTACGATCAAGGGGATTACGTCGGCCTAAGTGGTTTAGAGAGATACTACGAGGAAGAACTCCGTGGAACCAAAGGAGTGAAATACAAAATGGTCAATGTAAGAGGAGTGGATAAAGGGCCTTTTAAAGAGGGGGAATACGACACCATATCCGTCGCAGGAAAAAACATCACCTCTACCATAGATTTAGAGTTGCAGCGATACGGGGAGTTGCTTATGAATGGAAAAACAGGCTCCGTGGTCGCTATAGAACCTAAAACTGGAGAAATATTAGCCATGATATCAGCTCCATTCTACGATCCTAATCAACTTACAGGTGCTGCTTTTGGTAAGACCTTTCAAAAATTGAATGTAGACGCTTCCAAGCCCTTATTCAATAGGCCCATCATGGCCACCTACCCACCAGGATCCATTTTCAAAATCGTGCAAAGCCTCATTGGTCTTCAGGAAGGAGTATTGACTCCAGAGACTACTTTTTCCTGCAACAGATCCCTGGTGGCCTGCCACAACCACCCCAGCCCGGTAAATTTATTTGGAGCCATTCGAAATTCTTGCAATCCCTACTATCATCAAGCTTTCCGACAAATTATCAATAGGGAAGTTTCCAGCAATACCTTCAAGGATACCGAAATAGGCCTCAATGCCTGGAGGGAAAAAGTACTCAAGTTTGGACTAGGAAGCCCTTTGGGAGTAGATATGTCTGGAGAAAAAGGTGGTGACATACCTTCCAGTGCCTTGTATGATAGAATTTATGGATCAGGTAGATGGAAATATTCTACCATCTATTCCTTGTCTATAGGCCAAGGAGAAATGCAGGTTACTCCCCTTCAAATGGCGAATTTAGCAGCTATTTTTGCTAACAAAGGCTACTACTATACCCCTCACTTGATTAAAGAGATGGATGGAGATGCAAAAAAAATTCCTGCCAAATTTCAGCAGAGACATGAAGTGGGTGTAGACGCTAGGCATTTTAATTTGATTCAAGATGCCATGGCAGAAGCCTTGTATGGTACCGCAAATCGGGCTGTGATCGAAGATTTGGTTATCGCTGGCAAAACAGGAACAGCACAAAATCCGCACGGAGAAGACCATTCGGTATTTATTGCCTTTGCCCCAAAAGAGGATCCTAAGATTGCTATCGCCGTATACGTAGAAAATGCAGGATGGGGAGGTAGAGCTGCAGCAAGCACCGCTTCGTTAATGATTGAAAAATATATCAAAGGGAAAATTACTCGACCTGAACTTCAAGAGTATGTCCTAGCTGGAAATTTTATTTATTAAATGAACTCAACTGAGGTACATATCAACCGGGTAGATTGGATAGCAGTGTCCATCTATTTTGCACTGGTTATCATCGGCTGGTTTAATATTTATGCCGCTGTTTACGATAGTCAGGTAGAGAAAAGCATTTTTGATCTTTCTATCAATTCAGGCAAGCAATTGGTTTGGATCGGCACGGCCATTGCCTTGATTACCTTAATCATGGTGGCAGATGCTCGATTTTTTGAAAATCTTTCTTTACTTATTTACCTCTTATTCTTAGGCCTCCTCATTGTAACTCCCTTTTTTGGGAAAGAAGTAAATGGCCAAATCCTTTCTATAGGCGTGGGGGATTTTAGAATACAGCCTGGGGAGTTTGCCAAATTTGCGACTGCCTTGGCACTTGCTAAGGTCATGGAGCGACCCACTTTCGACTTGTCAAAAAGAAATTACCAGGCCATTGCATTTGCAGTATTACTCGTTCCTGTAATCCTGATTTTGCTCCAACCCGATACTGGAACTGCCATGGTCTATTTTTCTTTCTTGCTCATGTTTTATCGGGAGGGTTTTCCACAGCGCTATTACATTTTGGTTTTGGGAGCCATTGCCATCACCCTGCTAGGGCTTTGGGTAGAAAACAACCTTTACTTGGCATTTTTTATCCTGATTGCGGTAGGGGCGCTGATCTATTTGGGAAGGAGGACTTGGCAACGCATCCTTGCTTTTTCACTCATAGGCATAGGAATTATTGCCTACATCTATTCCCTAGATTTTGTGATTTCCAAACTTCCCTTGCACCAACAAAATAGGATCATGGTCCTTTTTAACCCAGACCTTGATCCTCTTGGGGTGGGATGGAACATTACCCAATCCAAAATTGCCATAGGTTCGGGAGGATTACTTGGAAAAGGGTACTTGGAGGGGACTCAAACCAAATTTGACTTTGTTCCCGAACAGGATACCGATTTCATCTTTTGCACCTTAGGAGAGGAATTTGGCTGGCTAGGAAGCTTGGTGGTCATTGGACTTTTTGTTGGCCTACTCTATCGTCTAGTCATCATGGCCGAAAGACAAAAAACTAGATTTACTCGAATTTACGGGTATGGAGTGATCTCAATTCTTCTCTTTCATTTCATGATCAATATCGCCATGACCATTGGACTATTTCCCGTTGTAGGAATTCCTCTTCCCTTCTTTAGTTACGGAGGATCATCCCTGTGGTCATTTACTGTCCTACTATTTATTTTTATAAAAATGGATTCTTCTCGGGCGACCCAATTGGGAAGATTGAACTAATTCATAGTAGTGAAAAATAAAAAAACAGCAGGGGGTCCTGCTGTTTTGCTTTGGATAGTAGGGATTCCTCTTATTCCAAAAACTTTCTAAATATTTGTTGCATAAATTCTTTTACCTCTTCGGAATCAACATCCCAATTTAACTCCAACACAAACCTGGAATTAATTAAATCCACCGCCTCATCAAAAGAGTTTACTTCATCTACCGACTTGAGAGCATGTCTAAGGAGATCTGCATTTCCATCAAATAATTCTTTGGTAAACATAAATCGCTGATTTAAAGCGAGGCTTTCCGACAGCTCTCCCAAAATGCCTTTCATCCCCTTGTAGGACTCGTTGGAAAATACATTCTTCAAATGAGCAGCATCCAGAAGTTTTCCGCTTGAGGGGATTCCTTTTTCTTCTTGAGCCACTGCCAAAGGGCTGGGGTCTGGTTCTATAGTCATTTCCTCCTCCATAAAAAGCTCTTCTTCCTCTTCTGCCGAGGGATATTGCTCTTCTCCTACTTCCGGTTCTGCTATCACTTCTTGGGGATCAGGGGCAGCAAAAGAAGTCCCCAAATACGCCCCTAGATCAAAAGACAACTCCTCTGCTAGGCTCTCAAGCAATACTTTAGACTCGTCTACCGCTTGGGGATTTACTTCCACGAAAGTCGAAAGCGCTCGTACATAACTTTCCAAATCGTGGCCAAGGCCAGTTTTATCAATTAAGGAGGAAATTAGAGTCTCATTCCACTTGTAGTATTTTTTATTTTCCTTTAAAAAATCATTCATCTTCCCCGCGGGAGCCTTCTGTAGTTCGTGTTGAAAAAAATTCACCGGATCAGTAGCCACTTGGATGGAATGTATCACTGCCTCTTCGAGGATAGGGGCTAGATAGTTCCTTTCCATTTTGATTCTCCGGGAAAGGACATTCATAAACTGGGTCAAGGCCTCGTGCACGGCAATATCTCGATAGTCAAAAAATGGACTGCTTTTGAGTTTGCCAAGTTCCTCTTGCCACAACTCAAATAGCCTTTTGATGATAAATAGATTGACTTGAAGACTTGGGGTAAGCTGTACGATGTCTTGTCCAGTGATAAATTGCCTATTGGCAAAAAATCGATCACAGACTTTTAGAGCAAACTCTTCTGCGTATTTTTTTAAATAATTGCTGTTAATTTGAGTTGTCATGTAGAAGCATTTCTTTCAAAAACGAACATGGGGAAAATTCAACTTTGCATTCAAAATCTTGCCAATCGAGTTATCGAATCGGAAGACCCTGCTCGTAAAGTTATTGAATTAATTCATGAAAATGGAATAGATTGGATGCATGCCTGTGGTAAAAAAGGGAGATGCACCACCTGTAAAATGAGTATCTTAGCTGGCCAAGAAAATTTGAGCCCAGAAAGTGAAAGAGAAAAAGCTTTTAAGGCCCAGCAGCGTCTTTTACCACACGAACGATTGGCTTGCCAAGCCCAGCTTCTACAAGGAACCTTGGTCGTTTGCGTGGCTGAGCAAAACAAATTTCCTCACCTGAGCTACACGGATTAAGTATGTTTATTGAACCTTCACCTAGGCTAGGAACCCATTCGGAAAAAAAGGGACAGATCGAAGTCATCTGCGGATCTATGTTTTCAGGAAAAACAGAGGAATTGATTCGTAGACTCACTCGTGCCAGGTTGGCCAAGCAGGTAGTAGAAATATTTAAGCCTTCCATAGATACCCGATATCACGACAGCTTTGTGGTTTCACACAACGACACAAGTATTCGCTCTACCCCAGTACATTTTGCAGAAGACATTTTACTTCTAAGTGGAACCTGCGATGTAGTAGGCATAGATGAGGCCCAATTTTTTGACGAAGAGATCGTGAGGGTAGTTCAGGTTTTAGCCAACCAAGGTAAAAGGGTCATTTTGGCTGGGCTGGATATGGATTTTGAAGGAAAACCTTTCGATCCCATTCCCAAACTCATGGCCGTGGCCGAATACGTCACCAAAGTGCATGCCATTTGCATGAAATGTGGGGATTTGGCCGCCTTTTCCCTGAGACTCACTTCCTCTAAGGAAAAAGTAATTTTAGGTGAAAAAGAAAGTTACGAAGCCCGGTGTAGAAAGTGTTTTCTTGAGGATCATTTCCAAGTTTAGGCACCATGCTTAGAAAAACCCAAGGTATCGTTCTTAGCTATATAAAATACAAGGATAGCAGTATCATTGTCAGAATTTTTACCCGAGAATTAGGCTTAAAAGGATATGTGGTCCATGGGGCAAGAAGTGGAGGAAAAGCAAGTAAAATAGCCTTATTTCAACCGCTGACCTTGTTAGATTTGGTGGTATATGAAAAAGAAGCCAGGGGATTGCAACGCATTTCCGAGGCAAAAATTTATAGCCCGCAACGACGTATTCCTTTCGATATGCATTGCACCAGCATTGCCCTATTTGTAACCGAACTCATTTCCCGAAGTATGGTGGATGGGTATCACAACGAGGAATTGTTTGATTTTTTGGAACAAAGCATCCTGACCCTAGATCATCCCGAATGTACCTTAATCCATTTTCCCATCGTTTTTTTATTGGAAAATGCCAAGCATTTAGGCTTTGCCCCCGATGAGGCCAAAGGATTCTTGGAAGAAAGTATCCATCATCCTTTTGAAAAAGAAGAAATTGAACCTGTCCTAGTGTATATAGAGGAATTGCTTCGTACAGGGTTTCATGCTTCTGCTTCCCTTCCTCTTTTTCTTCGTAGAAAACTCTTAGATCATTTGGTAGCATTTCATTCCCAGCACTTGGATTTAGGTAGCCCTCTCAAATCCCTTCCCATACTCCGTCAATTGGCTTAAAAAGCCTATATTTTAAAAAATACTCGGAAAAGAAAAATTTGGTTTATCCAACTGCAAGGTGTAATATTGTACCCAATACGTGAATAAGGCATTCAGCCAACCTTGGCTTGAGCTTTTCCTGCAGACCATTTTTGTTCAGAAAATTATTCACGACCCCATCAACAGATTTTACTTTCCTATTTATTTCATCCCTCTTTATGTACAACATAGAAGAACTCAGAATCAGACTTTTATCTGAATTAAAAGAGATTGCTGAGGAACTTGGAGTAAAAAACTCCAAAACCCTTAAAAAAGATGAGCTGGTATATGCGATTCTAGATCAACAAGCCATATTACCCGAGCAAGCTCTCCCTAAGAAAAAACCCTCTGTGGTTGAAAACCAACTTTTTAATCAGGAGAATTCAGAAAACCAGGCCTCCTCAGCTTCCGCTGCTTCGGAAGTACCTGAATACAAGCCCAAATTTAGGAGGCAGAATGTGACAGAATTGCCTGATTCCCCATCCGTGCAGGAAACAGAAATTTCGAATCCTTCCTCAGAGAATGAAGCTCCCAAACCTTATGTAAAGCCTGCGAAAGAGTTTATCCCCAAAGGAGAAAGAAAACATGCTAACTCGTTCTCTGAAAAATCCAAAGGATTTAAACCTAGAAGGAGGGTCTTTGAAGATCAAGCTCCCCAAGCCTTGCCTCAGGAAGAATATACCGAGTATACAGTAGCTTATTCTCAAGAACCAAGTCCAGCTCCAAGAGCAGAAGGGGAAACTGAACTCCCTAGAAGGACCAATTTCAAAACCCAGGAAGAAATTCAAATCCCTGCAGCAGAAATTATCCCAGGTAATGGTAGAAAAAAACCATTTGTAAGTCCTAGGGAATTTGATGGGGTGATTGAAAACGAAGGGGTATTAGAAATTATGCAAGACGGATACGCATTCTTGAGATCCTTAGACTACAATTACCTGGCTTCACCCGACGATATTTATGTGTCCTCTAGTCAAATCAAGCATTTTGGATTGAAGACTGGGGACCATATCAAAGGATCTATTCGTCCCCCAAAAGAAGGAGAAAAGTACTTTGCTTTATTAAAAATTGCGACGGTAAACGGAAAAACTACGGACGAAATCAGGGACAGGGTACCTTTTGAATACCTCACTCCTCTTTTCCCTGAAGAGCGCCTCAATCTTTCTACCAAACCGGATGGGTATTCTACCCGAATCCTAGATTTGTTTGCCCCCATTGGAAAAGGACAACGGGGCATGATCGTGGCCCAGCCTAAAACGGGTAAGACAGTACTCCTTCAACAAATTGCAAATGCCATTACTCAAAATCATCCTGAGGTTCATTTGATGATTTTGTTGATAGACGAACGTCCAGAAGAAGTCACCGACATGGCACGCTCTGTAAAAGCAGAGGTAATTTCTTCAACCTTTGACGAACAAGCAGAACGGCATGTGAAAGTGGCCAATATTGTGTTAGAAAAAGCCAAAAGGATGGTAGAGGTAGGTCATGACGTGGTGATTTTGCTTGACTCCATTACTCGATTGGCAAGAGCTCACAATACGGTAGTTCCTAGTTCAGGAAAAATTCTTTCCGGTGGTGTGGATGCCAATGCCTTGCACAAACCCAAGCGGTTTTTTGGTGCAGCAAGAAACGTTGAAAATGGGGGTTCGCTTACCATCATTGCCACTGCTTTGGTGGAAACCGGTTCTAAAATGGATGAGGTTATCTTCGAAGAATTTAAGGGCACTGGAAATATGGAATTGGCTTTGGACCGTAAATTGGCCAATAGAAGAATTTATCCTGCCATAGACGTGCTAAGCTCCGGTACCCGTAGGGAAGACTTGCTTATGGACAAAGAGGAAATGCAACGCGTCTGGATATTGCGTAAACTCATGAGTGACATGACCTCCCAAGAATCCATGGAGTTCTTACTTCAACGTATGAAAGGCACTCGAGACAATGCTGAATTCTTAATCAGCATGAACGGATAAATGCCTCTGTAACTCCTATACAATAAAAAAAGCAGCTACTTGAGCTGCTTTTTTGCTGTAGGAGAAGGATTCGAACCTCCACGTGGCGGTTAGGTTTCCTTCACATAGAAGAAAACTTTATCCCGTACCGGTCATTACAACCAGATCCCCCACCCCCGAGACAGGAGGGCTTGTCTGCCAATTTCAACATCCTACAAGTTGTATACGTTTTGAAAGTCTAGGAGTAACTAAAATTCTATTTCTACCCTTTCTTTTCTTTTGTCCTTGTGACTAATATTTTCAAATATATAAAAAAAGAAGAATAGGTTACAAATTTTACAACTTTTTTCCATATTATTTACATTATTATTATTATTTAGCTGTTTTTATTGCATTTTAACTAATTCAATGTGCAATAAGTAGGAGGACTATTGCTCAATTTTCAATCCCAAGGTTCGTGCTAAGGAAGCGGACGACAGAAAAATTAGGAAGCGATGAGGGGAAGGGAGTGGGTAGTAGACATAAAAAAACCATGAAAAAAATTTCATGGTTTTAGTCAATTAACAATAAACCCAAAATAACCTGTTGCAAGCGAAGGAGTCGAACCTTCAAAACCTCCAATATAGACCAAGGTCTAATAAATTACGTTTTCGCCTGTTGCTGTACCTGCTATCAAGTACTCTATTCCAACGATCACCCTTGCAAAACCCGAAATACCGGTAGAATTACATTTGCAAATATAACACCAATTAGGATTTAAATTAAATGAATTTCAATGATTTATTAAAAAATTTACATTATTTTTAATGAAATCGTTTGAATTATAAATTATTTTTAAATTTTTCCTCTTTCCTGGTAAGTTGGTAATCAAGTTTACAATGACTTTGGGGAACTAACCAAATCATGCTTTAAGACATCTTGCCTTACCGACCTCCCATTATCCAAGCTAGGTCAAAAAATAGGAGCTTTACTAGATGGTTTGGACGTATTTTTCCCAGGCCTGAAGAACTGAATCAAAATCTGTTGGCAAGGGCACTTCGAAATACAGGTTTTCCTTGGAAATAGGATGGATAAAACCTAAACTTTTGGCATGCAAAGCCTGCCTAGGTAGCTTTTCAAAACAAGTCTGAACAAAATTTTTATAGGCAGAAAATTGAGTTCCTTTTCGAATTTTATTGCCGCCGTAGGCCGCATCATTAAACAAAGGAAATCCCAAATACTTAAAATGCGCACGGATCTGATGGGTCCGGCCCGTTTCCAAGGTACATTCTACTAAAGTTACGTACCTAAGCCGGCGAATAACTTTCCAATGGGTAACGGCATGCTTCCCTTGATTACCCTCCGGAAAAACATCCATGATTTTTCTATCCTGCGCACTCCTACCCACATGCCCTATAATGGTGCCCGAATTCGCCTCTGGTTCTCCCCATACCAGGGCCAAGTAGGTCCTTTGAATGGTATGATGAAAGAATTGTGCCGCCAAGGGAGCCATGGTTTCTTCCGTTTTAGCGATCACCAAGATCCCAGAAGTATCCTTATCGATACGATGCACCAATCCGGGCCTTCCTACATTGCCCGATAACTCAGGCAAGTGCTGAAAATGATATACCAAAGCATTGACCAAGGTACCAGTCCAGTTTCCATGGGCAGGGTGCACCACCATCCCAGCTGGCTTATTGACTACCAACAAATCCTTGTCTTCATAAATAATATCCAAAGGAATATTTTCTGGAATGACCTCCGTGTCACGTGGAGGCTTTTCGAGATAAACCCGAATATCATCTCCTGCCTTGATTCGGTAATTGGACTTAATGGGATTGCCATGAACCAAAATTCTTCCAGAATCAATCGCTTGCTGCACCTTGTTGCGGGTCGCATGGGCGATCTTCTCGGTCAAAAATTTATCGATGCGAATTGGAGACTGCCCTTTGTCCACCAAGATACGATGGTGCTCGTACAGGTCTACTTCTTCTTCGTCAAAGTCCTCTTCCAAGTGCTGGCTCATGGTACAAAAATAGAAGGATGTCCCGTAACTTTGGAGAAATAGTTTTTATGCTTCACGCAAGTCCCTATCCTACAAGCCCATTGAGTCATCCCTTGCTCCAGGAAATGGGAGTAGAGCTAGAAGTAGCAAGACTAGACAAAATTCATCCAAGGGTATCGGGCAACAAGTTCTTCAAGTTGCGCTACAACTTACTGGAAGCTAAAAAAAAACATCATACCCAGGTGCTCACCTTTGGAGGTGCTTATTCCAACCATATTTACGCTACAGCGTTTGCGGCCAAAGAAATGGGATTAACACCCATTGGCATCATTCGAGGCGAGGAGGAGGATGTCAACAATCCCACTTTAGAGGAAGCTCGAGCTGCCGGAATGACCCTTTTTGGAGTCTCCCGAGAAAAATACAAGCAGAAGTCTTCCCCTGAATTCCTAGAAGCCCTAAGCTCTAAATTTGGTTCGTTTTACCTTATCCCTGAAGGAGGCACCAATGATTTGGCTGTACAGGGAACTAGTGAAATGTTGACTCCTTCACATCAAAAATTTTCACACCTCTGTACACCTGTAGGGACTGGAGGCACCCTAGCAGGGCTTGCCAGTACTCTTGCACCACATCAATCCCTCCTGGGATTTTCTGCTTTAAAAGGAGAAGGAATAAAAATGGAGGTGGAGGAACTGATGAATAATTTCCGCCTAAGCTCTGCAGGAAAATGGCAAGTCCTTACCCAATACCATCATGGAGGTTATGCCAAATGGACCGAAGCATTGATTTCCTTTATTCATTGGTTTTGGGATGAATTTAACATTCCCTTGGATCCCATTTATACTGGGAAAATGGCATTTGGGTGCTGGGATTTGATCCAAAAAAAATTCTTTCCTCCGGGTTCAAAAATCCTCATGTTTCACACGGGAGGCCTTCAGGGAAACATAGGATTTACTACTAGAACGGGAATACGTTTACCTACTCTTTCAGTGTAAAATAATCATTTCCCTCCTGTGGATGTATCCATAGAACATTGGCTACCACCAGACGAACAAGTGTAGATGAGGCCAGCTTGATGGGAAGCTGAGCTGCGCTAGCAAATTCCTTTAAGGTAATTCGTTCTTTTTCTGCCAGCAATTTCATCAAGACTTCTTCCTTTTTTCCATAGGTAAAAATAGTGTCTTTGGGTAAGCTACTTTTTTTGATTACCTCCCAAACTTCTTTACTTGCCTTCACGCTTCTATCCTCCACACGGACAAAGGAAAGTTTTTTATTTTCTGATATGAGGTAATGAGGTCGGCTTGGACTCATAGGAATGCGAAATACCGCAACTCCTTTTTTTTCATTTAGCCTCACCGTAAATACCTGCACGGATAAAGGAGGAAATATTCCCCCACGAATGGCTTTTCCCATCACAAAAATTTCCTCTTCTATATAACGGAGTCCGCTTACGGTCCCATCGTCATCCACACCAATCAATACATCCCCCCCTTGGGTATTGGCAAAAGCAATGACCTCCCTGAGGATTTTATCTGGGAAGTTGGCTTTTTTCTTGAATTCAATTTTCAAACCTTCTCCCTTCTGGGCCAATTCTTTTACTTCTTGCAAGGTCATGTCCTAGAGAAAATGGATTTTATTAAGAATTCGGTGCTCTACCCAACTCTTCTAACCTTTTTTTGAGCCCCTGCCACTCGTCTCTCAAGCGAGCAGCTTCCATAAAGTTCAATTCCTTAGCGGCCTTCTCCATGGCTTGTTGGGTTTGCTGCACCAGCTTAGCCAATTTTTCTTTGCTCAGGTACTGCACCAGAGGATCTGCTGCCACATCTGCTTGGTAAACTACAGGCTCGGCATAGATTTTTGCATTTTTCTTTGCTTCAGCCACTTTGGTTTGTCCCATGATTTTATCGCGTGACTTGAGCACGGTAGTGGGGATGATTCCATGCTCCGCATTGTAGGCAAGTTGCAGCGCTCTTCTACGGAGGGTTTCATTAATAGCGGATTGCATAGAAGGGGTGATTTGATCGGCATACATCAGCACACGGCCCTCAGAATTTCGAGCAGCCCTTCCAATGGTTTGTACCAAGGATCGTTCATTACGTAAAAACCCTTCTTTATCCGCATCCAAAATAGCAACTAAAGCTACTTCAGGAAGGTCTAGTCCCTCTCGCAACAAGTTGACTCCTACCAGCACATCAAAGATCCCTAACCTCAGCTCCCGCAAAATCTCTACCCTATCCAAGGTCTTTACTTCGGAATGGATGTAGCGAGATTTGACCCCAACTTTCTCCAAGTATTTTTGAAGTTCCTCCGCCATCCTCTTGGTTAGTGTAGTCACCAGGACCCTAGCCCCAGTTTTGATAGTTTGGTCTATTTCATCCAAAAGGTCATCGATTTGATTCAAGCTAGGACGCACTTCAATGGTCGGATCGAGGAGTCCTGTGGGGCGAATGATTTGTTCTACCACTACCCCTCCCGTTAGGGACAATTCGTAATCCGCTGGGGTGGCTGAAACGAAGATGATTTGAGAAATCAATTGTTCAAACTCCTCAAATTTCAATGGTCTGTTGTCTAAAGCAGATGGCAACCGAAACCCATAGTCCACCAAGTTAATTTTTCTAGACCTATCTCCGGCCCACATGGCTCTGACTTGGGGCATGGTCACGTGGCTTTCGTCCATGACCAACAAAAAATCATCTGGGAAATAATCTAGCAAGCAGAAAGGCCTAGCGCCTGGTTTTCTCCTATCAAAATACCTAGAATAATTTTCTACCCCAGAACAATAGCCTAATTCTCGAATCATTTCCAAGTCAAACTCGGTGCGCTCCTGCAGCCTTTTGGCTTCTAAAAATTTTCCGTCTTTTTCAAAAAATTTAATCTGTGCAACTAGGTCATCTTGGATCTCATGAATGGCTGTATCTATGGTGTCCCTACCGGTGACAAAAAGATTGGCAGGGAAAATGGAAATAAGCGATTCATCGGAATATTTCTTTCCCGTACTGGGTTCTATCCGCTGTATAGCCTCAATCTCATCCCCCCAAAAAAGAATCCTATAGGCAAAATCTGCATAGGCCACAAATACATCTACCGTATCCCCCTTCACCCGAAAGGTACCGTGCGTAAGGTCTAGTTGAGTACGGCTGTAAAGGATGTCCACCAACTTAAAGAGCAGTTGACTTCTGGGAATTCTATCCCCTACCTGAAGTCGAATCACATTTTTTCCAAACTCTTCAGGATTGCCTATGCCGTAAATACAAGAGACTGACGCAACCACAATGACATCCCGCCGACCAGAAAGCAAGGAAGAAGTGGCACTGAGTCGCAGCTTTTCGATTTCCTCATTGATACTCAGGTCCTTTTCAATGTAGGTACCTGAACTCGGAATAAACGCTTCTGGCTGGTAGTAATCGTAGTAGGAGATAAAGTATTCGACCGCATTTTCAGGAAAAAATTGTTTAAACTCCCCGTAAAGTTGGGCGGCTAAAGTCTTATTATGACTCAAAACCAAGGTGGGCTTCTGCGTTTGCTGAATAACGTTGGCAATCGTGAAGGTCTTTCCAGATCCAGTCACCCCTAGCAACACTTGGGAAGATTCCCCAGAGCGTATCCCCTCCACAAGTTGGGCTATGGCTTGGGGTTGGTCTCCAGTAGGTAGGTAATCCGAAGTAAGTTTAAATTCCATAACATATCACCAACACCTTTTCTAAGCAGAAAAGTTTGCTTAGAAACTATTCTTTTTTACTCAGACCGCTCTTTTAAGGTGGTAAAACAGAAAATTTGATCTTAAAATCAAAGCCAAGAGCAGGGGAAGGATGGAAGGATGGAAGGATTGTAGCCCAAACAGCCAAAGGACCAAAGCTATTACCGTTCCGACCAAGACAAATAGAAGGTAATTGGCAATCCATGGTGCGCCAGACCGAGTGGCTAGCCCCCACACCAATACCAAATGTCCTGGAAATACCCAAAGTAAATTCCAATTCCATAGGGTAGCAGTATGATCGGTAAAGAACCAAAGAAAGGCAACCACAATTCCTAGAACTCCCGTTATTCCATATAGCAGGTAATCCAATCCTTTGAATAATCTCCCCTTTCTATATCCCAACCAGGTAAATACGCCGTAAACGAAAGCAATGCCCCAAAAGAAGTAATACGGATTAAAACTACTGAGCTGAGGCTCTTCCTTGGGAAATTCCAAAATGACGCGACTTTCTTTGACTAGAGGCCTTGAAGGCCCATCTCCTACAATGGTCGCCTTAGCGAAGGCTTGTTCCATGTACAAGGGTAAAAATTGGGTTTCCCTAGGCGTTGCTGGACGATCTATCACTGCACCGAGGGCCAGGTCAATTCCCAAATCTGCCCAGGGAAGGGGCTGCTTCACGGACTCATCTATGAGCTGGCGGAAGGTTTTTTCGGAAGAGGATAAAGAATCGTTCCAAACCAATTGATCCCCCATAGCAATCTCGAAGGCATCTCTGATTTTTGTCGCACAGTTGTTAAAGAAAAAATCGTACTTGTAATACCTTCTAGATGGTTCTTTAAGAACATTGAGGTGCTGTAACAAAAAATCCTTTTGCTCGGGATTCAAGTCGAGTACCTGTTCCCGCACCCCTCTTTGATAATGATCGTAGGCAATAATAAAATCAGTATAAGAACTTACACTCAACATGTAGTTGAGCTTTCCTGTAGCAAACTTCCCATAAAAATTGGGGGTATTGAAGTCAAAGGTGCCAAAGTTGTATACTGAATCCCTAAGTTCAGAGCCAAATTCCCTAATCCGAATCGCACTATGTCCAAAGGAGGAATAAAGTTCATTTCCTGGGTCGCAGGTTAGTAGGCTGACTTCAAAAAACTGAGCCTTTGCAGGTAAAATTCCTACAAACATCAGCAAAGTCATGAGAAAAACATGGGTATATTTCGCCATCATTTTTTTATTTTTAATTACTTTTTAAATCTCATTTTTTTATGACTTCCTCCCTCCAGATTTCTTCCCTAATTTTTTCAAATCACCGACCAATATACAGGATATTCCTTGCACTTGTATCGGTACTTTTCTTTCTTCCATGCCTATCAGCTCAAGAAATTGGGGCCTATAAAACCCTGCAGTCGGGAGATTTTTCACAACTTCAAATTTAGGCAATTTGGGATGGAATCCGGTGGACTACGCCTTCGCAGACCCCTAACAGCACCCATGACGTCTATGTGGACAAAGGGCATACTTTAAGATTAACTAAAGAGGAAGCGGTAAAAAACATTTACCTCCATGCAGGAATAGGGGCAGCTCAAAAATTAAATCTGAATGGAAATAATTTAGACGTATACGGAAGCCTTGCTGCCTTCTCTGGGAACGCCCCAGGGAGCCCTAGAGGTGCCTGGAACAGTAAAAATTGGATTGGAAATTCAGAGACCAGCTCGATTACTTTCAGAGGAATAAGTAGGAATATAGTTTCCAAAGAAAGTTGGAGTGCACAGACTACACAAAGTAGATTCTCTGTAGTTTTTGATCCCTTTCCTGGCTCAGTATTGGTCCTAATGGCCCCCCTAAAGGCCCTATCTTTTCAACTCAAATCAGGAACACTGATTCAAAAAAAAGATACAACAATACAGCCTACATCTTGCTTTACTCTTTCCTTCAATACGGAAGCTAACCTAGGCGGAACCGGGTCCTTTGGTACTTTTCGAATAGGTCCAGGAGCCACCTTTATTTCGGAATGTGATGCCAATATTCTCCATCGTTCTTCCAGTGGATCCGACAGTGCAGAGCTATTTGAGCTTCAGAAGGAAGGCCTACTCGTTCTTCAAGGAGAGACTCCAAAGATAGAAGCGAGTACCGTGGTGCTAGAAGGCAAGGTATTGGTCCAAAAAACTCAAGGTCCTAGTACCTTTTTATCCAGCACATTTCCGAATTCTGCCAAGCCCAAGCAAATCCGTCACCTAGAACTTCAAAGCGAGTACCCTTTGGATGTCCCTAGAGAATTAATCCTACTTGGAAATTTGCAGAAATCAGGCACCGGGGATTTTGATTTTTCTGACACCCGACTTAAACTTTCAGGTGAATCGGATCAAGAAATCCTTGGGTTTGAATTGAACACTGCTTCCCTAATCCTAGATAAGCCCTCGGGGATTTTTTATCCTAGAGGTCATGTACGCATCGAGCGGGATTTTGAGATGAAGCAAGGAAACATAGACTTTGAAGGGCATGAATTAGAATTAAATGCATCCGGGTTGGGAAAATACAGCTACCATCAAGGAGCTTGGAAAAATGTAAGTTTACTTACCTATGCGGCAATACCTGCTATCCTTGATTCATTAAATGCCACCTTCCCTTTCGCAGACCGTGAGAATGGAGGTCTTCGAAAACTTCAACTTTTAGGGCCTAGCAATAAAAATTCGGTAGCCATACAGTTTATTGAAAAAAATGGAGCGAATCACGATCCCAATTTTAATGATTTAGATGGCACACCCATATTGTATCAACTGCATAGTCATTTTATCCTTTCTTCCAGACCTACCCCAGAAAGTGAAGAGGTAGAAGTGCGCATATCTGCGTCAGGCCTGGTAGTAACAGAAGAAAAAGACCTTCGCATTGTAAGTGTGGGAAAAGCAGTGGAAGGCACACACCTGACAGGGATGGATAAAAATATACTTTGGGCTAGGAGAAGATTGTCTTGGCAAGCCCTAGTACAAGCCCCCCTGACGGTAGGAAGCTTCATGAAAATGAATGTGCTCTCCTTAACTCCTAAAACGGAATATTGATTTTCTTAATCTCAATTGGAAAAATGCGATCCTAAGGGTCAATTTTTAAATAGAATAATTTTTTGACTATTTCTCCATTCAAAAAAGACAAAATGTCTCCTTCTTTCTTAGAATGTCTTAGTTTTTCCTAACTTACTTTTTGTCAATCAGCCCTTTTGCCATGACTATACTTCTGGTTTTATTCAGTATCGCGCTATTAGTTGTCTTGATTGTCTGGGCGAAACTCAATCCCTTCTTATCATTCATGGCCACAGCCATCGTAGCGGGGCTACTATTAGGCCTACCTGCAGATCAATTGGCTAAATCTATACAAAAGGGAATGGGTACCCTGCTGGGAGATCTGGTGATCGTCATTGTCACTGGAGCCATGCTGGGGAAGTTGGTAGCTGAAAGTGGGGCAGCACAGCGAATCGCAGGCTTTCTTATGGGAATGTTTGGAGAAAAATACATTACCTGGGCCATGGCTCTCACCGGTTTGATAGTTGGGATTCCTTTGTTTTACAATGTAGGTTTTGTGTTACTCGTCCCCCTAGCTTTCACCCTTACATACCAATATCGCTTGCCTGCTGTATATGTAGGTATGCCTCTGCTTGCAGCACTTTCGGTTACACACGGCTTTTTGCCCCCCCATCCCTCGCCAGCTGCATTGGTAGCACAATTTGGCGCCAATATGGGATTGACCCTTCTCTATGGAGGAATTATTGCTATTCCTACCATTGCCATTGCAGGACCTCTTTTTGCTCCCTTGTTGAAAAAAATCCCTTCGCAACCCTTACAAACCTTTCAAGCCTCACCCAAGGCAGCAGAAGATCTTCCTAGTATTGGAAACAGTTTGTTTACTGCCTTGCTTCCCGTCTTACTTTTAATGGGCACCACCCTCCTTTCTTTACTTGTCCCTGAGGAAGCATCTTCCCGACCTGTGATTACCTTTTCGCTGATCCAAGTGTGGTCATGCTAGCCTCTTTAGGCTATGCTACCTACTCTCTTGGTCTTCACCGAAAGCAAGCCATGACTCAGCTTATGGATATTTTTACCACAGCTACCAAGGACATTTCCATGATTATTTTGATCGTGGCTGGGGCTGGCGCACTCAAACAGATTTTTACGGATACAGGAGTAAGTCAGATCATAGGTGAAGGGCTAAAGACTTGGGATATGCATCCCTTACTCCTGGCTTGGCTGATCACTTCCGTTATTCGTGTATGTGTGGGTTCTGCAACTGTCGCTGGACTTACTACTGCGGGAATTATTGCTCCTTTGGTTAGCACTTTGGACGTAAACCCCAACCTGCTGGTACTTTCCATAGGGGCAGGAAGCTTGATGTTTTCTCACTTCAATGACGGAGGATTCTGGATGTTTAAAGAGTATTTTAATGTAAGCATCAAAGATACACTCCGCTCTTGGTCGCTCATGGAGACCATCGTAGCTGTAGTAGGCCTGCTTGGAGTATTGGCACTTGACTTAATTGTCTAAAATCATTCTTCAATAAACAAACAAAACGTATTTTTAAAGCATAGAAAATCCATTTATAAACCTTTTTCCCCCACATAAAACCCTCATCCTAGCATGCAATCTCCAGAATCTCGCTTCAAAGAACTTGGCTTGGCCCTTCCTCCTGCCCCAAAACCCTTAGGAGTCTACACTCCCAGCTTACAAGTGGGGAAGCTCCTTTATCTATCAGGTCATGGCACGGTAAAGGAAGATGGCAGCTTGATTATTGGCAAGGTGGGTGAGGATTTGGACATAGAGCAAGGCAAATTAGCCGCTAGACAGGTAGGACTAGCCATGCTTTCCACCATCAAACAAGCTGTGGGATCTCTGGATAAAGTAAAAAGAGTAATAAAAGTACTCGGTATGGTGAATTGCTTACCTACTTTCGAAAGACACCCCTATGTAATCAACGGGTGCAGTGAGCTCTTTGCTTCTGTTTGGGGAAATGAAATGGGAATCGGCGTCCGATCTGCGGTGGGGATGGGTTCTCTTCCCGACAATATTCCTGTGGAAATAGAGGCGCTCTTTGAGTTGCATTGAGTTAGGGTGCCACCAGCGCCTTATAGGAATGGAAAAGTCCTAAAACCTCCCGGGTATAATTTACGGCAATATGCCCTTTGGCATAGCCACTTTTAACCACAGGGTCTCGGTAGTATTTTGGATCACTTTTTAGATTCAAGAAATAGGACACATCCTTCCAGCTCTGGGTGTTTTTCCCATACTTCAGGGCTAGGCGCCAAGCATCCTCTACATGTCCTTGGCCAATATTGTAAGAAGCTAAAATGAACTGAATTCTTTCATTGGTATCAGGAACCCTTTCGAGCCAAAATTTGTCCAGGTACATGAGGTATTTGACTCCCCCTCTTAAAGACTCCCCAGGATCGTTGGCATTGGATACCCCAAAACGCTCTAAAGTCACTGGCATGAGTTGGAGCAGGCCTTGTGCTCCCGCATAGGACACGGCTGTAGTATCAAATCCAGACTCTTTATAGACCAAGGCCGCCAATAAGCGCCAGTCCCATCCCAATTCCTTGGCTCCATTTTGAATCATTTCATCGTACTCAGAAATTCTATTTCCTCCTAAAGAAGAATATGGGCTATTGGTTCGATAATACCGATTTTTAGAACTTTGAAAATATTTTTTGTACAAATCAGGAATAAACCTCGCCTTTTTATCATCTAACCATCCATTAACTTCATTAAGCAATTGTGGAGAAGTATTACGCAAGGCCCAAGTCACAGGACTTTCTGAGGATACTGCTAGGGAGATATTTAATTCCTCGTAATAAGTAGCATTGGTTTGAGCCACACTATTTTCGGCTACGGTCCAGGGTATTACTCCATCTGCCACCTGATCAATCAATGTTTCTTCGTGATCCGGCACTTCAACGATAGTAAATCCCAAATCCAAGGAGTCTCTGATCTCTTCCAAATAAGAAGTGTAGACCGCTCCTTTTCGGACGGTAATGCTATCCCTACCCAAAGAGTCCCAGGATAACTGTGCAGCTTCCTTTTTTCGACCTATCAACACCGTATTTACAGATCCTACTGTCTCTGTAAAAGAAATCCAATCTCCATGCTCTGAATTCTCTTCAAGATTCATTGCAATAATATCCACTTTGCCTTCCTCTAGGAATCGAAAGGCCTCTTCGATATCATTAGCCACCACAAACTCAACATGTACTCCTAACCTTTCTCCCAAATCCAAAATGAGCTCGTATTCGTACCCCATCCTACGGCCCCTGTAGATATAATAGCTACTTGAACTATTATCAACAGCCACCCGAAGATTCCCCCTGGCTCGAATTCCCTCTATATCCAAAGAAACCAAGTCTTTAGAACTACTAAGAAACCAATCGTTGAAATATCCAATCCCAAGAAATAGGACTACGGAGGAGATCAACACAACGGGAATAAGTTTCTTTTTATCCATAGTATCAGGCAGTTAGCCTAAGTGTTTGGGGTACCTTGGCAAAGCCTATGCCAAACTAACAGTTCGGATGACGGGAATTCAAGAAAATAAAAAAGGAGGATGTCATCCTCCTTTTTGAATCAATCACTTTCTACTGAATTATTGGTGTCTATATAAAAAATTTTGCCAGACAGGCGTAAAAGTTCTATTTCTTGTTCTTTGATTTGAAATATGGAAGTTATCAACCTATTCTCAGCAGAAAGTAAATTGACTTGGGCATCCCTAAATTCCAGGTAAGACGCTATACCCAATCGAAAGCGCTCTAAAGCAATTTCTGAATTTTCCTTCGCCACTTGGTAATTGGTTTGTTCAATAGATAGCAGCCCTAAATTATTTTCATAGGTATTGTATGCCCTTTGCAGATCGGATCTCAGCTGCACTTCGTAGTGCTCCAGATTAAAATCTTGAATTCTTTGATTTACTTTGGCACTTTGTATTCTGCGATTAAGAGTAAGTCCACCAAACAAATTGAAGGAGACAGTACCTCCAACGTTGATCCCCTGTCTTTCATTTTGAATCAGGAATCCTGCATCTGAATTAAACACCGAATTGGTAAAATTAGAATTCAAATTAAGCACAGGCAAACGTTGCGCCTGCAATTGCCGGAGTTGAAGAAAAGCCTCATTGTTTCGTCTTTGATTGACTAGTAAAAGCTTATTTTCTAAAAAGGCATTTTCTTCCAGGACCTCCATAGAAAGGCGATCCCCTATGCTGATGGTGGAATCTTGTACTAAGAAAGTAGTTTGTGGATCTATGGCAAGCAATTCATTCAAATTGACCCTAGCATTTTGAATGATTTGCTGTTGGGTCATCAAAAGACTTGAATCACCATTGTAATCTACTTGCGCAGCCAAAAAATCTCTTTTCCCAGCTCCCCCCAAGTCGTATTGGGCTCGGGCGATTTCAAGCCTCGCCTTACTTAATTGAAGCGTTTGTTGCAAAACCTTATAGCGTTGCAATTCAAGAATCAAACGATAGTAAGCAGTAGAAATTCCTGCAACGGTATTTTCTACAATAACCTTCGAGTCCAATTCACTGATTTCTGTCAGCACTCCAAGCCTTTGCATGGTCACGAAGGATTCAGGCCTAAATCCATAAATACCAACTATACTGTAGGATTTATTTCTGGACTTGGCTGCATCTATTTCTCGGGGATTTTTTGGATCGCTGACAAAGGTTTGTGTAACGTCTTCCGTTGCAAACGAACGAAGGTAGTTGGCATTCAAACTTGGCATGAACAGGGTGCCTGCAGCCACTTTTCTATCCAACTCCCTAAGGGCAATGGTTTCAATTCCAATTTTGACTTGGAGGTTATTTTCTAAGCCCAACTGTATGGCTTTTTCAAGGTCTAGGGGGTCTTGAGCCTGTAGCGGTTGTGACAGAAAATAGAGGCCAAGTAAAATAAAAATGCTTACTTTTTTCATGCACTTTTCGCTAAAACACCTTTTTTGGAAGTGAGGTAAGTATATACAGCAGGAATGATAAAGAGGGTCAAGATGGTAGAAAATGCGAGACCCCCAATCACTGCTGCGCCCATAGGGACCCTACTCTCTGCTCCTGCTCCCAAGGCCAAAGCAATGGGTAATATTCCCAAAATGGTAGACAAACTGGTCATTAGGATAGGACGAAGTCGGGAAATAGCTGCCCCAAAGATGGCCTGATCTACATCTATTCCTTGCTCTTTACGTTGGTTAGCAAACTCCACTATCAAAATACCGTTTTTGGTCACCAAGCCTATAAGCATGATGATCCCAATTTGGCTGAAAATATTTAGAGTAAACCCAAACATCCAAAGGGTAGCCAGGGCCCCAAATATGGCCAAAGGCACTGTGAACATGATGGTAAGTGGGTCAGCAAAGCTTTCAAATTGTGCCGAAAGCACCAAATAAATCAATACCAAGGCGAAGATGAAGGCAAACAATAGACTATTTGAACTTTCTCTAAATTCCTTGGATGGGCCAGCCACATCTGTGGTGTAGGAGTCATCCAATACCTCCGCAGCTATTTTATCCATCTCATCCAATCCTGCTCCAATGGTATACCCGTCTGCTAAGTTTGCTGAGACCGTAGCACTAACGAATCGATTGTAACGATAGAGTTGGGGAGGAGTACTTTGTTCTTTTACTCTAACCAAATTGTCCAACTGTACCAATTGACCATTGTCACCTCGGACATAAAGCATCCTAAGGTTCACAGGCTCGTCTCTATCCTGGAGTCTCATTTCTCCAATCACTTGGTATTGCTTCCCGCCTCGAATAAAATAAGCAAATCGTTGACCAGAATAGGAAAGTTGTAAGGTACGGGCTATTTCCTGCACGGATACCCCCATATTTCTTGCCCTCCCTCGATCAATTTCAATTTCAAGCTCGGGTTTGGTGAATTTCAAATTGATGTCTGTAAAAATGAAGGCTGGACTTTGGGAAGCCTTTTCCATAAATGGAGGAATAACCTCCTTTAGTTTTTCCAAGGTAGGAGCTTGAATCACGTATTGTACGGGAAGCCCTCCACGTCTATCTCCAATCGAAACAGGCTGCTGAGCAAATGCGCGAACCTCGGTAACTCCTTTTAAATAAGAATTGACCTGGGTGAAAATCTCCTGCTGGCTGCGTGTTCTCTTGGAAGCATCAGTCAAGAACACCCTGACAAAACCAGAGTTGGTATTAGCTGTGCCCCAGCCTGGCGAAGTCATGCTGGTAACCCCGTCTTGCTCTGAAGCGGGGAGGTCTTTCATGATTTGGTTTGAAAGATCATTCACCACCTTGTCCATGTAGGCAAAAGTTGCCCCTTCAGGACCAGTCATGTTGATCCGAAGTTCAGACCTATCCTCTATAGGCACAAGTTCGGTTTGCAAATGGGTAAAAAACCAATAAATCCCTATTCCCATGGCTGCGATGCTGGGGAAAGAAATCCATCTCACCTTCATAAATTGAGTCAAGGTCCGGTCATAAAGGGTATTCATCCAAATAAAAAATGGCTCCGTAAATCTGTAAATGGCATTCTGCTTTTCTCTATTCTTAAGCATTTTAGCGCTCAACATAGGTGTCATGGTCAAGGCTACAAAAGCTGATATAAGTACTGAACCTGCCACTACGATACCAAACTCTCTAAATAACCTTCCCGTGGTACCCGTAAGAAAAATCACGGGAAGAAAAACTGCCGACAGCGTGATGGTGGTGGCAATGACTGCAAAAAAGATTTCCTCCGAACCTTTTTCTGCTGCCTTCATGGGCTTTTCTCCCTTTTCAATTCGGGTATAAATATTTTCTAACACAACAATCGCATCATCCACCACCAGTCCAATGGACAGCACGATACCCAAAAGGGTTAGTACATTGATGGAAAAATCCATCAAATACATAATGAAAAATACCCCTATTAGAGAAATTGGGATGGTTACTACGGGAATGAAGGTAGTCCTCCAATCTCGGAGGAAAAGAAAGATGATCGCTACTACCAGAATAAAAGCAGTAATGATCGTTTCCTCCACTTCAGCAATGGATTGACGAATATAGGTTGTCCCGTCAAATCCAACTTCTACCCCCACATCTTCGGGTAAATCTTTTTTGATAAATTCCAGTCTTTTATAAAATTCATCAGCAATATCAATATTATTAGAACCGGGTAAGGGCACCAATATGACGGCGACCATGGGCACCCCATTTCTTCTGAGCAAAGTTTTTTCGTTCAAGGCAGAGAGCTCAGCCCTTCCGATGTCTTGAAATCGAACCAGGTTAGATTCATCCTCTTTGATGATCAAATCATCAAATTCCTGCGGTGAACTGAGTCGGCTTTTGGTTCGTACTGACAACTCTATATTTTGTCCCTCAATTCTTCCAGAAGGAAGCTCCACATTTTCGCTTTGGATTTTGTTAAGCACATCCATAGGAGTAATTCCATAGGATGCCATTTTAAGGGGATCCATACGTAGACGAATAGCATATTCTTTTTCTCCCCAGATTTGCACCCTACTCACGCCTGGAATGGTCTGCAGTCTTTCCTTGAAAATATTATCTGCAATTTCAGTAAGCTCGAGCAAGTTGCGCTTATCACTTTTGACATTGACCCCAACTATAGGTTGGGAATCCGCATCAGCTTTGGATACCACAGGAGGATCAGCATCTGGAGGTAAATTTCTTTGAGCCCCAGATACCTTATCCCGCACATCGTTGGCAGCTGCTTCTAAATCTGCCCCAACTTCAAATTCTACCGTGATATTACTTCTTCCGTCCGCACTGGTGGAGGTAAGGGATTTAATTCCTTGGATACCATTAATTTGCTCCTCCAAAGGTTCGGTAATCTGAGCTAAAATAACGTCCGCATTGGCCCCTACATAAGAGGTACTGACATTGATGACTGGAGGATCTACGGAAGGGTATTCCCGGACACCCAACAAAGAGATGCCTATTCCACCAAAAAGCAGAATCACCAAAGACATTACGATAGCCAAAACTGGCCTTTTTATACTTATGCTTGAAAGACTAGCCATGAGATCGCTTAATTAATTGGTGTGGCTTTGATCGGCATTCCTTGACGTACTTGCATCACCCCTGAGGTTAATACCAAATCTCCTTCATTTAATCCAGAGATTACCTGAACTTGCGTATCTGTTCGGGTACCTATTTCAATAATTCTTTGTTCGGCCGTACCATCAGCACCCACCACAAATACCTTATAGCCAGACAATTCTGGAATTACTGCTTCTGCCGGCACCAACAGCGCCTCCTCCTCAATATCCAAGACAAATCTGATCTTCACAAACATTCCAGGCAAGTACTTTCCGCTCTTGTTTGGACTTTGTGCTCTTAATTTGAGGGTACGTGTAGCGGCATCAATTTGGGGCTCAAAAGCATAAACCTTTCCTTCTACCTCTTCCTTGGAAGACTCACTACTAAAAAAAATAGAGGAACCTATACTGACTAAGGACGCATAGCGCTCCGGAATTGAAAATTCTAATTTTATAGGATCACTATTGACAATGCTCACAATCACATTGGAAGGATTGATTACCGAACCTTCAGAAATCTGCCTCAATCCCAACCTTCCTGTAAAAGGCGCCCTAATCACTGTTTTTTCCAATTGTGCTTCTACCAAATTGATATCCGAAATCGCTGTGTTGTATTGATTGAGGACGATATCGTATTCTTCCTGGCTGATTGCCTCACGGGCCAACAATTGTTTCTGCCTTGACTCTTGGGTTTGAAATAACTTTTGAGTGTATTGAAGGCGCTGAAATTGCGCCTGAAGTTCGTTGTCATTGAGATACACCAAAGGAGTACCCTTGCTTACGACCTGTCCTTCTTTAAAATTAATTTTGGTGACCAATCCACTAATTTCAGGTTTGATTTCTACCGATTCATTCGGTAAAACAGTTCCCGATACTTGAAGCTGGTTACTCAAAGGCTCTTTTTTCAACTTAATTACAGTAACAGGCAAAGGATCCATAGGGCCTCCAGCGCCTGCACCAGCACCGCTAGGAGCTGTCTCCTGCTGACCGCTCCATCTGGGATAAAAATAGGCTATTGCTACCAACACCAGAATTCCTAGCAGCAGTAGCAGTTTAGTTTGTTTTTTCATGAAAAAGGTTTTACACCTGGTTTTTTAGGAAGGCTAATGAGAGCTGATTAAACTGATCTGGTTTTTCTACGTTGACCACATGACCACAGTTGTCCAAAACTTCAAGAAGCGAACTTTTATGCACTCGTACCAACTTCCTTACGGGTTCCAAAAACATCACATCTTGATCTCCCATGATGTACAAGGTAGGAATCCCTAAATCTCTTTCTTTAAAATAATTGAGCAATGGATTGATGTCTTTGGTCAATTTAAACCAACGGATAAATTCCTTTTGACATAACTTCTGTGCCTCGTTGATAAATAAACTGCGGGATTCTGCATGTTGCCTTCTTGGCAAAACAATATAGGCGAATAGCCTGTACAACCACATGTAAGGAATGATTCTTTTCAATGAATTCCCAACTACCACCAACATTCTACTCTGAATGGTCAATCTTGAAATAGCTCCAGCCATGACCAAGGATTTTACCCGATCGGGACGCATTTCTGCCAATTGCCTAGCTAAGATAGTCCCCAAAGATACCCCCATAAAATGAGCTGGAGGTAGGTCTAAGTGTTCTAAAACCTCAATGATATCTTTAGTCACTGCCTCAAAGGTATACTCTTCGTTCCAAATGGCCTTGGGTAAATCTGCTGATTTCCCATGTCCGCGAAGGTCTATTAGCAGGAGATTAAACTCTTTTTGAAAATCCCTAAGTTGCTTGTGCCAAACTGCAGAACTTCCCCCTGCGCCATGGATAAAAACAATCCACTCGGTACTTTGAGGATGCAAAAATTGCTTGTAGTATAACATGGCCTAACTCCTTCCTATGGGACATTAAGTTTGCTGGACTACAAATATACCACAGTTTTATCATTTTTTGGAGAAAAACATAGGGAAGGTAAATGATTACCATCAATGGAAAATATGCGGGATATCCCCGAAAAAAGTAAAAAATTTAAGATTTAAACCCCTCTAGTATAAAACAAAAAAAAGCGCTCCGAAGTTCGGAGCGCTTTGAGCTTATTCAAATTTAGATTAGTTGAAGATATATCTTAAACCAAACTGCATTCTCCATACGTCAGATACACCAGCGGTAGCTCTGTAGGTTGAAGTAATTAAATCTGTGCCAAAGTTTCTCAATCT
>Ga0194133_10000849_pt1 | contig 58037 bp, 46 predicted proteins | sample TA2KigOf40mmetaG_FD_155448 | JGI IMG/M metagenome (GOLD analysis project Ga0194133, IMG submission 155448) | Freshwater microbial communities from Lake Tanganyika, Tanzania - TA2015055 Kigoma Offshore 40m | ecosystem: Environmental > Aquatic > Freshwater > Lake | place: Tanzania: Lake...
TCACCGGCCAGGGCGGGATGGCCCGCAACACGATGCTGAACAACTTCAGCGGCACGATGCTCGAGCAGATCGAGCTGATCAAGGGGCACACGCCGGACAAGGGCGCGGACTCGCTGGGCGGGACGCTCAACCTCCGCAGCCGCTCCCCGTTGAGCCTCCGCGAGCCGCGCCGCACCACCTACAGCCTCAACCTGCGGACCGCGCCTTCCTTCACCGAACAGATCCCCGCGCGGGAGGCCCACCGCGTGCATCCGGTGTTCAATGTCGCCCACCAGCAGGTGTTCGCCACGCGAGGTGGCGAGCGCGACCTCGGGATCTCGGTCAACGCCTTCTACAGCGAGAACGTGGTCGCGTATTTCTCCACGGTCCGGGACTTCGAGAACACGACGCGTGAGCCGGCCTTCCTGTGGGATTATCGGACCAACGATTTCTATGCGAACCGCAAGCAGTGGAGCTTCAACCTCAAGGCGGAGTACCGGCTCTCGGCCTCCACGCGGGTGCGGGTGAACGCGATCTACAACGACACCAACGTCACCGACCGAAAGACCCACGAGCTTCGCGCCTACACCAACCAGGTCGTCGGGACGACTGGCACCGCGGGCATTCTGCCAGGCTACACCAGCCGCATCACCGAAGTGCGCCCGGTGGCCGCCTCGATCATCGAGGTGACCGGCGGGATGGTGACCACTTGGAACCGGCTCCGCCATCTGGACGTTGGGGCGGAACACACCCTTGGCCGCTGGCATCTCGACTGGGGCGCGCGGCGGAGCCAGACGCGCATCAATTCCGGCAACGGCGGCGAGGCGGCGACGCTGACCAACCGGCTGGCCGGCGTGGGTTGGATCCTCGACCGCACGGCCTCGGACCTGTACCCGCGCCTGATCCAAACCGCGGGGCCCGACCTCACCAATCCCGCCAACTACCGTCCTGCCCCGGCGGGCCTAGTCAACGCGAACACGGGCAACAACATCGCGGTGGGGGAGCTGTTCGGGGATGCTCGCCTGACCCTGCCGTGGAGCAGCCCGCTTGCCTTCAAGACCGGCTTCAAGCTCCGCGAGACGCGGGCTGATGACCAGAACGCGGCGCGCCGTTGGAACTTTGCGGGCACGGCGGCGTTGCCGGCCGATCCCTCGATCCGAACGTGGGCCGAGCATAAGGCCGGCCTGCGCCTGCCGCGCTGGGAGGCGGGGGCGGTCCTGAAGGCCCGCGAGCCCATCGACCCGGCCCTCTGGCGGGAGGATCTGTATTACCGCGAGCAGGTGCGGTACACGGGCACCCGCGGGGTGACCGAGCGCGTGACGGCCGGGTACGCGATGGCGCAGGGCCGCGCGTTCGGATCCGGTTTCCTGGGCGGAGTGCGGTTGGAGCGTACCGAGACGTCCAGCTGGGGCTGGGTGCGGGCCCGGGTCGCCAGCACCGCGGCGCAGCAGGCGGCGGACCCGGTGGGGGCGGCGCAGCGCGATTACGCCGGCACGCGGCGCGAGCTCGCTGGCGGTTACACCAAGGCGTTCCCAAGTGTCCACCTCACCCGCGACCTCACGCCCAACCTGAAGGGGCGCGTGAGCTGGTCGACCAGCTTTGGTCGGCCCGCGCTGACCAATCTGTTGCCCAACGAATCCGTCAATGAGACCAACCAGACGGTCACGACCAACAATCCCTCCCTGTTGCCGCAGACGGCCCGCAACTGGGATGTGACCCTCGACTATTACTTTGAACCGGTGGGCAACGTTTCGGTGGGTTGGTTCCACAAGGAGATCCGAGACTACATTGTGTCGGGCATCCTCGCGGGGACGATCGGCACGGGGGCCGACAATGGCTACAATGGCGAGTATGCCGGCTTCAGCCGGCTCTCGTCGGCGAACGCGGGGAGCGCGGTGGTGCAGGGCTGGGAGCTGGGCTACCGGCAGCAGTTGACCTTCTTGCCGGGGTGGCTGCGCGGGCTGGCGGTGTCCGGCAACTACACGCTGCTCGACACGCACGGGGATTTTGGCGGCCGCACCCAGCTCTCGTCGGGCCAGGTGGCGGGTTTCATCCCGCGCACGGCGAATGCGGCGCTCTCGTGGCGTCACCGGGCATTCAGCGTGCGTTTCCTGCTCAACTACACGGGCGACTATCTCCAGACTTATTCGCCGGCGAGTTTGGGGCGGAATCTGTACCGGTTCAGCCGGACCATCCAGAATCTGGGGTTCGCGTGGCAGGTGCGGCCGGAGCTGAACCTGACCTGCGACATCGACAATCTGGCGAACGAGCCGCAGCGCCGGTATCGGGGTATTCCGGATCAGCTGCAGGCGCACAACCTGACCGGGACGAGCGTCACGTTCGGGGTGAGTGGGCGGTTCTAGGCCGGGGGGCTTTGCCCGCGGGGCGCTGCGCCGGGGTGGCTGCGGGCGGGGTGTGGAAGTGGGCGTGGGCCTCCAGCTTGAGGCGGTGCATCGCGAGGCTCAGGTCCGCATAGAGGGCGTGGGCCGCGGCGTCCGCGGGGCCGGCTTCGAGCCGCTCGGAGGTGCGGTGGAAGCGTTCCCCCAAGGCGCGTTGCTCGTCGTGGTCCCCGAGGGCGCGCAGGAGGCGCCGGACCTGGTTCGCCCGCCGTTTGGCGGTGGTCACGCGGCGGGCGGCGGCGGGGAAGCTCACGCGGCCGGCCTTCGCCTCCTGCAGGAGCCGGCATTCGAAGGCGCGGCACTGGCCGGGGCGGTCCGCGTAGACGCGGCACGAGCCGTCCGCGCAGAGGGCCGCGCAGGGCTGCGGGAAACGCGCCGCCTGCCGGCCGCGGGCGGCGGCGAGGGGAAGGCCGAGCCGGGCGAGGCGGCGGGCATCGTCCCCGGGTTCCAGGCGCACCAGATCGAACAGCGTGCCGTCGCAGCACATCCCGCAGGCGCGGCAGAGGTCTTCGGCGGGTTTCACGGGGGGCACGATCCGCGGGCCCGGGCCGGTTTGGCAAGGCGGCGTCGCGGGCGCGGGCCGGCGAGGCTTCACGGGCCGTCCGCCGCGGGGCTGGCTGGCGGCTCGGTGAGACAATCGTCGGGGAAGGCGGAGCGTTGGCGCAGCCAGTCGTCGAGGCAGCAGGGGTTGGTGAGGGCCTCGTGGAGGGCGGAGCCGAAGTCGTAGGCGCGCTCATCGTAGCCCGCGGCCTCAAAGGCTTCATCGACCCCGAGCATCACCGAGAACATCCGGGCCCGGATGGGCGAGATGTACACCTTGGTGATCTCGACCGTGGGGTCCTCCAGATGGGCGGCGCAGGTGGCGGCGTCGCTGGTATGGTGGGATCGGCAGGGCTGGGGCCGGCCGGCGTAAATCGAGCAGGACCCCGCTCGGAGCAGGGGACAGGGCTGGCGGCTGTCGTCCCGTTGGTTCCCGGTGAAGGCGGCGACCCGGCCGCGGTGGGCGGCGAGGCGCTCGACGGTGTCGGCGAGCGCCTGGGGCGAGAACGTGAGCTGCAGGTGATCGGCGGCGAAGAGGACCTCGTGGGCCCGCGCGTCGACCGGCACGTGGCAGCAGGCGGCGCAGCCCTCGCGGCAGGCGACGGCGGCGCGGGCGGCCGCGGGGGCGGAGGCGTAGGCCCGCTCCAGCTGATCCGCACTCCAGCGGAGGGTGTCCATCAGTTGCCGGGGCGAACGGAGGCGGCGCAACCTGGGTTCGAGCTGGGCGAGGGTGTGTTCGAAGAGGTCGGAACCGTCAGCGGCGGGCGAGGGGGCGGGCATCGGGACCCTGAGCCGGCGCAGGAAGCGGGCGAATGGCGACTGAATACCGCCGGGCGCCCGCGTTGCGGTTGCGTTCGCGGGCGCGGTGCTTCAGCTCTGCTGGCGTGCAGGCCGCCGCATTGCTCACCCTTTCCCCTTCGCTGGCCGCCTTTGCCCCGTTCTTCCGCCCCGAGGCCGCCCCGTGGGAGTGGCTGCGCCGGATCCCGGAGGCGCTCGCGAGCCTCCCGCCGCCCCCGCCGCTCACCGGTCTGCCGCCGGGGGTCCACGTCGAGGGGCCGGTCTGGCTGGGGGAAGGGGTTCGGCTACCGCCCTATGCGACGTTGCTTGGGCCGACCTGGATCGGACCGGGGACGGAGATTCGCCCGGGGGCGTACCTGCGCGGCAACGTGATCGTCGGGGCGGGGGCGGTGCTGGGCAACGCGTGCGAGTTCAAGCACTGCCTGCTCCTCGATGGGGTGCAGGCGCCGCATTTCAACTACGTGGGCGACTCGATCCTCGGGGAGCGCGCGCACCTCGGGGCGGGCGTCATTTGCTCCAATCTCCGGCTCGACCAGCAGGAGGTCACCGTGCGCCTGCCGGAGGGCGTGATGGCGACCGGGTTGCGCAAGTTCGGGGCGGTCCTTGGCGACGGGGCGGAGGTCGGCTGCAACGCGGTGCTGAACCCGGGTACGATTCTCGGCAAGCGGGCCCTCGTGATGCCCGCCACCGCCTTCGGGGGCTTTTTGCCCGCCGCGACCATCGCCCGGACGCGCGGCGTCCTGCAGACGTTCCCGCGCCGGGACTGAGCGGGCCCCGCCTTTCCGGGCTTGCCGGGGTTTGCCCGGGCTCCCTACCTGACTCCCCCGCGATGCGCACGCTCACCGGTATCCAGCCCTCCGGCACCCTCCACATCGGCAACTACTTCGGCGCGATGCGCCCCGCCATCGAGGCCCAGACCCGGGGGGAATGCTTCTACTTCATCGCGGACTACCACTCGATGACGACCGTCACCGACCCGGAGGAGCGGCGCCGCCACACCCTTGGGGTCGCCCTCGACTGGCTTGCCTGCGGCCTCGACCCGGCGCGCAGCGTCTTCTGGCGCCAGAGCGATGTTCCGGAGGTGACCGAGCTCGCGTGGATCCTCGGGACGCTGACGCCGATGGGGCTGCTGGAGCGCGCGCACAGCTACAAGGACAAGACCGCCCGCGGCATTTCGCCCAACTTCGGCCTGTTTGCGTACCCCGTGCTGATGGCGGCGGATATTTTGCTTTATGACACCCGGCGCGTGCCGGTCGGCCGGGACCAGAAGCAGCACCTGGAGATGACCCGCGACATCGCGATCAAGTTCAACCAGACCTACGGCGAGACCTTAGTGGTGCCCGAGGCCGAGATCCGCGAGGACCTGGCGGTCATTCCCGGCGTGGATGGACAGAAGATGAGCAAGAGCTACGGCAACACCATCGACCTGTTCGGGGACGAGAAGGCGCTGCGGAAGCGGATTATGGGGATCGTGATGGACTCGCGCCCGCCGGCCGAGCCCAAGCCGGACGCGGACCGCAACCTGGCCCTCCAGCTCCTGCGGCTGTTCGCGCCGGCGGACGTGGCCCGTGATTTCGAGGACCGGCTGCGCGCGGGTGGGCTGGGCTACGGCGACCTCAAGAAGGCCCTGTTCGAGCATTACTGGAACACCTTCGCCGCCGCGCGCGCCCGCCGGGCCGAGCTGGCCGCGAATCGTGACCACGTCGAGGCGGTGTTGCGCGAGGGGGCCGGGCGGGCCCGGAAGGTCGCCCGCGAGGTGCTGGGCCGGGTCCGCCGTGCCAGCGGGCTCGAGTAACGCGGGTCAGGCGGAAACGCGCCGGCCCACGATCACGAGGTCGCGCGCCTGGCCGTCGAGGATCGCCACTCCGGGGAGGTGCGCCCACCGGGCGAAGCCCTCGGCGGCGAAGAGTTGGAGGCTCGGCTCGTTGTGGCCGAAGATGTACCCGAGGAGCGTGTGCAGCCCGAGGCTCGGCGCGTGCGCCAACGCCTCCCGCACCAGGCGCCGGCCGAGCCCGTGGCGCCGCCAGGCAGGATCCACGTAGACGGCCACCATCGCCGTACCGTCGTAGGCCGCCCGGGGATAGAAGGCGTCAAAGCTGAACCAGGCCGCAATCGCACCGGAGGGGTCGGCGAGGACCCAGACGGGGCGACCGGCCTGCGCGTGGGCGGCGAGCCAAGCGCGGCGGGAATCGACCGTGATCGGCTCCAAGTCAGCCGTGACCTGCCGGCTGGCGATGGTCGAATTGTAGATCCTGACAATCGCCGGCAGATCGTCCGGCGTGGCGTCGCGGCGCTGAAGCGTCGCGGACCGGTCGGGCGGCGCCGGCGGGGTCACTTCTTGGCCGGGGTCGCGGGCTTCAGAAAGGTGATCCTGTCCACCATCTCGAGCAGGCGCTTGCGCAGGATCTCGTCCTGCTCGGCGACGCTCTTCCCGAAGCTCTTCCCCTCGATCACCTTTTCGGCCAGCTCGATGCTGATCACGAACACGTGCTCGTTGCGGATGAAGAGGAGGTTGCCGCGTTTGGCCACCGGCAGCACCCCGTTGGAGACGGCGGGCAGGCGGTCGGGGAACATCGTGCCGCCGGGGACCAGCAGGTAAGTGAGCAGCGAGCCATCGAGGACGCTGGGGACGAACTTGGCGCTCTCGATCTGCACGCCCTCGAAGTTCTGCCGGAAATCGGTCAGCACAAAATTGCTGAAGAAGTAGATCAGGTAGTCCTTGGCGCCGCGGGTGGAGTTCTCCCAGCGCTGGGTCGCGTCCTGCGGGAAGGCGGCGATGCTCACGTGGACGTTGAAGTCGTCCTGGAAGGTCACGACGTTCGGCGTGTCCGTGAGGTCCCCGCCGAGCTCGGGCAGCACGGGGATCGTGACCTTGAACAGGCCGGTGGGCGAGACGTAGGTGCGGCCCTCGATGCGACCCTCGATGCCCTGGGCGGGCAGGAGGCAGGGGGTGAGCGCGAGGACCAGCGCGAGGCGGAGGCGGAACATAAGGGAGGAGTAGCGCCCGGACGCGGGCTTTCAAGTCAAGGGTTCACGGCGGCGGCGAGCGCCTGCCAGCAGGGGATCGGAACCTGTTCCGCGCGGACGCGCTCGTCGAGGCCGTGGGCGGCGAGAATTTCCCGCCAAGGGACGGTCGCCGGCAGCCGTTGCCGGAGGATCGCGCCGAGCTGCTTCCGACGCTGCTGGAAGCAGGCGCGCAGGAGGGCCTTGGCGGGCGCGGGGAAGCGGACGGGGGCCGCGCGGAGGCGCAGGTTGAGCAGGTGGGATTCGACGTCGGGCCGCGGGTGGAAGCAGGCGGCGGCGACGTCGTGGCCGGGGAACACCTCGAAAGCGGAACGGAGGAAGATGGAAATCGCCCCGAAGGACTTGCTCCCGGGTTCCGCGAGGTAGCGCTGGGCGGCCTCCTGTTGCAGCATCAGCACCATCCGGGAGGGCAGGGGGCCGGAGAGGACGGCGTCCATCCAGGGCGTGGCGATGGCGTAGGGGAGATTGGCGACGACCTTGCAGCCGCCGTCGGGCCCGGTCCAGCCGGCGAGCGGCAGCTCCACGGCGTCGCCCTCCATCAGGTGAAAGCGGCCGGGGAAACGCGGGGCGAGTTCGGCGGTGAGGTGGGCGTGCAGGGCGCGGTCCTTCTCCACGGCCCAGACTTCCGCGCCGGTCTCGAGCAGGGCGGAGGTGAGCGTGCCGAGGCCGGGGCCGATCTCGATGAGGGTGTCCGCGGCGGTGACCTCGGCGAGGGCGAGGGATTTCCGGACGATGTTGCCGTCCACCAGGAAATTCTGGCCGAGGAAGCGCTTCGGGGCGTGCCCGAGGCGGGCGAGCGTCTCGCGGGTGGCGGAGGGCGACAACGGCATCGCTCAGGCGGCGCGGAAGTCCCGCAGCAGCGCCGCGGGGTCCGCCGCGCGCATCAGGGCCTCACCGACCAGAACCGCGTGAGCCCCGGCCGCGCGGACGCGGCGGGCGTCCGCGGCGGTGAAGATGCCGCTTTCGCTGACCGCGGTGACCTCGGCGGGGAAGCGGGGGATCAGGTGCTCGCTGAGGCCGAGGTCCGTGCGGAAGATGGCGAGGTCGCGGTTGTTGACCCCGATAATCCGGGCCCCGTGGCCGACCGCGCGGTCCAGTTCCGCCTCGGTGTGGATCTCATAGAGCGCGTCCAGCCCCGCGGTGGCGGCGGCGTCGCGGAGCGTGCGGATCTCGTCATCGGTCAGGGCGCGCACGATGATCAGGATCGCGCTGGCGCCGGCGGTGCGGGCCTCGAGCACCTGGAGCGGGTGGACGAAGAAGTCCTTCCGCAGGCAGGGCACGGCGGGGGGACGGGTGGTGAAGGCGGCGGTGACCGTGCGGAGGTCCTCGAGCGTGCCCCCGAAGTACTTCTCATCCGTGAGCACCGAGATGGCTTCGGCCCCGGCCTGCTGGTAACGGGCGGCTTGGTCGGGGGCGGAGACCCCGGCGCAGATGTCGCCGGCGGAGGGTGAGCGGCGCTTGATCTCGGAGATCACGGCGAGGCGGGCGTCGGTCCGGCGGAGGGCGGCGGCGAACGAGGGTGGGCGGGGGTGGCGGGCGTCCGCCGCGGCGAGCTCGGCCGCGGGCACCCGCCGGAGCAGGGGGGCGAGTTCCCGGCGCTTCCACGCCATAATCTCGGTCAGCTTGTCGGACATCCCGAGCGACGAAACACAGCGCCCTCCGGAAAACCAGACCAGACTTCGCCGGTTTGGGCGTGAATCCGGGCGCCATTTGCCCTCTGCTGCGCGCGATGAGCGCGATCGACGACCTGCGGCGGACCATGGTGCGGCTGAGGGCCCCGGACGGGTGCCCGTGGGACCGGGAACAGACCCACGCGACGCTGGTGCGGTGCCTGATCGATGAGGTGAGCGAGCTGATTGACACCATCGACCGCGGTGACGTGGAGCATATGCGGGAGGAGCTTGGCGACGTGCTGATCCAGATCGTCTTTCACGCCCAGATCGAGGCGGAGGCGGGGCGGTTCGACTTCGACGACGTGGCGCGGGACATCAATGACAAGCTGGTGCGGCGGCATCCGCACGTCTTTGGCGAGGCCCGGGTGGGGAGCTCGGCCGAGGTGCTCGTGGAGTGGGAGAAGATCAAGGCGCAGGAGCGCAAGGCGGGCCCGGCGCCCCGGGCGGGGGCGGTCTTCAAGGAGTTGCCGCCGCGGCTGCCGGCGCTGATGTTCGCGGAGGCCGTCTGCAAACAACTCGACCAGAAGAAATTTCCGGCGGACGGCGTGGTGGACCGCGCGGCGGTGGCGCGGCGGGCGGAAGGCCTCGAGGCGGAGCAACTGGGTCGGCAGCTCTTTGAACTGGTCGCGGCCGCGCGGGCGCGGGGCCTTGATCCCGAAGGCGCCCTGCGGCGGCACACCGCGGGCGTGATGCAGGCGGTCGAGGCGAAGGTCGCCGCGTCGGCCTGACCCGGGAATGAAGGCGCAGGAGATGCCGGAGGCGGTGCGGGCGGAGTGGTGGCAGCCGTTCGCGGACTTCCTGGCGGGCGAGCGGCGCTGTTCCCCCTACACCGTGCGCAATTACCGGCAGGCGTTCGCCGGGTTTCAGCGCTGGCTGGCGAGTCCGGGCGTGGACCGTTGGCGCGCGGGCCCTGGCGCGGTCAGCCCGCGGGAGGCCCGGGACTTTGTGATCGAGTCCCAGCGGCACCTGGGCCGGCGGACCCTGCACAACCATGTGTCGGGCCTGCGGGCGTTTTATAAATTCTGGATCCGGCGAGGGCGGCTGCAGCGGGACCCGTTCGTCGGGGTGGCCCTACCGCGCCTGCCCAAGCTGCTGCCGCGGTTCCTGACCGAGGAGCAGATGAAGCTGCTGCTCCTGTCGCCGGACCGGTTGGCGGCCGCGGGTACTCTGGACCAGTGGACGGCGGCCCGGGACCGGCTCGCGCTGGAGTTGCTCTATGGGGGCGGGCTGCGCGTGAGCGAGCTCGCAGGGCTGAACCTGGGCGACGTCGTGGACTGGGACGAGGGGGTGGTCCGCGTGCTGGGCAAGGGCCGCAAGGAACGCCTGTGTCCGATCGGGGCGGTGGCCGCGGACGTGCTCCGGCGTTACCGGGCACGGTGCGCGGAAGGTGCGGGGCCCGATTCGCCGGTGTTGGCGGTGCCCGGGGGACGGCGGACTTCCGTGCGGGACATCCAGGTGCTGGTGAAGCGCCACCTCGAGGCGGCGGGTCTGCCGTTGGACCTGAGTCCGCACAAGATCCGGCACAGTTACGCCACCCATCTCCTGAATGCGGGCGCCGATTTGCGGCTGGTTCAGGAGCTGCTGGGGCACGCGCAGTTGGCGACCACCCAGGTTTACACGCACGTCAGCCTGGAGCGCCTGCGGGGCATCTACGACCGGGCGCATCCGCGGGCGTAGGTGGGTTGGGAAAAGAAGTGGGGGCGGCAGGCCAGCCATCCCGCCGCCCCCGGGGACTGCAGTCCCAAAGCGTAGGGTTCTTTAGACCCAGCGCCGGATCAGGCCGAGGAGGCCGAGGACGGCGCCGAGCACCATCACTCCGATGCCTCCATCCGGCACCCGGGGCGGAGTGCTGGCGTCGTAGAGGCGGTAGCCGGAGAGAGCGTTCTGGCCCGGGGCGTTAAACGTCCACGTGCCGGTCATCCCGCCGATGTAGTAGGCCCCGAAGGCGCCGGGCGCGAAGCCGCCGCCCCATTTGAGGACGAGGTACGCGTACGTGCCCATCAGCATCGCGATCGAGGTGCCGGTGTTGTCGGGGTAGCCGGGCATCATCGGGTCGTCGTTGGAGTCGAACGTCAGCGTGGCTGGGCTGGGCAGGTCGGGGTTGTTGTTGGTGTTGTAGGTGGTGATCAGGCCATTGAGCCAAGTCGCGACCGTCGCGCTGCCCGCGTCGTCGGGCACCGAATTGGTCGGATTCAGATCGATGGGCAGGCCGAAGGCCGTGGTGGCGCCGAGGAGCAGCGCGACCCAGCCGAGTTTGAGCTTAGTAATCGAGGAGTTTAGGATGTGGGCGCTAATGGATTGCATCAGCGATGCCTCGATCTGAGCTCTAACGCTGCCACGATGCGTTAAAAATAGGTACTATAACCTATTTAAATGGGGATATTCTGGATAAAGATATCGCAAAGTTGTAAGTATTAGATTATAAAGAAATAAATACTCAAATTGGTAATAAAAAATGACAGCCGGAATGGCGACTTTCGGGCATTTGTGCCGGCGTGCGTGCGTCAATCCCCTGCGGTCGAGGCGCTTGGGTACTTCAGGACTAATGTTCTGAGGGCGCGCAGGGGTTTCGGGATCAATGACATTTAATGGCGTTAATGGCCGACCGATGCGGCGCGTGTCTTTCGTCCGGCGGCGGCGCCTGAGGCTGGCGCCGCGGGGTGGTTGGGCGCCAAAGGCTTGGACATTTGGCTGGTCCGGGCTTTGGCTGTCCGGCCGCCAATGAAGCCCTGCTACATCACGACCGCCATCGACTACGCGAACGGGTCCCCGCACCTCGGCCACGCGTACGAGAAGGTCCTGACGGATGTGATCGCCCGGTTCCGTCGGCAGCTTGGCGACACGGTGCACTTCCTGACGGGCACCGACGAGCACGGCCAGAAGGTGCAGGCGAGCGCGCGGGCCCGCGGCATCGCCCCGCAGGCCTTCGTCGACGCGGTGTCGCAGGAATTCCGGGACCTGCTGCCCAAGCTCGACGTGCGGCCGGACGACTTCATCCGGACCACCGAGCCGCGTCACCAGCGCGTGGTGCGCGACCTGTTGCAGCGGTTGTACGACCAGGGGGAGATTTACCGGGCGGAGTACCGCGGGTTCTATTCCACGCGCCAGGAGCAGTTCCTGCAGGAGAAGGACCGCAATCCGGATGGGACGTGGCCGGAGTTGTTCGGGGAGGTGACGGAGATCACCGAGGCCAACTACTTCTTCCGGCTGCGGAAGCACCAAGACTGGCTCGTTTCCTTCCTGCAGGCGCACGCGGGGTATGTGTTCCCCGCCTTCCGGCAGAGCCAGGTGTTGGAGTTCCTCAAGGAACCGTTGAACGACCTCTGCATCTCGCGTCCCCGCGAGCGCCTCGAGTGGGGCATCCCGCTGCCGTTTGACGACCAGTACGTGACCTACGTGTGGTTCGACGCGCTGGTGAACTATTACTCGGCGGTGGTCGACCGCCCCGGCCTCTGGCCGGCCGATTACCACGTGATCGGCAAGGACATCCTCGTGCCGCCGCACGCCGTGTACTGGCTGATTATGCTGCACGCGGCGGGCATTGCACTGCCCAAGGGGATCATCGCCCACGGCTGGTGGCTGCAGCGGGGGGCGAAGATGTCGAAGAGCACCGGCAACGCCCTCAATCCCCTGGACCTGGTGGACCAGTTCGGGGCGGACGCCTTCCGCTACTTCCTGATGCGGGAGATGAACGTGGGGCAGGACAGCGACTTCACCCCGGAGCAGTTTTTGGTGCGCTACAACAGCGAGCTCGCCAACAACCTGGGCAACCTGGTGAACCGCACGCTCAATATGACCACGCGCTTTGCCGGCGGGGTGGTGCCGGCCGCGGAGGCGGCGGAGGAGCCGGAGACGGCGTTGCGCGAGCTGTGGGCGCAGACGGGGCCGGAGGCGGTGGCGTTGGGTGAGCGGTTCCAGTTCCACACGGCGCTGGAGCGCACGATGGCCTTTGTGACGGCGACCAACGCCTATGTGGAGCGGCGGGCGCCGTGGAAGCTGGGCAAGTCCGCCGATCCGGCGGATCAGGCGCGGTTGCGGACGGCGCTCGCGACGATGGCGGAGGCGCTGCGGCTGGCGGTGGCGGCGATGCAGCACGTCATCCCGGGCACGGCAGCCAAGGTGAACGCGGTCCTGGGGCATCGGCCGGGCGCGGTTTGGAAGGACGAGCTGGTCTGGGGGGGGCGGCTGGCGGGCAATCCCGTGGCGCCGGCGCTGGTGCTGTTCCCGCGGCCCGAGAAGCCGCCGGCGGCGTAGTCGGGTCCCCGCCGATGACCATCCTGCCGTTGCATCCGGCGGACAACAGCTCCTCCCCGGAGGCGCTGCGGGATTTTCTGGCGCGCTGTCAGGCGGAGGTGCGGCGGAGCGGGCGGCCGCGGCTGGTGAGCATCTCGCTGGCGGTGGAGGCGCTGGATCCGCTGGCGGTCCTGGAATCGATCTTCGATCCGCGGGCGCCGCACTTTTACGCGGAGCGGCCGGCGGCGGGGTGGGCCTTGGCGGGGGCGGAGGTTGCAGCGGCTTGCACCGCGGAGGGCCCGGAACGGTTCGCGCGGGTCAAGGCGTGGGCGGAAGCCCTGTTGGCGGACGCGGTGGCGGTGGGGGATGTGACGGCGCGTTTCGGCGGGCCGCACGTCTTCAGCGCCTTCGGGTTCCAGCCGGAGACGGAGGCGGGCCAGCCGTTCCCGGCGGCGGCGGCGTTCGTGCCGCAATGGCAGGTCGGCCTCGAGGGGAACACCACCACCGCGGTGGCGAATGTCCTGGTCACGGCCGATGCGGACCTCGAGGCGCTGGCGGTCCGGGTGTGGCGGGCGCACCGGAAGTTCCGGGCCCTGGAGCCCGCGGAGTTCCCACCGGCCGAGGCGGGCCCGGCGATCTTCCAGCGGCGCGAGGCGGGGGATTATCCGGCCGCGGCGGGTGCGGCGCTCGGGCTGATCGCGCGGGGGACGTTCCGCAAGCTGGTGCTGGCGCGGGCGCAGGATCTGCGGGCGGACCGGCCGTTGCATCCCCTGCGGATGCTCAACGGCCTGCGGCAGCGCTTCCCGGACTGCTACGCCTTTTCCTTCGCCTGGGGCGAGGGCCCGAGTTTCATCGGGGCGAGCCCGGAGCGGTTGCTGCGGGTGCGCGGGGGGGAGCTGGAGACGGAGGCCCTGGCCGGTTCCATCCGGCGCGGTCGCGGCGCGGCGGAGGACCTGGCGCTGGCCGGCGCCCTCCTGCGGAGCGAGAAGGACCTGCGCGAGCACGCCGCGGTGGTCGAGGACGTGCGCGCGCGGCTGGCGGCGCTCGGCGTGACGGCCGGTCCCGCGGCCGCGCCGGGCGTGCGGCGGTTGGCGAACGTCCAGCACCTGCACACGCGGCTCGCGGGCGCGTTGCCGGCCGGGGTGCACCCGCTGGACGTCGCCGCCGCCCTGCATCCGACGCCGGCCGTCGGAGGGGAGCCGCGCGAGGGGGCGGGCGAGGTCATCCGCCAGTTGGAGGGGTTTCCGCGGGGGCTTTACGCGGGGGCGCTGGGCTGGTTCGACGCGCGGGGAGAGGGCGAGTTTTTCGTCGGCATCCGTTCCGCGGTGGTCGAGGGCACGGCCGCGCGCGTCTACGCCGGGGCGGGGCTGGTCGCGGGGTCCGACCCGGAAAAGGAGTTGGCCGAGACCGACCTGAAGTTTAAGGCGATGGTTGAAGCCATCACCGCCTGAGGATGCACCCGTTCCAGCCTGACCCGCGCAATCTGAACACCCTCTGGGCCGGCGTCCTCGTGGAGAGCCTGGTGCGGGCGGGGGCGGTGGCGGCGGTCGTGTCGCCCGGTTCCCGCTCCAGTCCCCTGGCGGTGGCGGCGGCGACCCATCCGAGCTGGGAGGCGATCCCGGTGCTCGATGAGCGCTCCGCGGGCTTCTTCGCGCTCGGGCTGGCGAAGCGCGCGGGACGGCCCGCGGTGCTCCTCTGCACGAGCGGGACGGCGGCCGCCAATTACCTGCCGGCGGTCATCGAGGCGTCCGAGGCCGGCGTGCCCTTGGTGGTCCTGACCGCGGATCGTCCGCCGGAGCTGCGCGGCTGCGCCTCCGGGCAGACCATCGACCAGCAGAAGCTCTACGGGGGCTACGTGCGCTGGTATCACGAACTGGCGGTGCCGGAGGCGGAGGCCGCCCGGTTCCGTTACCTGCGCCAGACGATCGGGCACGCGGTGGCCCGCAGCCTCGGCAACGGCGGTGGCCCGGTGCACCTCAACGCGCCGTTCCGCGATCCCCTGGCGCCGACGCCGGACGGCGGGGTGGCCGCGGCGCTGGCGGCGACGATCGATTGGGAACGGTTCTTCCGCGGGTTGCCGGCGCCGGAGCCGGTCACCCGCCTCACGCGCCCGCCGGAAATCGCTCCCGAGGTGCACGGGGTCATCGTGGTGGGGCCGGTGCAGACCGCGGAACCCGAGGCGTTCGTGGCGGCGGTGGGCGAGTTGGCGGGGCGGCTGGGCTGGCCCGTGCTGGCGGATGCGCTTTCGCCCGTGCGGCAGTGGGCGGAGCGGGTCCCGCATCTGGTCACGACTTACGACACCATCCTGCGGCATCCCGCGGCGGCGGAGCGGTTGCGGCCCGAGTTCGTGCTGGGGATCGGCGGCTGGCCGGTGAGCAAGGTGCTCCGGGCGTGGCTGGAGGAGGCGGATGCGGACACTTGGCTGGTGACGGAGCGTGAGGACAACCGCGATGCGCTGCACGGGCGGACGCGGGTGCTGGCGCTGCCGGTCACGGTGTTGGCGGGGGCGTTGCCGGAGGTGGCCCCGGACAACGGCTACCAGCGGATGTGGGCCCGCTACGAGGCGCGGCTGCGGCCGGCGCTGGAGGGGCGGCTGGAGGCGGAGGCCGGGATGTTCGAGCCGAAGGCGGTGTGGCTACTTGGGCGCGCCTTGCCGGAGGGGACGGATCTTTTCTTAGCCAACTCGATGCCGATCCGGGACGCGGAGTACGTGTTGCCGGCGGGCAACCGGCGGCTGCGGCTCTGGTGCAATCGCGGGGCCAACGGCATCGATGGCACCTTGTCCACGGCCTTGGGTCTGGCGCACGGGTCAGACCGGCCGGCGGTGCTGCTGACGGGGGATCTCTCGCTGCTCCACGACACCAACGGACTGCTGCTGGCGCCGCGCTTCCGCGGGTCGCTGACGGTCGTGGTGATCAACAACCGGGGGGGCGGGATCTTCGAGCACCTGCCGATCGCGCAAGTGGCGGGGGTGTTCGAGGATTTCTTCGCGACGCCGCAGGCGGTCGATCTGGGGCGGCTGGCGGCGGCTTACGGCATTGCCCACGAGTGGGTGGCCGATTGGGCCACGCTGGCGGAGCGGGTGGCGGCGCCGGCCCCCGGCGTGCGGATTTTGGAGCTGGCGACCGACCGTAAGCGGGACGCCGCGCAGCGGAAGCGCTGGTTCGCGGAACTGGCCGCGGGGCTGGGCTGACTCCCCCGATCAGCCTGGGCTGGGCCCTGCAACCGGAGGCCCGCGTCAAATCACGCCGCCGGCCTGCCCCGAGCCTGTCGAGGGGCTCAGGGCAGCCACGGATACTTCCGGGCGTCGGGCGCGCGTTTCTCCCGCTGGGCGGTCATGAAATCCTTCGCCTCCTCGCTCATATAGTAGAGCAGGGTGGCATTGCCGGCCAGTTCCTGGATCCCGGCCTGGCCGTCGAGCTCGGCGTTGAAGCCGCTCTTGAGGAGGCGGATCGCGAGGGGGCTCTTTTGGAGGATCTCGCGGGCCCATTGCACGCCCTCGGCCTCGAGGCGGTCCACCGGGACGACCGCGTTGACCAGCCCCATCTCGAGGGCTTGGCGGGCGTCGTACTGGCGGCAGAGGAACCAGATCTCGCGGGCCTTCTTCTGGCCGACCACGCGGGCGAGGTAACTGGAGCCGAAGCCGCCGTCGAAGCTGCCCATCTTCGGGCCGACCTGGCCGAAGATCGCGTTGTCGGCGGCGAGGCTCAGGTCGCAGACCACGTGCAGCACGTGCCCGCCGCCGATGGCGTAGCCGGCGACCAGCGCGATGACGACCTTGGGCATCGAGCGGATGAGCTTCTGGAGGTCGAGGACGTTGAGGCGCGGAATGCCGGCCTCATCGATGTAGCCGGCGTGGCCCCGCACGCTCTGGTCGCCTCCGGCGCAGAAGGCGTACTTGCCGTCCCGGTGGGGGCCGGCGCCGGTCAGCAGCACCACGCCGACCTTCGGGTCCTCCCGGGCGTCGGTGAAGGCGTCGTGCATCTCCTTGACGGTCAACGGGCGGAACGCGTTCCGCTTTTCCGGCCGGTTGATCGTGATGCGGGCGATGCCCTCGGCCTTGTGGTAAAGGATGTCGGTGTAGGTCTTGGCGACCTGCCAGTCTGGGCTCATCGGCGCACGGTGGGGGCTTTCCGGGCAGTTGTCCACGGCGGGGGCGGTTTCCGGGCTGGGGGCGAAAGCAAGCAGTTTTCCGGCCGGCGGCCGAAACGGCTTGGAGGCGCGGGGCGATTGCGGGAGGTTGGGGGCAGATTATGAAGCCATCCGCGGAAGCAGGGCAGGGGGCGGGCGCCCGTTGGGCGCTCGGGCTGGGGGCCCTGGGGGTGGTCTTCGGGGACATCGGGACGAGCCCCTTGTACACGATCCGTGAGTGCCTGCACGCGCTGCCGCCGGCGGAGCACGCGACGGCGGTGCTGGGCGTGCTTTCGCTGGTCTTCTGGTCCCTGGTGCTGGTGGTGAGCGTGAAGTACGCGACCTTCGTGCTGCGGGCGGACAACCGCGGCGAGGGTGGGATCTTCGCCCTGCTGGCGCTGGGCCGGCTCGATCAGGGCGTGCGGGCGAGTCTGAACGTGGGCACGGTCCTCGTCCTCCTCGGGGCGGCGATGTTATGTGGCGAGGCCATCATCACCCCGGCGATCACCGTGCTCAGCGCGGTGGAGGGGTTGAAGGAGGTGGCGCCGGGAATGGACTTTCTGGTGGTGCCGGTCGCCTGCCTGATTTTGGGCGGGGTCTTCGCCTTCCAGCACCGCGGCACGCGCTTCATCGGCGGGATTTTCGGGCCGGTGATGCTGCTCTGGTTCGCGGTGCTCGGGGGTCTCGGGCTTTGGCGGGTGCTCGAGAACCCTGCGGTCCTGCGGGCCTTGGATCCGTGGCTGGGTATTAACCTGCTGGTCGGGCATCCGGCGCAGGCGGGCATTCTACTGGGCGCGGTGGTGCTGGCCTTCACGGGCGTGGAGGCGCTGTACGCGGATATGGGTCATTTCGGCCGGCGGGCGATCCTCACCTCGTGGTACGGCGTGGTGCTGCCGGGGCTCGTGCTGAACTACTTCGGGCAGGGCGCGCATTTCCTCGCGGGCCGGGGCTCGGCGGCCAACCCGTTCCTCTCGATCGCCCCGGAGGGCTGGCCCCGCTACCTGTTGCTGGCGCTCTCGGTGCTCGCGGCGATCATCGCGAGCCAGGCCCTGATCTCGGGCGCGTTCTCACTTGTCCGGCAGGCGATCCAGCTGGGCTATTTCCCGCGCCTGGCCGTTCGCCACACCAATCCGGCCCAGCGCGGGCAGATCTTTTTGCCGCTGGTGAATGTGGTCCTCGCGCTCGGGTCCATCGCCACCGTCTTCGGCTTCAAGTCCAGTTCGGCGCTCGCCGCCGCCTATGGCATCGCGGTCACCGGCACGATGATCGTGACCACCCTCGCGCTCTACGCGGTGATGGTGCGGGCGTGGCGCTGGCCGGTCTGGCAGGCGGCCGCGGTCTGCGGGGGCTTCCTGGCGCTCGACGCGGTCTTCTTCGCCTCAAACCTGCACAAGTTCCACGACGGCGGCTGGCTGCCGGTGCTGATCGCGCTGGGGGTGCTGGCGGTGATGACCACGTGGAAGCGGGGCAAGGGGGAGATCTTCCGGCGGGTCTACGCCAACGAGATCACGGAGTCCGAGCTGTGCGCCATCGCCTCGAGCCCCCACCTGGTGCGCGTGCGCGGGACGGGGGTCTTTATGGCCGGCAACCCCACCGGCACCCCCCTCGTCCTCCTGCACCACGTCAAGGCCAACAAGGTCCTGCACGAGACGGTGGTGCTGCTGAGCATCCTTACCGAGGAGGTCCCGTTCGTGCCCGAGGCGGAACGGCTCGAGGTGCGCGCCATCGGCGAGGGCATCTGGCGGGCGGTCGCGCGGTACGGTTATATGGAATCACCGGACGTGGCCGCGTTGATCGGCGGGATCCGGGACCGCGGGGTGCCGCTGCGGCCGAACGAGGCGACGTACTACTTCAACCGCGAGATGATCATCGCGGGCGGCGATTCGCGGATGTGGGAATGGCAGAAGCACTTCTACGGCTTCCTGAGCCGGAACGCGCGGCAGGCGCGCGACTACTACCAGCTGCCGCCGATGCAGATCATCGAGGTCGGCCTGCCGATCCAGCTCTGAAGCCGGTTCCGGGGCCGCGCAACTTTGGTGTTCCCCCCGGGCGCGGGGCCCGCTTCGCTCGCCCCGATGCACCCCACCGCCCTTCGCCTCGGCCTTGCCCTGTTCCTCGCCGCCGCCTCCGCCGCCCTCGCCGCGGAACCGCGTTTCCAGCCGCTCTTCAACGGCCGCGACCTGGCCAACTTCAAGGCCGAGGGCGCGGCGGAGTTCTGGCGCGTCGAGAACGGCGTGCTGGTCGGGGAGAACAACCAGGCCCAGACCGGCCACTACCTCTGGACGCAGAAGGAGTACAAGGACTTCGTCCTCGAGTTCGACGTCCGCTGGAAGGCGACCACCCCGCGCGGCGTCGACACGGGCATCGAGATGCGCAAGCCGAAGCTCCAGCTGCAGCTCGGCGTCTCGGGCAGCCTGCGGGTCGATATGACGGGCTCCTTCTACACGGGCGGCAAGCCGGCGTATCCCGAGTCGGGGCAGGCGAAGGACGCCAAGCGCCAGCTGAAGCCCGAGGGCGAGTGGAACACCATCCGCATCCAGGCCAAGGGCGACACCTTCACCTGCTGGATCAACGGCCAGAAGGCCTCCGAGTACACCGACCCGAAGTTCGCCGGCGCCGCGCCGCTCGGCCTCCAGATCCACGGCAAGGTCGAGATGAAGTGCGAGTACCGCAACGTGCGGATCGCGGAGCTCTGAGCGCCCCGCGCCGCGACCGGGCGCATCATTTGGCTATCTTTCCGCCGGCCCCGGCCGCAGGCTGCGGTATGGAACGACGTCCCTTTGACCAGCTCGGCCTCTCGCCCGAGATTCTCCGTGCGGTCGCCAAGCTCGGCTTCGAGGAGGCCTCGCCCATCCAGACCGTGGTCATCCCGGTCGCCCTCTCCGGCCGCGACCTCGTGGGACAATCGGCGACGGGCTCCGGCAAGACCGCGGCCTTCGCCATCCCGGCCATCGAGCGGGTGGACGCCCAGCTGAAGGCGGTGCAGGCCCTGATCCTGTGCCCCACGCGGGAGCTCGCGGTGCAGGTGGCCGAGGAGACGGGGCGGCTCGCGTTCTTCCGCCGGGGCATCCGCGAGGTGCCGATCTACGGCGGGCAGAGTTACGACCGCCAGTTCCGGGCCCTCGAGGCCGGGGCCCAGATCGTCATCGGCACCCCCGGCCGCGTCCTCGACCACCTCGCGCGCGGCACCCTCCGGCTCGACGCCCTTCGCACCGTGGTGCTCGACGAGGCCGACCGGATGCTGGACATGGGTTTCCGGGAAGACATCGAGCGCATCCTCGCCGCGGCCCCCGCCTCGCGCCAGCTGCTCTGCTTCTCCGCGACGATGCCCCGGCCGATCCAGGAGCTCATCCAGCGTTTCAGCCGCGACCCGGCGTGGGTGCGGATCGACGCCGTCGCCCTGCAGGCGCCCCAAGTGGAGCAAACCTATGTCGAGGTGGACCGGCGCTCCAAGCTGGAGGCGCTCACGCGGCTGATCGACGTCCACGACTTCCGGTTCGGGATCATCTTCTGCGGCACCAAGGTGATGGTGGATGACCTCGACGAGCACCTCCACGCCCGGGGTTACGCGGTGGACCGACTGCACGGCGACCTCAGCCAGGCGCAGCGCGACCGGGTGATGGCGCGCTTCCGCGAGCGGAAGTTCGAGTTCCTCGTCGCGACGGATGTGGCGGCGCGCGGGCTCGACGTCGACGAGCTGGAGGTGGTGTTCAACTTCGACCTGCCCAACGACGCGGAGGACTACACCCACCGCATCGGGCGCACGGGCCGGGCCGGCCGCAAGGGGCGCGCCTTCACGTTCGTCAGCGGCCGGGAGATCTACCGCCTGCAGGCGATGATGCGCGCCGCGCGGCTCGACCTGCACCGCGGGCGCGTGCCCTCGCTCGATGAGGTGGAGGAGGCGAAGACCAACGTCTTCTTCGAGCGGATCCGCGCCACCCTGGAAGCCCGCGACTTCAAGCCGCACGACCGGATGATCGACCGGCTGCTCGACCAGGGCTACGCCAGCACCGACATCTGCTCCGCGCTGATCCACCTGCTGCGGGCGGGGGCCGCGCCGGAGCCGGCGGCGCCGGCCCGTGGAAACACCGCGGCCAAAGGTGGGCCGCCGGAGGCCGGGGCGGAGCCGGCGGCGGCTCGTGCGAAACCCGCGCGGTCACCCGCGGCGGCGGTTGCCCGGGATCCCGCGGAGGCCCCGGAGCCGGCTCCCGTCGAGGCGCCGGATCGTCCGGCGCGGACCGGCCGCGAACCGGGAATGACGACCCTCTTCCTGAATGTCGGCCGCAAGCAGCTGGTCCAGGTGGCGGACGTGGTCGGCAAGATCGCGGGGGTGACCCGCCTGCCCGCGGGCGTGGTCGGGGCGATCGACCTGCACCAGCGCCACATTCTGGTGGATGTGGCCGAGGAGCACGCCGAGCTGATCCTCCGCAAACTCACGGGCGTGCGGATGAAGGGCGTGGCCCTCGCCCCCGTGCGCGCCACCCCGGGGAAGGGCGGGGCCGGCGCGGGTTGAGGCGCCCGCCCCGGCCCAGCCGGACTCAGTCACTCAGCCGCTGCCCAGCACCAGCGCGCCCTTGAAGACCAGCAGCACCACGCCGACGAGCGCGCAGCAGGCGACGAAGCCCAGCGCGTCCGTGCGGTCCCAGCGGGTGAATTCCCAGTTGGAGCCGGGGAATAGCTTGAGGTGGTCGAACCGGGTCGGGTTGGCGTAGCTGAGCTCCACCTCCCGCGCGTCGTCCTCGAGGGTCTTGGCCACCGGCGTCTTCATCCGCGCGTAGAACCGCGCGACGCGCGCGGGGTCCGTCGGCCGGGTCAGCAGGCTCACCAGCACCAGCAGGCTGATCGGGATGAACGCGTCGACCAGATAGCGGGTGGTGAGCAGCTGGGCCGGGCTGAAACCGGCCACATCCGCCCCGAGCAGGTGCAGCAGGTAGACCTCGACCCGGAAGAGGCCCTTGCCCGTCTTGGGGGACGCGGGGTCGTTGGGGTTCACCCGGACCACGCCCTCCTCGAAGAACAACGACACCGGCTCGATCCGGCGCGTGCGCTCGATCTGCTCCCCGGCCGTCCGGGCGCGCCCGGCGGTCACGTCCTCCGCGGTCGCCGCGACGCGTGACACCACCGTTTGCTCGCGGGTCATTCGCGTCAGCGTCTCCGAGCGGGCGAGGGCCGGCAGGGTGGGCACGATCGCCGGGATCACCGCGATGAAGACCACGGTAGCGATTACCTGGACCTTGACCGCGGTCTCGGTGACCCGCCGCCAGAGGAAGAGCATCGTCACCGGCACGCCCCAGACGAGGAGCAGCACGATCGCAAACTTCAGGATCGCGACGATGCTGTTCATAAAGAGGCCCACCAGCACGCCGATCGCGAGGAGGGCGGGCACTGCCAGCCGGGCGATGAGCACGTAGTGCCGGTCGGCGCGGCCGGGGAAGAGCGGCTCGTACAGGTTCTTCACCACCAGGCCCGAGAGTACCACCGACTGCGCGCCGAGGACGGCGATCTTCCCGCCCAAAATGCCGGTGATCATAATCCCGATCAGGCCGATCGGGAGCAGTTCGCGGGTCATCAGGCCCCACGCCTGGTCGGGGTCGGACAGGCCCGGGCCGAAGAGGGCGATCGCGATCAACCCGCAGTAGGCCCACGCGATGGTGACGAAGCGCTTGCTGAAACCGCCCGTCACCGCGCCGAGGCGTGCCGCCATCTCGTCCTTCGCGGATCCCGAGATGGTCATATTGGCCTGGGTGCCGGCGATGCCGATCAGCTGGACCAATAGCAGGGCGGCGATCGAGTACCACGTGTATTCGGAGGCGATGTCGCCCCCGAAGAGGTTGAACATCACCTCCGGCACCTTGTCGTGCAGCGCCTCCACGCCGCCTATTCGATGGAGGCCGAAGGGGATCAGGATCACCGAGATCAGCACCACCAGCAGGGCCTGGATCGCGTCCACCACCGCCGAGGCCTTCAGGCCCCCGAGCATGATGAACACGGCGACCAGCCCCGTGGAGACGAGGTAGAAGGTGACCGGCTGGAGGTAGGTGACGTAGGGCTGGAGGGTGCCGCGGGTGTAGTGGTCGCGCAGGGTGTCGTAGCGCAGCGCCTTCTCCGGGGCCAGCGGGGCCGCCGCGCGCTCCTTCCGCAGTGCGATGAACTCGTGGAACTCGGCCACGCTCTGGCGCTCCGCCGCGGTGTAGACCGCGGGTTCCTTGACCATCAGGGGCTGGAGCGTCTTCAGGGCCATCACGTTGCCGCCCGCGATGACCCCGATGATCGCGATCATCAGCATCGTCACGGCATACAGGGAGGCCAGGAACTTGCTGCCGAAGCGGTCGGCGAAGAGGTCCGCCATCGTGGTGAGCCGGGCGCGGCGGAACCACACGTTCATAAACCAGTAGTACGGCGTGAGGAAGAGCGTGATCAGCGCCAGCCAGGCGCCGCCCGCGCCCTGCCGGTAGACCGAGCTGGCCGTGGTGGTGGCCTGGCCGGGGTCGGTCATATTGCCGAAGCTCAGGAAGAACTGCAGCCAGCGCCCGAGTGAACGCCCCCCGAGGAAGAAGTCCTTGTCGTTCTTCACCCCGTGGGAGAAGCGCTGCCCGATCCAGAGGACCACGACGATGTAGGCGAGGAGGATGGCGACGTCGACGAGGTGTAGCCCGAGCAGCTTCATAAGGGGTTGGGAGGGTGGGTAACGGCCGGGCGGAAACGCCCCGTCCGGGGCAGCGACTCAGGCGCGGCTCCCCGCGGTGTCAAGCGGAGCGCCGGGCCGCGCTTCCCGCGGCCCCGCCGGGGAGGATCAACCCGCCGGGCCGCGGGCGGGCCCGCGGCGGGAACCGATGCCCTCGGCCAGCCGCTCGCGCAGGGCCTCGGGCGGGGAATGGGGCGGGGCCCAATGCACCAGTTGGGAGGTCACCTCGCGCAGGACGCGGCTCATTTCGCGCAGGGCGGGGTCCGCGTGGCACTCGCGGCGGAAGCGGGCCAGTTCCTCGCCGGCGAGCAGCCCGAGAGCGTGCAGGGCGGACGATTCCTCGTGCAGTTCCCGGCTCATAACTGCGGCCCGAGGGCTTCCCTTAACTTGAGCAGCCCGCGCCGGATGCGGGCCTTGATGGTGCCCAAGGGCTCCTGCAACCGCCGTGCGATCTCCTCCTGGGTGAGTCCGCCGAAGAAAGCCAGTTCCAGCGCCCGGCGCTGCTCGGCCGGCAGGTCGGCGATCGCCGCGCGGACCAGCCGGGCGTTGTCGCCCTGCACCGCCGCATCGTCCGCGGACGGGGCCCCGCCCTCCGTGCCGTAGCCCAGGTCCTCCGGCACCGACTCCGCCAGCAGTTCCGCCCGGCGGCGGCGCATCCGGATCCGGTCGATCGCCCGGTTCCGCACCAGCGTCACCGCCCACGAGAAGGCGCTGCCGCGGCTCCGCTCGAACGACGAGGCCTTCTCCCAGAGGGTGATGAAGGCGTCGTGCACGATGTCCTGCGCCTCCGCGGCATCCTGCAGGATATGGAGCGCCGCGCCGTAAAGGGGGCCTGAGAACCGGTCGTAGAGGCGGGCGAACGCCTCGCGGTCCCCCTCCGCCACCAACCCCAGCAGCAATGCGTCCGTCCGGTCCCGTTCCCCGGGATCGTTGGTCAGCAGTAGAGGGGCTTCGGCCATGGGGAAGGGACCCCGGCGGGTCGCTCAGGAGGAGGCAGGTTCGGCGGTGGGGGTGGCGAGCCTAATTCCGTGGGAAGAGGGTTCGCGGGTTCCAACCGGGGCCGGCGGTGCACTCAGAGGAACGCGAGGCCGAGGAGGCCCAAAATCAGGATCAGTCCGAGGCTGGCGAGGATGCGCCGCTCCTGGCGGGTCGTGGCGAAGGGCATGGGGGCATCAGACCGTAACCTCGAACAGGTCCGGGTGCATCACGCCCTCGGCGACCTTGTTGACCGTCCCGGTCATCTGGATGGCGTAGTCCGGGCCGATGGAGATCCCGATCCGGCCGCCGGGCATATGGACGGTGACGTCGCGGTCGACGAAGCCGAGGCGGTGGGCGACGGCGGCGGAGGCGCTCGAACTGCTGCCCGAAGCGAGGGTGTAGCCGGCGCCGCGCTCCCAGATCTCGATACGGATGTTCGCGCGGTCGATCACCTGGAGGAACTGCACGTTCGTCTTCCGCGGGAAAAGCGGGTGGACCTCGAGGTGGGGCCCGTAACGGTGTGCGAGGTCGGCGGTGATCTCCGGGAGCGGGAGCACGCAGTGCGGGTTGCCGATGGTGGCGGCGCAGAAGGTGAACTCGCGGTCGAGCACCTTCACCTTTTCGTTGAGCACCTCCCGGGCGGCACCGGGCAGGAGGACCGGGATACGGGCGCTGTCGAAGCTCACCTGCCCCATCGCGACCGTGATCAGCCGGCCATCCTCGCGGATCTCAGCGCGCACGTCGCCCCCTAGCGTCTCCACGGTGAACACGGGCTCGCGGACGAGGCCCTGGTCCCAGAGGAAGCGGGAGAAGATGCGGAGGCCGTTGCCGGATTTCTCGGCCTCGGAACCGTCGGGGTTGAAGATGCGCAGCCCGTGCTGGCTGGAGCGCGAGGGGAGGGGGCCCCAGAGGATGCCGTCGGAACCGACGCCGAAGTTCCGGTGGCACACCACCCGGATCTGCTCGCGGGACGGCGCGGCTCCCCAGGCCGGGAAGTCCGCGGGGTACAGGACGATGTAGTCGTTGCCGAGGGCGTGGTACTTGTGGAAACGCATCGACGCCGATGCCAACGGCGGCGCGGCGCCGAGGCACGGAAAAAATCGCCGTCGCGCCCCCGGATTTGCGGGCCAGCGATTGTCGCCCCGGGCCCCGGCTTCAGGCCGGCAGCAGGCGGCGGGCGTTGCGGTGCATCAGGGCGTGGAGCATCTCCACGTCCAGCGGCGACTCGAACAGCCGGAGCAGGCCGGTTTCCAGCGGGAAGTACGGCGCGTGCGAGCCGAAGAGCACACGCGACGCCGGCACCGGGGGCCGCGCGCCGCCCGGGCCGGGGCGGATCAGTTGCCCGAGGCGCCCGTTCCCCTCCCAGCGGGAAAACTCGAACCACGCCCCGGTGCGGTCGACCAGTGCGCGCAGGTCTGTGCCCGCCACGTTGCCGGCGAAGTGCAGGAGTTGCACCCGGGCCGAGGGGGTCCGCTCGAGCAGGGGCACGAGGGGCCGGGCGTCGATGACCGGGAGGCTGAGCAGCGGGTGGTGGACGCGCGGGTCCTCCATCTGGAACACGATCTGGAGAATCAGGCCCCGCTCGGCGGTGAGCTGGAGGAGACGGCCAAGGTCGGGGTGCGAGAGATCGAAGGTCTGGTAGCCGGGGAAGAGGCGCACGCCGGGCATCCGGTGCTCCTCGTGGCAGCGGCGCAGGTCCTCCTCCCAGTCGGGCCAGGCGAGGTTGACGCTGCCGAAGGGGCGTAGCAGGCCGGCCCCGTGCGCGCGGCACTCGGCGGCGAGTCGTTCGTTCGCGCCCGCGAGGTCCTTGTGCAGGAGCGCCTCGTGCGTACCCGCCCACGCCTCGCTGATGCGGTGCCGGCGGAGCTTCGCGACCAGGGCGGGCGTGGTGTCGTACTTCAGGCGCCGGAAGGGCCAGCGGAAGAGGGTGACGTTGGTGTCGACGATCCCCGGAAGCGCCGCGGGGGCCGGGGCGGACGGCGAGGCGGGAGCGCCGGCCCGGACGAGGGCCGCCGCCGCGCCAGCGGCGGCGGTCTGGCGGAGGAAGCGGCGGCGGGGCAGGAGAGGAGTGTTCACAGCTCGAAGGGGATGCCCTGGCGGCGGAGGATCGGGGCCGCGAGGCGGCGGAAGTTGCCGCCGAAAACCTTGAGGCGATCGGCGGGCGAAAGGTCGGACTCCAGCACCTTGGCGAGCTCGGTGGCGTAGCTGCGGCTCGGGCCGTGGCCGCCCCACACCAGGCGGTCAGCGCCGAGTTCCCGCGCCGCAAAGTCCACCGCGCCCGAGTGGGGGTCGGAGCCGGCGAACTCGAGGAGGACGTTGGGCTGGGCCCGGACGATGCGGACCCCGAGCTCCCAGTCGCCCCCGCTGTGGCCGCAGATGAAGCGCACGTCGGGGAAGCGGCGGGCGAGGGTGACGACGTCCTGCGGCGTGCTTTCCCCCGGCAGGTTGCCGCGGCCGGGCCCACGGGGCGTGCCGCCGACCTTTAGCCAGGTGTGGATGTAGATCGTGGCCCCGAGTTCTGCGGCGAGGCGGATGATCGGGTCGTTGTTCGGATGACTGCACGAGATGCCGCGGCTGTTGCCACCGACGTACTTGATCCCAAGGCATGGCCCGCGGCGGATCCACGCCTCCATCTTGGCGCAGCTCTCGTCGGGGAACCCCGGGTCGATCGGCGTGATGCCCGAGAGCCACGCGCGTTCCTGCACCAGCAGTTCCCGGACCGCGGCGTCGTGCGCGGCGGGCTGGAGCGGGGCGCGGAGCGTGCCCCCGGCCTCAAGGGTGATCGAGCGCTCGATCCCCATCCGCCGCACGTAAAGGTTGTTGGCGTGGAACTGGCCGAGCGGGTCAGTCGTGGCGTTGAACCCGTGGAAGTGGGTGTCCCAGATTCGGTACGCGACGAGCTCCTCGCGCGTGGGCAGGCCGTAGTCGGCGGGGTTGAGGGCGAAGGCGAGGGGGTCCATCGGGCGGGAGTTGGCGTCAGGCGGCGAGCGGCGGATGGCCGAAGAGTCCGCGCCGCCGGATCGCGGCCGCGACCGTCGGCGGCACCTGCCGGGCCCAGGCGGGATCGCCCGCCCGGATGTGCTGCAGGACGTCCCCGGAGCGGGCGCCGAGCGCGGCGGCGTCGAAGCCCGTGAGGGATTCGATGTAGCCGTTCTGCAGGAGGTGGTCGTAGAGGTTCCGCAGGTGCGGCGTGATGTGGACGTTCCGGGCCGTGATGAGCACGTCGCGCGCGAAGGCGTGGCCGGCGATGGAGCCGTGCGGCAGCGCGGCCTCGGAAGTCCGTTCGAGGGGCTGCTGGCGCATCGGGTAGATGTAAAGCTTGACCGCGTGGCGGAACATGCGGCCGAAGGACTCGAGGATGCCGCCCTCGAGGTGTTCGTAGTACTTCTCGTTGAACACCTCGAGCAGGTTGTCGATGCCGAGCGCCATTCCGATCATCTCGCGGGTGTAGCGCCGGAAGTAGGAGGTCAGCCGGTAATACTCCGGGTAGTTCGAGATGAGCGTGGTGAAGCCCAGCTCGCCAAGGAGGTCCACCCGGGACAGGAAGTCGGCCGCGTCGAGCTCGCCCGCGCCGGCGGCGAGCAGGTTGTTCATCGTGATCTCCATCAGCGCGATCACCTCGCGGCCCTGGACGGCGGGCTCCTGCACGAACTGGGCGGTCGCGCAGGTCAGCATATCCACGTTCGCGAGGGTCACGGGGCGGAAGCTGCCGCGCTCGACGAGCACCGCCTTGCGGTGCAGCACCTCGGAGGGCTGGAGGACCTCCCCGCGCGCCCCGAACATCACGGCGTTGGTGAGGCCGTGGCGGACGAGGTGGAGCGCCATCAGCCGGTTGTCGACGTGCGCGAGCGCGGGCCCGCGGAAGGCGATCATATCCACCTCGAGCCGTGCCGCGCCCACGTGGTCGACGAGCGACTCGACCAGCCGCCGGGGGTCGTCGAGGTAGTAAAAGGCCCCGTAGATCAGGTTCGTGCCGGCGATGCCGAGGGCCGCCTGCTGGGCGACCGCCTCCTTGTCCCACATCCGCACGTGCAGGATGATGTCGTTGGGCTCGCCGCCCGGCGTGGCCTGGAAGCGGATGCCCATCCAGCCGTGCGCCTCGTTGTTCCCCTTGAAACCGCGCGTGGTCACGGTGTCGGCGAAGACGAAGAAGGTCGTGCGGTCGCCCCGCTGGCCGGCGAGACGCTCCTGCAGCAGCGCGTACTCGTGGTCGAGCATCAGCGTGAGGCGCTCGCGCGACACGTACCGCGGGGCCTTCCCGTAGATCGCGTCGCTGAAGGTCATATCGTAGGCCGAGATCGTCTTGGCCACGGTCCCCGCCGCGCCGCCCGCCTGGAAGAAGACGCGCGCCACCTCCTGCCCCGCCCCGATCTCCGCGAACGTCCCGTACTTCGCCTCGTCGAGGTTGATCGTGAGGGCCTTCCGGTTGGTCGTCAGGAGCTCCTTCTGTTCCGTCATGAGGCGGAGGGTGCCCCACCCGCGGCCCGGCGCAACCGCGCTTTGCACCGGGTTTCGACTGGAGGAACCGTCGAAAGCGGCTAGGGTCGCCCCCTGATGAAAAACTTTCTCGGTTCGCTGCTCGGCGCGCTGGCCGCCCTAGTGATCTTCTCCGGCGCCGTCGTGACGCTCGGGTTCGGCCTGCTCGGCGCGCTGGCGGCTCTCGGCGAATCCGAGAAGTCGTCCCCCGCGGTGCTGCCCGGCTCGTACCTTGTGCTCGACCTGTCCACCAACTTCTCGGACGCCCCGCCCCACCTCGATCTCGCGGCCCTGCGCGGCCGGGAGGAATCCCTTCAACTGCGGGCGGCCACGCGCTCCCTGCGCGCGGCGGCCGCGGACGAGCGCATCGCGGGCGTCTACCTCACCGGGGACCTCAACCCTGCGGGCTATGGCTCCGGCCACGCTGCGCTGCGGGAACTGCGCGCGGCACTCTTGGCCTTCCGCGAGGCCGGTAAGCCGGTGGTCGCCTACCTCACCTTCGCCTCGACCCGAACCTACTACGTGGCCTCCGCTGCGAGCGACCTCGCGCTCGACCCTTACGGGATGATCCTGCTGCCCGGGCTCGCGGCCGAACCGATGTTCTTCGCCGGCGCCTTGGAGAAGGTCGGGATCAATGTGCAGGTCACCCGCGCCGGGAAATACAAGTCCGCGGTCGAACCCTTCACCCGCCGCGAGATGAGCGCGGAGAACCGGGAGGAGGTCCGCGAGCTGCTGCAGGACATCTGGGCCAGCCTCCTGGGCGAGATCGGGACCAGCCGCGGGGTCGCCGCGGCCCAGGTGCAGGCGGTCGTCGACCAGGAGGGCCTGATCCGCGCCGCGGAGGCCCTCGGAGCGCGCCTCATTGACCGGACCGCCTACCGCGACGAGATCTACGACGCCCTCAAGGCCAAGACGGGCCGCGCCGGCTCGGAGAAGCCCTTCAAGCAGGTCACGCTCCCCGCCTACGCCCGGCAGCTCAAGCCGGCCAGCGCGCTGCCGGCCCCGCGCCCCGTCGAGGGAGTGGAGCCCGGGTCCGGCAAGGCCGGCCGGATCGCGATCGTCTACGCCGAGGGCGAGATCGTCGACGGCGAGGGCAGCCCCGATGAGATCGGCGGCGCGCGCCTCTCCCGGGAGCTGCGGAAGCTGCGCCAAGACAAGAACGTCCGCGCCGTCGTGCTGCGGGTGAACAGCCCCGGCGGCAGCGCCGCCTCCTCCGAGGTCGTCCAGCGCGAGGTCCGGCTGCTGCGCCGCGAGAAGCCGGTGGTCGTCTCGATGGGCAGCTACGCCGCCTCCGGCGGCTACTGGATCTCTGCCTACGCGGACCGCATCTTCGCCGAGCCCACCACGATCACGGGCTCGATCGGCGTGTTTGGGATGCAGTTCGACGTCCAGCGCCTCGCCGACACCATCGGCGTGACTTTCGACCGGGTGAAGACGGGCCGCTTTGCCGACGCGATGACCGTCTCCCGGCCTAAGACTGCCGAGGAGATGGCGGTGCTCCAGCGGATGGTCGATTGGATCTACGGCGAGTTCCTCGCCAAGGTCGCCGAGGGTCGCAACCTGCCCCCCGAAAAGGTGGCCGCGATCGCTCAGGGCCGCGTCTGGTCCGGCGCCGATGCGCTCGAGCACGGTCTGGTCGACGAGCTCGGCGGCCTGGATGCCGCCCTGGCTTACGCCGCGGGCAAGGCCGGCCTTGGCGCGGACTACCGCGTGGTGGAGATTCCCCGGGAGCGAGAGCTAGTCGAGGTCATCCAGGAGCTGATCGAGCAGGCCGTGCCCGGCGCCGCCCGCGTCTCCGCCGGCCCGCTCGAGGAGCTCCGCCGCCGTCTGGAGCGGGAACTGCGTGCCCTCGCGGCCTGCAACGACCCGCAGGGCGTCTACGCGCGCCTGCCCTTCACGCTCTCCGTCCGCTGACCCGATCCCCCGATGTCCTCCGCCCACACCCTCGTCCAGGAAGTCACCGCCACCGCGATCCCCGCCGGGCATCGCGCTACCCTGCCGGCGGGCACGCGCGCGCACGTGGTCCAGAGCCTGGGCGGCAACGTGACCGTGCGGACGGACGCCGGCCTGTTCCGGATCGACCGGGACCAGGTGGCCGCGCTGGCCGGCTACGAGCCCGCGCCGGAGGCCGCGCCCGTCGCGGGCGAGTTCAGCGAGGAGGCGGTTTGGTCCGCCCTCCGCACCTGCTTCGACCCGGAGATCCCGGTCAACATCGTCGACCTCGGGCTGATCTACGATCTGGCGATCGAGGCGGACGGGGCGGGCCGCCACGGGGTGGAGGTGAAGATGACGCTCACCGCGCCGGGGTGCGGGATGGGTCCGGTCATCGCCGAGGATGCCCGGGCGAAGATCGCGCAGCTGCCCAGCGTGCATTCGGCCCGGGTCCACATCGTCTGGGACCCGCAATGGACCCCGCATATGATCTCCCCCGCCGGCCGGAAAGCGCTGGGGTTGGAGTGAGCCGCGCGGGCCGGCCCGCGTCAGTCCGATTTGGGTGAGGCGGGAGCCCCCGCCTTGCCGGTGCCGTCCGCCGGGTTCTCGTCCCGCTTCTCCCGCACCTTGCGGACGCGTTCGAGCATCTCCTGGCGCATCTGCTCCAGCTGGGTGCGCTGTGCGGGCGTGAGGAGCGCGGCCACGTCGGCATACATCCGCTCGGTGGTGCGGGTGGTGTCGGCGAGGTGTTCCTTCTGCATCCGCTGCAGGTCCTCCGCGGCGCGGCTGACGATCGGCCGGATCGCCTTCTGCTGTTCCGGGGTGGGGCTCAGCCGCTGGGTGAGCTGGCGCATCACCTGCGGGGCGATGCCCTTCGCCGGCGCCGGCGCGGCGGGAGCGGCCGCCACCGGCTTGCTGGCCGCGGCCTTGCCCGGACCGGGCTTCGGCCGGGTCACCTCGGCCACGCGGGCCGCGGAGCGCAGCGTGAAGAAGCCGCCGAAGACCGCGCCGGCGATGAACACGCCGACGAAGGCCAAAATCACCTTCCAGGGCCGGTCCATCCTAGTCGGCGAGCGCCAGCACGACCGCCACAACGTCCTCGCCGATGGGCAGCGACTCCTCGCCGCCAGCCAGGCCGCCCAACCGCCGCGCGGCCTCCTCGTAGTTCAGCGCGACGGCGCAGAGCGCGAGGATGCAGGCGACGCCGAGGGCGCGCAGGGCCAGCAGGTCGAGCAGCGAAACCGGCGCGCGGCGGCCGAGGGCCAGCGCGACCACGCGGGTGCCGAAGCCCAGCGGCGCGGCCGTGGCGCGGGGGTCAGGCGCGAGACGGGCGGCGCGCACCAGACGATTCCAGACGGAGCCGGGCGGCAGGGGGGAGGGACTCATGAACGTTCCTTTTTTCGTAGTTCCAGAAACAACTTTTGCAATTTCCGTCGCGCGCGGAAGGCCCGCACCTTGATCAGGGACTGGTTCCAGCCGGTCAGGGCGGCGATTTCGGCGATCGTCTTCTGCTCCAGGTCCAGCAGGCGGAGGACCAGTTGGTCGTCCGGCTTGAGCTGGCCCAGGAGCTTCTGCACCAGCTCGGTGGCCGCCAGGGCGTCGTTCGCCGGTACCTCACGCTCGTTGGTGAGCACCGCGTCGAGGACGTCCGCCTCGCTCTCCGAGAGGTCCGCCCACCGGAATTCCGGGCGGCGCTTCTGGGCCCGGAGATGGTCGATGCACGTGGTCACCGCGATGCGGGAGACCCAGTGCGTGAAGTGCACGGCCCCCTGGTACTGTGCGAGGCGGGAGAACATCTTCAGGAAAACCTCCTGCGTGAGGTCCTCCTCGGCGACCCGACGGGGCAGGTGCGAGCGGACGATGCGGATGACCAGCGGGTAGAGGTGGTCGACCAGCTCGCGGGCCGCGCGCTGGTCGCCGGCCCGCACGAGCGCAAGGCAACCCGCCACGTCAAAGGGCGGCTCGGCGGGTTCAGGCATAGGGAAATGGAGCCGCGGCCATGCACGACACGCAAGACGCCCCTGCGGGCGGGTGCGTTACAGTTTGCGGGGCGGGCCCGGACCTTGACATTTCTCCCCCCGGCGCGGATACCGGCCGGATGATCGCTCGCCGCTGGGGACTCCGACTTACGCGCGCGCACGGCCGTTGATGGCGTCCTCCGGACGCCGGTCGTGCGTCTTCCCGTGGTTCCCGCCGGCGCGGTGAGCGCCCGGTGGTCCGGCCCCTCCCGCCGCGGGGCCCTGCGCCGCTCCCGTTCCCGCCCTCCCTCCTTTTTTTCGCCTTTCCCGTCCATGCAACCCGCGCCCATCACGAAATACCGGCCGTTCCCGCCGGTGAACCTGCCTGACCGCCAGTGGCCGGGTCGCACGCTGACCCGGGCGCCGATCTGGTGCAGCGTCGACCTGCGGGACGGCAACCAGGCCTTGGCCCAGCCGATGAGCGTCGAGGAGAAGCTCGAGTACTTCGCCCTGCTGGTGCGCATCGGCTTCAAGGAGATCGAGATCGGCTTTCCCAGCGCGTCGCAGATCGAGTTCGATTTCTGCCGGCGGCTGATCGAGGGCCACGTGATCCCGGACGACGTGGCGGTGCAGGTCCTCTGCCAGGCCCGGGAGGACCTCATCGTGCGCAGCTTCGAGGCCCTCCGGGGGGCGCGCCAGGCGATCTTCCACCTGTACAACTCGACCTCGCCGGCCCAGCGCCGCCACGTGTTCAACGCGTCGCGCGCGGACATCCTCCGGATCGCCACGCAGGGCACGGCGTGGGTCCGCCAGCACGCCGCGCCGTTGGTGGCGGCGGGTACGCGCGTCCGGTTCGAGTACTCGCCGGAGAGCTTTACCAGCACGGAGCTGGATTACGCCCTCGAGGTCTGCGAGGCGGTCACGGATGTCTGGCAGCCGACCGCGGCCGAGCCGATCATTCTGAACCTGCCGGCCACGGTGGAGTACGCTTCGCCCAACGTGCACGCCGACCAGATCGAGTGGATGTGCCGGCACCTCACCCGGCGGGACCGCACGCTCGTCTCGCTGCATACGCACAACGATCGCGGCACGGGCGTCGCCGCCACCGAGCTGGCCCTGCTGGCGGGGGCGGACCGCGTCGAGGGGACGCTCTTTGGCAACGGCGAGCGTACCGGCAACCTCGACCTCGTGACTTCCGCGCTGAACCTCTACACCCACGGCATTCATCCGGGGCTCGACTTCAGTAACATCAACGAGATCCGCGAGGTGTACGAGCGCACGACCCGCCTGGAGGTGCCGCCGCGGCACCCCTACGCGGGGGAACTGGTGTTCACCGCCTTCAGCGGCTCGCACCAAGACGCGATCAAGAAGTCCTGGGCTGCGCGCGACCCGGCCCGGCCCGATGAACCTTGGGACGTGCTCTACATCCCCATCGACCCGGCCGACATCGGCCGCAGCTACCGCGCGATCATCCGCATCAACGCGCAGTCCGGCAAGGGCGGCGTCGCCTATATCCTCGAGCAGGAGTTCGGCTACAGCCTGCCGAAGGCGATGCACCGCGAGATCGGCCGCCTGATCAACGAGGTCGCCGACACCCGCGGCACCGAGCTGACCCCGGCGGATGTGCACGAGGTGTTCCGCGAGGAGTACATTGAACGCCGGGCGCCCCTGGCCCTGCAGCACTTCAAAACGACGGAGCGCGACAGTGAAGTGACCTGCGTCGCGACCCTCCTGATCGACGGGGTCGCGCGCGAGCTGACCGGGCAGGGCAACGGCCCGATCGACGCGTTCACGCGGGCCTTGGCCGCGACCACGCTGCCGCGGTTCGAGGTGCTGAGTTACGCGGAGCATTCACTCGGCAAGGGTTCCGAGGCCCGGGCGGTAAGCTACATCCAGATCAAGACCGACCGGGGCCAGACTCTCTTCGGCGCGGGCATCGACACCAACATCGAGCTCGCGTCGATCAAGGCGATCGTCAGCGCCCTCAACCGCGCCCTCGCGCGCTGAGGCTGCGCATCCGCGGGGCCGGCTCAGGCGCCGCGGAAGTGGCGGGGGAAGAGCGGCACGTTCTCGAAGTGCCGCAGGGCCGGCTCGCCGGGGCCGCCGGCCGGTCCCTCCGCCCCCAGCGCCACCTCCACCACGTCAAAGCGGACCGTGCGGGGAGGGTGGCGCAGGCCGCGGAGATAGGCGCGGGCAGCTTGGAGCAGCACCTTCTTCTTCCGCCGATCCACTGCGAAGTACCCCGGCACGAGCGCGCGGGCGGACCGCGCCTTGACCTCCACGAACACCAGCACGTCGCCGTCCGCGCAGACGAGATCGAGTTCCTCCCGGCGGTCAGCCGGGTTACGCCAGTTACGGGCCAGCACCCGCCAGCCTTGGGCCGCGAGCGTCTCGGCCGCCAGGGCCTCCGCGCGCGCCCCGGACGACGGCGGCGCGGGCACTAGGCCGCGGAGCCTCGCTAGCAGCGCACGCATCGGTGGGGGCTCAGGCCGGGCTGCCGGCAGGCGCCGGGCTCTCGGACCGCACCCGGGCGCCACGCACCGACTCGGCCACGTTGGGCGCCGGCGCCTCCGCCTCACCTCGGTCCGCGTTGAAGCGCATCGAGACCGTCTTGGAGACGCCGCGCTCCTCCATCGTCACCCCGTAGATCGCCTGCGCGGCCGAGACCGTGCGCTTGTTGTGCGTGATGATGATGAACTGCGAGTCCTTGACGAACTTGCGCAGCAGATCGGTGAAGCGTCCGATGTTCGACTCGTCGAGCGGCGCGTCCAGCTCGTCGAGCAGGCAGAACGGCGAGGGCTTCACCATATAGAGCGCGAACAGCAGCGCGACGGCGGTGAGGGTCTTTTGGCCGCCGGAGAGCAGCGTGATGCCCTTGAGCTTGGTGCCGGGGGGCTGGGCGACGATCTCGATGCCGCTCTCGAGGATGTCCTCGGCCTGGATCAGTTCCAGGTGGGCGCGTCCGCCGCCGAAGAGGGTTTGGAAGGTGTACTCGAAGTTCTTCCGGATCTGCTCGAACGTGATCTGGAACTGCTGGAGCGAGGTCTGGTTGATCTCGTCGATCGCCTTCACCAGCTCCGCCTTGGCCGTGTTCAGGTCGTTGACCTGCCCCGCGAGGAAGTCGTAGCGCTGCTTCAGGTCCGTGTACTCCTCGATGGCGACCAGGTTGACGGCGCCCATCCCGAACAGGCGCTGACGGAGGGCGTCCACCTCCGCCTTGATCGGGGGCCATTCCGTGGCGTCGAGCGCCGCGAGATCGGCTTCGGTCGGTTCCCCGCGAGGCTCCTTGCGGCGGCGCCCCCGCCGGGTGCCGGCCGCGGCTTCACCCTCGGCGGACGTTTCCGTTGCGGGGGTGGGGGACGGCTCCTCGTCCTCCTCCTCGAGGTCGAGCGGCTTCATCCCCTCGGGCTCGTCGTCCGCGCGCCAGAGTTGCCGGCGCCAATCGACCGTCGCGACCGCCACCTGGAATTCCCGCAACACCTCCTCGTCGAGGAACCCGAGGCGCTGGCGGGTTTCCGCGAGTCGGACCTCGTGCGTGGCGAGCTCGCTCTGAGCCGCCTCGGATTGCTCGCGCACCGCGTGCTGGGCGGCCTCAAGGCCGGAGATCGCGCGTTCGACATCGGCCAGTTCCACCCGTGCCTGTTCCACCTGATCCTGAGCCACGGCGAGGGTTTCGGCGAGCTGGGCGGCGCGGGCCCGCTGGGTGCCGGCCTCGCGTTCAAGGTCGGCGGTCTGCTCGGTCCACGACTCGATCTCGTGCTGCCGCTGGGCGAGCAGTTCGCCGAGTTGCTGGCGGCGCCGTTCCATCTCCCCGAGGCCGCGGTCGATGACCTCCACCTTCTGGCGGCGTTCGGCGAGCTCAAGGCGGGCCTGCGCGAGCGACTCGCGCTTCACGTCCCGGTCCGTGCGGAGCTCGGTCAGCCGCAGTTCCTGCTGCCGGATGGATTCCCGGTGGCCGGTGACGGCGGTCTCGGCCGCGGCGAGCCCGGCCTGAGCCTTCTCCCTGCGCGCGTGAGCCTCGTCGCGGGCGCGCTCGAGCGCGGCGACCTCGTTCTCCATCCGGGTGATGCGCTGGCTCACCTCTTCCGCGTTGCGCCGCGTGTTCCGCTCCTCGGCCTGCACGGTGGCGAGCTGCTGGGTGGCGGCCAGGACCTCGGCGCGGCGCTCCTCGAGGGCCTGCTCGGCCTCGGTGAGGCGGGCGGAGAGGGCATCGATCACCGCCTTCTGGGCGTCGTGAGCCTGCTGGTCCTCGGCGAGGGCCCGGCTGGTCTCGCGCAGATCGATCTCACGTTGGACGATGCTCTGGGCGGCGCGTTTGCCGTTCTGATGGCCGCCGAAGATCAGGCCGCGGCGGTCGACGAGATCGCCCTTGCGGGTGGCGACGGCGAGGAAGGGGAAGGCGGGATTCTCCTTCCAGAAGGAGAGGAAGGCGCCGAGGTCCTCGGCGATGTAGGATTCCCGGAGGATGCCGAGGGCGGGGTGTCCGGCCTCCACGGCGTCGAGCCCGCTCGTCGCAGGCACCAGCCCCGGTGGCAGCTCGTGGTAGCCCTCGGTGCGGAGGCCGATCTCCGTGACGCGCAGCACGGCCGAGCCGATCTGCTCGGCCTCCAGCTGGGCGAGAATGCGCTGGGCGGTCGCGAGTTCGGCGACGCTGATCGCCTCGGCGGCCGAACCGAGGATCGCCTCGATCGCGCGGGCGCAGCCGGGCTGCACCGCCAGGCCCTGGGAGATGGGGACGGCCTTGCTGCCGGCCAGCGCGGCGTCGAGCCGGCCCTGGAGGACGGCCTTGGCCCCCTCGCCGAAACCTTCCCAGCGCTCCTGCAACTGCTGGAGCAGGCGGAGGCGGGCCGTGCGCTGGACGAGTTGGCGGTCGATGTCCTGCAGGCGGCGCTGCGCCTCGCGGAACTCGCGGGTGAGGTCGGTGATCGTCTGCTGGGCGGTTCCGGACTCGGCCTGGGCGCGCGACTTCGACGCCAGGGCCTCCTCCGCGCGGGACTCGGCCTCGGCGACCTGCTGTTTCGCGGAGGCGCGGAGCTGGCGGCCCCCCTCGAGCTCCTGCGCGAGCGTGTCGTGCTTGTGCAGGCTCGTCTTCTGGTCGACCTCGTAGCCGGAGCAGTCGGTGCGGAGGCGGGCCACCGAGCTCTCAAGCTGCAGCAGCTCGAAGCGGGCCTGACCCAACGCGGCCTCGAGGCGGCCGAGCTCGCCCTCGACGATGCCCAGCTCGCGGTTGCGCTGCTGGTAGACCGCGTCGCTGCCGCCGAGCAACTCGAGCTGGAGCTGCTTGTCCTGCGCGCCGGTGTCCACCTGGGCGGACACCTCGCGCACCTGCATTTCGACCTCGGCGAGATTGTCCCGGGAGGAGGCCAACCGGTCCTCGAGGCCGCCGCGGCGGATTTGGGCTAGGTTGGCGGCGTTCTCCGCGGCCTCGCGCTGCGAGCGCACGTCAAAGACGGCCTGCTGGGCGTCCTGGACCCGTTGGCCGAGGCGGCTGCGGGCGGCCCGGCGGGCGGCCAGGGTGGCCTCCTGCTCCTCGAAGTGGGCGCGGCGTTCCTCGGCCGCCCCGCGCAGGCAGCCCACCCGGGCCTCCAGCTCGGCGAGGCCGGCGGCGAGCGTCGCGTGCTGGCGGCCGCTCCACGCGAGGGAGAGGTGGCGCAGACGGTGGTGGAGCCGCTTATAGCGCACCGCCTTCGCGGCCTGGCGGCGCAGGCTGCCGATCTGGCGCAAGACCTCGCCGATCACGTCCGCCACGCGGGCGAGATTCTGGTCGGTGAGCGCGAGCTTCTGCAGCGCCTCGCGCCGCTGGGACTTGTACTTGGTGATCCCGGCCGCCTCCTCGAACACCGCGCGCCGCTCCTCGGGCTTCGAGGACAGGATCTGGTCGATCTGGCCCTGGGCCATGATCGAGTAGCTGGTCCGGCCGACGCCGGTGTCCATAAAGAGCTTCTGGATGTCCTTCAGACGGCAGGGCTGCCCGTTGAAGGCGTACTCACTCTGGCCGTCGCGGTGCACGCGCCGGGTGATCTCGATCTCGTGGTACTCGCTGCCCAGCTGCTGCTCGCACTCGGTAAGCAGGAGGGAAACCTCGCAGAGCTGGGCCGGCTTGCGGGTGTCGGCGCCCTCGAAAATCACGTCCTGCATCTTGCCGCCGCGCAGCGCCTTCGCGCTCTGCTCGCCGAGAGCCCAGCGAATGGAGTCGGCGATATTGGACTTGCCGCAGCCGTTCGGGCCCACGACGGCGGTCACCCCGGGTTCGAAGCGGAGGGTGGTGGGGTCGGCAAAGCTTTTGAAGCCGTGCAGCTTGAGCGCCTTGAGATGCATGCAGCGAGGAAGGGGCCGTTACAACGGCAGGCTGGGGGTCCCGCAACGGAAAACCGAGCGTAAGCAGGCCCGAAAAAACGGGGCCGGCCGGCGCCGCTTGGGCGTTGCCGTCGCGGGCCCGAAGCGCACGCTGACCCGATGCGTTTTCCCCTGCACGCGGTGGTGGCGGTGCTGGCCGGCGGGCTGGTCGTGGCGCGGGCCGCGGACCCCGCTGCGGGGCCGCTGCTCGCCGAGGCAGACCTGCCCGCCTACGAGCGGAATCTCGATCACGCCGGCCTGATCCGCGCGTGGAACCCGGCCGCCCGTGCGCGGGGCGAACGGGTGTACCAGCTCGTGTGCCACGCCTGCCACGGTGACCTCAACCTGCCCGGCTCCCTCCCCGACGCCCCCCGCTTCGGGGAACACCCCTTCCCCCGCGGCGCCGATCCGTTCGCCCTCTACGCCACGCTCACCCGGGGCTGGGGACGGATGCCCCCGCAGACCGGCCTTACCCCGCGCGAGAAGTACGACGTCATCCACTACCTCCGGGAGACGTTCCTCGCCGGCCGCGGGCCGGCGGTGCGCCCGCCGGTCGATGACGCTTACCTGGCCTCCCTGCCGCCCGGCCGGGAGCGCGGACCGGATCCGGTCCGCCGCGAGCCGTGGCGGGAAATGGACTACGGCCCTTACCTGATCGGGACCTATGAGTTGGCGGACGAGGCGCGGCGCGCCGCGGCGGCCGGCATCCGCGGGCCGCAGCTCGACCAAGTCGCCCCGCGCGCGAATCTCGCCCAGAAGGGCATCGCGATCCGGCTCGACCGCGGACCGGGCGGGGTCGCCGCCGGCCGGGCCTGGGTGGTCTTCGAGCACGACACGCTGCGGCTCGCGGGCGGCTGGAGCGGCGAGGGGTTCATCGACTGGGAAGGCATCAACTTCAACGGCCGCCACGTGGTGCGGCCCCGGACGGTCGGCACGCTGCACTTCGAGAGCGCGGACGCGCCCGGCTGGGCGGATCCGGCGACGGGTCGCTTCGAGGACCGGCGCATCGTCGGCGTGGACGGCCGCCGGTTCGGGCCGCTGCCGCGCGACTGGATGCGTTACCGCGGCCTGCACCGCCACGGGGAACGCGTGGTGCTGGAATACGAGGTGGGCGGGACGATGGTCCTCGAGACCCACGACCTCGAGGGGGATCCGGCGCAGCCGGTGTTTGTCCGCACCCTCAACGTGGCCCGCTCCGCGCGGGACCTCCTGCTGCGGGTGGCCGACGAGGGCTTGACCGTCGGCTTGCGCGGCGGCCCCGGGCTCGAACTGGGCCGGGGCGAGGGCTTCGTCACCCTACGCATCCCGGCGGGCGCGACCCCGGCGCGGTTGGCGTTGCGGTTGGCGCGGTCCGGCGCCGCCGAGCCCACCGCGACGGGGGAGCCGGCGGATCTCGCGCGCTTCCTGCGGGGCGGGCCGTCCCGCTGGCCGGAGGAACTGGCTGCGCCAGTGGTCGCCAGCCCGGCGGACGGCGCCTTCGCGTGGGAGCGGCTCTCCCTCCCGGTGGACAACCCGTGGCGGGCGCGCGTCCGTCCGGGCGGCTTCGACTTCGCCCCGGGCGCCGCGGAGGCCTTCGTGTGCACGTGGGATGGCGACGTCTGGCGGGTGGCGGGCCTCGGCGACGCGACGGGTGCGGTGCGCTGGCGGCGGATCGCCGCGGGCCTGTTCCAGCCGCTCGGCGTGCGCGTGCGCGACGGGGAGGTGTTCGTCACCTGCCGGGACCAGCTGGTGCGGCTGCACGACCGCGATGGCGACGGGGAGGCGGATTTCCTGGAGAACTTTAACAGCGACCACCAGGTGACGGAGCACTTCCACGAGTTCGCGATGGGCCTTCAGACTGACGCGGCGGGCAACTTCTACTACGCGAAGAGCGCCCGCCACGCGCGGACCGCCCTCGTGCCCCACCACGGCACGCTGCTCAAGGTGAGCGCGGACGGCCGGGGCACGGAGATCCTCGCGAATGGCTTCCGCGCCGCCAATGGCGTGTGCCTCAACCCGGATGGCAGCTTCTACGTGACCGACCAGGAGGGCCATTGGATGCCGATGAACCGGATCAACCGGGTGGTCCCGGGCCGCTTTTACGGCAACCAGTGGAGCCACGGCGCGCCCGCGGACACGTCCGACGCCGCGATGGCGCCGCCGGTGTGCTGGATCGACAAGGCCTTCGACCGCTCGCCGGCGGAGCTGATCGCGGTGAACGGCCGCGGCTGGGAACGCTGGGCGGGCACGCACCTGAATCTTTCCTACGGCGTGGGCCGCCTTGAGGTGCTGATCAGCGAGCCGGGTGACGGTGAACCCCAAGGGGCGGTGTGCGCGCTGCCCGTGCCGGACTTCCCGACCGGGATCATGCGGGCGCGCTTCCACCCCGGCTCCGGGAACCTCTACCTCGCGGGCCTCTCGGCGTGGGCGACCTCGCAGACGCTGCAGGAGGGCGGCTTCTACCGGCTCCGGCCGACGGGCCGGCCCGCGCTCCTGCCCGTGGGATGGCACATCCGGGCGGACGGGGTGGACCTGACCTTCAGCGACCCGCTGGGCGCGGTCGCGGCGGGTGACTTCACGGTGCGGGCCTGGGACCTGCGGCGGAGCGCCAGCTACGGGAGCCCCCGCCTCAACGAGCGCACGTGGCCCGTGGCCGCCGCCGTCACCGCGGAGGATCCGCGGGCGGTGCGGTTGGTCATCCCCGGGCTCACGCCCGCGCAGGTGGTCGAGTTGACCTGCCGCCTGCGCGACGCCGACGGCCGCGAGGTGGTGCGGGTGATCGCCGGCACCGTGCACCGGGTTCCCGGCCGCGTGGCCGCGGCGCCGTGAGCCCCGCGGGAGACGGGGCGCCCGGAGGGCCGGGCTGGGGCCCGCACCTGCGCGCCGCCGGCGTGCGGCAAGCGTTGGTCGCGGAACCGGGAGCCGTCCTGCCTGCAGCGCACGCGAGCCTGTGGGCGGACGGGCCAGGCGGCTGGGCGCGGAGCTGGGCCTGCAGCGAAGCGGTCGCGGGGCGAGCCGGTTTCGCCGCGCCCGGGGCGAAGCGCGAGGGCGATGGCAAGTCCCCCTCCGGCAGCTTCGGGATCAGCCTCGCCTTCGGCTACGCGCCGACGGGCGACACGGCGCTGCCCTACCGGGCCTGCACCGCGGCGGACCTCTGGGTCGACGACCCGAAGTCCCCCGATTACAACCGCTGGGTGACCGCGCCCCATCCGGCCCGCGGCGTGGAGCGGATGCGCCGCGAAGACGCCCTCTACGAGTTCGGTCTGGTGCTGGATTACAACCGCCACCCGGTGGTCCCGGGGGCCGGCAGCGCGATCTTCGTGCACGTGCGCGACGACCGGGGAGGGGGCACCGCGGGGTGCCTGGCGCTCCCGCGGGCGGAGATGGTCGCGCTGCTCCGCCTGCTGCGGCCCGGGGCGTTCGCGGTGTTCAACCCGCGGGCGCTTTCGTTCTAAGCCAAAAGCTGAGGCGCGCCGCGGGGCGGTTCAGGGGAACAGCCCGCGGCTCTGTTTGGCGTCGGCCACCCGCTGGATGCCGAGGGTGAGCGCGGCGAGGCGGCGGCTGAACTTGAATTTCCGGCGCTGCACCTCGACCGCGTCCTTCGCCCGGTCGAGCATCGCGAAGAGCTTGGTCAGCACCTCGTCCCGGTCCCAGTAGAAGTTGGAGAGGTTCTGCAGCCACTCGAAGTAGGAGACGATCACGCCGCCGGAATTGCAGAGCACGTCGGGGATCAGCTCGATGTCGCCGCGCTCCTCGAGGATGCGGTCGGCCTCGTTGGTGGTGGGTCCGTTGGCGCCCTCGGCGATCAGGCGGCAGCGAAGGCGCGGGGCGTTCGCGGCGGTGATCACCCGCTCGAGCGCGCAGGGCGCGAGGATGGTGCAGGGTAGCTCAAGGAGTTCCTCGTTGGTCACGGCCTCGCCGCCGTCGAAGTCCCGCAGCGTGCGCTGGGTCCGGACGTACTCGAGGGCCTGGGTGAGGTCGATGCCCCGGGAGTTGTGGATGCCGCCGGTGTAGTCCGAGATGGCGATGATCCGGGCGCCGGCGCGCGCCAGGGCGAGCGCGGTCTCGCTCCCCACGTTGCCGAAGCCCTGGATCGCCACGGTGGCCTGGGTGACGGGCAGCCCGAGGTCCTCGAGGTAGCGGCGGGCGAGGTAGGCGACGCCGGCGCCGGTGGCCTCGCGCCGCCCCTGCGAGCCGCCGAGGGAAAGCGGTTTCCCGGTGACGACCGCGCTGGCCACGTGGCCCACGTGGTTCGAATAGGTGTCCATCATCCAGCCCATCACCTTCTCGTTGGTGCCTACGTCCGGCGCGGGCACGTCCACCTGCGGGCCGACGAAGTTGACCATCTCCTGCATATACCGCCGCGAGAGGTGCTCCAGTTCCCCCTCGCTGAGCTGGTGCGGGTCCACGATGACGCCGCCCTTGGCCCCGCCGTAGGGCAGGCCGACGAGGGAAGTCTTCCAACTCATCCACATCGCGAGCGCGGCCACCTCGCCAAGGGTGACGTCCTGGTGGAAGCGGATCCCGCCCTTGGACGGGCCGGTGGAAAGGTTGTGCTGCACCCGGTAGCCCTCGAAGACGGTGACGCTCCCGTCCCGCCGGCGCACGGGCAGCGAGACGGCGAGGCAGCGGCGCGGGTACTTGGTGCGGTCGCGGATCGCGTCCGGCAGGCTGATGGCGTCCGCGGCCTGGTCGAACTGGCGGCAGGCCATCCGGAAGACTTCCGAATCGTAGAGCGAGGAGACGATCGCCTTGGACATAAGGGGTTGGTTACAGTGATTTTGGAGCGGTTGGCCGCGGGTGGCAAACGGCATCCGGGCGGCGTGGCCCCGGGATTGAATCCCGCGCCGGCCGCGCCGAGGATGGGGAATGCACGCCCTCCTGCTCCCCCTCGCGGCCGCCCTCGGCCGCCGGCTGGGGCTGGCCCTCGTGATCGTCGCGCTGGCGGTCGGCGCGAGGTTGGTCTGGACGCTGGCCGGCGAGGAAACAGTGCGGGAGGGCGAGCGGCGGGCGCGGGTGGAGGCGGGACGACAGGAGGAGATGCGGTTGCTGGCGTGGCGCGCGGAACTGGCCGGACGTCTGGCCGGGGCGCGCCGCGACCTGGAGGAACAGCAGGAGCGGCTGCGCCGCGCCGCGCGGGTGCTGGCCGCGCTGGAGGAGGCCTCCGGCTGGTGGGAACGCTGGTTCGGCGATCCCGTCCAGCTCGCCACCAACGCGGAACGGCGCCGGCGGATGGAGGAGATGCAGGCGGAGACGCGCCGCCGGATCGCGGTCACGGAGGTCCTCCTCGGGAGCCTCGCGGGGGAGGATGACCAGGCGGAGCAGGCGCTGGGACGGGTGCGGCGGGAACTGGCGGTGGCCGAGGCCGGACAATCGCCGTTCTGGCGGCGACTGGAAGCGGCCTGGACCGCGGTCCGCGTCCCGGTGGCCGTGACGCTATTCCTCCTGTTCGCCGGCCCGACGCTATGGGCGCTGTTCGCTTACTTCGTGCTGGGCCCGTGGATCTCGCGGGGGCGCCCGTTGCGGCTGGGATCGGAGGCCCCGGTGTCGCCCCGGATCCGGGCGGAAGGGGTGGTTCTGCGGTTGCCGGTCGGCCCCGCCGAGCGCCTGTGGGTGAAGCCGGAATACCTGCAATCGTCGGACGACGTTTTCCGCCGCCGGACCCGCTGGCTGGTCGATCCGGGCGCGCCACTCACGAGCCTCGCCGCGGGTTGGCACGAGTTGCAGGAACTCCGTCCGGAGGCCGGACCAGGGGCGGAGGTCACCTTGGCGAGCCGCGAGGATCCGCAGCAGGAACTGGCGGCGGTGGAGGTGCCCGCGGGGGAGGCCCTCGTCCTGAGCCCGCGCCACGTCGTGGGCGTGCTGGCGGCCGTCGAGGCGCCGGTGCGACTGCGGGCCCGCTGGCAACTGGCATCGTGGCAGGCGTGGGTGGGCGGGCGCTTCCGCCATTTCGTGTGGAGGGGGCCCTGCGTGCTCGCGGTGGCCGGGCGGCGGGGCATCCGGGTGGAGGCCCTCGCGGGGGGCGTCCGCCGGATGCAGGCGGATCTCGTCATCGGCCATTCCCTCGGCGTGGCGCGTCGTCCGGTTCGCGCGGAGACCTTCTGGAGCTACTACCGGGGAAGGCATCCTTTGTGGGACGAACAGCTCGCGGGTTCGGGGCTCATTCTGCTCGAGTCCGTGGCCTCCCCCGGGGCGGCCGCCGCGGCCCGCCGGTGGTGGGAGCGGGCCGCGCAAGGCGTGCTGCGGGTGCTTGGACTGTAGCCCGCGGATCGCGGTCGGAGGCGGAGTTCCGGGATCCCGTGCGGCCTACCAGGTGGCGGCGCGGTTTACCGGCTGCAGTTCGCCGCGGGGCAACGGGAGCTCGAGGCGCACGATCACGTGGTCAAAGAGGAGGCGGCGCTGCTCCGGGGAGAGTCCCGGGGCGAAGAGAACCGTGCGGTAGTCCCGGTAGACCTCGAGGGTCTCGCGGGCGTTGGCCACGCGCATCGCGGTCTGCAGGGCCTGGTCGAGCCGGTCGGCGCGGCCCAGCTGGAGCAGGGCGCCGGCCTCGGTGCGGATCGCGTCGCGCTCGTTGATGAAGCCGGCGAGGCGGCGGCCGTAGTCCTCGGCCACGGCGCTGATCCCCTCGCGCAGGGCGGTGATGCGGGCGGGGGTGTCCGGGGCGGTGGGCTTCGCCCCGCGCTCGCTCCGGAGGGGCACGACGACGAAGCGGATGCCCTCGGAGTCGAACCGGTAATTGGCCTGCACCGGCAGGTCGCGGGCGCCGGCGAGCAGGGCCTCGATCCGCGTCACCGCGGACTGCTGCGCGGCGGCGACCTCACGGAGCAGCGCGGCCACGCGTTCCTGGAGGACGGGCGGCAGCGGGGTGCGTTCGGCGAGGGGTGCCGGCTCGGGGTTACCGGCCAGCCCCTGCCGGATCTCCTCGGCGAGCCGCTCGAGTTCCGCGAGCGGAACCTCCTGGCGGCGGGCGAGGGCGGACATCGTGTTGCCCCGGAGCCACGGGAACGCCTGGCCGTCGTGCGCGTGGACGGCGTCGAACAGCTCCTTCTTCAGGGCGGCCTTGCGGGACTGGTACTGCGCCAGGCGGGTGGCGACCTCCGGGGGCAGGTCGTCGGGGGGCAGGACGCGTGCCGGTTCCGGCGGGAAGAACAGGTGCGGCTGGTTGACCGCCGCCGCCTCGGCGGTCTCGCCCGCGGCCTGCAGCTCCAGGGCGATCTCGCGCAGCAGCCGGCGCTGCGCCGGCAGGAGGCCGTTCTGGTAGTAAGCGTACGACCGCATCACCTGCGCGATCTCCAGCGGGGAGAACCCGCGGCGCTCGTCGTTGCCGAGGCGCCACTGCCGCAGCGCGCCCCAGGTCTGGTCGCCCACCTGCAGGTCGCGACGCAGCTCCTCCGCCTCCGCCTCGAGGGCGCGGAGTGGCTCGCGCTGCCGGACGGCCAGCCTGCCGAGCGCGGCCGCGCGTTCCGCGGCGGGGAGCGCCTGCGTCCGCCCGAGTTCCGCGCGCAGTTCCTCGGTCAGCTTCGCCTTGCGCTCCCGGTACGCGTCGACGCGCTCGCGCAGGCGCGCGGAGAGGTTCTTCGTAGCCAGCCGGGTGGCCAGTTGCGGGTAGAACGGCTCGTTGACGTGGGCGGCCATCTCGGCCGGGGCGGCGAGGCGGCCTTCGGCGGGCGGGGTGGGGGGGAGCGCGCGGCCCAGCGGCGGCGGGGTGGGGGGGAAGAAGATGGGGGCCCGCTGGACGTAGCCCCGTTCCGGTCGGCCGAGGTCCGCCGGCGCCCCGTCCTGCGCGAGGAGCGGGGCAGGCGCGGCCGCGAGGAGCAGGGCCAGCGGCCAAGCGCGGGGCGGGGCCTTGGGGCGCGGGGGTTGTCCCGGGGTCTGGTTCACCGCCGCCGACGCTCGCCGGCCAGGCCGCGGAGACAACCGCAAACCTTGGCCGCGCCCGGGTTCAGAAGCGGAGGAACAGGCGCTCCAGCAGGTAGCCGAGCAGCGCGGTGACGGGGATCGTCAGCACCCACGCCCACAGGATGCGCTGCACCACGCCCCATTTGACGGCGCTGAGGCGCTTGGTCGCGCCGACGCCCATAATCGAGGTCGAGATGACGTGCGTGGTGGAGACGGGCACCCCGAGGGTGGCGGTGCCGTAGAGGATGGCTGCGGCGGTGGTCTCGGCGGCGAAGCCGTGGACGGGCTGCATCTTCACCATCTTGTGCCCCATCGTGCGGATAATGCGCCAGCCGCCCGCGGCGGTGCCGGCGGCCATCGTGATCGCGCAGAGAATGACGACCCACATCGGGATGTCCTTGAACTCGTTCACCCGCAGGAAGCCCGCCCATTCGGGGAGGTCATTGAACACGCCCGTGGAGGTGCCCGTGAACAGCGCAAGCGTGATGATGCCCATCGCCTTCTGCGCGTCGTTGGAGCCGTGGCTGAAGCCCATAAACCCCGCGCTGACCAGCTGGGCCTTGCCGAAGATCATCCCCACCAGCCGCGGGGTCATCCCGCGGAGCACGATCAGCAGCAGTCCCATCAGCAGGGCGCCGGCGATCAGGCCGATCAGGGGCGAGGTGAACATCGGCAGCACCACCTTCGGCCACAGGCCCATCGACTTTCCCTTGGCATCCTGCGCGTGCCAGATGAGCACGTCCCACTTGCCGGCCGCGGTCGCGAGGGCGGCGCCGCACAGGCCCCCGATCAGCGCGTGGCTGGAGCTCGAGGGCAGCCCGAGCCACCAGGTGAACAGGTTCCAGATGATCGCCGCGAGGAGGGCAGCCAGCACCGTTGTCATCGTCACCGCGGAGGCGTCGACCAGCCCCCCGCTGATCGTCTTGGCCACCGCCGTGCCCACCAAGGCGCCGATCAGGTTCCAAAAGGCCGCCCACATCACGGCGGCCCGCGGGGTCATCACCTTGGTCGAGACGACGGTCGCGATCGCGTTGGCGGTGTCGTGGAAGCCGTTGATGTACTCGAACGTCAGCGCGGCGAGCAGGACCAGCAGGAAAAGCGTCATCGCGGGCGGGGCCGTCCGGGCGGGCTCAGGAGTGCTTGAGCACGATCTGCACAACGATATTGCCGGCGTTGCGGCAGCGGTCGATCGCCTGCTCCACCATCTCGAAGAGGTTCTGCAAGATCACCAGTTCCTTGGCGTCGTACGGCCCCTGGTAGAGCTCGCGCAGCAGCTGCAGCATCACCTTGTCCGCCTCGCCCTCCGCGTGCTGCAGCCGGTGATTGGCGTCGCGGATGCGCTCCACGTTGGTGCCGCCGCGCAGCTGCTTCACCATAAACACCAGCGCCTCCGCCGCCTGCGTCATCAGCTGCGCCTGGCGCTCAAAGGCCGCGTACGGGATGCGCCCGGGGTAGATCGACAGCCGCTCGGCGATCTTCTCCACCTGCTTCGGCACGCGGTACAGGGCGAAGGAAAGCTCCTCGATGTCCTCGCGCTCCAGCGGCGTCACGAACGTCCGGCTCAGCTCCTCCGTCATCTGGTCCCGGATCCGCTTCTCCTTGCGCCGGGCCTGGATGAACTCGTCGAGCGGCAGGTCGGCGGGGTTGCTGCCCGCGGACAATTTCCGTAGCGCCGCCCCGAACAGGGTCACACTCACCTTGGCCTCCTCCGCGCCCGCCTCCAGCAGGTCGAAGAACTTCTCCTCTTTGCCCAGCAGTTTTTTCAGGGAAAGCATCGCCGAGTGAATGACCGGGCGGCTTGCCGGGGGCCAAGCTTTTTCTTGCCCGCGCCGCGATTTCGCGGGGGCGCGCCTTGACGCCGGCCCGGCCCGCGGCCCACCCTGCTGCCCTTCCGGCCCCCGTCCCGCGGGTGCGCCGGCCACCCCGTCCCCGCCCCCTCCCTGCCGATGAAACTGTCCCTGTTCACCGTCCTCGCCGCGCTCGCGGCCGCCCCATTGGCCGCCGCCGAGGCCTACAAGATCGCCGTCATCCCGAAGGGCACGACGCACGAGTTCTGGAACGCCATCCACGCCGGCGCGCGCAAGGCCGAGCGCGAGCTCAAGGCCGAGGGCGTCAACCTCCAGGTGATCTGGAAGGGGCCGCTGCGCGAGGACGACCGCGAGCAGCAGATCCAGGTGGTGGAGAACTTCGTCGGCCAGCGCCTCAGCGGCCTGGTCCTCGCCCCGCTCGACCGCCGCGGGCTGGTGGCGCCGGTGGAGACCGCCGTCCGCGCGAAGATCCCCGTGGTACTAATCGACTCCGACCTGGACTCAAAGGCCCCGGCCAGCTTCGTCGCCACCGACAACCGGGAGGGCGGCCGCATCGCCGCCCGCGAGCTCGGCCGGATGCTCGGCGGCAAGGGCAACGTCATTATGCTCCGCCTCCAGGTCGGCTCCGCCAGCACCGAGGCGCGCGAGGAGGGTTTCCTCGAGGTGATGCGCAAGGACTTCCCCGGCATCAAGCTGCTCTCCACCGACCAGCACGGCGGGGTCACGCGCGACACCGCCAAGCGGGCGAGCGAGAACCTGCTCAACCGCTTTGGCCGCCAGGTGAACGGCATCTTCTGCTGCAACGAGTCCACCGGCGTCGGGATGCTGCTCGCCCTGCGCGACGCGGGTCTGGCCGGCAAGGTGCGGCTGGTGGCCTTCGACGCGGGCGAGACGCTGATCGCGGGCCTCCGCTCCGGGCACGTCGACGGCCTCGTGGCCCAAAACCCGATGCGGATGGGTTACCTCGGCGTGAAGCATATGGTCGACGTCCTCCGCGGCCGCCCCGTGCCCGCCCGGGTCGACACCGGCGTGGGCTTCGTGACGCGCGCCAACCTGGACGCCCCGGAGCTGGCGGAGTTCGTCCGCCCGCCGCTTGACCAGTACCTGAAGTGATGAGCGTCGCGCCCGCGCTCGAGCTCCGCGGGATCCGCAAGCGCTTCGGGGCCACCGAGGCGCTGCGTGGGGTCTCCCTCGCCGTCGCGCCCGGGGAGGTGCACGCGCTGATCGGGGAGAACGGCGCGGGCAAGAGCACGCTGATGAAGGTGCTCAGCGGCGCCCATCAGCCGGACGCCGGGGAAATGGCGCTCGCAGGCCAGCCCTACCGCCCTGCCGGCCCGCCCGACGCCCGCCGCCGCGGCGTGGCGATGATCTACCAGGAACTCACCCTCGCGCCGCACCTTTCCGCCCGGGAGAACATCCTGCTCGGCCTCGAGCCGGCCCGCGCCGGCTGGATCAACGTCGCCGCTGCGCGCGCGGCGGCCCGGGACGCGCTCGCCCAGCTGGGCCACGGGGAGCTCGACCTGGAGCGCCCCGCCGGCGCCTTCGGCATCGCCGAGCGCCAGATCATCGAGATCGCCCGTGCCCTCGTCGGCCGGCCGCGGGTGTTGATCCTGGACGAACCCACGAGCAGCCTGACCGGCGCGGATGCCGAGCGCCTGTTCGCGGTCATCACCCGCCTGCGGGACCAGGGGGTGAGCATCATCTACATCTCCCACTTCCTGGAGGAATGCCGGCGCCTCTGCGACCGCTACACCGTGCTCAAGGACGGCGCCTCGGTCGGCGCGGGCCGGATGGCGGAGACCACGCCGGACGAGCTCGTCACGCGGATGACCGGGCGCGAGGTGCGGGACCTCTACCCCCGCCACGCGCGGGCGGCGGGGGAGCCGCTGCTCGAGGTGCGCACGCTCGCGGCCGGGCCGCGCCTGCGGGGCGCGGACTGCGTCGTGCGGGCGGGGGAGATCTTCGGGCTCGCGGGGCTGATCGGCGCCGGCCGCACGGAGCTGCTGCGCGCGGTCTTCGGGCTCGATCCGCGGAGCGCGGGCGGCGTGCGGTTCGGCGGGGAGGAGGCCGCCGCCCGTCCGCGCGGCTGCTGGGCGCAGGGGGCGGGCTTCCTCAGCGAGGACCGCAAGGAGGAGGGCCTGCTGCTCTCGCAGCCGCTGGGCGACAACCTCACCCTCACCAAGCTGGGCGCCTTCAGCCGTGCCGGCTGGATCGACACCGGGCGCCAGACGGCGGCCGCGGCGCGCTGGATCGCGGCCCTGCGGATCCGCTGCCTCGGCCCGGGTCAACCCGTGGGCCAGTTGTCTGGCGGCAACCAGCAGAAGGTGGCCCTCGCCCGGCTGCTGGAGCACCCGGCGCGCATCCTGCTCCTCGATGAACCCACCCGCGGCATCGACGTCGGCAGCAAGGCCGAGATTTATACCCTCATCGGCGAGCTCGCCGCGTCCGGCAAGGCCGTGGTGGTCGCCAGCAGCCACCTGCCCGAACTGCTCGGCCTCTGCGACACCATCGGCGTGATGTGCCGGGGCTCCCTCGTCGCGGTGCGCCCCCGCGCCCAATGGTCCGAGGCCGAGCTCCTGCGCGTGGCGACCGGCGCCGCCGCCCCCTCCTCCTGATGAACCCCCGCCTGCCCGCCCTGCTCGCGCGTCTCGGCCCCTTCCTCGGCCTGCTGCTGGTGACCGCCCTCTTCGCGCTCCCCGCGGAGACGCGCGAGCACTTCCTCTCCTACGGGAACCTCAAGATCGTCCTCACCCAGACCGTCATCGTCGCGATCGGTGCCCTCGGAATGACGCTCATCATCGTCAGCGGGGGCATCGACCTCTCCGTGGGCTCCAGCATCGCGTGCACCAGCGTCGTGGGGGCCCTCCTGCTGCAGCGCGGCTGGGGTCCCTTGCCCGTGGTCCTAGCGATCGTGGGCGCCGGCGCCGTCCTTGGCCTCATCAACGGCCTGTCGATCGCCCTGCTGCGGGTCGTGCCCTTCATCATCACGCTGGGCACCCTCGGCGTGGCGCGCGGGGGCGCCAAGTGGCTCGCGGACAACCAAACGGTCAATTACGAGTCCTCCCCGATCAACGGCTGGATGACCACCGCCGACCCGTTCGGTTACGCGCTGCCCGCCGGGGTCTGGGTCGCGGGCGGGCTCGCGCTGGTGATGGCGGCGGTGCTCCGGCGCACGGTCTTCGGGCGCCACGTCTTCGCGTTGGGTTCGAACGAAGCCGCGGCGCGCCTCTGCGGGGTCGAGACCGCCCGGCTCAAGGTGGCGATCTACGCCGTGGCCGGCGCCACCTTCGGCGCGGCGGGGGTCTTCCAGCTCGCCCGGCTCCGGCAGGGGGACCCGACGGTGGCCGTGGGGCTCGAGCTGGACATTATCGCGGCGGTGATCATCGGCGGCGCCAGCCTCAGCGGGGGCGTGGGCACGGTGCTCGGCTCGATGATCGGTGCGCTCATCATGGCCGTCCTCCGCAACGGCTCCCAGCAGATGGGCTGGCCGACCTACTTCCAGGAAATCATCATCGGTCTGGTCATCATCGTCGCGGTCTTCGTCGACCGGCTCCGCCAGGGCCGCGCGTCCGCCGCCTGAGCCGCTCCGCGGGCCCGGCATTGCCATCCGGGGCGGCCTCGCCTAGCGCAGGGTGATGCCGTCGCGTCCGCCCTTCCGCCATCCGACCAAGGTCCTGCTGGTCGATGACGAGGCGCTGGTCGCCACCGCCGTCCGGGCGGCGCTCGCGGACCTGCCCGACCTCGAGTTCCACTTCTGCCAGGATTCGCGGCAGGCTCTCGCCGAGGCCCGTCGGCTCGGCCCCACCGTCATCCTGCAGGACTTGCTGATGCCGGATGTCGACGGCCTCGAGCTCCTCCGGCGCTACCGGGAGGACGAGGTCTTGCGCGGGGTTCCGGTGATCGTCGTCTCCGCCAAGGAGGACGCGCGCAGCAAGGCCCTCGCCTTCGAGCTCGGCGCGAGCGACTACCTCGTCAAGCTGCCCAACCGGGTCGAGCTGGTCGCACGGGTGAAGCACCACTCGGGCGCCTGCGTCAGCCGCCGCCAGCGCGACGAGGCGTTCGAGGCCCTGCGCGAGAGCGAGCAGGAACTGGCCGCCCGCAACGCGGAGTTGGTCGCGCTCAACGCCCGCCTCGAGGAGGCTACCCGCGCGAAATCCGAGTTTCTCGCCAACATGAGCCACGAGATCCGCACCCCGATGAACGGGGTGATCGGGATGACCGCGCTCCTGCTGGAGACGCCCCTCACCGGCGACCAGCGCACCTGCGTGGACACGATCCGCAGCTGCGGTGAGAGCCTGCTCACGATCATCAACGACATCCTCGACTTCTCGAAGATCGAGGCGGGTCGCGTCGAGGTGGAGCAGCACCCCTACGACCTCCGGCAGTGCATCGAGGACGCCTGCGAGCTGGTGGCCCCGCGCGCCGCGGAGAAGGGGCTCGACCTGGTCGTCCTCATCGCCCCGGGTACCCCGGAAACGGTGATTGGCGACGGTACCCGCCTGCGCCAGATCCTCGTCAACCTCGCCGTGAATGCGGTGAAGTTTACCCCCCGCGGACAGGTCGTGGTCGAGGCGCGAGCGGAGCCGGGGCCCGCGGCCGGCGCGGCGACGCTGCGCTTCGCGGTCCACGACACCGGCATCGGGGTCCCGGCGGACAAGCGGGACCGGCTCTTCCGCTCGTTCTCGCAGGTCGACAGCTCCACCACGCGCCAGTACGGCGGGACAGGCCTAGGCCTCGCGATCTGCAAGCGCCTCGCGGAGCTGCTCGGCGGCGGCATCGGCTTCGAGAGCGAGGAGGGCAAGGGATCCACGTTCTTTTTTCATGTGCAGGTGCGCCTCGGCGAGCCGCAGCGGCCGGTCTGGCAGACGGCGACCGACCCGTTGCGTGGCCGGCGGATCCTAGTGGTGGATGACAACGCGGCGCAGCGCCGGCTCGTGCGCGAATGCGCCGGGATCTGGCAGGCCGAGGTCGTGGAGGCCACCAGCGTCGAGGAGGCCGCGGGCCTCCTGGCCCCGGCCGGAGACCGTGCGTTGGATGCGGTGGTCATCGACGGGGAACTGCTGGGGGCGGATCCCGCCGCTGGCCTGGCTCGCCTCCGCGCCGGGGCGGCCACGGTACCCCCCGTACTGCTTTCCCTCGCGCGTCACCCTCGGGCAGGAGAACCGGGGGCCGGCGGCAGCGAAGTGTTTCTCGTCCGACCGGTGCGCCCCGCGGTGCTGTACGAGTGCCTGCTCCAAATGCTGGCGGAACGGTCCGCCCCCGCGGGCGGCGATGGCGCCGCCAGTCGACCGCCCCGGCCGCTCGCGGCCCAGTTGCCGCTCCGCGTCCTCGTGGCGGACGACAACACGGTGAACCAGATGGTCGCGGTGATGATGCTGAACCGGATGGGCTACGCCGCCGACGTCGTCGCCAACGGCATCGAGGTGCTCCGGGCGCTCGAGGTGAAGGTCTACGACCTCATCTTCCTCGATATCCGGATGCCCGAGCTCGACGGCTACGATGTCGCCCGCCGGGTGCGGGAGCGCTGGGCCTCCCAGCCCGCGGGCCGTCCGCGGCTGGTCGCGGTCACCGGCAACGCGATGCAGGGCGAGCGCGAGCGCTGCCTCGGGGCGGGGATGGACGACTACGTTGCGAAGCCCTTCCGCCTCGATGACCTGCGCGTGATGCTCCAGCGCTGGGGGCGCCGGCCCGTCCCGGGCAAGCCCTAGCGGGTGGCGGCTGCGGCCGCCGGGAATCGGAGCTGGCTGAGGCGCACGGAGGTCTTGGCGCGGACGCGGCCCGTGCCGTCGCGCACCTGCAGGGCCACCCGCGGGTCCGCCTGCTGCCAGTCGATCTCGATCCAGCCGAAGTGGTGGTCCATGCAGGCCTGGCCGATGCGGTTGCGGTTGGGCTCGAGGTTGTCCCACTCGGAGTTGATGCCGCTCGCGGTGAGGTCGTGGAGGGGGTAGCACTTTGGCGCCTTCAGGACCGAGATCTCGCCCCAGTGCACGTCGCCGGAGAGGAACACCACCCCCTGCGCGCGCGTGCTGACGATCAGGTCCACCATCCGGTCCACCTCGGTGGGGAAATTGGTCCACGACTCCCAGCCGTTGTACTCGTGGCCGAACTGGATGCTGGTGCCGATCAGGCGCAGGTCGGCGGGTTCCTGCAGCCGCTCGCGCAGCCACGCCCACTGCTCCGCGCCGAGAAAAGTGTTCTCCGGATTAGAGTCGGGCCGGTAGTCGTTCTTGTAGGAGGAGGTCGTGTTGCGGGTCAGCGGGCTGCGGAAAGTGCGCGTGTCGAGGAGGATCACCTGCAGCGTGCGCTTCCCGGCCGGGTCCGTGAAGCGGTAGCTCGTGTGGATGCCCGGGCGAGCTCGGCGGGGGCTGTCCGCCGGCTCCTGCCAGAAGCGCAGGAACACCTCCTTCGAGGCCTCCTTCATCGGATACTCGCGCCCGCCGTCATTCACCCCGTAATCGTGGTCGTCCCAGGTCGCGATCATCGGGACCTCCGCGCGGAGGGCCGCGAACGTGGGCTTGGCCGCGACCTGCCGGTACTTGGCCTCCAGGACCGCCATATCCTGGGTGTCCCCGTAGACGTTGTCGCCGAGCCAGATGAAGAGCTCCGGCTGGAGCTCGCGCACCATCTGCAGCACCGGCGCGGGGCGGTCCTGCTTCATGCACGAGCCGAGGGCGATCCGCGAGACGAGCGGATTCACGGCGGGGGCGGGCGCGGGCACGGGTGGCGTGGCGGCGGTCGCGGCGGCGAAGGAGGTCAGGAGCAAAAGGGCAAGGTGGGGGCGGGCGCGCATCGGGGACGAGGGGGAGTTCGCGGCGGAGCTTTTCCCCCGGGCGGCCACGGTGCAATCCGAACCACGCCGCGCGCGCGGTCAGCGGCGGCTTGCCGGCACCGGGGGGATCCCGCTTGCTCGGCGCCACTTTGGACACGCCCGCGTTCCCCCTCCCGCCGGATACCGCGACCGCCCCCCGCCCCCGCCGCGCGGGCTGGGCGGCCGCCGCCGTGCTGGTCGCGACGGTCTCCCTCACGGTGCTCGCCTTCCCGCCCTTCCGGGTGCCGGAGGCGGCCTACGCGTTGCTGTTTCCGGCCCTCTTCTGGGCCTACCACCGCCCGGCGTGGCGACTCTACCTGGGCACGATGTTCGCCGCCCAGGCGCTGGCCTGGACCGTGCTGCTCGGCTGGCTGCACCACGTCACCTGGCTGGGGTTGCTGCTGCTGGGGCCCTTCATCGGGGCGTGGGTCGGGGTCTGGTTCGTGGCGGCCCGCTGGGTGATGCCGCGCCTGCCGGGCCAGACCGCCCCGGTGCGTCTGCTGGCGGTGCTCGGCCTCGCGGGCGGCTGGGTGGTCGTGGAGTGGACCCGCTCCTGGCTGCTCGGCGGGTTCCCGTGGTTGCCGCTCTCCGCGAGCCAGTGGGAGCGGGTGAGCATCCTCCAGGTCGCACCGTACACGGGCGCCTACGGCATCTCCTTCGTGCTGGTGATGATGAACCTCGGTTTCGCCGCCTACGCGCACCGGCTCTTCCGCGAGCGCGCGACCGGCATCAACAAGCGGAGCCAGGAATTCTTCCTCGCCCTGTTCCTCCTCCTCACCTGCGTCTCCCTCCACCTCACGGAGGCCTTCAACCGCCGCGGCCAGACCGTGCCCGTCGGGCGCGTCGCGATCGTGCAGCCGAAGATCGCCCAGGAGATCAAGTGGGACCCGCAGCGCGCGCCCGCCATCCTCGAGGTGCTGCGGCGGGTCACGCTCGAGGCCGCCGCGAGCCGGCCGGACCTCATCCTGTGGCCGGAGGCGGTGACGCCGCTCGCCGTCCGCGGGGACGAGACGGTGCGGTTGTGGGTCGAGGGGCTGGTGCGCGAGGCCCGGGCGCCGCTGGTGCTCGGCTCGATCGCGATCGAGCAACCCGGCCAGCCCGGCGAATCCTGGCGCAACGGGGCGTTCCTGGTGACCCCCGCCGAGGGCGTGGCGCCGAACTATTACGTGAAACGGCGGCTGGTGCCGTTCGGCGAATACGTGCCGCTGCGCCCGCTGATCGGGTGGATCGGCAAGTTCGTGCCCATCGGGGGGGACTTCGCGCCGGGCGAGACCTCCTCGCCCCTGCTCACGCCGGTGGCCGGGAGCGCGTTGGCCGCCGGGCCGCTCATCTGCTACGAGGATATTTTCCCGGGCCTCGCGCGGGGCAGCGTCCTCGGCGGTTCGGACCTGCTGGTCGTGCTGACCAACAACGGCTGGTTCGGCGAGGGCGGCGCGGCGGAACAGCACGCGGCCCACGCGGTGCTCCGGGCCGTCGAGACCCGGCGGCCCGTCCTGCGGTGCGGCAACGCCGGCTGGAGCGGCTGGATCGACGAGTTCGGGGTCATCCGCGCCCGGCTCACGGACGAGGCCGGCAGCCTGTACTTCCGCGGTTTCCGGACCCTCGTGGTCACCCGTGATCCGCGCTGGATCGGCCGCTCCACGCCCTATGTCGCGTGGGGCGACTGGTTCGTCCTGCTCAGCGCGGCGCTGGCGGCGGGCGCGGGGCTCCTGCTGCGGACCGCCCCGCGACCGCCTCCGGCCGGCGGCGCCTGAACCCGGGGGCTTCCCGCCGGCTCAGCCCAGGGTGATCTCGCCCCGGGAGAGCCGGAGCAGGAAGAGCGCGGCGACCTGGGCCCGCGGCGCGATCGTGTCGGTGCGGATGAATTCCCGGCTGCTGTGCAGGTGGTCGCCGATGGGCCCGAGGCCGTCGAGGTTGGGCAGGCCGTCGGCGGAGAGGAAATTGCCATCCGAGGCGCCGCCGGTGTGCACCCAGTCGAACGGGGGCAGCCCGACCGTGGCGGCGGCGTCGCGCCAGGCGGCGAACGCGCGTTCCTCGCGCGGCCCGCACTCCTTGGGCGGGCGGTTGAACCCACCCTTGAGCTCGAGGCGGAGCCCCTCCCGCCGGTTGACCTCGCCCGCGAGCTCGCCGAGGCGCCGCAGGAGGGCGTCGCGGTCGGCGGCGGTGGTGACGCGCAGGTCGAGCTCGGCCGCGGCCAGGTCAGGCACCACGTTGGTCGCGGGGCCGCCCCCGCGGATGTTGCCGACGTTGACCAGCACCCCGGGCAGTTCGGCTGGGAGGCGGCTGGCGGCGAGGAGGAATTCGGCGAGCGCGAGGATCGCGTTGCGGCCGTCGTTCGGGACCTTGGCCGCGTGGGCGGCGCGGCCGTGGGCGGTGGCCAGCATCCCGCCGGTGCCCTTCC
>Ga0194133_10000851_pt1 | contig 57888 bp, 50 predicted proteins | sample TA2KigOf40mmetaG_FD_155448 | JGI IMG/M metagenome (GOLD analysis project Ga0194133, IMG submission 155448) | Freshwater microbial communities from Lake Tanganyika, Tanzania - TA2015055 Kigoma Offshore 40m | ecosystem: Environmental > Aquatic > Freshwater > Lake | place: Tanzania: Lake...
CGAGATTTTGCTTTTGATTTCTTCTTTCCACCAGTTAATTCCATAGATGAATTTGGAAAAGGGGCGAGATTACGACAGCTTCCACTAACAGCATTGATTGGACCATATGCAGTTTCAATTCCATTGGGATTCTTTCCCTTAACTAAAGGAATTTTAGGATCAAAAAATTGAGGAGGTAAATAAGTTGCTCCTGCGGTTTCTTGACCACCTCTTTGTCTACGAGAACTGTTTCGTGATTTTGATCTCTTCCTTCCACCCGTTAATTCCATAGAAGAATTCGGGAAAGGAGCAAGATTACGGCAGCTTCCACTAACAGCGTTAATAGGACCATATGCAGTTTCAATTCCATTTGGATTCTTTCCCTTAACTAAAGGAATTTTAGGATCAAAAAATTGAGGAGGTAAATAAGTTGCTCCTGCTGTTTCTTGACCACCTCTTTGTCTACGAGAACGGCTACGTGATTTATTCTGACGTCTCCTAAGACCTCCAGATAAAGGTCCAAGCGGGTTATTTAGATTAGTAGTTGGAGGCTGTGGTGCAGGGTAATTACCTATTTGAGAATATTGAGCATATTGAAGAGGGGATGCTTGAGAAACGGAACTTACTTGAGTAGAAGCACTTACTGGAGAAGCTTGAGATGTAGTGTTGGCTTGAGATGTGGGGTAAACAACACTGGGTGCTGGAGGAAGAGATGAAGAAACAACAGGTGGACTTGGTGCACTTGAGTTTCCTGATTGCTTTCCTAAGACTTGATCTATTACTGTTATGGTGGTAGGTTGTCCGTTATTTGAACCCAATGGGTCAGTAACAATTACAGTTTCACCTGTTTTTTCTGTAGATTGACCACCACGTAATTTGCGAGTGCGTCTTTTTCCACCTTTGCTTTCAAAAAAACCCTGTGGAATGGGAGGATTAGAAAATTGATCAAAATATTTATCACCTCCACTTTGTTTTCTTACGCTATTAATATTTAAATTTATAGGTGCGGCTTGGCTCCAAATATTATTAATGTTAAATCCAACAGGATCTATTCTTCCTCCACTGTAATTATTTCTTTTCCCATTGCGACTTCTAGAACGACTACGATTTCTTGATTTAACCATTTTATAAATAATAATGATAATTTATTTCTATTAAAATGCAATTTTATTCTTATTGCCAGTATTAGAAAAATCAAAATCTTTTACATTTTCGAAATTTCCATCTGGTGATCTCTTAATTACCTTAATAAATCCTTTCCCTTGGTCACTTTTTACATGTAATTCTTTTTCATTTTTATTTTTTACTTTACCATTATCATACTCAACAAAAGACGAATAACTTCTAATCTCCTGAAAACCATTTCTTGGTATTTTTTCTAAATTTTCAAAATTTTCAAAATTTTCTATATGCTTTGAAAAATCTCTAAAGAAATCCACCCCCCTAAACATCTCATCAAAAAAATCACGTCTCCTTGCTGGGACTATTGAAAAATCTTCATCATCTGGCTCAACAATGATTGGTGAAGATTTTCTTGTGTCTTGCCGACTCCCTTTTTTCATAATTTATAAAAATAAAAAAATTTTCAAATCAATTTACCCAATTCACTTATAACTCCCAATTTAACTAAATTTCCATAACTTATACCAGATATGTCAAAAACTTCTAAAGTTTTCATATCTACACCTACTTTTCTTATTCTTTCTGGAGCTGTTTCCAATGGAGTCTTACATTCTTTATTATTGAAATAACATAATTTTCGCTTCTTCTTATCTGCCCAAATTAAATTATTATTTCCATCTAAAAACATTGGTTCCAATTTCTTTGTTACTGCTTTTGTTCCAATTTCTGTTTTACCATAAACCATATCTTCCCTTATGTCTCCTTTGTAAGCTAATCCTTTCGCATCTATACCAAAAGTAAAACATTTAATATCTTTTTCATTGTCAATTGAATTCAAAACGCAATCAACTGCAATCTCTTTCATAGTCTTTTTAATCTCATCTGTTACTTTCATCTTCTTCATTGCAATATCAAAAATATATTGATCAGTAGAATCTTTTTCATCATATTTTATTCCAGTGGGCAAAACACTAAAATATCTATAGACATCTACTGTTCTATCCTTATCCGGTAAATCAACGTGAGAAAGCAATCGATTAGCTCTTCCAATTACTTGATCAACGCGAACATCGTGCCAGTAAGGTTCCATAATATGAACCTGTCTTGTTGCTTTCAAATCCAATCCCTCTGCTCCAGATGCGGATATCATCAAAACTTTCAAAATATCTCCATAATTATTTTCTTTTTCATTATAAATTTTTACGACTTTTTCTTTGTAATCTTCGTCTTCCATTCCTGAGTAAATTGCATATTTTGGTTTTGTTGAATTTTTCTTTGGATTGGATAAATCTAGTTTTTCATATCCATTCGCTTGCAATACTAATTCAAAAACTCCAATACCTTCCAATGATCTAAAAGTTGAATATACGATTGCCTTCCCTGGACTCTTCTTTAAATTCTCTAATAACCTCGCCATTTTTGGAGAATATATTTGCAATCCAGTTGGAGTATCTCTTAGATATTCCTCTTTTTTCTTTGCAAGATCTCCCAAAGCTTTTTCAATTAATACTCTATCTTTAACATCAATGTTACCTTCTTCAATTCTTTTGTTTTCTTTTTCCAATTCTTCCAATTCAGCTGCTGCAGTATTACTTCTCTTGGCTTTCTTTTCCAATTTTTTCATTCTAGCAACTTTCAAAAATTTTATTACAAATGGGCGTTCTATTTCTGCTGGAAAAACGAAATTACTAAATTGCCTACTAAAAACTTTAAACAAAGATGATATTTTCTTTAGAGATCCATTCTTACTTTTTGAAAATGTTGCCTTACTTAATAATTTCTGCATTGCTCCTGTTTTTTCTTTGTCTCTTTCAACATCTCTAACTTCCTTATAAATATAAAATTGATAATTACTCATTGGAACATCTTCATAAATTACTGGATTTACTCTTGGATAGAACTCCGGTTTTCCTCCTCTATAATAACTAATTAATCCTAACATTCTTCTCTTCAATAATTCCACATTCTTCAAAACTTCTCCATCCAATGTCTCATCTATAAAATAACTTCGAAATTCTTCCTCTGTCTCTGGATACAAAGTGTACCTCTTCGTTTCCAAATATTCCATTCTTATTCCAACTTGAGTCGCTAATTCTTGGAATTTTTTCAAGGCTTCATCGAATTTTGGACTATAAGAATCAAATTTCATATATAAATTTAAGTATCTTTGATTATGATCTAGGTATTCAATTTCTTTTATTGATGACAATCTATCTTTGAGCATCAACACTTGAGAATCCATACTTTTAGCATCTTTTATGAAAAATGTTGGAACTTCAATATATCCCCTTAAAATATTTGCTAGAATAGCAACTTCAAAAGGATAGTTAATGATTGGAGTTCCACTTAAAGCTACTATTTTTACATTGGTTGCTTCCATCAATCTTTTATAAATTTCCGGTCCTTTCTTACTTTGTGTAACCATCATAGAAATTAAATTGTGAACTTCATCTATAATGATAACATGATTATCCAATGTTGAAATTTTATCCAATTGTTCAATTGTATTTGGTGCATTGTAAGATATAAAAGTATATTTCTCATCTATTTTTGTAGAATTTCTATTATAATTGGGAACACCACATGTTGGATCTTTTTTTAATGCAGTTATATAATTACTTTTCAACGTGGCTGGTGAAAGAACAATTACATTATTATTTATACTCTCTGCTACAGCTATACTTGAACAAGTTTTTCCACTACCCAATCCATGATATAATAGTAATCCTCGATAGGGACTACTCATTTGGAGGTAATCTCTTATAAATTTTTGATAAGTTGTGAATTCACTTCTACTTTTAGTTTCCTTTTCCTTTACTCTATAAGGTAGGAAAACGTTATTTATCCAACCAGGAAATTCTTTCATATTTTGTCCAACCCAATTGGAAGGCTCTATTTTATTTCCAATTTTTACTATCTTATTCGCTTCTAACATATTTTTCTTTATCAAAAATGATTTATTGCCCAATTCTTGACGAACTAAAGGCTCAATATATTCGACTTTTGCAAATGAGCCTTTTGTTCCCAATACTTTTACTTTTGTTTTTGTATTACTAGCTGCTCCTAAAGGCGCTAACATAATATCTCCTATTTTAGCTGAGTTCTTACTCATCTAATTTATTCAAAGATAATTTATTATCTGAAAATCATAGACTTAAAAAATATTTATTTATATTATTATACTATGGAACAGTTAAAAGTAATAATTGAAGAAGGGAAAAATATTAATATTAAATCAATTCATCCAACTATTGATGATAAATTAAGTAGCAAGATTGCTTTATTGCGTTTACTTGATGACAAAGATATTTTTGTTATGAATAAAAAATTGTTTGATTGGAAGAAAAGAATTGAGAAAAAGGAAATCGTTTTATCTCAATCTCCAGAGGATACTGATAAAATTGCAGATTGGTTATTAGATCCTCTTCTCATTTTTTGCAATGATCTAGAGGAAACTTCTAAAAAAATATGTAATAAATTATTTGAGCAAGGTTTTAAATATATTAGAGCACGAAATGATATTTATCCTTCTAGAATTATTATTGACATTGAGTTTGAGATTGCGGCTATTTTGTGTAATAATAATAAATCAATTTCCAAACATTCGAATGATTTAGTTTTATATGGAGCAAATATAAATGTAAATGGAGAATTAATGCTTCCAATTTTATTATATGAATATATTACCCCCAAATTTAATTATGTTGATTGGAAGAGTAATTTGGAATTGGAACCTTTCTTATGGGAGGGAATGAAACAAAAATGGGTGAAGAAAGGGGTAAATCATCCAATCTTTTCCAACATTGATGTTTCGAAAGAAATTTTTAATTTGATTAAGTCAGAGGATGAAGGAGCATATTTGTTCACTGGATATTACACCTATTTTTTAATGACTAATCAAAAAGGTGAATACAATGGAGATTATCATATTTATCATAGAGAACCTATGGAATTTCTTAAAAAAATTTATGAAGCTTATCCAGATATGAAGGTGAGAGAGGAGAATCCAATCTATTATTTTCAAAACAAATCATATTATTTACTACACAATAATGAGCATGTGTTGACAGTTTCACAATTGGAATATCCAATGAATTTTACGAGATTGGGATATTACAATCATACTAATTATCATGGCTTATTATTATTTTTATTGATTGAGGCATTCAAGTTTTCACTCAAAGATTATGATGAGAAAATTTCACACATTGGATATTTAATTAAGGCGAAAAATAATTATAAAGGTGGACATAATTTCAATATTTTACAAAATAATATTATTGGACCGCGTACAAGTCCAGCGTTGGAATTCAAAATAAAGGAGTGGAATAAAGATTTAACATTTTTTTATAGACCTGATGTTAGTAGTGAAGTGGTTGAGGAAGAAAATGATTCAGTTTAAAAAATATATCTTATAAAGATATAAAACTAATGGTGGAGTTTGAAATTTATTCAGAAAAATTTTATGTAGGATTGGATGAAATTTTGGAAAAAGTAGAAAGTGAAAATGAAGATGTGCCCTATTTGTCAATAGAAGATTATAAAAAACAATCAAATATTATTGAAAATTTTTTGAAGAAAAATAAACTTAAAATTTATGGAGGTACTTCAATCGATAAATTTATGCCGGATAATGACAAGATCTATGTTAATAAGAAATTAATGGATTATGATGCATATTCTCCAATTCCAAGAAAACACGCAGTGGAATTGGGAAATGAATTATTTCAAGCTGGATTTAAATATGTAAGTGTTCGCGAAGGAGTTAATCCAGGTGTTTATAAAGTATTTAATTTTTTCCAGGAAGCAGCAGATATAGTATTTATTCCTGATAAAATTTATGACTTAATCCCATACAAAGTTTTTGATGGTTTGTATTATGTTGCTCCAAAATATTTGAAAATTGATTTACTGGTTGCATTGACTAATCCCAAACAGGCTATTTGGCGTTGGGATAAAGATTTTGAGAGATTGAAAAAATTGGAGAAATATTTTCCTGTTGACAAACCAAAAACATTTTGCGATAAATACCAAGGAAGATATCAAAAGTCTGCAATGGATAATATCATCGATAATTTCTTAGCGAAGAGAGATGACTATATTTTATTTGGTGATAGTGCTTATTATGCATATATGGAATCATCTGGTTTGACTGATTTTTTTGCACCGGATGTAAAATACATTGAGATTGGAATGCAGCAGCCCTATTCAATTTTTCAAGAATTAAAAAGAGCTACTGGTGGAAAAATTAAAATAAAGAGATATCATCAATTCTTAAAACATATTCCTACAAGATATATTGTGACACCAGATGGAAAAGATAATAATATTTTATTGATCATTTATGAATTGAATGATAAATGTGTACCATATGTTATGTATAATGGTCATAAAATAATATCTTACCATGGATTGGTATTATACTATAATTTTATGATTTATTTGTCCGCTAGATATGGAATTCGGGATAGGGAGCAAATATCAGAGTGTTGTTTGTATGAATTGGAAAGAGGAAAAAATTATTTTTTTAATAAGACTGGACAAAATGAATTTACTGATACGATTTTTAAATGCTTTATTTTGCCTTGTTTGGGAACTGAAAGAAATATCAAGAGAGAATCTCAAATAAGAGGCTGGAATAAAGGAAAGATATTTTCTTATATTCCATCAAAGAGAGAACATTTGGTTTTGGCTGAGAAAGTACCACCTGGAGTTGTACGATTTGTTAGCGGTGAGTTTGATAAAGAAATACATATTTAGGAATCATTATTATTTACATTAATATGTTCTTGAGCAATACGTCGCTTCCACAATTCCTTTTGAAGCTTTGGATCTGTCCTATATTCAACCTTTATTTTTTTCAATAATTCATCTAATATAGCATCGTTCGCAATATCATCTTTATACTTATTGCGAATATCAATAAATATTTTATTAACATTTTGATTGGATAAATTATTTTTAGTTAATTTTTTCTTTAGTTGCCATTCTATTTTTTCTCTATTTTCACTTTTATTTCTTTTAAATAAAGGGCTAGAAGCTAGTCCAGGGATTGATTGATTAGCCACTATAGGTTTTTGAACTGGGCTTGTTTTCTTCAACTTGCTTTGATTACGTGCTAATAGTTCACCAAAGAGAGCTTGGGTTTGTTGTGTTTGTTGTGTTTGTTGTGTTTGTTGTGTTTGTTGTGCTTGTTGTGTTTGTTGTGTTTGTAGTTTGTTTTTTGGTACAGTAGAACGTTGGCTTGGAGTACCAGTAGAAGATGGGGGAGGAGGTGGAGGTGGAGGTGGAGGTGGAGGTGCTCCAGTAGATGATGGGGGAGGAGGTGGTGGTGGAAGTGCACCAGTAGAAGATGGGGGAGGAGATATTTGAGAAGGAAGAGAAGATACATTTTTAGGTTGAACAGTTGATCTACTAGAATTGTTATTTCTAGATACATTTTTAGCTGGAGGAATTGATCTACTAGAATTGTTATTTCTAGATACATTTTCAGCTTGAGCAATAGATCTACTCGTGTTATTATTTCTAGGTAAATTGGAAGCTTGAATTGAATTAATTTTATTTAAATTTTGTAATTTTTCATTGTATCCTTTGTTGCCTCGAATAATGTTTGTCATTTTATTCACTTTCATTTTAGCTTCTTTCAATTTAATAATATTTCTTTGAATATTATTTGCGGTTATAGCACCACCTTTTTTCTCTATTTTTTTAACTTGTGACTCATATTTGTAAAATCTATCTCCAACTTTCACAGGTTTATCCAATTTTTTTTTAACACCTTCATAAGGACCAAAAACTTTCTTCTTAGATCCTTGTGTTATCTCTCTAATTTCAAAAATAATTTTTTTACCATCACTCAATTTTGAAACAGCTTTTTTTGCAACAGATGATGGGTTTCTTCCTTGATATATCCCAACCTCTTCATTTTTATATATAATTGTGAAATGACGCTTACTTGACATAATTTATAATATATAATTTTTTACATATTATATTTCTAATTTCGATTGTTTCTATTGTTGGAATTTTTAGTAATCTCTTTCTTGATTACTTCACGGAATTTAGCCCATTTGTCCCCAAAAGTTTTAGCCTTGGGAATACCCCTTTGAATAGAAAGTAAAAGTTCTCTCTTATCACCCTTATCACTTAAATATCCATAATCATTCATATGTTTAGTTAATGTTTCAACAAAATCTTCCAATACTACTGGGATTGGACCAGCATTCATTCCAGAACGAGTGATTGGAATAATTCTAAATCTAGCTCTGTCATTGGTACTTTCCTTCTTGCTTACTTTATCAACCATATAAACTAGTGGGCTATTTCTAGATGAAGGTTGGAATGAAAATCTAAACGTGTTTTCTTCATATAATCCTTCATTACCTTGACCCCCTTTAAATTTTTTATACAATCCAGATATCCAATCTCTATCAATAGCGAAAATCTTAGATTCTTTTGGATTGGAACTCTTAAGTAAAACAGAAGCAGCATTCATTTGATCGATTAATTTTCTAAATCCCTCTTTTTCTCCGTATTTTTCCTGTAAATATGCTAATACTTTTTTAAGGATATCATGTCTTTTTTCAACTGGCATATTCTCAACATGAGTGTATCCATGATCACTTAATGCGTGATGTTTTGGATTAATTTTGATACGAACTAAACTCTTACCACCTTTCTTTTCAATCTTCTTAACTATTGATTCATATTTATAAACTCTATCTCCAACTTTACGAGGTTCTTTCAACTTCTTCTTCATACCTTCATAAGGACCATACACTTTCTTTTTTGATCCTTGAGTGGTCTCTCTTAATTCAAAAACTACTTTATTACCTCCTTTGCTAAGTTTGCTTACGACTTTTTTAGCAACGGAACTTGGAGTTCTTCCAACAAATAATCCATGTTCTTTTTTACCTTCAACAACAGTGAAATGACGCTTGTCTGACATAATTTATATAATATATTTATATAAAAATATTATATCAAATTAAATTCTTATTATTTTTTACATATTTTTTGTAATAATTAGAATTTATTCAAGAATTATTTAATGGTTTTATGGTTTTCAATTCAAATGTTTTAAACATCTTATCAATATTACTACTTGCTGTTTTATTGTTTTTTAATTTTATATTCTTATTTGGTTCAACAATAACAAATTCCTCATTGATGTTTTTAGGTATATTCAAATCATTATATTTATCAATAATTTTATCGATTTTGTCGTTATACAAGTTATTTAATTTTGTCCCACCTAAATTTTGCTCAACAGCTAATTTACTAATTATAACACACAATTTATCAAATTCTTCTTCTGGAATATAATTGTAAGACATTATTAAATATTGATGTAATACATTCGCATCTTTAAAACCTCCTTTTAAATTCTTTTTATTGGAACGCTTTTTCTTTTCCATATTATATATTACAAAATAATTATCCGAGTAATCTTTGAATCCAAGACTTATTATAATTTTTATTAAATTGATTGGTTAATCTCGCATTATCTTCTCGCAACATTATATTCTCATTATGCATTCGATACATTTTCTCACTCATTAATATTTGTGCTTCTTTTATATCTGCTTTATAATTTTGAAACTCATATTGTAAACCTTCATATAAATGATTTATTTGTTGGAATCTTTCAAATTCGAAGTTAATTCTGTTTGTTAAATTTTGTATAGCATTTATATATTCTAATTTTTGACTATTCCAATCATTAAATATTCCTTCATCAATATTACTTTTTATTAGCAAAGATTGTTCTATAGTGGATTCTTCCATTATTCCTGTTAAAGGTAAATTATCATTGCTGCTATTTTTTGTCATTCTTGATTGGATCATTGATTCATTATTTTGATTGATCAAACAAGATAAATCATTATATAATCCTTCATATTTTTCCAATTCTCTTACTCTCTTCTCCAAATGCTCAATTTTATCTCTATAAAAACAATCCAATTCGTGCTTAGCCAAATCAACTTTCATTTGAATCAATGAAGCAATATTATTCCTCTCTTCCATTATTTTTTTGATGTAGTGTCTTCTCAAAATAAATGAAATTATTCTAATCGTAATTACTCTTCTTGCTCTTTTTCTCTTCTTTTTTTGAATCCAAGATCTTTCCAATATCATTGCTAAATTCTTCAAATTCCAATATTCTCTCCTCATCCAATATCCAATCAACCTGCTCATAATTTTACTTTCAGCTTTCATCCATCGAACACCTCTTCTACAAAGATATCCTTTATAATTATTTTGGATAGTTACAATCCCTTCCAATTTTTTATTGTACTGCAAGCAATAATATTTTGATTTAACTATATTAATAAGTCTAGCAATTAATTCTTTTTGAGCATCTATTAGCAATTCATTTAATTCTTTATGTTTATTTTTTGTGAAAAATACTCTAGTTTTCCCAACTAAAAAATCTCCAATGTCTATTTTTTCTATCCAATCTTCACCACCCAATCCTTCTTTTAAATAAACTGGTTCATACTTTAATAAAAAATCCACTTTAATCATCCTAATTGGAAAACTTTGTCTTGCTAATTCCAATGCACTTATTATTCCACAATAATTCAATTGCTTAACAATTTTATCATCAACCCAATAATTTGCTCTATTTTCTTCATTGGGTTTAATACATCTTATGAAATATAGCTGTGATTTATCCAATTCTTCAATAAGTAAATTTAAGCTATGTCGAAATTGATTAGTTATTGTTGAATTACCAATTGATCCTCTTCTTCCTCCTTTTTTAGCAAACACATTAAATATTTCCAAATTTTTATAAATCTTATTGCAAAATTCTTGGATATCAAAATTGGCTCTTTCAACATTTTTCAATGAGAAATCTCCCCAATCATATTCAACATTCTCTGCATAATGTTTTATTACAAACGATCCCAATTTAAATTTAATTACTCTATCATTTTTTGGAATACTCCTCTCCAAATCACCATCATTCGCATTCAAAATACTTTTTTCATCCAACAATGGAAAAAATCCATTTTGTTTCTTATCAAAAAAATCCAATATATGACTATTAGTTTCAAATGTTACTCTCGATTTTAATATTCCTTCTTCTTCAAACATTTTGATTTCTTCCTCAAAAACATAGCGATTAAATATAGATTGGAGTTTTTCATTCGTATAATTTATACATAATTGTTCAAATCCATTCTTATCAAATACTTCAAACCCAAAAATATCTAATATACCAAAACTCTTCACGAATTCACTATCTTCTCCCAATTGATTATTTATTAAGTTAACAATTCTTTCAAATAATTTATCATACAAAGTCATTGCAATTGTTTGTCTAACAGATTTAGTTTCTCCAATCGTCAATTCACTTTTTATTATTTCGTCGCTTGTATTAATTGTTTTATAAGATAAGACATTATTAATATCATCCATTGTTAAGAAACTAAAGTTTTCCTCCAATCTATCTTTATTTATTTTCCCGTCTAATAAGTCAATTAAAAAATATATTGTTTTTTCAATATTATCCCATAAATTTTTATCTAATCCATTTCTAATCCAGATATCCTTCAAATAATCTTTTTTTAAATAACTGGAATCCCAATCTTCTCTAGGAATATCTAAATAATGAGGTCTATTAATATTATAATCAAAAGAATAAAATATATGATAATTATTTAAATTATCTGATACTATTCTTATTTTTTCCAACAAATATGTTTTTATTCTTGCAAAAATTTCATTCTTTGAATTAATATTTATTTTTATGAATTTTCCAAATCGAGATGAATTATGATTTCGAACAGTAGTAGCATTCCCAAAAGCTTCTAATATACAATTAAATTCTAATATTTTGGGTAAAATATTATTAACATCTTTATAATATTTTGCGAAATAATCTAGTAGTTTTTTTGTGGACTCAGTTTTACCAGAACCAGATTCACCACTTATTAAAAATGAAATGTTTTTGGAATCACTGTAAATTGCATCATTTGCTAATTCATATAAATGAGGGTTATTAATTTCTTTATTCAAAAACTTACTAATTATTTCATCACTATATAGATTTGTGTTTTGAAAAGGGTTTACTGCGATTAGTATTTTTCCCGCATGAGTATATATTTTATTGTCTTTGTATCTTCTATTAAGATTATATAAAATGCTATCAATGTTAGTATCCTGTAATAATAATAAATTCTCAATATCCATACTTTTATTTATAATTTTTTTCTTATAAATACTATGGTTAATCCTAGAAATCAAAAACTTCTAAGCAAGCATCATACAAAAGGAACTAAAGATCTTTTTAAATCCACTACTTATTTACCTTGCGAGACAGCTCCTCCTGGAACCCAAGAAGCAGTTTTTTGTCAAGTTCAAAAATTCCCACGAATTGTTGTTCTTCCAATTGGGTTTGGAAGACTAACCACTTTGCAATTAAATCAATGCGTAGAAAATGGAAATGTTAATCAACCTTGTGGATTTGGATGTTGCACAGAACCACCTTTTACCCAAGATGGAAATCAAATAGTTCTCAATGAAAAAGCCTCTCAATCACAACCTTATGATCCCAATTCACCTTTTCCATTTGTTCCTCCAGAGCAACAAAAGAGATGTTATAATATTGCTGCCACACTTAATCAATGTGATTTCAACAAGAGAAATTTCTTCCCCAACTCAGGAAGACCAGAATCTGCTTTTGTTGGACCTTTTGGTCCAATCTAATTAGAAAACATCTCATTTGCAAATTTTATTTTAAATTTTTTAGCAAGTTCTTGTCCAGGTGTTAGTTCCCCTTGGAAATATTTGTCAATACTATATAGATAATACTTGTCGTCATTAAAAATTTCCAAACACTCTCTAATTGTGGCTGCATCATGATTATCCAATCTTAAAATTTGTAAGTCTTTATAAGTAAATTTCATTATTTACTTATAATTGAAAAAACTTTAATTTATTTTTTTGTTATGTTTTTTATTTTTTCAAGTAAAATAGGTTTTGTATTTTTGATTGGACTTAATTTAATTTTTTGACCCTTTTTCTTCTCAACTAGCTCAAGCTTTCCCTTTTTCTTCTCAACTAATGCTAATTTTGCGTGCTTCTTCTTATTACCGTGTTTTTCTTTCCAATCACTATATAATTCTGATATCCAATCAGCGTCCCTCTTCATGAATTTCGATGATTCAGGACTCTTGGTCATTCCCAAATTGGAACGAGCAACTAATTCTTTGATCAAAGTCTTATATGCATCAGCTTCGCCTTTCATACCAATCATATCTTTTAGGACTTTTTTCAATATTTTATGTCTCTTTTCGACACTTAAGCCACTTATGTTTACATAACCGTGCATAGATAAAATATGATCAGTTGGACCTAATAAAATCAATCTAGCTTTTTTCTTATCTTTTTTCTCATCACCATGCTTTTCTTTCCACTCTTTTAATAACCCGGAGACCCATTCGTGATCCTCAGTGAAAGCTTTAGATGAATTAGGGCTTCCTGTTTTAGTCAAAGTGGCTCTAGCAGTTAAAGCTTTAATAACATAAATCATAGCTTGTCTCTTCCCATAGTCACGAGTGACTGCTCTAATTACTTTCATTAAAACTTCATGTCTTTTCTTCTCATTCATCGATTTTACATCTTTATAACCATGATCAGATAATATATGGTCCACATCACTTAATTGAATTAGTTTTGGACCTTTTCCTGGTTTCCCTTGATTTTTTATGCACTCAGGTGGTACCAAAGTTGCTTCTACAAAAGTACCATCTTCTTTGGTGTAAGCTTCTCTTTCATAACCTTCTCTCAAAATTTGACCTTTAGGACATTTTTTAGCACAATCATTTTCCTTGCACAATTTATTTATCTTTTTTTCGATTTCTTTCTTCTTAGCTTCATTCGCATTCTGCATATTCTTAGGAAAAATACCTCTTTCAACAATACATCTTGCTGGTACAAATGTTCCATCTTTTGTAGTAAAGCTTCTTCTTAAAACATAACCTGGAGGACATTTGGGAGCTACACTCTCCTTAAATTTATGACTCATAATTTATAAAATATTTTCTTTTCGTTGTAAATTAAAAGAAAATATATATTTATAGATAATGAAACCAGAAGAAGTAGCTGAACAGGTCGTTTACAAATTTGTTAAAAAAATTTATGATGAAGAATTAGAAAGCAAAAAGAAAAGTTCTCTAACTCAAGAGGAAATTGAAGCCTTAGTTGAAAAAACGTACTCAGAAAAAGAACAATCACTTAGAAAACGCATCAAAACTGCAATAAATCAACTTTGCACTCCTGAAGAAAAAGGCACAGATGAAAAAGTCGAGGAACTTTTAAAAAAGATTTTTAAAGATGCAACGTTCAATAAAAATAAAATAATTCAAGAAATTAAGATTCAACAAAAAATTAAGTAGTTTTGTAAAAAACATTTGATAAATAATTAAATAAATTTTTCCAATTCTTATATTCTTGATTAAAATGAATTTTATAATTTAATTCATATGCATCTCTTATTGATTCTTCTTTGGTAAATCCCAATATTTTCAATAAAGTTATAAATACATAGACAAATATCTTTCTTAAAAAATCATTTTTGAAAATACCTTTCCCCCAATTGTTTTGATTATCTGAGGCACTAAATATTTGTATTATTATAGGAATTCTATAAGCAAATTTATTTACTACACTGTTCGTCAAATCATCTATGTCAATCTCACTATTTTTTTCAATATCATAATATAATTTTTCTATAGCGTATTTATTTAATACCAAGGCATGTGTTCCTGTTTTTATATTAACAGTAGCAAAATTTCCTCTACTCTCCCCACAATTCCACAAAATACTTCCCAATGTTAATATATTTGGGTTCACCTCTAGTAAAAAATTATTTATTTCATTTTGAATATTTTTATCATTCAATTTCTTGTTTATTATGAAATCTTCTTCTAAAATCATTATTCTTTGATAATTATTAACTATTGCATTATGTAAAATAGTATGAAGACTATCAGTTAAATCATAAATAGATATTTGCTCTGGGAGATATTTCCTACAATTTTTGTAACCTTTATTCCACTGTAGCAATATTTTTCTTGATAAACAATATGATTTTAATTGATTTCTCACCTGTTTTTCATATTTTGAATTTTCCATAATGATAACATAACAACAATCAATTGATGGAAATATAGAATTATTAAAATTATTTATTTTTTCATATTTATAACATAAATCGTTCATTAATTTATGTTATAAAAAATTTATTAACCTCTTGGTATAATTCTTGAATCTAATTTCTCCATATTTTTTTCTACTTGTGTCACCTCAAAGGTATAGCTAATTTGTTTTTTAGCATATATAAAGAATGCTTCATAAGGTGAGTAAATTCCATCAGGTGGTGATTTCAAATAACTAGGAACTGCCTCAAATGGATATAAAACTTGGAATGTAAATGGTTCATCCAATTTTCCTGCAACTCTATGTCCATTTTGAGCAAGAAAACAATTCCGATCTTCATCATTATTACCTTGCTTCCTAACATTAACAAATCCTTTTGAAGTAACAGTTATGGAAGGATCAAATGGTGTTCTTGGTGATACAGTTACAATAATTCCTGAGTTATCAATATTTGTAATATCCAAAACATATTTATTGTTTATAATTATTAAATCACCAATGTTTAAAAAGGGTCTAACATCAATCTTTTTCTCAACCATACCATTTGGTCCATCATATACCATATAAAAATAAATATTTGGATAATTTGTAAAACTAATATATACTTTCTCGTTTAATTTAGTATTAAATGCAAGAGGATTGCAAACAAATATGCTATAGAAAAGTACTCTATCACCTGGAACCAATCCAACTCCACATATTTTTTGTCCATAAGATGGATCATCTGGTATAATAGTAATCTTTGTTAAATGCATTCCGGGAGTTAATGGACAAAATCTATCGCCAATAACCTCTTCCCCTTTCTCAATGGATTTTATATAAACTTTATCAACACCAACATTTAATAATTGACTAAATCGAGTAACTAATCTTAGGGTCATTTGTGCTAATTTAGCCAAAGTTGAAGGATAAAATATTTTGCCCTCATAAGCGGAAGTTTTAAGTCCAATATATTTTCTAGTAACACCATATAATTTATCATAATTTAATTTAGCTAATGCTCTCCTAGAAGCCAAACTAGTCCCATCGTATGCTCCATCAATTTCATCGACAACTAAAAAATAATAGGGTTCATCCAAAACGTCGATAGGAATTCCATAATTTTGTTTCCAAATTGGTCCATAAGGATATGAACTAAATGCATTTGGAGTTAATTTATTCTCATCGATGACAGGACCATTAAAATCATATGGAGGAAGACCACCAACAAATAGAGCATCAAGAGGTATTTGAGCATCTAGACATTTTAATTCAACAATATTTTCATACACATTTTCCAATTTAGCTCCATTACCACCAACCTGTTGATACACAATAGCTGGAGAATAAATAACTACTCCCCTATCATTAACTGAAGTTGGAACAACTATTTGATTTCCAGGCTGTTCAAATCTTACTTGAAAATTTGTAGGCAAAGGATATGCCTCAAAATCCCTTTGTAAACTATCAACAGTAATGTAGTATTTTCTAGTTTGATTATTAATCTTCTCAGGCGGGATCAATGAATAATTAATATAAGCATTGTTGCTCAACTCATTATTTAAAATAAGTTCATTTTGTGCTCTTTTTCTAACTTCTTCAACTGTCTTATTTTCTCTTTCATTTATCCTAAAAGTTTCCATAGTTGTTAAATCATTTGCCATTTCATCTAATTTTTCTTGTTGATCAATAATATCTCTCCTTTCACTCTTAACTTGATTGCTTCCAAAATGCTCAGTAAATTGTTGATTGTTCTTGACTCTCTTACCAATAACGTCATCAACTAGATTGGAAGCATCTTTGGGTCTCTCTAATTTTCCATCTTGTAAATATTGTGTCTTTAATCTTGAAAACTTATCTTCAACATCCAAATTCTCAGCTTGCCTAGAAGTATCTAAATTATTATCAGCCACTCCTCTTAAATTAGCTGCATTCTTAAAAAATGAATCTAATGTTGGACCAGTTTGATCTGCAGTTCCAAATTGATCAGGTGGTCTAAAGAAGCCTGGAGCATTTGTTGGACCTAAGTCCTTTACCTTTTGCTGTCTTTCATTTGTAAATAGAGGATTTCCATTAATGAATCTCTCGGCATTAGCATCAGGTTCAATCTCTTCCTTAGTTTGGGGTAACATTGGAAGTTGATTATCATATGTTGGTTGTCTATTTTGATAACTATTGTTACTGTAAATATTTTTTTGGTCTTTCAAGACTGGTGCTAAATTGCCCTCATTCTCTCTATCTTTTTTCAATCTTTCAAAAGCTTCATTTGGATCTTGTTCGAATTTATTAATAGGGGAATTTTCTACCTGTCTCATTTGCTGTTCCTGTAGGTAATTTATTCCTGTACGATTCCTAGAATCACTTGTCATTTGTGGATTTTGAAAATTTTGATGTGCTTGAGCAATCTCAGATTGTGCAGCTCTATCCATAAACATACTATTTTGTGTTTTATTGAGAAAACCTCCATCAATGTTACGAAAAACTTGTGGTAGAACCAGTTCAACTGTTTTTCTATTCAATGCACCATGTAGTTGTTCTGGATTCCTTCCTTTATTTTTATTCTTTTCCCATAATTTATGCATAACTTTTTGGATGTCGTCTAAATAATATCCTTCAACATTGATATTGTATTTTTTTTGAACCTCATTATAAATTGTTGAAGCAACTGAATAAATATTATTCTGATTTAAATAAGACATTCTTATATAATTAATATAAAAAAATCTTTTTAATTAGTCATCCCCAAACTCTTTTCGTTCTTGAATGTAGATTTTGTATCCTTCCTTTATTCTATCTGCCAAAAATTTACCACATTCAATTGCTGTTAATGATGATTCTACTGTTTTAAACTCAGGTTCAATTTTTTCTTCTGGATTATCATATTCTCCAATCCAATCAAATTCGTAAATTTCAAAATCATCACCTGTCTCATGATCATCTAAAGCAATGTAGAGACAATGATATTCATATCGCAATATGTAATGTGTAAATAAACACTCTACGGGGATTAATTCAAGATTTCCTTGTAAAATTTCATCCATATGGGGTGCTAATACCCATTTCTTTTCATAAAATTCAAAATGATCTTCAATATCATTTGATTCTTCTTCTGAACTTGTTTCATCAACTTCCTCTTGTTTTTTAAGTGATTCTTTTACTTTTGAAAGCAAACTCATTTTATTCTATTACCATTAGCTTTTCTCTAAATCAATTTTTTCTCAACATATGAGAAAAAATTATGAGGTAGTCTTGAAAATTATTTTAGCATTTTTAACACTCGAGAAATCATGACTTATTTTTAACATCCTCCCAAAAGGAATATTATACTTATCTTCTAATTTTTTTATAACTTTTGATGGATAGTGCACTTTTATTCTATCCCCAGTTGCCATTTTACAATCTACATTCATAAAAAATAATATATCATTCAAGCTAGTACTTGAATTAACCTCTAATACGATATGCTTTAAATGATTCCATTTTTTCATAAAACTTTCAAATATTATATAAATACAATCTCCAAATTTTCCACTATATTCTAGTACATTATCATCATCAACTAAATTAAATTTAACAGTTTTTTCAATACTATTTGTAATAAGTTTTTCAATTGTTGGAATTATATATTTTGAATTCTTATCATTTTTTTCAACAATAAAAAATACATTCTTAACAGTTCTATTTTCAATTATACCCATATTTACAAAACAAGAATGTAAATAAAATGGAATATATTGTAAATTAACATAATTCATGCAAAAATAATTAACTTTTTTGAATTTAATCAAATTTAATCTTTCAAGTATATATTTTTGTGTATTACCATAAAATCCATTATAAATATCGTCATTACTAGTTACAACATCGTATAGATAGAAAAAATATCCAGTCAAGTGCTGTAATAATAAGAAATCGATGTTAGCATCGGATTGGAATAATTTATTTGTAAAAGATATTACATCTTTTCGAATAATTGTTAATTGATTTGAATTGGATAATTTTAATGAAATATCAAATTTTCTTTTGAATAGATTCATTGTATTATATTCTTCTAATTTGTTCTTATTATCATTTATTACTGATTTTTTTTGCATATGTATGATTGGAATATTTTCCTTGAATAATGATTCTTTTTTGATATTTTTAACACAAATCATATCTTGATTGCCAAACAAAAAATAATTGGATAAACTATTTATTTCTGTTAGATATTTTACTATATTATTTGGCTTGAAATATGTTTTATTATATTTATCTTTTTCACTTATTTCTTCTATTGGAATAACTATATATTTTTCAATGTCATCTAAAAAATCACTAGTTGGTGTAATAATATATACATTTCTTATAAAAGGCATATTTTTCTTTGTCAATTCAATATTTAACAAAAATTCTTGAAAATATTCCTTTTCAGTTTTATATGATGCTAGTAATTTAGGATCAATTGAGTTGTTTTCATAATTTTTAATTGAATTCATATAATTCCTATCATTATAATTGATATATGTATATACTATATCAATATCTCCTATTGTACTATTCTTTTGGATCCCAAATTTATCGTAAATTTTGTTGAGTAGCTTAACTTCTGCTCTTTCCATTTTATTAACAACTTCTTTTACATTAAATATTGAATTATCAATCATTTCACTAAGAATTTCATTAATAAAATCATACTTTATCAAATTTATTCTATCTATTATATTTTTCATTATTTCATCATCATCATCAATATCATTATTTTCATTTTTTATAACTGTATTGGAATTTTCTAAACCTTTAAAAAAATTCATTGGTTTATTTAACATTTTTTTTATTTTTAATATTTTTACCTCCTATTTTTGTTAAGTTTAAATTTTTTTCTTTTCTAGGTGGTCTATATAAAAAATCTCTAAGTACATTCACCGAAAAATCAGTTATGTTTTTTCCTTCAAAATCTTTCATCTTCTTTCCTTTCAAGCTTTCTAAAATAAAATTCATTGAATAAATACCACATTCACTTCCTCCAAATTGATGCTTCTTTTTATTAAAATTATATACAACTTTATCGTCATTTATAGTATATAAACTTCTCTTGAGCATTCCAATGAAATATTTTATATAACCAGGGGGTGCTCCAGCAGTGCTATCATAATAAGATATAACGCGATCATTTATATTACAAAATAATCCAACCCAGTGACTTCCACTTTGATCATGTCTATCTAAATTAAATATTACACCAACGTATTCTACACCTTTACTATTTAATTTTTTGAGATTAATATCTGTTAGTTCACAATAAATATCTTTTGGGCAATCTACTGGGACTGGACCAAAAAATTTAAATTTTTTTCCATAAGCCTTTTCATACTGCTTCATTACTTTGTAAATATCTGTTGTTGTTAACCAAGTATATTTGTTTTTCATCCATTCTTCCGGCATAGGCGGTTTGAATACATCCTCTTTAAGTTTTTTGTCTTTTATTGATTTTATTTCAGGAACATCTAACCAACACCATTCGTATGTACATTCTCCTAATAATTCTCTTTGAATTTGTTCCCATATTTCTTTTTTAGTTTTTCCTGCTGTTTTGATAGATATTTTTCTTGATTTATTTAATGCATTCGCTATTTTTATTAATTGATCTTTAGAATAACAGCTTACATTATCTTTTGAACAATTTCCTGGAGCACAGTTCATAAATAAATATTAGATTATTTTTATAAATTTATTATATTATTAATTCATAATGGACGTTATTGTCCCTTATGGAATAAATTATAAAAAATGTAATATATTAAGTTACTCAGGATATAAAAAAACGCAAATATTTCCATTCTTAGAAAAAAATTTATTAGAAAAAAAAGCGGAGACAATTATGGCTCTAGTAGCAGAATTACATTGTTCTTCATTCTATAAAGATATTGAAAACTTTGTGATATATTTCTTTTCAAATTATTTATGTTTATCATCGATATCTTATTCTTTTTTCTTATGCAAATATTTTCAAAAAATAAATCAAATTAAATCTATTATTAAAAAATCCAATCAAGGTATATCTCTAATTAATTCAAATGAAATAAGAAATATTTATTGTTCTATTTTCACAAATTTCTTAGAAAATAAACATAATAAATTTTTTTTAAAAATCGAGAATAAATGTTATCTTGATGAAGTTTTTTTACTCCATTCACATATTCAAACTTTCAATGTGGTTTATGATGAGAATAATGTTGCTCTATCTGATAAATTATCGAGAGGATTGAGAGAAATATTATATTGGATTGATAATCCAAAATTAAATAATGAAAGTATAGAGAATTTGTTATATTGGATAAATTGGTGTATTAAAATAGAAAGTCTTGAAAAAAAAATATATAAAGGTATTAATTTATTATTTAGCTCTAATTTTACTATACTGGATAAAATAAAGAAAAAGGATTGTTGGGAGTTCTTTTTATGGACCAAAATATGGCAAGCAAATCAAAAAAATCATTTTTTGAATAAAAATATTTTAAAATCGATAACTAAATTATTTTTTCAAAATTATGTAAGAAGTAAGTTAAAAGATAGAGCAGGATTGCTGGCTATGGGTGTACTTATATGTAATTGGCAACATAAAATAAAAATAGAAAGAAAAATAACTAAAATAGAAATTTTTGCAAGTTTAAATGCAAACCAATTTTATAAAAATATAAAAATTGAAGATGATAATGATCAAAAATATCTGGAATCATATAATTTATTAAATAACATAAAGCAATCTGAGAATGTTAAAAAATTGTATAAAATTAATTCTTTGGAAAAAAAGATGGACTTTTTAAGAGAATACATTCCAAAAGAAGAAACAGTCGTATTGAAAGATGAAAATACACCTAAAATTGGAAAAAAAGTAACAGAATATTTTTCTTAATTACATTATGTCTAAATTTGCATGTTTTTTAAAAGACAATATAGTATATTTAATAATTATTGTAGTAATCCTTATACTTGCTGTGATGGTTTTTTTGATATTAACTATACCTAAAAAAATAGAATACGATGGAATATGCTATAATAGATTAAATAAATGCTTAACTCTTAGTGAGCAATATCCAGCTATACGTCAAGCTCGAATCCCAGAGACATATAATAATACTTTTTACGATGAACCCAATTTTCCTTATGCTTTAAGAGACTTCTTCTTTGCTTCATCTTATAAATCATATTTACCATGTGGTTATACTGATGATTTAGTTAGCTACCAATCAATAGCGAATGTTATAAATGCAGGTGCTAGAGTTATTAATTTAGATATGTTTTATCAAGGTGAATTAGAATTCGATGAGGATACAAGAGTTATTGTTGGTAATGTTGTAAGAAAATTTGTTTATGATAAAAATGGTCAAGTTATGAAGGATAAAAATGGGAAAGATATTGTAGAAAAAGAATTACAATCACTTTCTAGATGTCAAAAAGAAAAATACTATAGGAAGTACTTAGAATTTACAAAATGTTTAGAAATTATTCGGGATAATGCTTGGGTAAGAACAAATGCTCCTTTATTTCTATTTTTGAATTTAGAATTTAATTATAATGAAGGATTAGAGTACCAAATTTTTAGTCAAATTTGGAATTATTTGAAAGATAAATTAATTGATAAATACTATGGATTTCAAAGAGTAAAGATTGGAGCTATTCCCGTTTCAAAAGTAAAAAATAAAATTATTATTCTTACAAATAGGAAACCATTTAATGCTTTTCTTGATGAAATTACAAATGGGATAGTTTCTTCTGAAAGTACTAATGTAAAATTATATGAAATTACAAGCTCAGAAGCAGAATTATATGGACCAAAAGCTCAAATGGGTGGCGATGATGCTAGAAGAAATATTATTGAAAATACTAGCCAAAACATGGTTGCTGTTATAAAAAAATTAGATGTTACTCCAGAGAATGTTTATAACCCTAAATTGGATACATTTAATTACAATACTGATTTTAATTTTGAAGTGGGTGTATCAATGACTTTTATGAATTGGCAAAATTACCCTGATGATAATAATTATTTAAAAAAATATCTTGAAAAATTTAAATTTGGAGGTATGGTATTGAAACCGCTTGAATTAAGGTATATTCCTAAACCACCCCCAGATGAGTTTCATAGAAATAAGAAATTGGATTACAACAATATTGTTGTTTATGGTCTCAATGGTTTTATGGATTTTCAAATATAATCTCAAAAATGACTCTAAAAATAATAATAAACATTTTTTGGTTCCAATTTTTCTTTTACACCTAAAATATAGTGGTATGTTTTATGTTTTTCTTTAAAATAATTTCCCATAATGTCAATGACATTTATATTGTATCCAATCGAATCGATAAATAAATACTTAAAATTATATTTTTGATTAATATATTTGATACCTTCTTTTACTAGATAATTATTTTCTTCCAAACAAAATACGTATAATATTTCTAGAAAATCACTGGAATTATATTTTAAATTAAATACAATTTTACCATCTATTACAATTGTTTTTCTTTGATCATCATTTATTAAAATATTAGCTAGATTGGACTTTTCTTTCAAGATTGGATGAAATTGGTACTTTTTTAAAAAATTATTTATTTTTGGATAATAATCCTTATTGAAATCATTTATTGTTACGTTGGTAGTAAAATTTCTTTTGATTGCAGAGTAATAATTACTTGTAAAATTATAATCTAAAAAAGAAGGGATTGGAGTTAGATCTATTTTAAACATTATAAGAGGAGATTTATGCATATTTGTATAATTAGCAACTTCATTCATTAAACCTTGAAATATATTGTTATTTCTCATTTTTTTATCAACAATTGCATAATCAACAAAATTAACTCTCATAATTTTATTATTATAGACAACTTCATTTATTGAATTAAATACAGATGCAATAATATTATTATTTCTTTTATATATAATTGCTGGATTTTCTAATTTAAAAAAATTAAGGATTGTTGTTTTTGTTATATTGAAAGAAGGAAAATAATTTTTATACAATGTTATTAGATCATTAATATCAACATTATCTATATTTTTTTCAATTACAGCCCCATTTTTAAAATCATTATGATTATAATATTGTTTTTCATTTAAATTACGAAATACATTGTACCAATAATGATTATTATATTTTTTATATAATATATATATAATTTCAATTAATATAATTGATATAATTAGAACAATATACATAAGAAAAAAAATATTATAATATTTATGGAAAACCTTAGTACAAATAAAAAATTATATAATTATGTTGATAATATCCAGCAAATTCTTATGGAAAATCAAAAATTAAAATTAAATAAAACAAAAAATACAATGAGGGAGTCAATTTCTAAAAATAATTCAAATAATACAATCCCTAAAAATGAATATCTTAATGTAATTCCTAATAATTCTTTCAATAAAATGCAAATTAACAAAGAAGAATTTTTGCGTGAGTTAAGAAATTTATTTGATGAAAAAAAAATAGAATTGAATAAATTATTATCAAATAAAGAGAGAATAATAAATAATAAAATCAAACAATTTAGCAATAGGTATAGCAATTTTAATAAAAAAGATGTTATTAAAAATAATATTAATTTAGAATTAGATAATAATTTATATAAGGAACTTCGTCGTATAAATAATGACTTGGAAAATTATAATACACTTCATAATGAAATAAAAAACAATAAAATTGATTTTGAAGATTATATGCATCAATTAAATAATGTTAAAAGATTCCCAAAAATGGTAGTTGTCATAAAGAAAAAAAATTTGTTTTAGTAATTTCTTAGAATAAAAATCTATATAAAATTAATATGGATTTATCAAAAATGACTTTTTTTATAAGTGGAGAAAATATCAACAATACAAAGACCAATAAAAATAACAAGAATAACAATGTAAATAGAAATAACAATCGAAATAACAATCGAAAAATTGTAGAAGAGATTCAAAGTGAAGAATTTATTGAAAATGAGAATTTGAATCTTAATACACCAAAAAATAACAGAAAAAACATTTTAGAGAATGTTATTAATAATAGCTTAAATCGTTCAAACCGTAAAAATAATACTTTGAATCAAAACAAAAATATTTTAATTTTAAATTCTACAAATAAAAATTCTAATAATAAAAATAAGGAATCAATGAATAAAAATAATTCAGCGAACAATAAAAATAAATCTCCACTTCAAGCTTTGGGATCTTTCCTAGGTCTTACAGGAAATACCAAAAATAGTAATTCCAACAAGGAATATACGCTTGATATAGCGAAAGTAAGAAATAATCTTGAAAAATTAGTTAATGCTATATCTTCTCTTATTAGTGAAAAAAATCGTTTAGAAGAAGAGCTCAAGAGTTTGAAAACGAATGCAGAGAAAGCAAAGAATTTCAATGAAGAGAAAAAAACTACAACAAAACTTCTTAATTATTTAGTTAAACTTGATAAATATTTAGAAGAGGTAAATAATGCTCTCGAAGCATCACCAGAACAAAGAGTTCAATTATTAGAAACTGTTAAACAAAGAATCAATGAAAACTTTAGAAATACAAATCAAAATCTAGGTATTAAAGGTAATAAAAATGTTGAAGAAGTAATTGAAGAAGTTGTTTCTAACAAGAATGTTGTTTTGGAGGAAGTATTTAATCAAAATAAGAACAATAATAAGAATAGGAATACAGTGATACAAGAAGATGAAGAAGTTAGCTATAATACTAATGTTCCCAAGAATAACCGTAATGTTAATGCTAATCGTAATGCTAATCGTAATTTAAATGTAAACCGTAACACTAATGTTTCTAATGAGAATAGAAATAATCGTGTAACTGAAGTTGTAGCAAATGTCACTGCAAATATTGAATCTACAACTCCAATGAATCAAAAATTAAATGAAAACCAAGAGTGCACTAATGAGTCATGCAATATTCATCAACCCACTATCAAAAACAAAATACTTCAAAAGTTACAAAATAGATTAATGGATCAACAACCAGTTGATTTTAAGAATGCTTCAAATAAATTAAATAAAATGATTGCTAATAAAGGAGTTGAAATACCCCCTACAAATAATAGAACGATGAATAAAATCAATGTTGCTTTAGTTGAACAAGGTGCAGAACCAATCCCTCAAGAAGTTGTTGAAGAAGAAGTAGCAAACAGTCAAGGAAATAATAGAACTAATAATTCAAGAACAAACAATTCCAGAACAAACAATTCGAGAACAAACAATTCGAGAACAAATAATTCAAGAACAAATAATTCTAGAACTAATAATACTAGAACCAATAATACTAGAATCAACAATAGAAACAACACTAGAACAAACACCGAAGAATTAATTATTAACAATCAAACTAAAAATAATAATGAATCTTTTACTCATAAAAATCTATCTAATGTATTATTCAAAAATATCACTCCAGCTAATAAAAATAATAATTCCAAAAAAAACGTGTATAAACCAGTTTCAACAGAAGAATATTTTCAATAATAAAATATATCATACATTATGAGAATTGCTGTAATAATGCTTACAACAATTAAAATTGATCCAAATTCTCATTTATATAAAAAAGGACATCTATCTCCCAATCATCGTCGATTAATACAGTATAAAGATGGATTCCTAAAATTTATAAAACTCATCCGAAAATATAACTTTGATACATATATAATCGATAATTCAACTCCATTAGAAGAATTGGATAACAATATAAAAAAATTTATCAATGACAATGGATACGTTTACTTAAATAATACACCCAATCATTTAGGAAAATATAATAAAGGAGTTGGTTTGATTCAAGCTTGGCACGATAATTTAGAATTAATTGCAAAATATGATTATATTATTCATTATGAACCAAGAATGCAAATGACAGAGGATTGCGTTATTTCTCAATTTGTGAAAAACCCAGGGAATTATTTTAGAAAAAGGATGAGATTGCCAGGATTGGAAACTGGATTTTTTATAATAGATTCAAGATCACTCTTGAGATATTTAATAAAAAGTGACGAAGAATTAATAAATATGTGTAAAAAACAAATTTCAATAGAAAGTGATATACATCAATTTTTATTGAAGAACAATATTAAAATAAATCTTGTTGAAAAATTAGGTGTTGATTGGATAACTTATTATAATAGTATTAGAAGTTTATAAATAACTAGGTTTCATCTATAGTTGGCTTATTTGCTTCACGTTCTTTCTCTCTTTGTTTTAGCCAAGGTTCATCCAATGAAGTCAAGAATAAAAATAATTTATTATCAATTTGTCCAAAGTGCCAACCATTAGGTTCCTCCGACAACTCATTTCTATTACTAATATTTCCGCTGTGACGTAAACTTATAATAATTCCTTTCCAATCTGTATCTATTACTTGATTTGTTCTACCTCTCAAGAATCCCTCTCCCTCGCTCCCAACAGCCTTCGCTTCAAAGCGCTGTTTTTCCCAAAAAGTCTTATAATAAGCCAACGAAGCCTCGCTTACCCTCTTCTCATAACTCATATCATAGGGTGGAACGTTAATCATAGAAATCATCCTGCAAATATTAAAATTAGCAATAGCAGAACAACTAATGCAAGGCTTGTTAGCCTGCAACATCATATCGACACGCAGCCTAACACTATTCACTGGATAGAAATCATCATCATCCATATGAACTATAATTTTATTAGTAGCCCAGTTTACTCCCATATTTCTTTTCATTCCAATTGGTAAACGAAATTTGTAAAAATCACCATACTCCGTCTTATGTGGAAAAATGGCTTTATCTATCTTAGCATTGGACACCTGCTTCTCAGTTTTACTAGGTTTCACCAATCCTTTTCTAATTTGTGAAGTCCATTTTTCAAATAAAAATTTTCTCTCATCATCATTAATATGGAAATATTTGATTCTGTCGTCCGCTGGAATGTGTTCTTTGACTGGTGGATTACTTTCATCAACAATAATCCATTCCATTTTTTCCTTGGGGTAATTTTGTGTATAAAAGTTGTAAACCGCCAGTTTCATAAAATGGGCACGATTTCTAGTTGGTGTAATTATAGAAATTGTTGGAAGATCGCTATCCTCAAACTTCTTCAGCTCCTTTACTTGCAACTTAGAAGGTTTAGCAACATCCTTCTCACCAAGATTAAGCTTTTCAACATCTCTCAAGAAACTGTAGTCCACTTGCTTATTCATGATATCTGATTCTTGAAATCTAACACTTGGGACAACTAATTGAGGTTTGCACATATAAACATTATGATTGGGATGGATATTTTCTAAATAATATCGATCAACTTCTTTCTCAGTTGTTGTCAATCCATCAATTAACTTATCAAAAAAATGTCCAGCAACAGCATATCCATATGTACTCCAACTTCTTATTTTACAGTAACTATCTGACTCACTCTTGTCAATAATATCAACCCAATTACCTCCTAAGTAAAACATATCCCACTCTTTGGGTAAAACAACATTGCGGATATCATCCAAAAAATCAATATCATCCTCAAAAATTAAAACACTTGGGAGACCTCTCTCTTTCGCCTCTTTTAAAACAGCCAAATGAGATTCCAAACATCCTTTTGCACCGGAGAAAGGATTCCTCTTGGGTCTATAAAAATTTACTTTCAAATTATATTTCAAAAATTCTCCAATCATATGTTCATGACGATCATCTCTCTCTTTCAAATTGATGCAATAAATCTCAGGAAATTGACGTGGATTGGGATTTTTCATTTCAACCAATCTATCAAAATTAATTACCTTTTGATGACGATCCAAATTAGTCTTTAAAATATCACTAAAATCTTCACCCTGTGTTACCATTGATGGGTAAGTACAATATGAATTGATAGTTGGATGTAACTCCTCGCAATAATATTCATCAATAAGTCGCTTATCCATATTAATACTCGCTTCTTCAATAATTCGATCATATAAAGATGCTTTGACAATGTAAGCATGAGCGTACCAATTAGAACATTTCTTCCAACGGTAATAATATTCATCATATATTTTATTAACACACCCACCTAAAAACAACATTTCCCAATCTGGTGGTGGGGTTGGTAATTTAAATGAATGTAGAAATTTTGCATCATCTTCAAAAACCATAACATATGGTAATTTCTTTTCCCTAGCCAATTTAATTACATTAATGTGACTCGCTGTGCAACCATAGATTGGATTAGAGTCAGCAATGGCATCATAAAATTGGAATGGAATTTTTTGATTTTTCATTTCTTTGGCGACTTTTTCACGACGATCCTGTCGATCAATAAGAGAAATGACATATACATTCTCAGCTAGAAATTGCAAATTCATAATTTATAAATAATAAAAATATCTTTAAATTACAAAAAAAATTGAATTAAAAATAAGTCGTTTCTTATTAAAGTAGAATGCAAGACATTTCAGAAATAGAGAATATAAGTAATATACTTAATACTTATGAAACAAAAGACTTAATTAAACTAATACCAATTGACAAAACAATTGATTTTAAAGATTACAAAAATAAGAAATATTTCATATTTGTTGCAAATATTGTTATTGATGATGAAGTTCATTCATCAGGCAAAAATAAAGATAAAAAGAAAAGAAACACATTAATTCGATTTGTCCCAGAGATTGATGAAAAAGAATATGCAAAGACTTGTGAGTGGTTGTATATATTTACTATCAACGATCGTATAGTGAAAATAGGTGGAACAAGAACAGGATTACAAGGAAGATCAGGAAGTTATTTATGTGGACATCATGTTCCCCAAAGAGGAAAGTCAGGTGATTGTTCTAAAACGAATGCCTATATTTACAATACATTCGAATTTTATTTGAAACAAGGTTGTACAGTTGCAATGTATGGATATGAATTGCCAAAAGCATTCGTCGATGTTGTAATTCTTGGTAAAAATGAAAAAATAGCAGCTCAAGTATTTCATGTTTATGAAAGCAAATTCATTGAAGACTATAAGAATGAATACAATGAATATCCAGTCTTATGTGATAATTGTGATCCATTGTATAAAGATAAATCAAAATCATCAAGAAAATCGAGAGCAAAAAGAAAACAAAAAGCGGGACAAAAAGTAAATATAGATGTTGCAGTATCAGCTCCAATTGTAGAGAGTGCACCAAGTTCTTTAGTAGAAGAAAGTAAAGAAGATGATTCTATAGAGATATTCGAAAAATTATCTCAATCATTTGGAAACAAATTAGAAATTACTAATTAAATTTATTTCTTCATTGGTTATGTTAAAAAATTTATATATATCATCGACATTACCATTATAATTAAGATTGGGAATGGGAAAACTTTGTAAAATACGAATGTTGTTAAAATTTCCCCACCTACAAATGTTATTAATAAATACATATAATGGATGTTGTAATATCTTACTGTATTTTTCAGCTTCATCTTTGCTAGAACATAATATAAAAACAATTGATTGGGTCATTCCACAATTATCTACAAATACTTTGTATTTATCTGTAGTACTTATAAATACTTTATAACCTTCTTGATAGATATGTGGTCTTGAAGCATAAACAGTTTTTGATGGAGTATGAATTAGTCTATATTTGAATTTCTTTGTCTCTGTATCATTTATTAATTCCTTCTTAGTATAATGATGCAAATCACTACTGGTTTTTACATGAAATTTTTCTAAAGATGTATTATCAACTGTTTTCAATAATATATTTTGGACTTCTTGTGTATAGAAAAGAGGAATATATTTTCTTTTCATAGAAACAACACTACTCTCATAATGATTTCCCTTCCAAACGCCAGTAACATTTATATTTTGATAGAAATCGCAATTTTTAATAATATACCAAGTAAAACTCGATCCAATCTTTTTAAAATATTTCTTTGCACTGTGAATATCAAGGTGAATTATTTGTTTTTGGGTAAGAGTTTCTATAAGTGTGTTTCTATCCGCATATGACATCCAATTATCCGGTGTTATAAATAAAATATATCCATTTGGCTTTAATAATTTTAAAGATTTGTCTATAAAATCCTTGATTAGATTGTGATTTTTTGAGGCTCTTTTTCCATCTTCCAGTAGTTTGGCATATGGTGGATTTAAGGGTATTAGGTCATATTTTCCAAAGTTGTCATTGGATAAAAAATCCACATTACTAATTTTTAAATTGTATTTTTCGCTGCAAAAAATTTTGCGAACATTATCCAATCGCTTTTCATTAACATCATTAAATTCCAGTATCTCATTAAGAATTTCCTCCCTACTATGATTTTCCAATAATTTAAAAAAGATTGGAATAAAAAAGTTTCCATTACCACAACATCCATCGAGAATTTTTAAATTTTCCCTTGACCATAATTCCTCTGGCAATTTACCAATCATTTCACTCACACACCCAATTGGAGTGGGTTCGTCATTACTGGATTTATATGTGGTTTTGTCAACATTTAAAACTGTATCATAATATTTTTTAAGTTGTTCAAGATTGGAATTTTCTATATTAATTGGTGAATCCATTATAAAATAATATTGTAATATATTTTTATATTACAATTTTTCGGTAAATAATTTTCCAATTACATTAAAAATGGTTTATATTTAATTCCCATACTTTTGGCAGTAAATTGATTAGATATTTCACTTTTATTATCGGGAATACATTTTTCACATAAGTATTTTATCTTATTATTGCAACCATCGAAAAAATATTTGTGCAAATTGTCCAATCCAAACACTTCCTGGATTGTTAATGCCTTTGGATTTTTCTTATATGAATCCAATCTTTGTTGCAAAAATAAAATTTCTCTTGCTTTTTGTTTATTAGTCTCATCACTCGATGCTAAGATACTATCCATTTTCGCTGGTAATTCTTCTACTTTTCTAACCCCACTTTTTTTCAAAAACTCATTATATTTAACAGCATCTTTTTCTAACCTTTGGTAATTTTTGATTGCAATTACATATAATTTTTGGAAATCATAAAAATATTCTCCATATGCAAAAAAATTACGCAATCTTTCCAATGTGTAAATAATATTTTTTAATTCCTTCAAATAATTGGAATAAGGCATATTCAATAATTTTATTAGAGGTGTATCTATCTCTACTAGTGCAGTTTTATTCTTCACAGAACGATCAAAATATATATTTGTCTTGTACTCTACATTATCATTAGATGTAGTTGAAGAGCGATCAATTGATTGAACATACAATTTCTGTCGTATTACATTAAATAATGAAAAGAAAAAATTGAATTTTGATGCATAAAACAGATAATAGCGATACATTTCTCTAGAAGTCGTTCCTTTGAGAGGACCACTTGCAAATGGCTCTTTCGCCTTTATTTTTAAAATTTTATGATAAAATCCAAAAGGGAACAACCTAAAATTTTGTAAAGGTACTGTATCGGGTGACAACGGGGTTGATCCTGATCTCGCAGTCCTAAGAAGTCCTTGTATTTTAAAAACTGGTTCATCATCATAAACAATATGAGGTAATTTAATAATTTCGCAATTGATTATTTGCTGTTTATCGAATGATTCTTTGAATCTAGGAATTACATGTGATACAACATCTATTCCACTTCGACTATGTCCAACCATCACTAAATTAATATTAATCTCTTTTTTAACGGTAGAATCTGTAAATACTTTCCAGGGATGATATATTTTTAAATATTCATACAATATTCCCCTTAAATTAGCAAATAAAACTTTGGGGCTAACATAGTCAATTTTTTCTCTTTTATCTTTAAATTCAGCGCCATAAATCGATTTTGGCATATAAAAATAATTAGTCCAGTGATCCAGTAACTCATCTCGATGTCCGTAAGATTTAAATACATTTTTTATTTTATCCATGTATTTAATCATATCAGCGCGATCATTTCCAATATCATTCAAAAAATCTTCACTCTTAAACATTTTTCTTAAATTTTTCAGGTATAATTCCCAATTTTTGTATCTTTCTCTCATTGTCTCTGCTTCATTATCCTTATCCAACCCTCCTACTGCTCTCTCTTCGTTCAACCATGGAAGTACTATTATTTTATCATTTACAGTTTGAAAAGGACCTTTTTTACCCTCAAAATAATCTGGTAAATAACGAAGAAAACTAGTATATAATGTCTCCGCTGTTCTACGTAACTCTGAGCAAGCAAAAAGAAGAAGAGGCTTATCCCTTGAGTCTTTTTGTGATTCAACAATTTCTTTAAATGTCATCTTCTTTGGAGGATTCATAATTTCATCTATGAACATTGCATTACCTGTTATATAGTCCGCACCTCTTAACTTAGCACTTTCCAAAAAATCTCCCAATTGTAAACACTCTTGAATTCCTAAACGACTAATATCGCTATCAGGTGCCCATTTCCCTGGTTCTAATAATCCTTTTCCAACTCCTTTGTTAATAATATTGGCACAGCTTGTAGCGTGTCTAACAAAAATTATATTGATATTCATTTTTACATTCTCCATCAATATAATTTATAAGAATTTAATTTATTCATTTCCTCTATATCCTCTTGGACCAGGCTCACCTCTTAACCCCCTCTCGCCTGGCTCACCCTTCTCACCTGGCTCTCCAGGAAATCCTTGTTCTCCAACCGGTCCTGGCTCTCCCATCCCCCCTTTATCTCCTCTTTCACCTTTGTCACCACGTGGACCTTTATCTCCTGGCAATCCTTTCTCACCAATGGGTCCTTTATCTCCTTTATCACCACGTTGTCCTCTCTCACCTGCTTTACCTTCAGGACCTCTTTCACCTTGTTCTCCTTTCTCTCCCTTATCTCCTTTATCTCCACGGGGTCCTTTATCTCCTGGTAAACCTCTCTCTCCTGGAATACCGGGGAATCCTCTTTCTCCAGCCTCACCTGGAACTCCTGGATCACCTGGTTCTCCAGCATCTCCTGCCAAACCTTGCTCTCCTTTATCACCCTTATCTCCCATTGGTCCAATCTCACCTTTATCACCCTTATCACCCTTATCTCCAGGTGGTCCTGGCTCACCTGCATCTCCCTTATTTCCTGGTTCTCCAATTTGACCCTTGTCACCAGGAGGACCACGGTGTCCCATGTAACCTTTCTCTCCTCTCTCACCAGGATCTCCTCGTAATCCTTTCTCTCCTCGAGGACCTTTATCACCAGTTGCACCAGCAAAACCTTTATCACCCTTGTCACCCTTATCTCCTTTGTCACCTTTGTCACCTTTCTCGCCAACTGGACCTTTCTCTCCTTTATCACCCTGGGAACCCGGTGGACCTCTTTCACCCTTGTCTCCTTTGTCTCCAGGCTCACCTGGAACTCCTTTCTCTCCTTGATCACCAGGAATTCCTGACTCACCTGGTCTTCCTGGCTCACCTGGAAATCCTGGCTCACCTGAGTCACCAGGTCTCCCATTTTCTCCTGGTTCTCCCTTCTCACCCGGTTCTCCTAATGCACCCATATATCCAGGTTCACCAGGTTCTCCTGGTTCTCCTCTATCACCAGGTTGTCCTTTTTCTCCTCTTTCACCTTTATCACCTTGAACACCACGAGGTCCTGGTGCTCCTTTTACTCCAAGCAAACCTTTCTTACCTGGTTCTCCTGGATTTCCAATAATACCAGGCGATCCCTTCTCACCCTTATCTCCTTTTTCTCCAGGAGGTCCAACTGGTCCCTGATCACCTTTATCACCTTTATCACCTCTAGGTCCTTTCTCACCCTTGTCTCCAACTTCTCCAGGTGCTCCTTTCTCCCCTTTGTCTCCCTGTAATCCAATCGGTCCAATCATACCTTGGTCTCCTTGTAACCCCTTATCTCCAACTTCTCCTTTTTCGCCTCGATCCCCTTTATCTCCAGCTGGTCCAGGTGGTCCTCTTTCCCCCTTATCTCCCTTATCTCCGCGATCTCCTTGTACTCCTGGTGGTCCTCTAACTCCTTTTTCACCTGCTATTTCCCCAGGTGGTCCTTGAATTCCAATAGGTCCAGGGGGTCCAATTCTTCCAGGAGGACCAGGTTCGCCAGGTGGTCCAGGTTCCCCTTTTGGTGCATTTTCATAAAGGTGATATAAAATTTTAATGTCCGCTTTGTTTTTATTAATATCTTTTTTTATTTCTTCAATATCATTTCCAATTTTTAATACTAATTGTAATATTTGTTGAATATTTGGGAGTTTATCTCCTAAGCTATTCATAATTATGTTTATAATTAATTATTTTTAAATAATTTTACGATACAATTCAAAGTGAGTTTATATCAAAATCATCTTCTTTATCCAAATCCAAGTCCAATCCTGTTATTATTGGCTTCCTGAAGAGGTATTTTGTTATTTTATTTTCTTCACATTCTTCATTTTCTTCTTTATTTCTTTCTTCTTCTTGATTATCCGTTTCTTCAAATACAGTTTCCTCTCCTTCTTCCTCTTCTCCATCGAAATCATCTTCGACTTTATAGAAAAGGAAAAACTCTTGAATAGAATCACGGTTTTTTCCAATCACTTTGATAAAATATGTTTCGCCCATTGTGCAAAAAAATGAGATTATTGGCTTTATATTTTGATGACAAATGACAGTATTCTCTATTCTAGTTCCATCTGATCCATGAACTTCATAATCAAATGACTCGGGAAATCTATTAAATTTTGGTAAAACGTGAAGAAATCTATTTTTCTTTTGATTCAATACAAGTGATGATTTGAAAAAAATTGCTGTATTTTTCTCTGATTTGTACATTTATAATTAAGTTATATTCAAGCAAATTAAAATTCATTTTTTATCCAGCTATACGCCATCTATGATCACACACCAAACATCTAACAAATTTAGTCATAGGCTCATCAATAGACCTTGTTTGGAGTTCATAATAAGTACATTTTCTTTCCTTACATCTTCCACATTTAAATTCATCGGTTGCTGCCTCTGGTTTCTTCAAATATAGAAATTCATCAGTTTCCTTTTGTTTCTCTTGTAATTTCTCCCAATGCTCAGGGAAAATTTCCTGTGGCGTTAAACTGGGAATTTTTTCAATATCAATTTCACCTCTTAATATTTTGGGAAGAAATGACGTATTGTTGATAGATGATTTATCATTAATGTTGTAATAAATTTGAATAGACTTGTTCAAATATAATTTTTTAAACATATCAAGAGAACTATCTGTTACTTCACCGCGCTTAGTTAATTCATTTTGCGCCCAATTATAGATAGATTCTTCGATACTTTTCGATATTATTTCATTATTGATAACACTGTCAAGTTTTTTCACAATATTATCTCTATATGACGAGGATGCCATTTTTCATTAAATAATCCAAATCTTTTTAAATTCATTTTTTTTCTACATCTAATTCCTAAAAAATTGAATTAAAAACAAGTTATATCATATAATAATAAATGGAATCAAAGATCGAAGAAAAAGTAAAGTATTTTTTCAATAATAATTCAAAAATTCCCAATGTATATGATTTTTCAATTCCTATAAATGAATTTGAAGAATTATTAAAAATTTCATTAACAACAATTTCAGCTCCTCCATACAAAAATAGTTTTAAAATATATGGAATAAATAACAAATTTTTCAAAATATTTCAGGATGGTAGTTGTTTTGGTTATTATCTCAAAAAACAAGAATTTAATAAATTGGATTTTTTCTTCCAATTAAAAAATACGCAAAATCAAATATACAATGATGATTTTGCAGGATTGAAAACATATTGGGTTGAAGAATTTTATGAAGAAATCGTTTTTAAATTAGATGAACAAATGAATCTAATTTTCTCAAAAATGAGAGACATACCAAGAAATTATATTGAATATTGCGTTTTTATGGAGCCTAAGAACGCTTCAATCGACATAAAAAAATATGATTCAATTGTTAAGAAAATTATTTCTGAGAAGTCTTCTTCTTACAGCACTGTCTAAAACAAGCGGTAATACAAGCAAAAAATCCCATAACCTCTTGAGGATTAATTTCAAATTTACCATTTTGAGCTCTAATTCCAATCTGGACAAGTGATATTGTTGGATCTATTTGAACAATAAGAAAATTTCGCTGTTCTTCATTTAGCTTGGAATCTAAACTATTTATAACCTTTGTTAGAATTTTCTTAAGAAGTACTTTCTTTTCTTGATCACTTAAAGCTGTTTGTCCTTCCAATAGCTGTACTATGTAAAGAGCTATATCAAAAATATTATTAATTATATCATCTGCTAAAGGGTATTTTTCATCTATTTTACTCATAGTTGATGAATAAATAAGATTAAACGCACTCTTTGTATCTCCAATCATTGTTGAATTAAATTTAATTGTTTCAAGACCATCTTTACTTACTTTAACTGCTAAATCAATTGACTTATCAAATAATTTCTCAAGACTATCATAATCTTTAACCTTATCTTGAATAAATTTTCTTAAGATAAGAAGAGCCATTCTCTTCTTCTCCAAACCAGTTATTTCTTTTTTATTTTCGACAATTTCCATTGTTACTTTCACAATGTCAACTAATTCATCATTATCTATAACACCATCATCTAAATATTTCTCAATTAGTTTATCTAAACCTTCCTTAGCAAGTGATTCAATGTCTACCACGGGGACATTCACCACAATGGATTGTTTATTTTCTTCTTTTTGAGTAATCTCTACTTTTATTTCAACAATTTCTTGAGATGGCTGAGTATTTTCATTTTTTACTTCAACTGTCGACGATATCTCGGGAAGAGGTTGAGGATTAGGAGACACATCATTTTTTACTTCGACATTTGAAGTAATGTCTGGAGTGGTTATTTGAATAGGAGCATCATCATTTTTTACTTCGACTTGGGGCGTAGTATTTTCGCTCATCTATAATATTTATATATTAAATTTTTTTGTAATTATAAATAAATGATAAAACTTTTACTTTCTCTAATATTGATTATTTTAGTTTTAGTATTTTTTTGGAAAACTGTTTTTTTAAACGAATCCAAGAAAGTAAAATTCTCGAATAATATTGAAGAAAAAACATATAATAAAAATGATAAAGAGCAATTTACTTCACCAGAATATGCACAGCCCAATAACAAAAATAACAATGTAGATAAACTAAGACAAACTTATGATAAAATTAATCCATACAATTTCTACACACAAAATTATAATACTCCCAATTTTGTCACAAATGTTGAAGATGTAAGGCAATTTTTCTCATATGATTTACCACCAAATAGTCCAGAAAGTACTCTCCCGATTCCAACTGATCCAGTTGTTCCAATCGAACCTTTTGAGAATTGCATGACGCAAAAGGAATATGGAAACACTGATCAAATGATTGAGCATGCAAAGCAAGATACACCTTGGCTAATACCACAGCATAAAAAAACACCTTCAGGTTTAGAATATGAATCTGATTATTGGGTTTATAATAATGAGATGCCAATGAATGGAGGATTATTTGGGGATATAGTTGGGTATGAAAATATGGGCGATTCATTTTCATTATTTTATACTAAAAATACTTCAGATATAGTTGAAGAACAAGAAAAAGCACTTAAGAGAAATGATGATTTGAGAAATGGTATGGGAACACCACAAAAACAAAAATATTTATACAATATGTCCAACCCCTAAATGTAAAATTTTGGAATAAAGTATTTTTTTGTTTTTATGACAGGTGTTTTTTCTAATTTTGGCTTATTTATAATTGGACGAGCAATAGTTGGATGATTTATAATTGATCTTGGTTCAAAATCGACTTCAACATCTTTATTTTTAATTATATCTTCAATAGTATCTTTCACTATCTCATCCGGGCTTTTTAAGATAAATTTACGATTTGTAATAATGATAGACATTATTATATATAATAGAAAAAAAATGATTTTTTTACTTGCTGATTACTCTCAAACAAAATGGCATCAAAGGCATCTAAAATTAAGGAAGAAAGAAAGGCTTTCTATTATGAAGATGATCGAGAAAAACCGATTTTAGCTGCTGGAGTATTATTGGTTAAAAATAATGAAGTATTAATTCAAAAATTACCAAAAGATGATAGTTTCCAATTCTCAGATTTTGGAGGAAAGGTTGATATGACGGATATTTCTATATTGGAAACATTATCAAGAGAGTTATCAGAAGAAATAAATTGTGGTATATATTTGAAGAAAAACAAAGTTTATCTTCACGAATTGGAACTAAGAGAAATGATTGAAAAAAATATGGTTAAACAAATATATGCACCCAATTGCAAATATCTAGTCGCATTTGTAAATTTTGATGAAAAAAAATATGGATTGGACATGGAAAAAATTGGGAACAAGGAAGATCATGATAATATTGAACGTACAGTACAATGGATTACTGGAGAACAATTTATTAATTCTCATTTTGAGCACCATTTGCACCCAAGATTATGGGGAAAACCAATTCTTGAATTCTTTGGTTATGATGGTCAACATAAGATTAAAGAAGAGGAAGAAGTTATTGTTACTAAATTGAAAAAATTTGCTTTCAAATCACAATAAATATTCTCCATCTTTTGGTTCGTGTAAAGGCTCTAAGAAGGGCATATTCTTTATTTTCTTATCATCAGGTAGAAACATATTATTCCATAATATAGTTGCCATTACTTCATGCCCGAAAGCACTAGGATGGAAACAATCTAGAGATGATAAATATGAAAAATTATAAATTTGAAAGTTTTCCATAATGGGTTGTATAGAAAAATTTATATTTCTTAGAATGCCAATTTGTTTATATTTTTTTACTAGCGGGTATAGTAAAGAATTAATATCTTTATATAATTTTTCTACGACTGGTTTGAAATCTTTCGTTTTATCTCTCCCTAAAATACAGGGACATTCATTAATTATATCGTGGACCAATTCACAATCTTTATGTTGCCAATCTGCAGTTAATCCAACATTAAAAGTAGATATTACATTAACAAAAGTTTTTTGAGTATCCTTGATGATGTTTTGGAATAATTGTTCCATGTTGAAAACGTATGTGTTTATGGTATTATTATACCCCGTTAAACAATATTGACAAATATCATTTGCTCCAATCATAATAGTTAAAAGTTTCCAATCATCTTCGCAATTAAATTTTTCCCATTGGATTTTAAGTTGATTCCACTCTTTCATAACTTGATTGGATAATGCACCGGATATTGCAACATTGCAATTTATTTGAGAATCATTGGATTCTCCATCAAAACCTTCATAAACTCTATATGATGTCATTGGATATTGCATTATAGAATGAGTTATAAACGTAGTACCATAAGCAGCGCATTTTTTACTCGAATTATATTTTGAAAAAATATTTGGAATGGTACGAAAATCCTTTTCTCCTCCAATTGGGAAAGATTTTCCACGATATTCCCACAAATCCTTGAAAATACTGTGAGATTCCAAAGAGAATCCTGCAGAAATGCTATCTCCAATTACTCCAAAACAGCCAATATCTTTTGGTTGAAGTTCATTGACTGTTTTTGGTAAAGCGAATTGGAACAAATGTAAAAGTAGCAAGATCTTTATCATAATTTAATAAATATTATAATTTTACGAAAAAAATATTTTGCTCACAAATTCCAAATTGGAATATTTACCATAAAACACCAATTTTTTAAAATGCTCAAAAATCGTTAAAAAAAAGTTGAAAAAAATGTCGAAAAAAATTTTTGTCAATGACCCTGCTTAAAATGACGAATTCCATTAGAGTGGTCATCAATAAAAAAATTTCCTATTTTATCACAATTTCAAATCTCCTAAAAACTCATTTTTTAGAAGATAGTAAAACAATAAAATCGTAATTAATTAACATCTTACTAAATAGTTAATATTCTAAATAATACGTTTTCGTTGTAAAACTCAAAAAAATCATTTTTTTCATTACCACTCGTAATAAAAAAATATATTTTTAAACGGCAAAAAATAATAAAATATGGTAATTGTATTACCATGTGATTTTACTCAAAAAAAATATTCTAGCATTTTTAGGCGAATTAGTAAAATAGTTTTTTGCGATTCTTTTTGCTCTCTAATTTAAGTTAGTTGTTTTTTATAGTAAATTATACATTAACTTAAAAAAATATACTTTTGAAAACCCGAGAAAAAAATCTATTTTTATACCATTTTCGATAAAAAGAAAATGATAAACCTTCATGGTAATAGACATCATAAGTTTTTTTAATTTTACATGTGACCGTTCATGGAATATTTTTATCATGGTAACAATTGCTCATTTCGGGAATTTAGTTGCTCATTTTGCGAGCAAGACATGAAGCAATGCTATTTTGGTAAATCTCAATACCATAAATAAAACGTTCTTAAAAAAAATTGAATTACCATAATTTTTATCATGGTACTAAAAACCATTTTTTTTATATCTCCCAGAGGTCCAGTAGGAAGTCATGGTTGTTAAGATAAAAAAAAATATGGTACTTGTGGTAATTGTTTTAGGTCATTTTACTCGCAATCGAGATTTTCTCATGGTAATCATGGTAATAGCTGGAATTGAACCGTCTAGTTTTCATAGAAATATTTTTAAGTTTTGACCATGAGCTGGTCGAAGATTCCATTTTCACTTACTCATGGAATCTTCATATGGTAATGTGGTAATGTTGGTTTCCGAAAAATCCTTTGAACCTAGGTGGTAATCTACCAAGCCTCGTAAACGATTTTTCAAAAAGGGGTTCTCATGTTTTTTTTTTCATGGTAATGTAAACTCGCTCTATGGTAAAGGACCCTCTTGGAATTTTCGATTTAAGGGTTTTTATTACCATCGATGGTATTAAAACATCAATATCGAATTTCTCTTTTTCCATTTTTTGAATGGTACTGGTAATGGAATCGTCAAAAACCTTATGGCACCAAACTAAACTCACTTGGAAAAAAATCCTCCTTACCATACCCCTTACCATAAAATTCAATTTCGAGATCTCAAAAAATGATTTCTAACGTTTTTCGTAATACGGAAGCTACCATTCATTACCATAAGTTTTATCCCTGACCATAAAAAAATGGTGATATGAATCTCATTTTATTACCTTATGGTAATAAACCCTTACCAAAAAAAGTCTTTTTCTAAGCATTTTAAGTGAAAAGTAATGGTATATGGTACTAAGTTTTCCACATCTCTAGGAAGTATTACCTAAAAATGGTTATATGGTACTTTTTTTGTTATTAAGAAATATGGTATTATGGTAAGAAAATGGCACTTTTTTGAATTAAAGCATTTAAGGATAATTTATAAATATGGTAATAAAATGGTATTACCAAATTTTTATCTCCTTTCAAAAAGTCTAATAAATGGTGTTTGGTGCACCTAAAATCACCTATATGCCTAAAAACACCATTTTTTAGCAATGTTGGTTTTATTACCATTATGGTGTTATTATTAAAACAAATGAGTAATTTCTAAATTTATTTTATGGTAATAAATATACCAAGGTACTATTTTTAGCATATTCCACTTTTTTAGTAATGGTATATTTTTTGGTAATGTAATACTTTTTTTTTATAAAATAAGATTTTTATTACCACTCTCGTAATAGAGAGTGAACCGTTTTCAAATTAGTAAGATATAATATCTTAAATAATGTATTTTATTTATCTATTTAGTAAGTAAAACAATCAAAATTACTAAACCGCCCAAATTTGAGGGTTGTAAACTTAAATTAACTTCTACAAACAAATAGATATTGTTTTTAGATATAGATATTTTATTAACTCACTAAATAGTATTATTCTAAAAATAAAAATTTTATTTTGACTAATTATTATTTTACAATATAAAATAGTATAAAATATACAAACATAAAAATATTTCTACAATACTAATGTAAAATGTCAACTTAAAATTCATTACTGACTAAAAGTGTGTGCACTTTTATTCATTCCAAGTTCATTCCAGGAAAAAAAAAATCGAGTTTTTAAATTTTTTCTTACTTTCAGACACAACTTGAATTTCTTTCAAGTGCACGGCCTTTTAGTCTTTTAGTCAAACGTGTCGAAAATTAATGTCAAATCGAGTTTACAATACCATGGTATTACCATGCTCCGAGGGATGTTTATATGCACTTTTTGGTAATGGTCGCGTTTTTTCCTGTATCTCGATAAAAAATAAATTTTAATTTTATTTGATAATTCATAGATAAAAAATAAAATTAACTAAAAAATACCCTATCAATTACCATAATTCATGATAATAACGAGTCGGAAAATTTTGGTGAAAATGGTACTGGCAATATCATGAAAAAAACTCAAATGTAAGTTGGGTGCATTCCGAAATTACGGCGATGGAAGTAAACGAGGGGTAAAAAATTTTATGGTAATGGTGAACCATGAGATTAATTTTCGACACCATTTTTTTAAAGATTTTTCCTTAAAAATATCGAAAAAATTAAATTTTTTGCCAAGTTTACTACCGTCAGATCTGAAAACCTAAAATAGGTCCCGGATGTGATATTTTTAAAAAAGTTAAAAAACGTTAAAATAAGGGTCGATATGTAACATTTTTTGAGCAACTCCATTTTTGACTAAAAAATGACTAAAAATTTAGTCAAAAATTAGTCAAAAAAACCATTTTTAAATTTTTGAAATATTTTATCCAAATATTTTATTCCATATCTGTATTATGAGTTAAAAAAATAAAAAAAATATATTTAGACATAGTAAAATTACTATCTCAAATTTTGTCCAAATGACTAAAAATTTGACTAAAAAATGACTAAAAATTTAGTCAAGTTTTAGTCAATATTACCATAAATGGGTTTAAAAAAACATTCTTTTATATATTATATATCATATTATGGTAACATTCATTTGTCATAGATGTGGAAAATTCTTCCAGCATAAGGGAGGCTTCAAAAAGCACTTATTAAAACCTGAAATTTGTCCTCCTTTGGTAAGCCAAAAAAATCGTTTAGAAATTCTAGATTATTACCATTTGAATACCAATGAAAAATCGTGTACCAACTCATCGTCATTTCTGGAAACGACGGTTCAAAAACCAACTTTCATCGATGAATCTGTTTATAAAAAAGAAAATAAAAAAAATGAGAACCAACTTATACAATATCAAATAGAAGATGGAATTATTAAAATTGAAGAGAAAGGAAAAATAAAGTACAAATGTCCATATTGTCAAGGATTTTATACAAGAAAAAATAATTTGGTATCTCATATCAAGAAATATTGTAAAACAATTAAAAATGAAGTTGTTCAAATAGAGAAAGGTGAATTACAACAAATAAAAGAGGAGATTGGAAAGTTATCCAATCATACTCAAATTGTAAATAATTATAATAATACTACAAATAATCTTCAACAAATAAATCAAAATATAATGCTGGCAGCATATGGTAAGGAAAATCCCTTGAAAGTAACAGATGAAATAATGAGTAAGGTAATAAAAAATCCTATGAAAGGAATTCCAGATTTAATATCACTCCATCATTTCAATCCCAAAAATCCAGAAAATCATAATGTGAGATATAATGGTAAGAGAAGTTTTTATATAGATGTTTTTAATGGTAATTTTTGGGAAGCAAAAGATAAAGGTGAGGTAATACACGATATGATTGTTTCTAAAAAAGATTTGGCGGATGATTATTTTGATGAAGCTCTCGAAAAAAATAAGATAAAAGAAAAAGTAAAAGAAAATTATAATTCATTCTCTGAGAAAATTGATAGATACGTGAATGCAATCATAAATGAATTGAATTATGGTGTTGAATTAATTGAACAAGACAAAGAATTATACAAGCAACTCTATAAGCAAGTTGAATTGATGATGATAAATGCTCAAAGAATTTTAACTCTTAAAAGTAAAAAAGCGCCTTCTCCTTTTCAAACCATAGAATAGTAAAGAAATTTTTAAATATTTTTATAATTAAAAAAAATAAAAATAAATTGCAAATAAAATAGATAAAATAATATTAGTAAATAATTAATTTTTAACGACTTAAAGGATTTTTAATAATTTTATTAAAAAATGATTGAGATTTTAAACTATATAAAATATTCAGTGTTTATATATTTTGGACTAAAATTTATTTTTAAATTAATGTCTATTATAATTGATAAAATATATGATGATATTAAAAATTGGGATTATCTAACTCATATAAATATTAATAATGCACAACAAGAAGAAAATTATATTAGAATTTTTACATTAAAATCAAAAGATTATAAGCGTAATTTGAGATATCTTAATAAATCATTATTAAAATGCAAAAGATATTATTTGGAAAATGAATTGGTAAAATTAAATTATAGCAAATTTGATATTTTGAAAATTAATCAGGCAAATTGTAATATAATTAGTAATATATTGAGAAATAATGACGAAGAATGCATAATTATACAAAATATGAATAAACCTAGAGATTATTTTGAATTAGTAGCGAGTTTATTAGTGAATGATAAGAAAGCTATTATTTCTATTTTAGAAATGGAGGATAGTCAAAATTTTTTCCAGGAAGATTTTACTATTGAAAATATTTTAAAATCAGGTAGTCATATATTTTATGACAAAGGAGATAAAAATTTAAAATTAGAAAGTAGAATTACATATCATTTTTGTGAGAAGATTCTAGTAGGTACTGTAGAAAGTTATACACAAATGAAATTTAGAAAAGAAGTAAAAAATGATTATTTTCACATAAAGATATATGAAATCGAAGATGGTAAATATGGAATTTCAATTTTAAAAAATAATTTGAATTTGGATGAAATTTCTCTTTATTACATTGGACAATTTTATCAATTATAATTTTTTGGATCTATTGAATTTAGTAATATTGAATTGTTTAAGCTTACTATTCACTTTTTCTTGTGAAGAAGTTTCCAAGTATTGAGACTTGTTGGAATCTTTATCTGTAATAGAAACAACAAATTTATTATCAACATTAACAACATTGATCAATTTTTGTTTTCCACCTCTATTTGCCTCAATAGAAATTACACTTGATTTTTTATTGCTAAATTCCTTATTTAATTTATCTAGTATCTTTTTCTTCCCACCATTTTGGATTGGAAGATCCCCCTTTGGTAGCCTATATCTATTATCCCAAGCTAACTCGGATGGACTTGGAACTTTTGTGAGAGGAGTATCTTTAATACCCATCTCAGCAACTGTAACCATCTTATCACATGTTGCGTCACTGCTAGCACCACCAGCATGCCAACCTAATTTAGGGATTGGAGCTTTATTGTTTGGCTTATAACAAGGTGATAATGGATAATCGAATTGGTCGACGTAGGCAAAAGCACCACCACTTTTTCTAGATGATTTTCTTGGCATATATATTTAATAAACAAAAAAATATATATTTAATTTATTTTGCTATTTCATAATTATTGATTGAATATTTACTTAGAGCATCTCTTAATTCCTTCATGTTTTTACAATTTTTTTTTGAAATTTTATTTGTTTTTTTATTTTCAATATTTAACTCATATTTATCTCCATATGAAATTTCTATATTAAATCTATTATTTCCTCGAATTGCATCAATGTTCGCATAAATCTTTTTATTTCCTCCAACAAACTTACTTAATCCAGATTCACAAGTAAAGCAAGATGATATTTCTTTTTCACTTGGAGTATCAGAAAACAATTGATGATTGGATCCTCCTGTTTTGTTTTTATCATTGTTATTTTTTTTGGAATTATAATTAGGCATATAATATTAATAATAAAATATATTTAACACAAATCTTCATATTGTCTATATTGAGGTTGAACATTTAAGTGAGGAGCACTTATATCTAAATAATAAGATGTATTGAGTCTTCCTCCTTTTTGAGATTTTTTTTTTGCTCCGCCACCCTGTAATAAGCTCCCATAGAAGATTGGACGGCAACAATTATAATATGATGAAATTACTGGCTTTCCTCCAATGGGATTCAATCCAACATTATATGTGTATCCCATCCCTCCTTTCATTTCACTCCCTTCGATTATACTTTTAATTTTAAATGTTTCATCTAAATGTATTTCTTGTTTGATTTTATTTCCAAAAGATATAACGCTAAACATTGGATTTTTTACAGTAATATTTGTTTTTTTACTATCATATTCTTTTTGTCTTGAAAAAGTATATCCTATAAATTCTGATAATTCTCCATTAATATTTCCACTTTTAAAATGAAAGTCATTTGATAATATTGGACGCAATTTTGATTTTAAATTATCTTGCGAGATTGCGTGTTGTATTGCATCTATGTATTGACCTAGTAGAAATTTCACATTTTTAGTAATTAATTCTTTTGTATAACCACATTTTTTATTCATAAAATATAAAATAAAAAAATTACTTAAAGAAAATTTATAAATATAATAATAAAATGGATAGTAAAGTAGAGAACGAAAAGGTGATTGTTAATCCACCAGAAGGTGAAGTCCTGGATCAAAATACAGCTTTAAACATTTTAGTTAATGCTGTACATGTTGGGCAGGCTAGAGGTGCATGGAAGCTGGAAGAAAGTGAAGTTTTGTTAAGAGCTATAAGAGTATTTATTAAGAAGCCATAAATTTTTAAAAATTAAAATATTGATAATATTATTATCAATAATGTTAGATTTACATGTAATTCTTGATATTGATCAAACAATGATAGATAGTATGTCTCTTCAAGAGTATTCATCTAAAAAGGATAGTCTTCCTAAGCCAGATTATATTAATAATGATGTTTGCATTTGGATGAGACCACATTTACCACAGTTTCTATCATTTTTGGATAAAAATGTAAAATATATAAGTATTTGGACAAATGGTTCAGGACCTTGGCTTTTTCATGTAGTCAACAATGTTATTTCAAAATATATAAATCCAGATAGATTTTATTTATTGTTATCAATTGATTATAGTTCACCAATGGTAAAAGATGGAAATGTCCTTATTATAAAAGATATAGGAAAAGCAATGAAAATGTTTCCAAAAAAAGATATTTCACTTAAAAATACAATAATTATTGATGATAATTATCATAATTGTTCATTCAATAAATATAATTCAATTCCTATAAAAAAATTTTTGATAAATGATCCTCAAAGCTCAAAGAGAACAGAATTTCTTCAAGTTATGGATATATTAAAAGTTATAAAAAATAGTGAAAATGTATCATACACATTAAAAAATGTTTACAATGATATAAGTGATTATAATAAATTATTCACATCTGTTCTTTAGATACTATGTATTGAGGTATCCATTTATCATTAATTGGATGTTTTTTATATTTGATTAGAAAAACATCTTCTGGATTAGTGAACCATTCTCTTACCATTTCACTTGTTTTGATATCTGGAATTCCAGCTAAATCAATTCTCACCTTTTTATTTTTTGTTTTGTCAAACATATATAGCTCATAACAATCAGGAAATTCAATTTTCTTTGTCAAAAATGTAGCCTCCGTTTTATCTTCAAATTTTGGAGTATCTGGAAGATCCTCTGTTTTCTCTACTTTTTTAACAGGAGATGTTTTATCTGGTTCGTTCTTTTGCTTATTTCTACACTCAGGAAAAATATACAGTATGTCATATGAAGCATTATTTTCACATTTAAAAACGTATCCATTTACTGTAAAAGGAAGTGATGGAATATATTTTTCCTTAACATTAACTATATCATTATAGGAAAATATATCTTTTTTGATAAGAGCAAATGGTTCTAAATAGGAATCTGATAAATAATGATTATCAAGAATATCGCAAATGATATTATATCTATGTGTAAAATTTTGAGTAATTAACATTTCTCCTTTAAAAACAAGACAATCGCTTATTAAAAAATACCATTTTTCATTTATTTTGATTGATTCTCCCTCAAGAATTGTATCGTTGTATAGCTCAATACTAAATCTAGTCTTAACTAGGAAAAATGTAGCATTTTTTCTATTTACGTAGATAGCATATGGCTTGAAATTTATATGAGTCAAAAAAAGTAAATATTTTGCTCCAAATGTATTTAATACAAATGAATGTTCCTTTTGCTTTAATTCTGCTGCTCTTGTTTTATCTAAGAAATGGTATCTTTTGTACTCAACATCAATATTATATGTAGTATTGATTTTGTTATTAATTTCTTTAACTAATAAAGTATTTGTTAATTGTAATGCTTTTTCATTACCTAATTTTACTGGTTGCATTTTATTAATAGGTAGAATTAAATCGTTTTTAAATCATTTTTTTTCAATCAAAAACCAGCTTAAAAGTATTTTCATAATTTTTATTATCTCCAGTATGGCAAGAATGGTTTCGATTGACTCAGAGATTCCAGAGGTTGAGCATATATACCCACTCGAAAGAATTGCTTTAATTTCTAGCAAGTTGCAGGGATATATTGTATCTTTATTGAATGGTTTTAAAGAGTATTACGAAACTTTAGAGGTGAAACCCATAGATATTACCACCTTTAAAAAAAATAACTATGGGAAGTTTGGAGGTTCATTGAAAAATAGACCTCAAAATGGATTTTGGAAGCGAAAGAATCGTTTTAGAGGTAGGGACATCGAAAAATTTATTGTGAATGCATATGTTAAACAGCTTCCACAAAATGATGAAGAAAAAATTAGAAAGATTATTATTTCACATCTTAACAAACTAAATGATAAAAAATTTACTATAATTGTAAAAGAATTTATCGATCATCTAGAAGAACAAATGTTCTCTGAGACATATGAGATTATTAATAATGAGATATTGAATAAGGTATCGACTGATAATCATTATGTTTATTTATATGCCAAGTTAGTTAAAGAATTGATTATCAATAAGAAATGGCAAAGAAAGATGTTCAACATTATTACTGGTAATGAGGGAGAGTATTTTTGGACATTGAATAAATTTGGCGATGATAATCATGACAATGAGTATGTAGGACCTTTCGAAACTGAGCAAGAAGCATTGGATGATGCAATGGAACATCATAACTATAAAAATTCCTTTTGCACTTTTATGCAAAATCGTTTCAATGGAAGGGATACTTATATTCAAGAGATTACTATAAATGCAGAGTCATTTGATTTGAGTATTTTTAGTAAAAATAAGTATAATAATTTTTTAAAATTTATTTTTACAGGAGTTGAACAGGGTATTTTTAAGATTGACCTAATACATCATGTTTTGCTCAATTTAATAAGTAATCGAGAATTAGAGCAGTTTGCATATTTATATGAGCAATTGCATACCAATGCGAAGATGAAATTAAATAATGAGTCACATAATTTTTACGAAGGTAAATTAAATGAAATAATAAATCAAGTAGTAGTTTCGCCTAAAATTAAATTTAAACTTCAAGAATTTTTCAAATTAAAAATGAAGAATACAAATGCTTTTGAAGTTTTGGCTGCTATTGAATCGAGCGAAAGTTCTGATAATAGTCCTGTGTTTAAAACAGGGGATAGCGATATTAACTGTATAATATCTGAATATCCTATAAGCCAAGATTACAGTTCTTCTAAGCAATTATTTAAGACATTAAAGATTGGTCAGTATTCTAATTTCACATCATCAATTATATCTTCAATTCTTGAAGTAAAAGATAGTGAAGCTAAGTTATTGATTGAGCTAATAGAAAAGTTATGGGATGATTTTCAAGAATACTCTAAAAATTTTGGGAAATTTATCGATGAAAATTTAATTAATTTATATGGAGAATATGAGATTGATTATCCCAATTGTAAGGAGATATTTGCTAATTTAATTATGAAATGGCTATCAAGAGGATTAGTAGATAAAGAAGATTTTATTAATAATTTGAAATCAAAGAAAAAAGATGATGAGGATGAACAATATAATATTGATTTGTTCAATGAAAAGATAGTTGATTACCTGGTGTAAGAAGGATTGCGAATAAATTCACAAGGCGGGCAGGGTGGGCAAGATGATGGAGCAATGGAAGTAGATGGAGACATAGATATCATTGAGGGTGATGGCGACATGGATGTTATTGATGGTGATGGAGACATAGATATCATTGAGGGTGATGGAGACATAGATGTTATTGAGGGTGATGGAGACATAGATGTTATTGTAGCTGGTGGGGGAGAAGGTGCTCTCGCTTTGGATTTCAATTCATCAAAAATATTTCTTACGGCTTGGTCATTATTTTTTATATTACTAATATTTGTAATCATTGTCTCTTCATTTAAATATGGAACCATTGGATTAAACATTTCAAATAGCCTATTAAGTTGTTGTGACATTTCATTTATATTATTATTTAACTGCTGTGTAAGTAAGTTAGATCCATTTTTTGCAGTGTTATTGTTTCTCCTATCAATTATATATTTAACAATATTTTCTAATAATATATTATCATTTACAGTAAAAGTATTTGGGACAACAGCTGTTGTAGCTGGTGGGGGAGATGGGGCTCTCGCTTTGGATTTCAATTGATTAAAAATATTCCTCAATGCTTGATCAAAATTTTTTTGATTATTAATATTATTTTTCAATTCTACTTCACTTACGAATGGTACCATTGAATTATACCTGTCATAAAAATTATTAAGCTGAGCAGACATTTCGTTGATAGTATTATTTAACTGCTGTGTAAGTAAGCTAGATCCATTTTTTGCAGTGTTGTTGTTTTTCCTGTCAATTATGTATTTTGTAATATTAGCGATTAATTTATCTTCATCTACTGGGACAGCATTTGAAGCAGCTGTTGTTTGAGGAGGAGGTGAAGCGGCTCTAGCACTTGATCTTAGGTTATCAAATTGAGATTTTATCACATTTTGTTTTTCATTCATTATTCTTCCAAATACAGTATCAATGTTAAAAAAAATCGGTGGTGCGGATTGATAACGATCATAAATGCTGCTTATGTATGGACGTATGGTGTTTTCATCTGTGTTTAATTGGGATAATAAATTGCTTAAACCATTATTTGCTGTATTATTATTTTTCCTATCAATAATATATTTTGCTAAATTGGTTATCAATATATCTTCATTAACATTAACTGCTTGAAAACCTTCATAAAAATATTCACGACGTCCTCCACGATTGAAATAAAAATAAAGAGCTACAATTACAATTATGACAAGCAAACCGATAAGAAACCATTTCAAGTCTAATTTTCCTAAACCGACCGAACCTCTTAAAGATTTAGCTGAATTAGTTAATTTTTTGGCAACTTTTCCAACTTTAACCATTATAATTTATCGAATATTATTTATTTATTCAGATATCTGAATCTAGTCTAAATAATTTATTTACCACTTCTTAGGTGAAGATTTTTTAACAGGTGGTGGAGGAGATTTTTTAACAGGTGGTGGAGGAGATTTTTTAACAGTAGCAGATTTTTTAACAGGTGGTGGAGGTGATTTTTTAATAGGTGGAGGAGGAGAAGAAACTTTTATAGTGGGAGGAGGAGGAGAAGATACAATAATTGGTGGAGGAGGAGGAGAAGATACAATAATTGGTGGAGGAGGAGATACAATAACTGAAGGAGGAGGTGCTACAGATGGAATAGCGACTGGTCCTATTTCAACATTCGATGAACAAGGCTCACAAACTGGACAAACAGGACAAATTGGACAAACTGGACAAACAGTTTGTGGAGGACAAGATGGAGCATAATATGGAGCAGGAGCCGGGGATTCATAAGAAGGAGCTTGAGCCGGAGAGTAATAAGGAGCAGGAGCAGGTGATTCATAAGAAGGAGGTTGGGCAGGAGAGTAATAAGGAGCAGGAGCAGGTGATTCATAAGAAGGAGGTTGGGCAGGAGAGTAATAAGGAGCAGGAGCAGGAGACGGGAATAAATATCCTTCAAGAGGAAGTGAATATTTGGGTGGTTCAATATTCTTATCAGTTATCACTTGAATGTTATGTATTGATCCCTTAAATAATTCATTAGATTGATCTAATTCAAACTTACCACCAATTGTCACAAAACCTCTATCCGTAATTAAAGGGGTTATCTTTTTGACATTTTCCTCTTTGGTAAAATTTGTAAATAAATTGGTTAATTTAAAGTTATAAATTCCGTTTTCATAAGTAATATCTATCTGGTATGGTACATTATTTTCTAAAGCACCTAATGCATTTAAATCATACGTGTTACCAGATTCACTCCAGTGCAGTTTACCAGATGCACTTACCCATAATCCCCACCCTCTTACTCCGACCCCACTATTATTCTTCATATTTCCAACTATACTCTGCCATCTATTGCGATAATTTGCAGCATCTACTTTTATAATCATTCTCCAATATGGTAGCTCATCCTTTAATTTAAATTCATCATTATCTACTCGATTATATTCTCCAGCTAAAATTCTATCACTAACATTTATTTTAGAAAAAACTTTTGATTCATCTACTGGAATTATTTTTATAGATGGGTCATCAACCTGGAACACCTCATAGTCTTGAACCCTAAAATTTCTTGAACCAAAAAGTGTGGTATCTGAAGGCAAAGAGTAAGTATAAGGGCTGGAATAACTTTCTGTATTATTGTTAGAATTAGTTGCTATACTAAAATCCCAACCGCCCCCAAAAATTGGACCAAATGATATTGTTGAGTATATTGAGTAATCTGCGGTACCATTTGCATCGTTATTATACTTAGTAGTATTATTTTGATCATCTAAGCTCCAAAGAAAAGCTTCACCAACTGGTGCTTTTAGAAAGCCACCAGCTTCTTTATTCCAAGAGACTGGGGTAAAACCACCAGCAATTCTATCATTTGCTTTTACAACAACCAATGTAGGACCTTTTTTGGAACATTTATCATTAAATACTGTAGAATCAAATCCATCTCTTGAGGCACGATATAATAAAGTGAATTTTTTGTTTGGTAATAGGGAATTAGCGATTTCGCTATCTATTAGTTTGGAATCAATTGATTGTGAATTAGAATCAGAAAATCTTTCATACATTCTAAGATTTTTACGGTTCATCCTAAAAAACAAAAATACAACACAAATTACAATTAAAATAAGAAATCCAATAAAAAACCATTTAAAATCTATTTTTCCCAATCCTTTAAAAGATTGTGTTGTCTTTGTTATTTTCTTTGTGATATTTCTTACTTTGTTCATAATAATAAATAATATATTTATTATTTTCCAATTACATAATTACTCATCACTTATCTTTTTCTTGGTTTAGAGGTTGATGCTTTCTTTGGCGGAGGAGGGGGTGCTGCTTTCTTTGGCGGAGGAGGTGCTGCTTTCTTTGGCGGAGGAGGAAGTGTAGGGCATGCAGGGCAAACTATTGTAGGAGGAGCAGGGCACGCAGGAGGAGGTGGGAATGCAGGGCAAACTATCTCAGGAGGAGCAGGACATATTCTCTCAGGTGGGCAAGCAGGAGGAGCAGGACATATTCTCTCAGGTGGACAAGCAGGAGAAGGAGGTGGGCAAAGATTTGAGGATAAACAAATGGAAGATATGGATTGTGAAAGGTTTGATGCACCTTCAGAAGATTGAGCAGGAGAAAGCGATTGTGATGAGGGGGCAGGTGCGGGAGCCTTAGATGCCAAGTACATGTTCCATATTTTATTAATATCTTCGTAAGATAATGATTCAGGATCTTCTGCAGAGAAATCGATTTTTACTTTCATTCTTTGAATTGATTGTGCTAAAGTAATACCAGGTTCTTTATCTACCGAACTATAAACATAGTTTGATACTATTGATGAAACTTGTGAATAAATTTTATCCAGAATTGGCTTAATCTGATTAATTTGGAATCCTAATAAATTAACTAATTCGTTCAACTCATCTGTTGCTGGATCAAGTAATTGTTTCTTTTGATTGTATGCCTTCGTAGCAAGATACTGAGAAAGAGCATCTTGATATTGTGCTTTTGTAATCATTGTTCTAGTTGATGAAGAAGATGGTGCTATCATTGAAGGTGATAAAGAAAATGGTGCTGGTGAGTAATTAGATGAAAGTGAAGGTGAGGGAGCAGGTGAAGGAGCATAATAAGGTGATGGTGAAGGAGAAGGAGCGTAATAAGGCGATGATGCAGGTGAAGGTGAGTAATAGGGTGAAGGAGAAGGCGATGGTGCAGGTGAAGGTGAGTAATAGGGTGAAGGAGAAGGCGATGGTGCAGGTGAAGGTGAGTAATAGGGAGAAGGCGATGGTGCAGGTGAAGGTGAGTAATAGGGTGAAGGAGAAGGCGATGGTGCAGGTGCAGGAGCGTAATAAGGAGAAGGAGAAGGTGATGGTGCGGGTATGGAGGTTGGAGCTGGTGCAGGAGGTCTACTAGCTAGATACGCTTGATAATCATCGTATGCCTTCCTGTAGATGTTCCAAATATTCTCCAACCTTTCATATCCTTTTTGAAATCTTTCTCTTGTTCTCCAATTCGGATCTTGGATATCTCTTATGTATAATTTAGCCTTATCTAATGATTGTTGAAATTTATCAGGTGTAGGAGGACCAATACTTTTGACAGCATCTTTTTGAAAATTTTCAATTAGTTTTCTCCCTACAAAATTCTCATTTGTAAGTGCAGCAATTCTACCATATTCAGCTATTCTTTCAGTTATGCCTTCATCCCAAGATTGAAAAGTTTGATCTCCTACTATGAAGTCAATTAAAAGCTGTTTTATCGTACTAAGAGGAACACCTAAGAACTTCGCAAAATCAACGAAAAGTTGTTCATTGAAAGCTCCTCTAACTTTCTTAGTTCTAACTTGTTTTGTTGATAAAATCGCTAGTTCATCTTCAAATTGTTTTCTGGTTATTAAAGGTACAGGAGAAAGAGGGGTGACTGAAGTAGCAGGTGATGTAGATGTTGCAGGGGCAGAAATTAATCCTGGTGCTGGTGAGGGAGCGTAATAAGGAGATGGTGCAGGTAAAGGAGCATAATAAGGAGATGGTGCTGGTGCAGGAGCGTAATAAGGAGATGGTGCTGGTGAGGGAGCATAATAAGGAGAAGGAGCAGGAGCGGGAGCATAATAAGGAGAAGGAGAAGGTGCAGTAGTGGCTCCACTTCTTGGTAGGAGTGACATAAGTAATTCTTGTGATACAATTGGCGAGTATTGAAGTATTTCATATCTTAGCTTTTCAATTTCAGAACCAGGAGGTGGGTTAGCTAATAAAGATCTTACAAATTCTCTTCTCTCTGTTAAGCTCATAAATCTAACGTTTCTACAAGTATTAGCCATTACTGGTTCATCAGCTTGGTCTTTACATAAATAAAATAAATCCTGTGAAACTCCTGGATTATTCGCTAATTCTCTCTCATTAAGAGCATTCTGGATTGCTGGATTAAGCAATCTAGCCTTATCTTCAAATTGTGCATTACCACGTGATATTCCTAAGTAATCTGATAGTGCGTTCAAAGAAAGGGATCCACCACCTTCTTTGTGTTCTGCTAACTTATTTATATATCCATCCAGTGTGATATTTGATGAAGTTGGTGCAGGTGAAGGAGCATAATAAGGAGAAGGAGCAGGTGCTGATATAGGAGAAGGAGCAGGAGCTAGTATAGGAGCAGGAGCAGGTGCTGGTATAGGTGCGGGAGCAGGAGCGGGTATAGGTGCGGGAGCAGGAGTAATTCTAGCAAGATACATATTCCATATATTATTTATATCTCCATATGAAAAGCTAGATGGGTTATTTCCTTGAGTTGATATAGTCGGTTTTACATTATTTAAATATTGACCCAATGTACCATTCGCACCATAATTATAAACTAAACTACTACCTAAAACATTGTGAAGATTATTAAGTATCGGTAAGACTTGTGCTCTTGTCAATCCAAGTGAATCAATTAATCTAGTTAATTCAGCGGGTGCATCGTTTGTATTTTTTCTAGAAACGTTTAAAGCACGAGCTGCGATATATCTTGCTAATAAATCAAAATATTGTTCCTTTGTTACTGGATTTGAGAGTGGAGGTAAATCTCTACCCATTGCGACTATTTGATCGTAAATGGATCTATTTTCACCCCATAAATAATTTAATGCGTTATTAAATTGGTCATCATTTACTAATACTCTATCTTTAGGGCTTGGTTCGAAGTAAGAAACATATGATTGAAAAAATTCATAAGGGCTAGATTGATAAGAATAAGGATTAAAATATGGTTTATCATATGTATTATATGATGATTGCTGTGTAGGAAAAGTTACTTCATTATAAATTCTCGTCGCAAAATTTTTTAATTTATTACCAAGATCATTTGACTCATTTATAGGAATGTTTAGAAAAGTAGCAATGTTTTCCACCTCTGCATTTATTAAATTTCCTCCTCTTTGTTCATTTACAAAAACTTTCATGTAGTTTTTAATCATTCTATTAAGCTCATTAGTATTTACATCCGCAAATCCTTCATGTATTCTAAAATCTTTAGGTACTTTTTTACGATTAATAAACATAACAACTACAACAAAAACAATAATAACAAGTAATCCAATTAAAAACCATTTTAAATCTATTTTTTCTAATCCCATTGATCCTTTTAGAGAATGAGCAGAATTAGTTAATCTATTAGTGATATTTCCAAGTTTTGGCATTATAATAAAATAAAACATTTTATTTTTCATATTTTTGAATACACTAAATTCAAAAATAATAAAATTATCTACCACTTACCTTTTTTTTGGAGCAGATGACTTCTTTGGAGGAGGAGGAGATGACTTCTTTGGTGGAGGAGGAGGAGATGACTTCTTTGGTGGAGGAGGAGGCGATGTAACAACTGGAGGAGGAGGAGGCGATGTAACAA
>Ga0194133_10000854_pt1 | contig 57684 bp, 79 predicted proteins | sample TA2KigOf40mmetaG_FD_155448 | JGI IMG/M metagenome (GOLD analysis project Ga0194133, IMG submission 155448) | Freshwater microbial communities from Lake Tanganyika, Tanzania - TA2015055 Kigoma Offshore 40m | ecosystem: Environmental > Aquatic > Freshwater > Lake | place: Tanzania: Lake...
CAGACATTTTTGCTGAAGGTATACATGAAGGCGGGGTTATAGTAAGACCATTAGATGTAAGTATAAAGCCAAGGCATCGCAATAGTTTTATTTTTATAGAATTCAATGTGTTTTATGAGTGCCCGAACAACATTGTTTTTACAATACTACGTGATGGGGCTATGATAGGTGCAGCTCAACCTGATCATGAAGTAATAGGCCGCTATAATGCCAGCAGACAACAAGGTATTGGTGTTGCACGTTACGATAATAACAATGATAGCACACCTCAATACGTTCAACTTCCCTGGGTAGACAGGCCAGGAAAAACAGACTCAGTAACCTATAGTTTTGCTGTGAAAAGCTCTGGAGGGTCAAATCACAGTTTTACATTGAATACAACATTTGGCAATTATCAAAACGGTGCAGATGCTTATGAAACAGGCGTTAGTTTTGGTATAGCACAGGAAATAGCCGCATAAATAATCTAAGGAATTTAACATGTCAGATACCGCTAGTGCAAGTAGAAAAATATTACCAATAGCTGAAGCTCTTTATTTACTAGCACCTAATACTAATTGGAGCGTTGAAGGCGACGATGTAGATGGAATAAAGTGGGAATCAGATCCTGGCCTCAGGCCAACTAACGAAGCAATCTTAGCCAAAGCTCAAGAACTAATAGATGCAGCTCCTATGAAAGCTGTTCGTCGGGTAAGAGATGCTAGACTTAGAGAAGTAGATTGGGTTACACTTAGAGCAATGAGAACAGGAGAACCTATTCCTCAAGAATGGAAAGATTATATGCAGGCGCTGGCGGACATTACTAAAAACAGCAGTCCAAGATTAGTATCTGGAGAACTTTTTGGTGTAACTTGGCCTGTCAGACCGGATGGCATAGCAGCAGGTCAGAACAGATTTAGAGTTACAAGATGAGTACAGTAAGAGTAGATAATCTTATTGCTAGCCTACCTAACACATCTACTAGTGTAGCTGCTTTGCCTCTAAGTGAACTAAGGCAACGTACAATAAAAGATTTTAGATCAAGATATAGCGGCGGGTCCTACATTCCAGGTGATACGTATAACTGGGCGTTGGGTATGTTTGCAGACTATGCTCCTGCTTCTGCTTCAAGTAGAATTAGGACTAGTATAGGTTTTAGCTACTCTCATGAAAATGGCCACGCTATAAGCCATTGGATATTTTATGCCAACGGGGTAGAAATCGGTCGCCACAGTATAGCAGGACAAAGCCCTGAACATAGACATTTATATGTGTGGGATTTCGCCAGCTGGGGCACAAGTACAGCCAGAATAGGCTATCAAGTAAGACGATATGGTGGAAGCAATCAACCTAGAATACACGCTACTCATCATTGGGACGGTGTTGGCAGTAATCAAAGCGCACTTTGTATAGGTGACTTTTCTATAGAAGAATATTTTGCAATACCATGAGCACTTTAATCGTTGATCAATTAACAATAGATCCTAAACAAACGCAAATACCTGTTACAGAACTAGGTCATCGCGTAATAAAAAGTTATAGAGCTACATATACCGGAGGACAATGGAATCCTAACAACACTTATCAATGGATTCCAGGAATGTTTTTCGACTATACTCCTTTGTCTGCAAGTAGCAGAATAAGAACATGCTGTCATATTCCTTACGCACGCAATAGCGGTACCGCTCATGGTATAAGTCATTGGATATTTTACGCTAATGATGTAGAGCAAGGTCGTCATAGTGTAAGCGCACAACACATAGAAGATATGAGCACATACATTTGGGATTTCGCCAGTTGGGGGACCAGTGTAGGTCGTATAGGATATCAACAACGTTCATATAGCGACGACAATCATGAAGTACGTGTATATACTACCAATTATTGGGAAGGCACCGGTAGTGCGCAAAATTGCTTCGGTCAATTAATTATTGAAGAATATTTACCAGGAGTATAAATGGGAGCTCTTACTGTAGAAAATTTGCAAGATCTTTCAGGAACAGTTAATATTCCGGTAAGAGATCTTAAGCAACGGGTGATACAATACTATCAAGCTGTTTATACTGGAGGAGAATGGAATCCTGACACCAATCTAAACTGGATTCCTGGAGCTTTTTATGATTTTACGCCAAGAAGAGCAGACAGTAGAATAAAATATACCATGAGATTACCCATAGCATGGGTAGCTGCTGGCCATGCTATCAGCCATATGTTTTTTTATGCCAATAGTGTCCTTTACTATTATTGGAGTGAAAGTGGCACTCATATTGAAAATGGTAGAACTTTTCAATTTGAAGTTCCTAGTTGGGGTGTCAATCAGGCTAGAATAGGACTGCAACATAGATCCCACACAAATGATAATCATGAAGTAAGAATGTATACTACCTATTACTGGAATGGAACAGGACGCAGTGCGCAGAATGCTCGAGGGCAGTTATTAATAGAGGAACTTATATACTGATGGGAACACTTAAATTAAATGCAATCAGTAATAGATTAGGCACAATTATTGTTCCTGTGGCGGAGCTTGTTCCAAGAGTTATTCAACGCTACGAAAATACCTACACAGGAGGAGAATGGAATCCAGATAATACTAGTAACTGGGCTCCTGGAGGATTCGTAGATTTTACCCCACGAAGCGCTCAGTCAAGAATACATTTTATGTGGAGAATTCCTCATGCTTGGATTGGCAACAGTCATGCTATAAGTCATTGGAGATTTTTTGTAAATGGTATCTGCTATTATTGGCATAGTCAGTCAGGTCGTCATATAGAAGATGGAAATGTTATTCAATGGGATGTTCCTAGTTGGGGTACCAGCTCAGGCAGAATAGGATACCAAGTTAGATCTTATTCAAATGATAATCATGAAGTAAGATTAAATACTACCTATTACTGGGATGGAACAGGACGCAGTGCGCAGAATTCTAGAAGTCAATTGATAGTTGAAGAATATATAGGGACAGGAGAACCCACAGCAGTTGGTACGGCGACTAGACAAACTATCACAGCAGGGTAAATATTAAAAGGAGAATGTAATGTCTGATGATGTAGATTTTGGTGAGGTTATGCATAAATTTTATGCAGGCCGTTTATATGGAGTAAGAGGTCCGCTATACGATGATATTACGTGGATGGAAACATCTCCAAAGCCAACCGTAGAAGAACTTACGGTTAAATGGGAAACTATCAAAGATGCAGTGGCTCTAAGACGTGTCCATGAAAAACGTGCTATGCCAGGAAAATATCCTAGTAGAGATGATATGATTGTAGCTTTATGGGAGATGGTTGTGGAAAATCGCCCAGAAAAAGCCACAGCACTACAGGCACGTAGAGTAGAAATCAAGCAAGAATTTCCAAAGCCTTAGACATGACCGGGACACTTTTAGTTAACACTATACGCAATACTGCGAATACCGTTAACCTTTCTACGACAAATCTTAATCGTAGGCTGATTCAACGAACTACTAGATGGTTTAAGGGAGGTGCTTGGAACCCGGGAAATACTTATTATGAAGTGCCTGGTAGTTGGTTAAGCATAACACCTGTTTACAGTAACAGTTTCTTGACCTATACCTGGATGTGTCCACTTGGCCATAGACAAAATGCACACTCTATATCACATTGGATTTTCATGGCTAACGGACAAGAATTCGCCCGTCATAGTGTTAGTTGTGATCACAACGAGTCTGGCGTTATTAGACGATGGGAAGTGCCTAGTTGGGGTGCTGGCAAAGCTGCAGGCATGGGTTATATAACAAGACAATATGGTGATGGTACTCATAGTGTTCATTTTAACGCACAAAGGTATCAGAACGGTGTAGATAGCACTAGAGGAGTCCCAAGTTTTGTTAGCGTAGAGGAGTATACAGCAGCATGACAGGCATACTACAGGTTGATAGTATTACCAATGAAGCTAATTCATTTAGTATTACTACAGATTTTTTTAAAAGAAGATTGATTCAAAGAACAAATTATATTCATAGAACAGGATGGTGGAGAGGAAACAATGCCTACTATTGGGTTCCGGGTGCTTACATGGATTTTAGACCTATGCGCGGGGATACTCGTATCCGTGTAAGTTATAATATATTTACAAGGCAATACGGTGGTAGCCAACATATGATCATGCACTACATATTCTATGTAGATGAAGTAGAATATGGCAGGTTTACTCGTGGTGGGCATCACGTTGAAAATACAAATACCATTCAATTTGATGTGCCTAGTTGGAAAGCTAATTCATACGCTAGGATCGGATTTAAGTGTAGATCTTACGGTGAAGGCACTCACAATGCTCATTTATGGCATACCCAATACTGGGATGGCGGGGGTAATGCATTCGATTGCCCAGGACAGATGATAGTAGAGGAATATGTGCCTGTTTAATCACTTATGACTTATTCACATTGGTTTTTTACTATATATAGTAAAAGGACCTAGATGAATCATTCAGAAACACTGGCAATTATACTAAGCACAGACCAGTCTATACTGCATTTTAGTTATAATGAAGAAAGATTAGACACATATCAAAAGTTTAAAAATTATAAAACAATCGGAATAGATAATAATTCCGATATCAAAATTTCTATTAATGAACCTGTAAATTTAGATTTAATTCAAGGATTTGACTTGATAATTCTATCTGCTTATTTAGAAATCATAGCCGATCCAATAGAATTAATACAACAAATAAAAAATCTATCAGAAACTGTGTGTATATATGAATACAAGTATGACCTAATGAACGAATGCAGTACTGAATGGAAACAGCATTGGAACCATATAGGACTTAATTGGAATCTAACTCAGCACTTTGATCTAATTAACGAACTTTATTTAGAGCAATCCACACTGTACACTTGTAAATTTCCGTTTACTCAGAATAAAAATCAAGAAAAGGTGTTATATAATGCTGCTGAATAATATTGCTATAGTAGGTGGAGGCACTGCTGGACTAATAACAGCTATAATTTTGCGTAAAACATATCCAAATCTAATCATAGATATTATTGAATCAGATAACATTGGCATTGTGGGCGTAGGCGAAGGTTCTACAGAACACTGGAGAAACTTTATTTCAGACTGTAATATTAAACTTGTTGATCTTGTTATGGAAACAGACTGCACATTTAAATATGGTATTAATTTTGCAAACTGGTTAGGTGACGGAACAAATTATATTCATAATGTTAGTAGTAACATGAGTATAGAAAGTCAAACTCATAGTAAAATTATGTATGCATTTCCTATCAGTCAAGGTTTAGATGCTAAAAGTCTTGTTATGGAATATGTGGAAAAGAGTCTACATATTGAACCTTTTTGGGGTGTTAATCAATTTCATTTTAATACCTTTAAACTAAACAACTTTTTACACAAAATTTGTTTAGAAAGAAATATTAATATTATAAAGGCAGATATTGACAGCATTCATGTAGATGAACATGGAGCGATAAATTTTCTAAAAGATAAACAGGGAACTATCCATAACTACGAGTTTTACGTTGACAGCACAGGATTTCATAGGCTATTACTACACAAAACTATGGGCGTTCCCTGGAGAAGTTATCAAAAGTATCTGCCAATGAATTCTGCTATAGCGTTTCCAACAGAACGACAGGAAGATATACCAAGTTGGACTTTAAGCAGGGCAATGGACAGTGGATGGTTATGGAGAATTCCTACACAGGAACGTTTTGGTAATGGATATGTGTTTAATGATAGTTTTATGAATTTTGAAAATGCCAAGCAAGAAGTTGAAAAATTATACGGATTTGAAGTTAATATTGCTAAACAGATTAAATTTGATGCAGGATGTTTAGAGTCATCGTGGATAAAAAATTGTTGTGCTATAGGACTAAGTTGCAGTTTCATTGAGCCATTAGAAGCAAGTAGTATAGGGTCTAGTATTCAACAAGCCTATTATCTAGCTACAGCATTAAGTAGCTATATTCCAGGATCAAATATTGACCTAGCTCAAAGGACTTTTAATAGATTATCAGATCAACTTTTGGAAAACATTGTAGAATTTGTCCAACTACACTATGTTACTACAAGACAAGATACTGATTTTTGGAAAAGTATTCAACTGTTACCTAAATTTCCATCCTTAGAAGAAAAACTAGAAATATGGCGACATAAATTTCCTGGAATAGGAGAATTTCAGAATAGGACTGTAATGTTCAAAGAATCTAACTATATTTTAGTATTACATGGTTTAGGTTTAATTTCAAAAGATATAGCTGTAAAAGAGATGTTAAAACAGCCTAAACACGTTCAAGAAAGTGTGCCTTTTAATTATTATAGAATACATAACGACATGAAGGCAAAAATAACTAAAGGAGAAGCGGTGGCACACAGACAAGCATTGAAATGGTTAGCAGATAATCCGGAGTCTTTATGAGTCACTTTACACGACAAGGTAATAGTTGGATAATTATCACTCACGTTTCAGATATATCTGACGCTAAAACTATGTTAGAAACTGTAAACAAAGAAAATTATGCCGACTATACTAGCGCTAAAGGCATAAATTCTAAACAACATTATATAATACCACCTTCTTGGATGCCCGGCAGAGATCATAACTTTCCGGATAACTGGGACACAATCTCAGCTAAGTATGCCTTAATAGTACAAAAAGAATTAGTGCATTATGGAATTTTACCTTTGAATTGGAGGAAATTATATGCTCGTAGTGCTTGGACAGTAAAAGGAGAAGAAGGAAGTTATCATACTATTCATGAACACGGCCCAAACTCTATAAGCACTATTTTATATACTACTGTTCCTCCCAAAGGCGAAAATGATATTCCTTATACTAATGGGTCAACATACTTTGTTATGGATGGTAGTAGTTATAATGACCTATCTATCCCTGCTTGTAGAGTCATGCATGTTACGCCTAAAGAAGGTATGCTGGTAATTTTTCCTAGTTATATGCTGCACGGAGTTTATCCCCAAGGACCAGGTCTAAGACAGACTATAAACATCGATTATCACGGAGATCCAAACTTTACTTATGGTTTAGGAACCGGAGGATCTACAAGTTATAATTAATGCGTATAAATTCAATCTGCATAGTCGGTGGAGGAACAAGCGGTTTTCTAACTTCTAGAAATTACAAAATTTCCTAATCATTAGGATTACCTTAAACAGATTTACTCTAATTGACCAACCTCTTGAAACTTTTTATATATAATTCGTCTTGTATTAAGAATATTTTCTCTAAATTCCAGTGTATTCGTGCTAATTCTATTTGTTATGCCTAAATCATTATGACAGCTGTCAAGTAATCTTACCTGCTGAATTAAGCTGTTTATAAGTTGTTCTAGTTCTTTTTTAGTCGTTTTATCACTTACCAGTAACAATTTTTTGTTCCAATCTGCTAGTTCATTTTTGAATTGATCACTTTTTTCAATTGATAACATTTTATTTCCTATAATATTTCAATTATATCAATCATGGTCTGTATTTTTGATTGAAAAATTTTATTCTTTAAACTTAGATCTAAAGCTTTATGTAAAGGCTTAGGTAACATTTTTAAGTCGAACCAACCATAGGCTGTATGTTCTTTGCTTAATACCGGAATGAATTCTTTATCTATAACACAAAAATATGTGCTAAATCTAAACAAATTATCATTAGACACAAATTTTTCTAAAGGAACTACTTTAATTAATTCTGGTAAGAAGGATAATTCTTCTTTTATTTCCCTTGTCAACCCTTGGAATGTATTTTCGCTGTGTTGATGTGTGCCCCCAACTAATCCCCATTTCCCTAAATGTTTTCCCTCAGCTTTTTGCAATAAAATTACTCTTCTAGTATTTCTAGCACAGATAATTGCTCCAGAACAAATTATTGTTTTATTGTAATTGTAGTCGCCAGCTTCCTCTATCATAATCGCCTTCAAAACTTTTTACCCAACTTACACCATTCCACTTGTATTGAGTGTTTGTATAATAATTAGTTTGATAGATTATTGTATCTGATCTAATCTGAGCGTCAAATATTACCCGCCATTCTGAACCAGTCCACATTACTATATCATTTGCATATGCTATAGCATCTGTACCATCACTATTTTTCCACGCATCTGGGCCATCTTCATTAAAATTGAGTATATATGTAACCGTAGAATTTTTGGGTATTATTGAAGATACTTCTATATGGCATTTACCAGCAACATTGTCTATAGAATGTACAACAAAAACACCATCTACAATTACTTTTGAATCATTTACCTTGTCAAAATCTTCACCTGTATTAATTACTTTTGTAGGTCTATTAGTTTTAAACGTTTCTCTTACTCCTCCACCAAGATTGTCAACTAATAGATATCTTAAGTTAGCCTGTACAATTTGGTCAATATTCTCATTATTAGGCCGTTTTGGATTAAATGATAAAGGACTTACTATTGCATCAAAAGTGCCTTTGCCAGTAGTTGCATCAAACCCTTGATCAATTTGACCAATTTTTCCAAAATTATCTATGTAATTGTTACTGTTAAAAGTATCTGTGTCCCAAATTACGCTTAGTTTTGTTAGGTCTAACGGATTCAATGACAAGGTTCCTACTACATATGATCCTATTTCTTGTAATAAAAAAATCTTACTTAATCCAGAAGTAAATTGACCAGGCATCTGTTTTAATAACACTAGCCAATTAAGAGCACTGCCTTCACCTTTTACCTTACTAAACATTTTGATATTGTCAAATTCTACTGTGATTTCAAAATTTCCTATTGATGTAGTTTGAGTGAATTCTAAATTGGACATGCCAACTTCATTATCAGCATTATCATAGCCTAAACCTTCTATATAATTACCTATACCTGGTGCTATGTTTGAAAAAACACTGTTTATTACCCTCGTAACTACGCCTAATTTTTTAACTTTAACTGGAGGACTTAGCCAAGCAGGAGTTTTTAAAGTTAAAGAAGCAATATCTATTGAACTGTTTGTTCCTGTAGGCACTGATCGGGAACTGAAATTGACGTCCTCTAATTCTACAACGCTTAAACTGGTCCAGTCAATGAAATTGTCAGTAGTTTGTATTTCTAAACTAGGATTAAAAAGAACTAATATCTGTTCTAATATTTGTAATTTTTGGTCAGTGTTACTAGTCCAGATATCGACCTTGACTGTAAGGTCAAAAGGTGTAGGCATCATACGTTCAATTGAGTATTGTTTACCCTGTTCTGAAGTGTAAAATTCATTGCCAGATGAATCTGTTTCTATAGCTCTTTCTCTAACATGCATTTTACTGATAAAAGTTGGTTCTTGTATCCTACTTCTATTTAGATCAAACTCAGTTATGTAAACTGCCATTCTAGGAACAGAAGGTGTTACGTTTTCACTATTTTGATTTAAAATATTAGCAACTTGTCTATCTGGATCTCCATACATTACAGGAACTTTGACAAGTGTTCCGTCTCCGTACTTGACTACAAAATTGCTTAACAACCTTATTATTTGTGAAAGATACCTTCTAATTTGCCCGTCATAATAATGTTGCATTATAGGTCTGCCTTAGGTTTTAATGCTTTACTAATGGGCTGACGTTCGTCTACCATATCTCCATCAATATTAGCTTGATTAGTATTGTTAATAAAGCTGGTTTTTCTTGTTTTCCTATTATCTGTATTCGTTAGTGTATGTCTTACATTATCTTCACGTTTTATCCATCTCTGTTTACTGAATCTAAATAATCTGTTAGGACTAAAATCTGTCCTTAAGAAATAATCGCCTTCAACTGCTCCTTGCGGAAAATCTATGCCAAAACCAAATTGAGCGCCGTTATCAGGTATACCATCCCCTAACATATATCCAGTATAGCCTGTTCTTATAGGTCTTTCCATTATTCTGCTTGCATCTAATCTAGTGTCACTGGCATCAGGTGGAGCAGTATTGTCAGCTACTGTTATTAGCGCAGGTTTACCTTCGTCGTCTACACTTAATGTAAATAATTGCCTAGTCTCATAACCGCTTTTAGGAGTATTGGCTTCTGCCTGTGCAATGATAGCATCGTTTATTTCCAAGGATTTTTTCTTTGTTGACAAAAGATCAGCTACACTTTTTCCTGTGTAAGTAGAATAGTAAGTAGACTGCGGAGGTTCGTAATTAGTTACAGTTGATAATACTGTGTAAAGTTTTCCTTTGTGTCTAATTATCTGTCCTTGGTTGTATGTAACCGTAGCAGAATATTCTCCTGCAAAGTTTGCGTCTTTATCTATAGGCTTATCTAAAATATCAGCAAATAGTTGACTATCTGTTAATTTTTTCAATTTTAATCTATAAAGGTGTGGATACCATGTTCTACTAAAACCTTCTGTAGCTCTTCCTACATCTTCAATAACATAAAAACGCGGAACAGCATGATCAAATGAATTTAATGCAAATTCATCAAGTAAATGCGGTAACTCAACGACGTCCCCATTAATTGGTTTTCTTCCTATTAAAGATATAGTATCATTAATGTGTATTGTAACAGTTAATATATCGTTTTCTAACCAAAGACCAAACTGACTCAAATTAAAGTCAATGTCAGATACTTGATAGATTCCTCTTAGAATAAACACACTAGAATCATATTTTCTATCTCTATTTTCTAACAATAGTAAATCCTGTATATTTGTTTCACTTTGAACTTGATAATGTGGTTGTTCAGGAGTTGCATTAGATATTGAAGTATTAGCAGGACCTATAAATTTGTGGAAAAACAAATCAGTTCCTCCAACTTGGAACATTTCAGAAATATTTTTATCTATAAATTTGTAATCATTGCCTTTTTCAGGACGGTATAATGATAAACGTGGCATAGTAATAGTATTTATGGTAAATATTATTGGAGAACTGTATGACCGATAATCCACAAGAAGAAAAACAGAAAGTCTATGACTATTGCCGAACAATGTTAGGCGACGGAATGATAGATGTTGAGTTAGATCCTGTTCATTACGAAACTGCACTTAACCGAACTTTGACAAAATTTAGACAACGAAGTAGTAATAGTGTTGAAGAGAGTTATTGTTTTATTACACTGGAAAAAGATAAGAATGATTATAGATTAGATGATCAAATTATAAATGTTCAAAGCTGTTTTCGAAGAACATTAGGATCCAGAACAGGCGGCGGAACCGGTACAAATTTTGAACCTTTTAATTTAGCCTACACAAATACATATCTGTTAAACAGTACTATGCTTGGAGGTATAGCCACCTATTATATGTTTGCCAGCTATCAAGAAATGGTAGGTAAAATATTTGGCAGCTTTATTGAATTTCAATGGATTCAACACAGCCGAACCTTTAGAGTTCTTCAACGGCCTTTTACAGAGGGCGAAACCTTGATGTTAAAAGTACAAAATTTCAAACCTGATTTTGTAATTTTAAATGATTTATACGCACGTCAATGGTTATTAGATTATACTTTAGCTAATTGTAAAGTTATATTAGGAGAAGCACGTAGTAAATTTTCTAATATAGCAGGACCACAGGGAGGCGGACAATTAAATGGCGGCGATTTGAAAACCCAAGGCACTACAGAAATGAAAGAATTGGAAAAAGAATTATTTGATCTGATACCTGGAGGTACAGGTTATACTTTTATTATAGGTTAACTTAAGCATATAATCCAAAATCTACCGAAAACAACTTTAAATATTGACAGCTTGATTTATTTCTAATAAAATATAGTATCTTTAGGAGATACTATGATTGTTGGATTCGTTGGATTTATTGGATCAGGAAAAGATACAGCCGCGGATTATCTAGTAAACTTCCATGGATTTAGGCGAGATAGTTTTGCTAGCACATTAAAAGATGCAGTTGCCGCAGTATTTGCATGGGATAGAACATTACTTGAAGGCAGGACCTTGGAAAGTCGTCAATGGAGGGAAACAGTAGACTTTTGGTGGTCTAATAGACTAGGTAAACAAATTACACCCCGTTGGGTTTTACAAAACTGGGGTACAGAGGTTCTTAGGAACCATTTTCATGACGACATATGGATAGCTAGTCTTGAAAATAAATTAAGAAAAACTAAAGATAATATAGTAATAAGCGATGTTAGATTTCCAAATGAGATAACTGCAATACACAGCGCACAAGGTATAGTTATAAGGATTAAACGCGGAAAAGACCCAGATTGGTACAAAGATGCATTAAATGTAAATCAAGGATCTAATAATAAACATTTTTTAAAAAGTAAAAAGAAAATAATTGATTTAAATATACATTCAAGTGAAACAAGTTGGGTAGGAGGAGACATAGATCAAGTTATAGACAACGATTCTACTATTGATAATCTATTTGAACGACTTAAAAATCTGGTAGAAGATCACCTTGTTTCCAATGTTGACCTTCCTTATGCAATACCCTCTGACAATTTGCACAGACCGTTTTCAAATTAGTAGATCTTGTATTATTACAATTACTATCAACATGATAGACATTAAATTGTTCTTTATATTTGCTTTTATATCCACACTTATCGCATACTAATTTTTGTCTATATCCGTCGGTGTACCATCTAGGAAAACCTTTGGCGACACCTCCATGCTTTGTGCATATCTCACATTTTTTCCTATAGTAAATTTTACCATTTTTATAGTAATTTATAGCAGCAGGTCTTAACCTACATAAGCATAAGGGTCTAGTCATAGCTCTATTTAGTTCACCTTTTCTTGCCCTTTTTTCCACTTTGTAAAATGGTTTTTTCTAAAGTTTTCAATAAATACATATGAACAGAAACATTAGGAGAATCCAAGATGCCATTAAGTTCACCAGGCGTACAAGTCCAAGTCATTGACGAATCATTTTATACACCAGCAGAGCCCGGTACTACTCCTCTGATCGTAGTTGCTTCAGCTTCAAACAAACGTAACGGATCAGGGACTGGAACAGCTCCAGGAACTACTCAAGCAGAAGCTGGATTAGTAAAACTTATTACAAGTCAACGAGATCTAGCAGATACCTTCGGAGATCCTATCTTCAAAACAGATATCTCAAATAATCCAATTCATGGAGGAGAACTAAATGAATATGGATTGCAAGCTGCTTACAGCTTCTTAGGAGTAAGTAATAGAGCGTTTGTAGTAAGAGCAGATGTTGACCTTAGTGAGCTAGAACCTCAAACAAAAGAGCCAGGAAGTTATGCAGCAGGCGGAACTCATTGGCTTGATACACAAACTTCTAAATTCGGTATTTTTGAATGGAATGGCGCTGCAATCACAGTGTCAGGTGGACAAAAATTTACTAACCAAGTGCCGCGAGTTATCACTGATCCAAATAAGGTAGATGCAAATACTGGCGCACCAAAAAGTTCAGTTGGTCAGTTCGGAGATTATGCAATAGTTGCTGTAGATACAGATCCTGCTACAGGTTTACTTACAATTAGTCATGGCGATACACACGAACTTCAAATTTATTACAAAAAATCAGGTAGCGGTTGGGTGAAATTAGGCAGCTCTGCATGGGCTGGTACAGGAGCAGGCGCTCTTAGTTTTCAAATTAGTACACACACAGATGTCCCACTTTGGAAAACTGCAGAAACCAATGCTCCAACGGGAAGTGTATGGATTAAAACAACTAAACCTAATAACGGAGTTGCTTTAGATGTAAAACGTTTTAATGGCACTACAGAAATATGGGAAAATGTTGCTTGCCCAGTATTTAAAACTGGCCATGCAAGCATCTACGGTACTGATCCTACCGGAGGAGGTGCAAATTTAGCATTAGGTGCTCTATATGCTCAAGTAGATCATAACGAGGATAATCTAGCAAACTTTAAACTTTTTAAAAGAGGCGCTGAAGGACCAACTACCATTGTCAGCAACATTATAAGTGATACAACATTTGTTGACGCTACAGCTTATTCATTTAAGATGCGAGAAAGTTTACTTAACGGTAATTTAAGCGCAGATCTTACTATTAACTTTACAGCTTCAAGTGTAGGTGGAACAGCAGAAGGAGTAGAAGATGCAGAGTCATTATCTACTGCAATTAATAATGCAGGATTTGAACATATTGTAGCAGAAGTAGGTCCGCAAAACAGATTAGTAATCAAGCATCTACTCGGTGGAGAAATAAGACTTGACAATGCAGCTGGTACTAGTCCTCTACCTTTAATATTTGCAGTATTTGACTATGAACCTGGAGCAAATAATCTTAACAAAACAAGATTTTTACTTGATGCCCCAGATCCTGTGAATGAATTTATTGCAAGTAATTGGGAACCATTAGTTTATGCAGCTAGTGATAACGCTCCAATGCGTATACCAGTAGATAAACAAATGTGGTACAGTGATGTTATTTCTGAAGTAGATATCCTAGTGCATAACGGCACGACCTGGAAAGGATACAAAAACGTATACAGTGGAGTAAATGGTCCTATTGTAAAATCAGGTGCTCCAGAAACACAAGCCGACGGTGTAACAGCACTTGTAAACGGAGACATCTGGGTTGATACTTCAGATTTAGAAAATTTCCCACAAATTTATGTATATAATGCTTCATTAACTAATTTTCCAGTTAGTAAGCGTTGGGTAAAACGCGATACCAGCGATCAGACAACAGAAGCTGGTGTATTGTTTGCAGATGCAAGATATACTAGTGCAGGCAGCAATGCAAATGCAGATGCAAGTTCCATAGCTGATCTTTTATTAAGCGATTTCTTAGACTTTGATGCCCCAGATCCAGCTCTTTATCCAAAAGGCATGTTATTATGGAATTTGCGCAGAAGTGGATTTAATGTAAAAGAATTTAGACGTGATTATGTTGATCTCACAGCAGATAATCCAAGAGCAGGCAACCAATCTATGTCATTATATTATCCTCATCGTTGGGTTACAATTAGTGCTAACCAAGATAATGGATCTGGAAGCTTTGGACGTAAAGCCCAACGTAAGGTAGTTGTAACGGCATTACAAAAAGTAGTTAATAAAAATGATGAACTTAGAGATGAAGAACGTAGACTTTTTAATTTAGTTGCTTGTCCAGGATATCCGGAATTGATCGGAGAACTTATAAGTTTAAATTTTGATAGAGGACTTACAGCCTTTGTTGTAGGTGACAGTCCTTGTAGACTTAAACCAGATGCAACTTCATTACTAAGTTGGGGTACAAACGAAAAACTTGCAAATGAAGACAATGATATCGGTGCTGTCAGCTTTGATGAATACATGGCAATGTATTATCCTTGGGGATTTAGCAGTGATAACTTTGGTAGAAACATAGTTGTACCACCTAGCCATATGATGTTAAGAACAATTGCATTAAATGATCAAGTTGCTTATCCTTGGTTTGCTCCTGCAGGTATACGTAGAGGAGGTATTACAAATGCTACTGCTGTTGGTTTTGTAAATAGCGAAGGTGAATTCACAAGTGTAGCACTTAATACAGGACAACGTGATACCTTATATGCAAATGCAAAAGTAAATCCAATTACATTTATCACAGGTACAGGTCTTGTTGCGTTCGGCCAAAAAACTAGAGCTAAAGCAGCAAGTGCTTTAGACAGAATAAATGTTGCTCGTTTGGTAGTATACCTACGCAGACAATTAAGCGTTTTGGCTAAACCATATTTGTTTGAACCAAATGATAAAATAACAAGAGATCAGCTGAAAGCGGCAGCAGAGTCGTTATTGGTTGAACTGGTAGGACAAAGAGCGTTATATGATTACGTTGTTGTATGCGATGAATCAAATAACACTCCAAGTAGAATTGATCGTAACGAACTATGGCTTGATATTGCTATTGAACCTGTAAAAGCAGTTGAATTTATATACATTCCGCTACGTATCAAGAATACAGGTGAAATTGCAAGCTTAGGCTAATTTAGGAGAAAAATAAATGGCAATCGCTTCCTTAACAAAATTTACAGTACCATTAGCTTCTAACCAGAGTGCGACCTCTCAAGGAATGCTGATGCCTAAGCTTAAATATCGCTTTAGAGTGACATTTATTGCTTTCGGCGCAGGCGGCGCTGATGGAATTAATGAATTGACTAAACAGGTTATAGATGTAACTAGGCCTAATGTTAACTTTGCAAATACTGTTATAGATGTTTACAACAGTAAGGTAAACTATGCAGGCAAACATACATGGTCACCTATGACTCTTAATTTGCGTGATGATGCTAATGGAAATATTTCTAGAATGGTCGGCGAACAATTACAAAAACAATTTGACTTTTTAGAACAAAGTTCTGCGGCAGCTGCAAATAATTATAAATTTCAAACTAATATAGAAATATTAGATGGTCAAAACGGAGCAGATGGATCAGGGTTTGTACTTGAAACTTGGGAATGTTATGGTTGTTATTTACAAACTGTAAATTATCAAAATTTAGCATACTCTGATAGTAATCCTGTGACAGTTGCTTTAACTATTCAGATGGATAACTGTATTCAAACAGGTGATAGACCAGGTGTAGGTGTTACAGTTGCACGTACAATTGGAGAATTTGCCACTGGAACTGCTGGATTAGGTTAAGAGTTCATCTTCTAATAGCGCCCTTACAGGGCGCTTTTTTTATGAATTGAAATCAACGCACTTTATTATTCGATAAATATTACTATGGGATCAAAAAGCAATAATTGGTTTTTAAACAGTTTAACAAGTCCTAAAGGGAACGTTGGTGATTTTAGGCATGCAGCACGTTTATTTGACGATGATGACATTCGCCTCGCTCCTAAATTTAAATTTCAATATCATGTTAAATTTAACATTAATCCCAAAGCACTTAATACCTTAAATTTTAGCAATAGACATCAGCAGGAATTTGACATGCTTGTGAAAACTGCTGAACTGCCAAAATTTAACGTACAAGTAGAAACTCTAAATCAATATAATAGAAAAAAAATTACACATGTAAAAATAGACTATCAGCCTATTAATATTACATTCCATGAAGATAATTTTAATGTTGTAAGAATGCTTTGGGAATCTTACTATAGTTACTATTTTGCTGACAATGATGCAGCTAAAGTTATAGGCAATTATCAAAGAACTGCAATGCTTCATGGCAATAATGTAATGACTCCTTACGGATTTGACAATGGAAGCCATGTTCCATTTTTTACTGACGTGACATTGTATCTTATGGCGAGAAAGAGTTTTAACAGTGTCAAGTTGATTAATCCTGTAATTACTTCTTGGAATCATGACACAATGAGTCACAGTGATAGCGGTACGGCACAAAATTCAATGCAATTAGCTTATGAAGCAGTCAGTTATGACTACGGTCAGGTGCAAAGAAACAATCCTCCTAGTTTCGCAGCAGATCATTACGATCATGTGCCTAGTCCTTTATCTTTAGCAGGGGGAGGCACAAGAACAGTTTTCGGATCAGGTGGTGTTTTAGCAGGTATAAGTACAGTATTTGGGAATGTTGCAAGCGGCAAAGCTTTTGAAAGTCCCGCAAACTTTTTAACAACTGCGATTCAAACTATCAATACTATGCAAAACGCTAAAACTTTAACTAAAGCAGGCATAAAAAATGAATTTCAGAATATTGCTGTAAGAGGTTTACAGGCAGCAGCAACAACTACAACAGGTATTATAAACAGTACAAGATTTCCTGTAGCAGAAAGAACTAACAACGTTACAACAACTACACCAGGAATGCCAGGTGGCGGACCATGATAGCACGTTCAAATTTGCCTACTACAGTTGAAAAAAATAGCGAAGAACAGGTAAAAAGCTTTTTCGATAATTATTTTCTACATCAAATTACATTTCCTTCAAATCAGATTGATGCTGTAGTAGGTCATTTTATACAAAGAGGATTCGGAGAATTAGCTGCAAAAAGCACTGCAATTGTTTTATTAAACCAAAGTAGAATTGAAAATGTAGATGTTTTTAAACTTATAGATACTCTTAAAGGAATAAGCGATCAACAACTTAATTTAGTTGTTGCAGAAGTTTTAAACTCCTACAGAGAAAAAACTAGTGTACTAGGATTTAGAGATACAGTATTTGTTGAAAATTTTGAAAATAGAAACATAAGGCAATGAAAAGAGCATATGCTACAGGAAAATTTAACATTACCAATACTGAAAAATATGTTGGTAATTCTCAACCAACATATAGAAGTAGCTGGGAATGGAGTTTTATGAAATTTTGTGACACTAATCCAAATATTATAAAATGGGCTAGTGAATCAATTAAAATTCCATATAAAGATCCATTCACAGGAAAACAAACAATTTATGTTCCTGATTTTTTCATCCAATATGTTGATAAAAATAGTAAAATTAATACAGAGCTTATAGAAGTAAAACCGTCTAATCAAACTTTAAAAGAAAATGTAGGTAAAAGTAAAAATAATCAAATTCAATATACTAAAAATCAGTATAAGTGGAGAGCTGCCTATGAGTGGTGTCAAAAACAAGGATTAAAATTTAGAATTCTTACTGAAAATGAACTTTTTACTAATAGATAAGTATTTGTATGAAAAAATTAGAAGAAATTTTAAATCTGCCTGAATCTAAAGTCTTAATAAAGAAAGCTGAAAAAGAAGAAATTAAACAAGCAAATAAAAATTCACTTAGAGACATAAGTGAATTTGATAAAATTCATGCTGCTTTGCCTCAAGTAAAAGGGCTTGGTGATATGAGTGACGGTGAATTTGATAATTTAGCTCAGAAAGCAACAGATGCATTTGATGATCTTATGGATCTTGGAATGAATGTAGAAGCAAGGTACAGTGGTAGAGTGTTTGAAGTTGCAAGCACAATGTTAAAGAATGCAATAGATGCAAAAGCAGCCAAAATTGATAAAAAACTTAAAATGATTGAACTGCAAATAAAAAAGGAAAAATTAGACAAGGACACTGTTAATGATAGTATAGATGTAAGTGGAACAGGAGTCATTGTAAGCGATAGAAATAGTTTAATTGAAAAACTCCGTAACCTAAATAAATAAAATAATAGGATTATAACATGAAATCTTTTAAAGAATATCTTTTTGAAGATCAGCAGGAAAAAGTTTACAGTTTCAAACTTAAAATTGCGGGTGAATTACCTGACAATTTTGAAGATGTTGTAGAAACCTGCTTGCAAAAATATGACTGCTGCAAATTTACAAAAAATAAAACCGTGCCTGTGCAAGAAAATCTTCCTGACTTTCCTGATCAAAAAAATTTAGAAGTAACAGTTTATGATATAGACTGCAAATATCCAACTACCAGCACAGTGCTAACAAGTTATATTGCTGAACATACCGGAATTGCGATAAGTTGCATTAAAGTACGTAGTATTAGAGAAGAAGAGGCTGTAGCGAGCGAAGAAAATACTGAAACGAAAAATGGTAAGGCACTACTTTCTCAAAATGATTTTCCTAAAGTAAATCATCAAGATATTGTTGGTGAAAAGCATGTTGCAAGTTTCTTAAAAGAATTAAGTAAAGAACGAAAGAAAAATGAACCGCAGCTTTATAAAGGCGTAAACGATCAACTTCTAGCTAAAAAAGCTCATAAAGAAAAATCTAACCAAATGCCTAAACCAGGACCAGCAAAAAGCGCCTTAAAGGGTCTAACTGGAAGATTTGTCAATTAAGGAAAGTAAAATGAATTTTCAAGAACTTTATAAAAAAATATATGAATTAGACAGACCTATGGCAGAAGAGCCAAATGAAGGAAATTATTTCGGAAATCAAGTTCGGTTAGCAAAAATGAGGGGTGATAAAGAAGCTGATTTAGATGGGGATGGAGAACTAGAACCTGTAAAGGAAATGGGATGCGGCAGCGTTGGTCCTAGTCCTATGGAACAACAGGATAATGTAAGTATGAATGTAACAATGAATGGATCAGGTAAAGGTGGCATTAGAGATCTAATGAATATTTTACGGAATATAGAGCAAGGTTCTGATTCTGAAGATGAGTTAGGTACGCTTATTGGAAAAATGAAGGATCCTGAGCATGATAGAGAACCTGATTTAAAATTTGGAAAAAAATTAATTGTAGGTGACGAAGAACCTGTAGAGGAATATGCAAATGAACCTAACGAAACAGATCTTCCGCTTCCAATGTCAGGTACGGATATACATAAACCACACGGAAACTATGCGGCGACGCAACCTGGAGATAATCCCATGGCAGTAATACGTGAAAATTTAAAAAATTTATACAAAAAGTATCAATAATAAAATGTTTTTCTAAATAGGCTCATAGAGCCTATTTTTTTCTTAAATATATTATGGCAGGAAAAAGTTTAGACGGCGTTTTGCTTAAAAAAGCGCACAAACAGACAACATTTACAAATGAACAATTAGAAGATCTTGTAAAATGTAGTTCTCTGGACGGTTATCATTTTTTTTGTAAAAACTTTTTTTACATTCAACATCCTATTAAAGGAAAATTGCTTTTTAATGCATTCACATATCAAACACGTTTGTTAGATGCATACAATTCTCATAGATTTAATATCAATCTATTACCTAGGCAAATGGGTAAAACAACTTGTGCAGCAGGCTATCTATTATGGTTTGCTATGTTTCATTCCGATCAAACTATTCTAATTTCTGCGCACAAATATACAGGATCACAAGAAATTATGCAACGAATTAGATATGGTTATGAACTTTGCCCTGACCATATACGTTGTGGAGTAACAAATTATAACAAAGGTAGTATAGAATTTGATAACGGAAGTCGTATTGTAAGTACTACAACAACTGAAAATACTGGACGTGGCATGAGTATTTCTTTACTATATTGTGACGAGTTTGCTTTTGTACCTCCAAACATTGCTGCTGAATTTTGGACTTCTATAAGCCCTACATTAGCTACGGGAGGAAAATGTATAATAACCAGCACACCAAATAGTGATGAAGATACATTTGCTAACATATGGAAAGAAGCAAATAAGAAATTCGATGAATATGGTAATGAACGTGAAGTTGGGATGAATGGATTTTTTCCGTTTACATGCCAATGGGATGAACACCCTGAGAGAGATGAAAATTGGGCAACTCAGGAAAGAACTCGTATAGGAGAAGAACGTTTTCGTAGAGAATACAAATGTGAATTTTTAATTTATGACGAGACTCTTATACACAGTATTCATTTAGCAAACATGGAGGGTAAAAATCCTTTATATAACGTAGGGCAAATTAGGTGGTACAAAGAGCCTAACAAAGATTGTCTATATTCAATAGCATTAGATCCTAGTCTTGGTACAGGAGGAAATAATGCTGCAATTGAAATTTTTGAATTACCTAGTTTTACACAAGTAGGAGAATGGCAACATAATCTTACGCCTATCAGCCAACAAATTAAAATACTTAGAGATATTTTAAGATATATTTTAGAGTGTATAGGAGAAGATAATGCAAATAATATATTTTGGAGTATAGAAAATAACAATATTGGAGAGGCGGGATTAATTTGCATTAAAGATCTAGGTGAAGAAAGCTTTCCGGGTCTGTTTATAAGTGAACCCATAAGAAAAGGGCACGTTAGGAAATTTAGAAAAGGATTTAACACTACGCATAAAAACAAGATAGGTGCCTGCGCTAGGTTAAAATTCTTAATTGAATCTAATAAAATGACTATTTCTAGTAAACCTCTGATTTCAGAACTTAAATCTTTTATAGCAAGCGGTATTACTTTTAAAGGAAAAATGGAAGACGAAGATGATCTAGTATCTGCATGCTTACTTATAGTAAGAATGAGTCAAGTATTGGCAGACTGGGATAGCAGAATTTTTGATGCTTACAGCACTAATGAAGCATATGATCAAGAGGATTTTCAACCACCCATGCCAATATTCATTTCATCGACCCTTTGATAAATATAGCATATGGAAAAAAATCTCGAAAATGTGGCTGTAGAACTATTTGGAAAATTAAGAACACAATTTCCAAGTATAAAATTGCGAGATAAAAACGAAAACCCAACAGATCGTGAAAAGGATGCAAGATTTTTTGAATTTGACTATGTTAAAAATAATTTAAGTTTAGGTAATATTAATATTAGTATAGATGATAATCCAAAAGGTGCTAGCGATGGGTTAATTGTTATGTATAGCCAAGACATAATTCAAAATCAACCTAACTTTGTAAAAAAACAATGGTTTCGTTTCTTAGAAAGTTTAAGTGATTTTGCAAATCAACATTTTTTGCAGTATAGTATTAGAGACATAACCAAATCTAATCTTGACAGAAGACAAAAATTATATTTGGTTAAAAACCGTGGAGATGGCGCAATGAGCGAAAGTAAAAAATTATGGGGCACTTCAAGAACAAGTTTTCAAGAAATGGGGGAAGCCAAATTAATAGTAAAGCATAGTAAGCCTGTAAATTATGACTTACCATCTGGCAGAGCAATGCATATTGAAAGTATTTTTGTTGAAAGTTCCGAAGGAGAAAGATTTAGATATCCTTATAAACACCTCAATGGTGCAAGAGCATTAGCTGTTCACGTAGCTCATGGCGGAACTAGTTATGATCCTATTGGACAACATATTATTCAATTGAGTGAAGAACTGTCAAAACTTAGAATGTTTAAAGGATACGTTGATCGTAATGATATGGTAAGCGAATCTATGCTAGATATACAGAACAAAGTTTTAGAAAGAATTGAAACTGTTAAAAAAGAAATTCATAGTCTTCAAAATAAAAATTACTATCAGGAATTTGCGGAAAGTTTTACGGCGGTTGCCAAAGTCGAAATACCCGAAGATATTGTAAATGATTGGATAGACAGATTAACAATAAAAACATTTAATGAAGAACTAAAAAATGTGTTTCCATTTATCTATAAATTAATAGACGAAAATACAGAATATGTTAAAGAATTGACTCCTGATGACATTTTAAATGGAAATTCTACCCAAGATCCAATGTTGGAATTTGAATCAGAAGTACAAGAATTGTCAGATTTTGAAACATTTATGAATAATCTTGCTATGACTGAGTCAGACAAACAAGATGATGACCCACCATTCGATCCAGATCCACCTAAAAATAAAAAACCAGCAGGTGATAACTCTGATCATGACGGACACAGTAGGGCAAAACATCTTGCTAAAGCGGCGATGGAAAAAGCTAAAAAAGCAGGAGCAAAAAAAGAAACTATTATTAATATTGCAGGTAATGATTTAACACTAGGCGAAGCGGCTGCAATGTTGGATTTAGATCCGGATGAATTTTTCTTCGAATCAAGAGATACAAAAGAAATTATAGAATTTGTAAAATCTATGTATGATGAAAATACAGGACAATTTCCTAAAGGTCAAGAAGGAGTAATGATAGCTGTTGAGAAAGAATTTGGCGAGCAAGCTGGATCATTAGCGGAAAAAGTAATTGCAGAACTTGAACAGGTTTTTGAATCTAGTAGATTAAGGAAACTAGCCGGATTGGCATAATTATTCTAATAAATTAGTCAACTAGGGTTGCAATGATAAATAAAAACGCATACAATAACCTGTATGCGTTTTTTGTTTAAGATTATTTCTTAGGCATCATAGGCAAATATAGAGGCTAACAATAGGAGAAAAATTATGGCATCTTTAGCAGAAATTCGTGCAAAATTAAAAGAACAAGAATCCCGCTTAAACAGCGACGGTAATAGAGCAAGTGGTGATAATTCAATTTATCCCTTTTGGAATTTAAAAGAAGGCAGCGAATCAACAGTCCGTTTTCTGCCTGACGGAGATACAAATAATACATTCTTTTGGGTAGAACGTGCAATGATTAAATTGCCGTTCTCTGGAGTAACAGGATCAACTGATACTAAACCAGTTGTAGTTAACATTCCCTGTATGGAAATGTATGGTGAAACTTGCCCGATCTTAAGTGAAGTTCGTGGTTGGTTTAAAGATCCTAGTCTAGAGGATATGGGTCGTAAATATTGGAAAAAACGTAGTTATATCTTCCAAGGTTTTGTAGTAGAGGATGGTTTAAAAGAAGAATCAAAGCCAGAAAACCCTATTCGTAGACTAATTATAGGTCCTCAAATTTTTCAATTAATACGTGGAGCATTAATGGATCCTGAAATGGATGATCTGCCAACAGACACTGTTTCTGGCGTCGACTTTAAAATGATTAAAACCAGTAAAGGTGGATATGCAGACTATAGTACAAGTAAATGGAGCCGTCGTAGTCGTCCGTTATCTGTAATAGAAACTGAAGCTATTTCTACTCACGGTCTTTTTAATCTAAAAGATTATCTACCTAAAAAACCTGGAGAAGTAGAACTTAAAGTAATAAAGGAAATGTTCGAAGCTAGTGTAGATTCGGAACCTTTTGACATGGAACGTTGGAGTCAATATTTTAAGCCAGCAGGTATGAGTGCAGCAACAGGTGATCCTACTGCTCGTACATCTAAGGTAGCCTTTACTTCAGAAGAGTATGATGATGAAACAGTTCAACAAAAAGTAGTTCCTGAGACTAAAGTAGAAACTGTAAAAACAGTAAGCTCAAGTGGTAGCAAGGCTGAAGATATTCTTGCTATGATCCGCAATCGCAAACAGCAATAATATCAAGGCTCGGATCAGTCCGAGCCTTCTTCACGGAGATAATTTATGACAACAAAACCATTCGATTTAAGTAAATTTAGAAAAACATTAACAAAGAGCATTGATGGACTTGGAGTCGGGTTTAATGATCCTACTGATTGGATAAGCACAGGCAATTATGCATTAAATTACTTGATAAGTGGTGATTTTAATAAAGGTATTCCTTTAGGCAAAGTTACAGTTTTTGCTGGAGAAAGTGGTGCTGGCAAAAGTTATATTTGTTCGGGGAATATCATCAAACATGCACAAGAACAAGGTATCTATGTAGTATTAATTGACAGTGAAAACGCATTAGATAAAGCTTGGTTAAACGCTCTTGGTGTCAACACAGATGAAAACAAACTTCTAAAACTTAATATGGCTATGATCGATGATGTAGCCAAAACCATTAACGAGTTTATGAAAGAGTACAGAGCATTAAATGAAACTGATAAACCTAAGGTATTATTTGTTATAGATAGTTTAGGAATGTTATTGACACCAACTGATGTCAATCAATTTGAAGCAGGCGATCTTAAAGGTGATATGGGTCGTAAGCCTAAAGCTTTGACTGCATTAGTTCGAAATTGTGTTAATATGTTTGGAAGTCATAACGTAGGATTAGTTGCTACTAACCATACCTATGCTAGTCAAGATATGTTTGATCCAGACGATAAAATTAGTGGAGGGCAAGGATTTATATATGCCAGTGCGATTGTGGTTGCTATGCGTAAGTTAAAACTAAAAGTAGATGAAGATGGCAATAAGACCAGTCAAGTGCATGGAATCCGTGCGGCTTGCAAGGTAATGAAAACACGTTATGCAAAACCTTTTGAAAGTATGGAAGTTGAAATACCGTACAAAACCGGTATGAATATAAACAGCGGTCTAGTTGATTTATTTGAAAAACAAGGATTATTAGTACAACAAGGAAATAGGTTAAAATTCGTTGATAGTTCTGGTAATGAACATCTAAACTACAGAAAAGAGTGGAAAGATGATAAATTACTTATGATTATGGAAGACTTCCATAATCATAAAAAAAATATTACAGAATTTATCGAGGAGCCTATAATAAATGAATGAAAATCAAATTGCTGATATTTGGATGTTGTTTAAAGAATATGTAGACAAAAAGAACCTTGAATCTGTAGCAGAACGCTATATAGATTTGCTTGCAGATCATGGTATACCAGATAAAGTAATGGAATCAGCTACAGGTGTAGATGATGACCTTGACAATGCTATTGAATATTACCTGGATCAGGAGGATGATGACGAAGAAGACTACGACGACGATAACTATGATTATGATGATGAAGAATGAATTGGTATTCAAAAATTACTAAAGATATTGGTAATATTCCAGACGCTGTGGAATTCTACGAAATCGAATTACAGGCGGCAAAAAAAGACAGTAGAATATCAGGTAATATAGAAAAGGCTGCTGCTAATATGCCAGGAGTTGTTGAACACAGGTTTGGACAATTACAGGAAATTGAAGCAATACTTGAATATTTAAACATAGAACTACGTAGACTAAAAAGTAGACACTTTCGTAAATATTTAGAAAATTATCAGAGAGCACTCAGTAGTAGAGACTGTGAAAAGTTTACTGACGGTGAAGATGATGTTATTGATTTTGAAAAAATTATTAATGAATTCGCGTTAATTAGAAATAAATGGTTAGGAGTAACAAAAGCACTTGATCAAAAACAATGGATGATTACTAACATAGTGAAACTCAGAGTTGCAGGGATGGAAGATGCGACTTTGTAAATACAGACATGAAATTAGTTCTAACTACCGGAGGATTTGATCCGTTACATTCTGGACATATAGCTTACTTTGAAGCTGCTCGTAAATTAGGTAATAAATTAATCGTTGGAGTAAACAGCGACGCATGGCTGACTCGTAAAAAAGGTCGGCCATTTTTACCTAATTGGGAACGAGTAAACATAATTAATAATCTAAAAATGGTAGATCAGGTTATTACATTTAATGACAATGACGGATCTGCTATAGATGCTATTGCTAAAGTCAAAGCAATGTATCCATATAAACATACCCTTATTTTTGCCAATGGTGGGGATCGTACAAAAGATAACATACCCGAAATGGTTTTAAATGATGTTGAATTTGTATTTGGAGTGGGCGGAGACTATAAGTCTAATTCCAGTAGTTGGATATTAGATAATTGGCGAACCAATCGGACAGAAAGACCCTGGGGATATTGGCGTGTACTTGATGAGCAAAAAGGGTTTAAAGTTAAAGAACTTATAATACAACCAGGTAAAAAATTATCTATGCAACGACATTTTCATAGATTGGAGCATTGGTACATAGCGAAAGGACAATGTAATATTGTTACTGAACTTGAAGGTATTATTAATAAAGTCAATAAACTTGAAAATGAAACTTACGTGATAGGAAAAGGTATCTGGCACCAGGTAGAAAATAATTCAGATGTTCCATGTCATATAATTGAAGTACAGTTTGGTGATAAATGCATTGAAGAGGATATCGAGAGAAAATGAAAGTTTTTATAGGGTATGATTCTAGAGAAGATATAGCTTTTCAGGTATGTGAATATAGTATAGTAAAACATAACAAAAACACCGAAGTTTATGCCCTAAAACAGAAAGAGTTGAGAGAAGCAGGAATTTACAGCAGACCAATTGATCCATTAAGTTCTACTGAATTTACATTTATAAGATTTTTAGTGCCTTACTTAACAGATTACAAAGGTTGGGCTGTATTTGTTGATTGTGATTTTATTTTTTTGCAAGATATTAAAAAATTGTTTGACTTAGCAAATAACCAATTTGCAGTGATGGTTGTAAAACATGAATACACACCTAAAGAAAGTTATAAAATGGATGGATGCAGACAACTTTCTTATCCTAGGAAAAATTGGAGTTCGTGCATTTTATGGAATTGTAGCCATCCTAGTAATAGAAATCTAACGCCAGACGTAATTAATACACAAACAGGACAGTTTTTACATAGATTTCAATGGCTTAATGATGAAGAAATAGGGGAGTTACAACCAGAATGGAATTGGTTGGCAGGGTGGTACAATGAAAAAGAAAATGGACAACCATCAGCAATACATTTCACAGAAGGCGGTCCTTGGTTCAAAGAGTATAGACGCTGTCATTATCATAAAATTTGGAAAAAATATTTAAGAGAAATGTTGAAATGAATGAAAATGAATATGACAATCATATCTTAACCCTATTCACAAGATCTACAAATAATCTTGTTAGTAAAAATAGAGATGATGAAAATTTAGCTCTCGCAGTAAGAGGCATTGCTAAGAAAAAAACAATAAAAAATTGTGAAAAAATTAAACGCGATTACTATTATGTGGACACTGGATATTTAGGAAATTTTCCTTCTTTAGGTAATCCTACTGGTAAAAAAATATACCATAGAATCGTCAAAAACAATTTACAGCATTCTGTTATAAAAGAAAGACCATCTGATAGATGGACGAAACTAGTTGGAGAAGATCCTAGATTAGAATGGACATCTTGGAAAAAAAATGGTAAAAAAATATTATTAGTATTACCAAATCCTAAAGCTTGTAATTTTTATAACATTGACTCGCACACATGGATTGAAGAAACTACAAATAAAATTAAACAATACACAGATATGCCTATAGAAATAAGGATAAAAGGTAGTAGAGCATATAGAAATCATCAATATTCGATTTATGACGCATTTAATACAGGAGTATATGCCACAGTCTGCTTTAATAGTATTGCTGCCTTAGAAAGCATTCTATACGGAATTCCTGCCTTTGTGTCTGTGCCTTGTGCAGCAAGTCCTATAGCCAATACTGACCTTGCTAATTTAATGAATCCTTATAAACCCGAAAAAAATTTAATTGTTAAACAGTGTCAAAATTTAGCATATGGTCAATTTACAGTTGAAGAAATTACTAATGGCACTGCTTGGAAAATTCTAAATGAATTTACTGATTAACGATAAAGAAATAGTAAAATTTCTGACAGACTTATATTGTTGTAATTTAAAATATTACACATTTCCCAATCTCGATTGGCCGTTGACTACACACAACGCAGAAAGATTAGGTTTTTTTTACAACAAGAACAAAAAAAAAGAAAATTTTGATAAAAAAGGTGAAATAAAAAAAATAAAATCAAAAATTTTAAAATTTATAAATGCAGACATGAAGCTGTATTGTCAAAATGTAGATCAAATAATTTTTGAACGTAGGGAATATTTTTTTAACTTATTTCATAAACATATAGACTATATGTTTAGACATTTAGGAGAAAATAATATATTTGAAGCATATAAAAAGCACAAAACACAAAATTTTATAAAAACAATAGGTTATCAAATTGATCCTACGGCAAAATTTGTAAGACGTTCAAAAATAAGAGATTATAATTCAGACTGTTTAATGAGGAACACAATAAGCAATGAAAAAATTATACTTGACAAAATCAGCAATAATAAGCTGTTTTGGTTCATAGATAGCGGCTATACAAATTTTTTAGAATCAAATAAAAAATGGCATCGTGTTGTTAGAAATCATATCCACAATTCTGGGAATTTTTTACCTCCAGTAGATAGATTAGGAATGTTTAAAATATTTCCTACACAATGGCGAACATCTGGGCATATTATTCTAATTATAGAACCGGGACAATTTAGTGCAGATATTTTTAAAATAAACTTAAAGACATGGAAATATGATATTGAATCTGAACTTAGAAAGTATACTGATAAACGCATAATGTTTAGAGAAAAGAAACCAAAAAAAACTAGAACATCATTATTTTATGAGCTAAAAAACGAAGATTACTATTGTGTTGTAAATATAAATTCTAATGCAGCTACAGAATCAATATGGAACGGAATTCCAGTAATCACACTAGATAAACATATTACAAATACAGTGAGTAGATCTTATATACATCAAATAAATGACTTGTATAGACCAAATTTAGCACAATGGTTAGCAACTTTAAGTTATAGTCAATTTACATTTGACGAATTAATGAATGGCACTGCTGTGAAACTTATTAAAAACATAAATGCGTAAATTTACAGTCGCTGCTTATTTTGCAGGTATACCTGCCAATAATTCTAATGAAGAAAAACCGTTAATTTTAGAAAATTTTTGTACGGGTGTAATGATTAACGGTGATAGACCTATAAAACATTTTAAATCAGATCTTATACCAGCTGATCTAGCCGTCATACAAGGTTTTGTTCATGAAAATAGTAAATTAAGTCCTCATTTACAAATTAGACGTAAAATACTAGATTTTCAAAAAGAAAACGGAAAAAAAACTTTAATTGTTGATAGTAATCTTTTTTTATACTTAGATACAAAGAATCCCCAACACTATCTTAGATATAGTTTTGATGGAATTTTTCCAACCACCGGATTTTATTTTGATAAACATATAGATCCAAGTCGTTGGAAGAAAATTTCACAAAATCTAAAAATTAAAGTGAAAGATTACAGAGAAAACGGTAAACACATCTTAGTCTGTATGCAGCGTAACGGTGGATGGAGTATGCAAGGGCTAGATTCTGTAACTTGGTTAAGAGAAACCATAAATTTAATTAAAAAATTTACAGATAGACCTATTATTGTTAGACCTCATCCAGGAGATAAGCAAACAAAACAAACTTTACGGATAAATCTTCAAAATGTTAGTATAAGCACCAATAAAAATATTGCAGATGACTTAAAAGATTCATGGGCTACAGTAGTTTATAATAGTAGCCCTAGTATCGCAAGTCTAATAGAAGGAATACCCGTGTTTATTACAGATCCTAATCCAAAAAATAGTCAAAGTTATGATTTAGGCAACTTAAATTTGTCGAAAATTGAAAATCCTATATTGCATGATAGAACAAAATGGTTAGAGAAAATTTCCATGTGTCACTGGAATTTTGATGAATTAAAATCTGGTGAAGCTTGGAGATTTATGAAAGATTATGTTGACCAATAACTTTCAGTTCTTTTTATTTTAAGATCTAAAGGTCGACTTTTGCCTATTTCTTTTCTATCACCTTTTAAATGGTCTAAAAATGCTCCCCATCTGCTGTTAATAAGGGGATGCCCTTCACCTTTACTATTATATTGGGTAGGTCTAAGGTCTGGTAAATTTTCTGCCCAACTAAGTAGGTCTAATTTAAATTTTTTCCTCACATATTCAAACACATAGCTATCGTGCCACTCATCAAGTTTGAAAATTCCGTTTTCAGCATCATCATAAACTCTTTGAAACTCAGTAAGAAAATCTAAGACTACTTTAGAGTTGAGATTTAATGAATATAGACCGCATTCTGGATATTTTCCATCTCTACCAAGGTAGCAAATATCTTTATCAAAAGGAATTAGCTGTTCTATTTGTTCTCTGCAGATAGGACTATGACAAATCATGTCTGCATCCATCCATATCAGCACATCTGACGTATTTTTCTTAGCACAAGCAAAAATACTATAAACTTTATGACTGAATCTCACCGCGTCCCATTTGAATTTTTTATTAGCGTCTTTTCTTCTGCTTCGAATTGGGTCCTTACTGATGTCGCCATTAGCTTTAGGTACAGTTTTCCATAAATTTTTAAATTTTACTAACTCTTTAGATTCAGAATGAAGGTCATATACCTTTAAATTTGATGAATTTTCATTTATATTACAGTTTTCTAAATATAAATTGAGATTTATCTCACTAGGCCAATTAGTTAAAAAGGTTTGAAGGAATTTTTTTCCATACTGATTGTATCCATCAGAATTGAATGTGGTCACAACGCTATAATTAGGCATCTTATCTCAGTAAATATTGTTTTATTATATATCTTATGCAATTTTCGCTTTTTAGACAAAATGGAGCTCAAAACAGCGGCAAAATATTTGATGCAGTAGAAGCTGGTCTTAAAAAAATTGGATTTTCAGTAGTCAACAATGACTTATCTGCCGATGTATATGTAATCTGGTCGGTCTTATGGCATGGTAGAATGGAAAATAATAAAAAAATTTGGCAATCTGCTAAAATTATCAACAAACCATTGTTAATAATTGAAGTTGGTGGTTTAAAAAGAGGGATAACATGGAGATTAGGGTTAAATCATATTAACAATTTAGGAAATTTTTATTCTGTTGAATCATTTGATCGGGACAGACCTAAAAAATTAGGCATTATACTTGGAAAAAGACAGGAAAAAGGAGAAAATATTTTAATTTGTGGTCAAAATACAAAAAGTCTTCAATGGGAACATAGACAGCCATTTCAAATATGGCTTACAAACTTAGTTAATGAAATACGAACTGTGACTGATCGGAGAATAGTTTTTCGACCTCACCCTAGAGACTATAACTCAACCGCCTTTTTAACAAAATTAGGGGTCGAAATAAGTAATCCGGTAAAAATACCTGAAACTTATGATGATTTTAATCTTGGCGTAGACCTTAAATCATCCTTTTGTGTAGTAAGCCCTTGCAGTAATCCAGGCATTACAGCAGCAATAGCTGGAATTCCAGTTTTAACTGACAGTGACAGCCTTGCTTACCCAGTAAGCATCAAAAATATTAAAAATTTAGAAAATCCTATATTACCTGATAGATCAGACTGGTTAATAAAATTGACCCATACAGAATGGACTGTAGGTGAACTAGAAACAGGAGTTCCTTTTGGTAGGATTTTTCAACTTTCTTGACTTTTTGTTTCTTTATTGGTATAATAAAATATGAAAACTGTAGACAAATTTTTATTAGATATATTTTATGCAAATGGTTTGAACTCTGTAAATCTACGTGATAAAAAGATTCTTGCAAGCCTAGTAAATCAACTTGAAAATGGTAATTTTTTAACGGAAAACCAAGGTCAACTTCTAGTAAAAATACTCAAAGAAAATAAAAATAATCTTTTAACTGAAGATAATAGTATTGAACAAATACTTACACAAGTATTATGGTCAAAACCTTTTAGAATTATTGAAAAAATTAGAAAAATTTATTTAGATCCAAAAAATGCTACTTTTTTTAAAATAGAATTTGCATTTCACAAGGGAATAAGATCAACTATTGTAGAGTGTATAAAAAATCAAAAAATTGATGATGTTGTATATGAAGGAAAAACCATATTAATGCCATTTACCGAACTTAATCTATATCATATAATTAAATGCTTAAAAAAATACAATTTTAATATAGAAAAAACTCTATTATCTTATTTCAACCAAATCAATAATATCATTAAGAATTCAGATCAGTATATTATCGATTATAAGCAAAACACGTGGTTACTTGAAAATTTACAAAAAGACATTGGACCTAATTCGCTTGAGAATCAAACACTTATAATGGATAGAAGAATTAAATTTCAATTTGACTATTTTTATAATTTAGACAATTCTCTTACATCTTTAATCGCCTCACGTAAAAAACCAAGAATTTGGATAAGTTCGGAAAAATATAAACTAACAGATATTTGTCAGTCGTTGTTAGACTTAAATAGATTTCCGATATTATTTGTTTTAGATAAACATAATCATGAAAAAACTTTTCTAAATCTATTAGAAATTCATCAATCTATGGAAAAATTTAAAAAAAAGTTAAACGTGTACTTTAGATTGAATAATAATACTGGCAAAAATTTTAATATGTTTGTTTCTGAACATAAACTTAACAGTTTCCTTGACGTTAACACTGATTCGGTGATTTTAGATTACAACCATTTACCAAAATTTGTCTTAAAGACTGACTGGAGTCCTAAAAGCATTGTAAGCTATACCAATAACTTAAGATCTAATAAGTTAAGCGTATACGCAGATTTTGTAGATTTAATTATATATTACAATCAAGCGCAACCCATAATAAGTGATACAGATGGCATCATGTAAATTGATTATAAAAGACGAAGTTAATTTAAAATTAGAAGGGCTTGCTGTTGAAGTCAGAAGAAAATTAAGCAATACTTTTAAATATGTAGATCCAACTGCAAGATATCGTCCTGCATACCGGTTAGGTAGATGGGACGGTTCAGTAACACTTTTTGGACTTGGCGGTAATGGTTATATTCATCAATTGCCTAAGATATTAGAAGTTTTAGAACAAAATAATATATCCATTTCAGAGATTGAAGATAGAAGAAAATCATTAAATTTACATTTTACAGAGATTTCTGCTGATTATTGGAGTTATAAAAAATGGCCTAAAGGTCATAGATTTGAAGGACAACCTATAGTTTTAAGAGATGATCAAGTACAGGTAGTAAATAAATTTTTAGAAAATCCTCAATGTTTACAAGAAATTGCTACAGGTTTTGGAAAAACAATTATTACAGCTACCTTAAGTAAATTATGTGAAAAATATGGTAGAACAATTACTATCGTACCTAACAAAAGTCTAGTAGAGCAGACTGAGGAAGATTTTATAAATTGTGGTTTAGATGTAGGAGTGTATTATGGAGATCGCAAGGAATTAAACAAGACACATACTATCTGTACATGGCAAAGTTTAAACATATTAGATAAAAAAAGTAAAGAATTTGAAACTGAGATAGTAACATTAACAGAATTTCTACAGGATGTAATAGCAGTTATTGTAGATGAAGTACATATGGCTAAAGCTACTGTTCTAAAAAATTTACTTACTCAAAATTTTTGTAATGCTGCTATCAGATGGGGACTTACTGGCACTATACCAAAAGAAGATTATGAAAATCAAGCTATTTTTGCTACCATTGGTCCACTCATGCATCAAGTTTCTGCACATTCCTTACAGGAATCTGGAGTATTGTCAAATTGTCACGTAAATGTAATTCAACTAGTTGATATACCAGAATTTAAAGTTTATGCTGAAGAACTTAAATACCTTGTAACTAACACAAGTAGGATGTTATACATCAGTAACTTAATTAAAAACATAAGTGAGTCTGGAAACACTTTAGTGCTAATTAATAGAATCGATACTGGAAAATTAATAACAGATAAGATTGAAAACAGTGTGTTCATATCTGGTGATGTAAAAACTAAAGATAGGAAAGATGAATATGATGAAGTTGCAATTACTGATAACAAGATTATTGTGGCGACTTACGGTGTGGCCGCTGTGGGTATTAATATCCCTAGGATTTTTAATTTGGTTCTTTTGGAACCCGGAAAAAGCTTTGTTAGGGTTATACAATCTATTGGACGAGGAATTAGACGTGCAGAAGATAAAGACTTTGTACAAATCTGGGATTTAACCAGCACATGCAAATTTGCTAGAAAACATCTTACACAGCGCAAAAAATTCTACAAAGAAGCAAAGTATCCATTTACACATGAAAAAGTAGTTTGGAATTAGGTTGACAATTTTTATAATAATGCTATAATAGGAAATAAAAAAGACAATTATATTTTTAATAAAATTATGCAAATACTTACTCTAGACAACATATCATTTGATTTAAATAATTTACCTGACGAAATAAATGAAGATTTAAGATTTGCAGTGCTTGATAATAGTGATAGCCAAAATCCCGATTTTTATTTTATACCTTTAATTTTTTTAGAAAGTTTTAACAGTCCAGCGATGGTATTAAAAATTGATGACTATGAAGTTACAATGCCAATTGATTGGAGTATTGCTGTAGGAGATAGTGGTAGTGCCTGTGATATAGAAATTTTACCACTTACTAGTTTAAATGATAGAGGATTTGAAGCTTTTTGTTTTAATCCTTTAAGTAGTTTTAAAATAGAGTTCAAAAAAATTGAAATTATAAATTTTTATAACGATGTAAAATGGTATTTTCCAAAAATGAAAAACAATCAACTACTTGCAGTACCATTAACACAAAATCATAAACCGTCATGTGCTTATTTTATTAAAGAAGTAAGTAGGCAAAGTGAAATGATAGATTTAAGTAAGATACTATAGAGAATAAAAATGATTTCAGGAAAAGTTTGGGGAAATACAGAATTAATTGAAGCAAATGCAGTTTTAGAATTTCATCGTATTGAAATAAAAAAAGGTGGTGTTTGTAGCAAACATAAACATAAACACAAATGGAACGGATTTTTTGTAGAGTCTGGAAGTTTATTAGTAAGAGTTTGGAAGAACAACTATGATTTAATAGATGAAACTGTTTTGAATGAAGGAAATTACACAAAGGTAGCACCTGGAGAATATCATCAATTTGAAGCATTAGAAGATACCATTGCTTTTGAACTATATTGGGCTCAGTTTGATCATGAAGACATTGAAAGAGAAACTGTAGGATATTTTCAAAATGCCCGTTAGCAGCAATTTAGGAAAAAACGAAATAGTAGAATGGATTAAAAATAAAAAACAAGATATTCATAGAATATTAGATATAGGAACAGGTATAGGAACCTATTCAATTCTTTTAAAAAATGCTGGCCTGCGCAATGATTTTGAATTAATAGGTATAGAGATATGGAAGCCATACATAGAGAAATATCAATTACAATCTCTTTACGATAAAATATACAATTATGATATAAGAACTACTGATTGGAACAATCTAGGAAAATTTGATTTAATAATTGCAGGAGACGTTCTTGAACATATGACTAAATTAGAAGCTGAAAACCTTATCATTAAAACATTAGAATATGGTACAAATACTATTATAAGTATTCCAATCACATACATGCCTCAAGAGGAATTTGAAGGTAATCCTTACGAAAAACATGTTAAACCTGATTGGACCAATGAAGAAATAATTAACACTTGGGGTGCTTATATTAAAAATTATTTCATTGGAAAAAAATCCAACGGAGTACCTAGGATAGGCGTTTACTGGTTATCAAATGAAAAGGTTTAAAAATAAATGATAAATGAAGTCACAGTAGTAATAACTTCATGTGGTAGAACAGACTTATTAGAAAGAACTGTTGAATCTTTTTTTAAAACGAATACCTATCCTATTAAAAAAGTTATTATCACTGAAGACAGCGGCAAGCCTCAGAATTTTTCAAAGGTTAAATCTTTAATTTCTTGTCAATTAGAAATTATTGAGAATTCAACTAATTTAGGCCAAATAAAATCAATTGACTTAGCCTATGCCAAGGTAAACACAGATTATATCTTTCATTGTGAAGAAGACTGGGAATTTTACAGTAGTGGATTTATAGAAAAAAGTTTTGAAATATTAAACACTGATGATAAAATATTTACAGTATGGCTGAGGGCACACAACGATACTAAAAATCATGCTATATTAAAAAATGTAAGATACCCAATAAGCAATGATTATTTTTATAAAATGAATCAAGAACATAAAAAAGTTTGGTGTGGATTTACACTTAATCCTGGGCTACGAAGAACTAAAGACTGCATGCAGTTACATCCATATAACGAATTAAAAGTTAAAATAATCAAAAACGGGTTGGAAATAATGGGAGAAATAGATCTTTCAATTTATTATAAAGACTTAGGATTTTGCGGAGCAATAACAAGTAATGAAAAAGGTTATGTAAGACATCTTGGCGGAAAACGTCACGTTCCATTACCGTGGCAAATATGAAAGCCTTCGTAATAAGATTAAAAAATATAGAAACTAGCGAAGCATTGGCAGATGATTGCGTAAAATCTGGATTAAAACATGGACTTATAATTGAAAAATTTGATGGAATATATGGAAACATAATAAGTTCATACTTGTCTGACACATTGAAAATAAAACAAGGTCCTGCTAAGATGAAAAAGAAACGTTTAGGAGTCTTAGGATGCCTAGCTAGTCATTACACACTTTGGAAGCACTCAGTTGAAAATAATGAAATTATATGTATTTTTGAACATGATGGAATTTTACTGCGTCCTATACCTTGTAATATAGAAAGTCTCTTTGACGAGTTTTTATTACTAGACCCTTACAACAAATTTAGTCAAGCGTATGAGAATCAGCATTTAAAAAAATTAGATAATAATTTTACAATAATTGATTATAACAGTCCAGATTCAAGGAAAAAATATAATGTTAAAAGTGAGTATGCAATGGGCTTACAGGCATATATCATTAAACCAAAAGCGGCTAAAAAACTAATAAAATATATCTCGGTTAACGGCTTTGTTCCTGCAGATATGCAGTGCAATAAAGACATTATAAACTTACAAACAACACAACCAGCTTGTGCATCAATAAATAAAATTTTCTACAACAACAAAGAAAAGATGCTCGAAATGAGCACTACACATAGGATTTGGTAACATGGGAACACTTAAGCCAGGTGCAACTTACGTGTATGAAAGTCCAGACGGCGGTAAAACCATTTATGCTAGGGAGGTAGGTTCAATGGATCGTAAGATTGTTGGATATACACACGAAATTGGAGATAGGTTTAGGCTGGACTCGTCAGGAAATTTCTACATTGGAACGCCACGATCAGACGGACAAAAAGATCTAGACAATCACATACTTTGGAACGAAATTAGAACTGCCGCTAAAACTAATCCTGCTTTACAAAAGGCTGTTGATCGTGCTATACTAATTTATAGACTGTCCAAGGATGATCCTGAATGAGTGAAGAAATTAAAATTAAAGAAAAGATAGCAGCGGTTGATTTAGGCGTAAAAGACCTATGGGACAGCCTAGACGATGCAAATAAAAAATTGCTGCGGAATGAATTTTTTATTTTAAACAGATATATCAGCAACGTAAAATCCAATGATAGAGAAATACAAGAACACTACTTGTTATCAGTAAATGAATATTTTAACAAACATTGGAATGACTTACAAGGTCATCCTAAATTAATGTGGTTATTATTAACAATGTGTTCACATCAAAGTAAAAAATTATTTTATCATGAGTGGATTGGATTTAAGAAAAAAGAATCAGGCCTAAATAAAGTAATCAAATTTTTATCTAGCATATACCCAGAGAAAAAAGATGATGAAATAGAGTTACTGTCAAAACTATACACAAAATCCGAATTAAAATTAATTGCTGCTAGCCATGGATACAGTGATAATGAAATAGCTAAATTATTTTAAAATGCTAGAATTACAAGTGACCAAATACAACTGTCCTTATTGTAATAGTGTCTTTACTCAAGAAAAAACTCTTGCTGTTCATATGTGCGAACAAAAAAGAAGACATTTTGCAAAAAATGATAAATCATCTGTATTAGGACTTGAAACCTATAATAGATTTTATAAACTAACACAAAATATTAAAGAAAATAAAACATTCGATGAGTTTGCAAAAAGTCAATACTATAATGCATTTGTAAAATTTGGCAGTTTTGTAAATAACGTTTCTCCCTTATATCCAGATAAATTTATAGAATATGTAATTAAAAGCGGAATAAAACTTGACCATTGGTGTAAAGAATCACTATACGAAAAATATGTTATAGAACTTATTCATACTGAAAGTGTAGAAACTGCACTTGAACGTACAATAAATCATATGGAATCATGGGCAAATGAAAATAATAGCATTTGGAACCACTACTTTTTATACGTAAGTGTTAATAGAGCATCTTACAATATAAAAGACGGAAAAGTAAGTCCTTGGCTCATACTTAACTGTACAAGTGGTAAAAAATTGCTTTCGTCTATGAGAGACGATCAGCTTTCTGCTATAAGTAATATTATAGATCCTGCAGTTTGGATAAGAAAATTCAAAAAACAAACAAGGGATTTGGATCTAGTAAAAAAAATAGTGCAGGAGGCAAATTTATGAATATTCAACATGAACAGAATGAAATAAATTTAAATATGGAAATAATTCTATCTGAAGAAGATAAAAGTTTATATGTAAAATTAACAGGATTTCCAACAGTTGAAGATGCAGATCAATATGCAAATTATCTAAACAATAATCTTCCATTATTGCTTTTCCAATCTGAGGTTTTACACTGATGCCAGATATAGACATTGATTTTGTAAATAGAGATGATATTTTAGATAAAATAAAGTACATAACAGCTAGCAGATTAGATAAAGGCACTTTAACTAGTCACAATACAGGAATTTATATTCAGCCTATCCCACACAATCCATTGACACAAATATCTACAGTTGATTACAAAGAAGCAGAACAAAGAGGTTATTTTAAGATTGATCTCTTAAATGTAAGTATGTACAAGGGAATAAAGAGTGAACAACATCTTAATTCTTTACTAGACCAGGAGCCACTATGGGACCTTTTATTGCAAGACGATTTTCTGAATCTGTTATTTCATTTGAACGGGCATGGAGATATAATCCGCAAGACCCAGCCGACTTCCGTGGAACAATTAGCTGCGGTCCTCGCCATGATCCGCCCTGCGAAACGCTATCTGATTGGGAAGGACTGGACGACGATTATGAATGAAGTTTGGATTAAGCCGGATAACAATGATTATTACTTTAAGAAAAGTCACGCTACAGCTTATGCTGTTGCTATAGTTGTGCAAATGAACTTGATTTGTGAAACCGTAAGTTATGATTTTTTATAGTTTATAAAATTAATTTTTCTTCATCGGTCTAATAAGTTGTACTTGTTTTCTTTTTATGCGTTTATAACTTAGGTTCATTAAATTTACAGTTGGTCCCAATACAACGCGAACGTCCTTACTGTTAAAAGTCTTTATTGCATATCTAAATGGTTCTACTTCTTTTCTACAAAATATATTGATAGGAATCTGTCTATTACTTTCCCACCACCAAATTTCGCCAACCTCTAATAGCCTTGTTTTTTCTTCTGGTGATCTCAACACATTTAAGTCAAAAAAACTTGTTACAAATTGATCTTGATTAATTATAATACCAACATATTCATTTTCGCCATAGTTGATAACTGTTATGTAGGGAAGCTGAGATTGTATATTTTGTCTTAAGTTCACCATAAATACTGTAAAGCCAAATAGCCATGCAAAAAATTTCAAGTTATTTATATCCAAATCGAATAAACTTAACCGTTGATTTGGCTACTCATTCAGTGGAGTATAGAACAGTGTATCAACGTAGATTTAAAATTTATAAAGGTTTAAAAAATGAACTTTTATTAGATATAAAAAACGCAGAGCAAAAAAGAATTGATGTAAGTAATAAAAATATTGTTTTTCTTATTTTAGACGAGAATAATCAAAGCATTTACTCGTCATCAGTTGTACATTCTTCTACAAAGGGACTTGCTACTGTGTCAATACCTGCCAGTACATTTGCTGTCTTAAAACCTCAATTTTTAAAATTTGCGGTATACATACTTAATAACGATAATTCCAAAACACCTGTTTATGGTGATACACAGTTTAATATGACAGGCACTTTAGAACTTTTAGATAATGCACTTGATAGAAATCTTCCAGATATAGTCGTTGATACTTTCAATTATCTACTAGACGAATCAGTAGATCCTTCTGTAAAAAAATTTACAAGTGAAGCTGTATATGTTAATGTTCCAAATGATATAATAAGTAGTCCAGATATAGATATAGAATTTATTTTCAATAATTTTAACGGTACTATTTCAACACAGTTTACAGAAGATACGGTTGTTCAAACAGAGTCTATATGGAAAACAGTAGAAACTTTTAACGTTTCGTACACTACAACAAACTTAACAAAAAATTATACAGCCCCATCTTACACAAATAAAAAAAATTGGTTTAGAGTTTTTTACATATTGAATCCTAATACTACCGGAACAATAGACAAGATAATAGTAAGACGTTAAAATAGGTTAATGAACCTTATTGTAGACACAGTTTTAAATAACCTTCCTCTAAAACGTAAAACAACACCTAGTGGTTGGAACAGTTTCAATGCTGTTTGTTGCCATAATAACGGTAATTCAAGAGACACTAGAAATCGTGGAGGTATAATTCAAAACAATGACAGTATTAGTTATCATTGTTTTAATTGTCAATTTAAAACCAGTTGGCAACCTGGTAGAACGTTAACACCTAAATTTAAAAAGTTCTTGAAATGGTTAGGCGTTACAGATGAATTAATAACAAAATGCCATTTTGAAAGTTTAAAATTAAAAGATGAAATATCAGGTACACAATTTGTTAAAATTTATCATTTTAATGAACGTGAGCTTCCTATGCATAGTCAACATATAAAAGAGTGGATAAGCTTAGAAGAAGATATTCAAGAAACTAGTAATTTATATAATGTAATTTCCTATCTCGTAGGTAGAGGGTTTAGTAACCCTTTTGATGAAGATTTTTATTGGACTCCGTACTACAAAGATAGAGTAATTATTCCTTTTAGATTTCAAAATAAAATTGTTGGATACACTGCAAGAAAAATAAAGGAAGGAGCGCCAAAATATATTTCAGATCAACAGCCAGGTTATGTTTTTAACCTTGACAAACAAACAAATGATCGAAAATTTGTAATTCTTTGTGAAGGACCTTTTGATGCTATAGCTATAGAAGGAATAGCAATATTAAGCAACGAAATTTCTCAGAACCAAAGAAAATTAATTGACAATCTAAAAAGAAAAGTTATTGTTGTACCAGACAGAGATATTGGAGGATCAAAACTAATTGATCAAGCACTAGAATTTGGTTGGTCAGTTGCTTTTCCAGACTGGGAAAATTGCAAAGACGTAAACGACAGTGTAATGAAATACGGAAAAGTTTTAAGTTTATATAATATATTAAATAATGTAGAGTCAAATGAACTAAAAATTAAATTAATTTGTAAAAAATGGATTAGAAAGTAATTTATGAAAACATTTCTACAGTGGATATTAACGCCATATTATAAGATTTTAGAACGTAGACGTATAAACAAACGTCTGGCAGAATTACGTAAAAGAGATCCTTTTATCTACAAATGATAACATGGGGAATTTCAGCTAACAGTCACGATGCAGCATTAGCTGTATTTGTTAACGAAAGATTAGCATTTGCTAGTCATAGTGAACGATTTAGCGGAAATAAAAACGATCCAAATCTATGTGATAACCTAATTGCCCATGTTAAAAATCGTTGGGGTAGTCCTAACGAAGTTGTATGGTACGAAAAGCCTTGGGCTAAAACTTTGAGACAGTATACTGCAGGGCAAGGACTAAATTTAAGCAGTAATAATATTAAAAAATATTTAAAGAATTACAACATACATGCTCCTATAAAAACTGTCTGGCATCATCTAAGTCATGCTGCTGCAGGTTATTACACTAGCACATTTAATGATGCTTGTGTGGTAGTTATAGATGCCATAGGAGAATTTGAAACCTTGACATTTTGGCATGGTAACGGTGACAAATTGACACAGGTCTACAGTCAAGGATATCCTGATAGTCTTGGACTTTGGTATAGTGCAATGACACAGAGATGTAGATTAAAACCTAATGAAGAAGAATATATACTCATGGGCATGGCTGCATACGGAGATCCTAATAGATTGTATACAAGAATTCTACGTGACTTCTTTAGCCACGATGGTGAAAAACTAGTTGAATTAAGACAGAATTTACATAGGGGATGTAAAGATTGGGCACCTGATCTTACTGAAGATGATATCTTTGATATTGCTGCTGCCACACAGGCAGTTTATGAATATCAATTCAATAGAATACTAAGCAGTGCTAAAAATTTTATCAGCAGCGACAATCTTGTGTTAATGGGAGGCTGTGCGCTTAATTGCTCTGCTAATTCTATAGCCTACAGATATTTTAAAAATGTATGGATTATGCCTAATCCCGGAGATGCAGGCAGTAGTGTTGGGGCAGTTCTAGCTCATAATAGACTGCGTTGCTACTGGGAGAATGCTTACCTAGGTTTTACAATAATGCCTTCAAATAGTATTGATCAAATAGTTGATTACCTGTATAATAATCATATTTGTGGTGTCGCACAGGGTGCTGCTGAGTTTGGACCAAGAGCATTAGGTAATCGCAGTCTGTTAGCTGATCCTAGAGGTACAACTATAAAAAACCGTGTAAATGATATCAAGAAAAGACAACAGTTTAGACCCTTCGCTCCCGTTATATTAGAAGAAGTGGCCAGTGACTATTTTGATATCTGTGGTGCTAGCAGTGATCATAGATATATGCAGTTTGTCAGCGCTTGTAGGTTTCCTGAATTATTCCCTGCTGTGATTCATAAAGACGGCACCAGTAGAGTACAGACTGTGCCTAAAGATAATTCAAGGATTAGACAGCTGCTAGAAGCTTGGTACAGCTTAACAGGCTGTCCTATGCTATTGAACACTAGCCTTAACATTAAGGGTAAGCCTATGGTTAACGATATTGCAGACGCAGTGAATTTTGAAACAAAATATAATACAAAGGTTTTTACATAATGACTAAACAAAATGCAGATTACGGATATGAAATACAAAAAATTTATTTAGAAATACTACTTACGGATGCAGAAACTTTTATCAGATGTCAAAGCATTTTTGATTCAGATCTGTTTGATAGAAAACTAAGTACAGCAGCTAGATTTATCAATGACTACGTAGTAGCTCACAATGTGCTGCCTACATTTGAAATTGTAAACGCAGCTACATCATCTAATTTTAAAGATCCAGGAGTATTAAAAGAAGAACATCTGGATTGGCTACTACAGGATTTTGAAACATTTATAAGACACAAGGGTTTAGAACGTGCCATACTGCAGAGCGCTGATCTGTTGGAAAAAGGAGAATATGGACCAGTTGAAGATCTAATCAAGAAAGCAGTACAGGTTGGGTTAACCAAGGATTTAGGTACAGATTACTTTGCTGATCCTAGAGCTAGACTATTAAGAATAAGAGACAAAAATGGACAGATAAGCACTGGCTGGCCCAGCGTTGATAAGAAACTATTTGGAGGAATGAACAAGGGAGAACTTAATATTTTTGCGGGAGCTTCTGGTGCAGGCAAAAGTTTATTCCTAGCTAATCTTGGTGTAAACTGGGCACTGCAGGGTATGAACGTGGTTTATCTTACTCTAGAACTGGGCGAAGAATTAGTCAGCATGAGAGTAGACAGTATGATAACAGAAATACCCAGCAGAGATATTTTCAAACAGATAGATGAAGTAGAAATGCGAGTTAGAGTAATAGGTAAAAAATCAGGAACTTATCAGGTAAAATACATGCCATCAGGCAAAACAGCTAATGATGTAAGAAGCTATCTTAAGGAATATGAAATCAAACTGGGTAGGAAAATAGACGTACTGTTGATAGATTATCTGGATCTTTTGATGCCTATAAGTAGAAAAATATCCGCTGAAAATTTATTTATTAAGGATAAATTTGTCAGTGAAGAACTGAGGAATCTAGCAGTGGAAAAAAATTGTATCTTAGTTACTGCCAGTCAGTTGAATAGAGGAGCAGTAGAAGAAGTGGAATTTGACCATAGCCATATCAGTGGTGGTCTCAGCAAGATACAGACTGCGGACAATGTGTTTGGCATCTTTACCAGTCGTGCCATGCGTGAACATGGACGCTATCAACTACAGCTGATGAAAACACGTAGTTCAAGTGGTGTGGGACAGAAGATTGACTTAGATTTCAATGTAGATACACTGAGAATCACAGATTCTGGTGAAGAATTTGAAAACTATAGCTCAACAGTCAGTAAAGCAGGCAGTATATTAAGTAACCTACAGAGAACCAGCAGTATGTCACCTGATCCCAGTCAAGGTATTAGTGTTAAGACATCACCATCACAGATAGAAAGCAGCAAACTAAGACAACTAATTAATAATCTTGACACAATCTAGGCTAGATATTCTTTTACAAAAGGTCTCCAAGTTTGTCTAGTTCTTGCTGTCAATTTAGATGCTAATTTTTCAGCCATTTGTTCTGCTGCCCATTTTTGGTCCAGCCCAAATCTGCCATTAAGATCTTTGCCCTGCACAGTCTGTCTAGTTTCTATATTTTGAGCCATAGGCATTAAATATGAGTCCATGATATCTCCAAGATAGTATATTTACCATAAAACATTGGTAAATATACTATAATTTAGGATCAATCTTTATGCCTTTACCGATAAGGAATATACGCTTAAGAGCTTTTTCTGCAAATACCCTTGACAACTCGTCGGGGTCAAGCGGAGAAATATTTTGGGATTCTGTTAATAACACATTGAGAATATTCAATGGATCAGGAGTTGGCGGTATTCAACTGGCCAAGGCTAATCTACAAAATGTTAATGACACAGTTTTTCTAGCCAAGGCTCAACAAGCAGGGTTAAGCGGCGGTGGCACTGTAAACAGTGGTGATCAAGGAAATTTTCCTTATTATGCAAGTAACGGCAATACAATCACTGCACTTAACAAACTTAATTGGGCAAGCTCAACTAACCGTTTATCTGTGGATGGGCAAATAGAAGTCTCAGCACAGAAAAATTTCATAAGATTTCATTGGGATAGTCTGCAAGATCTTAACACTGAAGTAGATCCTGTTCAATGGCACGGTATGATTGCTCATGTACATGATACCGGCAGGCTTTATTTTGCTCATGCAGGAGCCTGGGTAGCACTGCCCTTAACTACTGATATTCCTACTGCTGTAAATTCATTTAGTAATATTGCAGTTTCTGGACAAGACACTGTGGTAGCTGACGCTCCATCAGATACTCTTACCCTAGTAGCAGGTACAGGAATTAGTCTTACAACTAATGCTGCCAATGACTCAATTACCATACAGGGACAGGCCATTAACAACAGTTTTCAGACTATCGCAGTGGCAGGACAAAGTAATATAGTAGCTGATTCCACAACTGACACGCTGTCATTTGCAGCAGGTACAGGCATTACACTGACTACTAATGCCGCAAATGATACCTTAACGATTACAGCACCAACTCCAAATTTAAGTATAGACCAATTGTCAGATGTGGACACTACTACTACAGCACCCCTTGTAGGACAAGTATTGAAATGGTTTGGAAATAGTTGGCGTCCAGCTACAGACGCTACAATAGGAGGAACTGGTACAGACGCAGACACACTTGACGGTCAAGACAGTGCTTTTTTCCTTAACTTTTCAAACCTTAATAATAAACCAAATATCTTTACTACCTTTGCAGTGACAGGTACAGATTCACTTACACCAACTGTATTCAATGATACACTGACAATTAGCGCTGGTCCAAATATTACACTTGTAACTGATACTGTTGGAAAAATTTTAACAATTGACGCTCCTTCATCACTTAGTTATGATCTGGCAGTGGAAAACATTTTAGGAGCAACGCAGATAAAACTAGTTGATAATTTTGCTGTAAGTACTTCAGTTAACCTTATAGCAGGTTCAGGAATTACAGTAGTTGGTAACACATCGGCTAAGACCATTACCCTTAGCAGCAGTGCTTTGACAAACAGTTTTGCAAATATTGCCGTAGCAGGCAATGACACAGTAATAGCAACATCAAGTGTTGAAACTCTTACTCTTGTGGCCGGAACAAATGTGCAATTATCTACTAACAACGACACGAAATCAATCGTTATCAGTAGTAGTGGAGGTGGGGGTGGCGGAGCACAGACAAACAGTTTTAACATAATTGAGGTATCAGGATCAAATACTGTTCAAGCAGAACAAGTAAACGACACACTAACACTGATTGCCGGCACTGGTATGACTATTACTACAGATAATAATAACGATTCTATAACATTTACTGCAAGCGTTCCTAGATATGAAACTCTGAACGTGCAGGGCGTTGCTATAAGTGCTACCAGTGTCAACACTACTTTTAGTTTTTTCCAAGGCAGTGGAATTAGCTTAACACCTGATACATCAAACAGAACTATGACAATCGTCAACAGCGGAGTTACCACTATCTCTGCGGGTACTGGTATAAGTGTTAACAACTCTACGGGTAGTGTTACTATAACCAACAGTATCACTAATCATTCAAGTCTAACAGATGTTGTCAGTGCTGTTTATCCAGCTTATTCAGGTGGCGGTGTAAACACCAACAACTTTGGCACTTTGACTGTGGATAAAACATTCCTACAGGCCATGGTTAGACTGTCCGTGGCATTTGTTTTTGATGGTACTAATGCTGGTTCAGGCTACAGGTTTGACAGTCATTATGGTGCTGTAATTGATCCTACATTATATTTTATTACAGGAACCACAGTGGCTTTTAATCTTAACGTTACAGGTCATCCATTCCAACTGTTATCAAGCGGTGGCACAGTATTTACTGCTAACCTTATACACGTGGCCACTAACGGCGCAGTCACTACCGGAGCAAACGTTCAGGCCAACAGAACAAGTGGAACCCTGTATTGGAATATTCCAGAGAATCCTACTTCATTAACAGGTTATGCTTATCGTTGCTCTATCCATACAACTACAATGGGAGGCTCTATAGTATTAAAAAGACTGTCAACACTATAACCACAGTATGGTTTCAGACTGGCACAGTATATGCGCCAAAAATAAAAATGACTGTGCCTGTATATACGCAGATTTTCCACGGACCCAAAGGCTCAGTCAAGGCCACAATGATGGCGGACTGCTGGGACACAGAAGAATCAAACAGAGAACTATATTGGTCTATAGTTGACTGTTTAGAAGGCGCTTATCACTGCTGCTTTAGTGGTCACGTAACATGGCTGTAACGACCATAGCGTCTATGTTCAAAGTAAGTTATCCAGGGCAGCAGATGAGCCAAGCTCATGATTAACCACATCAAGGTCATTTCATAATGATGAAAACTATGCTGTGTGTGATCATTATCATAGAAACTGATGATAGCAAAGACTAAAAAAACCGGTGCGGGGAAAAGACTCAAAAACAACTTGATATATATTAACATGAAAATTATTTAGTAAATATCTAGTAGGCGGAGAATACTATGACTGGTAAAATAGAATTTAAAAATATTCTCACAGACACTTACAGACTACATGGATGGCAGATACCTGATTATATTGTGGACTATAAGACTGAAATACTAGCTGAACGTATAAGTCGTCCCAACTGGCAACCACAGCCCAGTTATGCAGAATGCTATCTTAATCTAAAGACCAATAGACAGGCCTTGGAATTGGCCAATACCTGTTGGTTCACTAGGGCTGTATTTCCTGAACTTAAACAGAAAACAGTCAGCCATGACTACTATACAGGTATAGGACAAAGCTGCTATGATATAGTAATACAAGGAAGTCAAGTGCCCTGCCCTGCTCTACGTGTGATGCGCGATCATTTTGAATTTTTAGCGGAAACTACTTTTACTGCTATTAGACACTTTGGCGATTTTAGATCCATGTGGCACTAGTCGTTTTTCAATAGGTCCTGCACAAGATTCAACAGCAGCTGATGATGACTGTAGTTATGCCAGTAGCCTTGAATCTTCTTGTAGTTGTACCAATAGACGTCACTTTCAGGATGAGGACCTATCACAGCTACTCTACCACTAATCACCGCAGCAGGATCGCGATTTGAATATCTAGCTATGACTTCATGCTGCTGCCAATCGCCCAGTATGCTGCAACCATCATAAAAATACATGTCCTGATGCTGACCCTGCCAGACCACAGGAATTACTGTGCCATAGCTACGAGTAGTGAAGGCTCGTTTACGCCGTATGTGCTGCACTATACGACTGTTCTGCAGAAGATTAAAGTAAAGCGGACCTGCCCAATAAGCACCCATACAGATGCCTAGATAATAGCCACCATTCAGTACATGCTGCTGCACACTGGTAAGACTGTGTTCACAGATACTGTGCCAATGGTCACTGTCACCAATTCCTCCAGGTATAATCAGTAGATCACAGGCTGATAGATCAGTCAACTGCTGATTAGTGATAAAGGTCACAGTGTAGTCCAAGGCCAGTGCTCGCATGACGCCATGAGCACTTTGAATACTGCATTGGGGATGATGAACCAGCACTTGTATTTTGGTTTTCAACATGGCGTATTTATTTGCAGCAGCGCAGAGCGCAAAAATCGCGAAGCGAATACGGTAAAAATTTTTTACAGCAGCTATGGTATTATAGATCAAAATCTTTTAGATCAAACAGATTTACAATTTCCAAGCTGGGATCAAGATTAGCATAATTAGTTTGAACAATTACAAAAGCCTTGTTTAAAACTGTGAGACCCTCCATGAGCAGCGTTTGCCTGCACTGCTGTAGAGATTGACCGCTGTTGGCAAGATCATCTAAGATTACTATAGGTTTATGATCTATGACGCCTTCAAATTGATTAAGCAGTCCGTATTCTTTTTTATTTTTTCTTATCATAAATCCACTAAGATCAAGATTATATTCACAGGCTATAATAGGTATAGCACTGACTATGGGAGCGGCTGCGGTTTCTAATCCACAGAGTTGAAAATTAAATTCTGGCAGTAGACGTTCAAATTTATACAAGAACATGACTGCAATCTTACGCATTATACGATGATTGTAAGTGGCACGGCGAAGATAAAACATCCAAGAATAGTATTTGCCCGGAGTCTTGGCAGGCATTATTTTATTTCGTTCTATACAGTTGGTATCTATGTACAGTTTAACTTCAGCTGATAACTGCTGATATAGACTAGAACTAATATGCATTAGTGTACTTATTGTTAGAATTGGTCCTGCAGGGAAAAAAATCTGCGTCACGAAAATTTTTAATATAGGGTATTTTTCTGTCATGGTGGTGATTTTGCACCTATGGGCGGTTAGCGCAGCGCTATAAAATATAAAATTTTAATTTATATAGTCGGACCCACCCCTGACCGTGACCAAAAAAAAATTCTCGAGGCCGGGAGCGAATCGGCGTCGAGAATCCAAAACAAGATTGCCTTGTTTTAACGGAAGGAGCTAAATACAGTGCCGGGAGCGAATCGGCGTCGAGAATCCAAAACAAGATTGCCTTGTTTTAACGGAAGGAGCTAAATACAGTGCCGGGAGCGAATCGGCACTGTCAGCTCAGGTATCCAGCTAACGCCGCATACAGGTAACTTCCGCTACGGCCTGCCAGTTGGGCATAGACCGCTTTAAGTCTGCTAGCTTTAGCACCATACGCAGGCTAAGCTCACGCAGCTTCTTCTTGTTAAGATCAATAAAGTCTAACAGCAGCATACGATCTAAGTCACTGAATCCGTATTCATCCAGCATACCGCACTCGTCTACCACTTGCCTAATACGCAACAGCTTCTCACGCTCTGTGTCAATGGTCAAGTCCAAGTAGTGGCAACGACTCTCCAGTGCTTCCAAATGATCACGCAGTTTCTTACTGCGCACATGATCAAACTTGATGTTGGTGATGAAGATAGCTCCACCTAGGAACTCAAATTTATTAGGCAGACTTTCATCCTTGAGCAGTCTGCTGTCTGTGTTCCAGTGTATCATTCTCCGCTTGCTGGTGTCCAATGCTGCCTTAAGAATGTTCAAGCTGAGGTCATCAAAGAACACACTGTCACAGTCATCAAACACCAGTATGTTCTTACGATCCTTGAACTCATGCAGTTTACAGTAGAGTCCAAGAGCACTCATAGCGCCCTTGACTACTTCATACTTCTTTAGCTTTTGATCTTGTGCTACATCAGCAAACAGATCGTGTTTGTGCAGCACAGTTTCCACACCGTAGCTCTTGCCTACACCTGGTGGGCCTGTCACAATCATAGCACGTACATCGCCTCTTTTCACAGCACGAGTCATGTCGTTCAGAATCTCAAAACGACTGCGCAGACGATTCATGATCTCCTCGTCTGTGACCGTTTTCAGCTGCTGCTCTCTGTTGTTAACAGCCGCAGTGTCCAGTTCGAAAGTACTGACCGCGGCAGTGGGTTTTTTCACTGTGTCTAGGCTCAGTAGTCTATAACCTTTGTTCATTCACGCTCCTGTGTAATAATTAATTAATTATACAGTCTAAGTTAGACTGTGTCAACAGCCGGCAGCATCTTTTGGGCAGCTTCCTGCTGCTGCCGTTCGGTCACAGCCTTCATACTAGAGATCAAGGATTTTTGGTAACGCTTGGGGCAGTGAAACAGCATCTCTACCACAAGACTCTCTAGATAGCCAGCACCATAACTGTGCGTGCCATAGTTAGCATAAGCAGCATCATTGAAGGACTTCAGCACGTCCCGCATGGTGTCCTGATTCATTGTAGTCCACAAGCCCATCTCTAGTCCTCCCTAGTGTACATCAAAACATTGCCAACACCATACTGAGCTTCGCCCAACAGTTTGGCTTCATAGTCTGAATTGGCCCAGACTATTGTGTGTGCAGTCTGGCAGTCGTTAATTCGCACCCATAGGGCATATTTGTACATTAGTCGCTCCTGTTTTGTTACTGTTACTGGATTATAGCAAAGATCTATATGTCTGTCAACCCCAACGGCTGCTGAGGCTTTTGAGTTCTTTGAGCTCTGCGTTGATAGCTGCGATGCGAGACTCAATCTTAGCGTTGGAGTCTGGATCCAGTTCGCCGCGCACTTCGCAAAGGTACACAAGTTCTTCGTAGAGATTGTCAATGGTGTCAGTCATGTTAGGCGTCCCTTAGTTTAGCCATCAAACGGTTGTGCAGCATGTTCATCTCATCCTGCTCTACATAGAAGTCAGTCTTTGGGTCATAGTACTTGCCTTCCTTGACATCGTAGTAGAGCACACGACCACTGAAGTTGAATGGGCCTTCAAGTCCCTTGCGTGGACCGTATTTGACACGCATTTCGTCCATTTGGAACTTGTCTGCGACGACCTTGTAGCCCATTTAGTGCTCCTTGTTGTTCAGTGTCTGTGTATAATAGCACCAATCTTCGTCACTGTCAACCACAGACTTCAATGTTGCAGTCAGCACCCTCGGGGCCCACGTTATCGATCACGTCCCAGTAGATGTATTCAGCCGCGTCCTCTGCTTTGAGCACCTTTACTCGAGCCTTGGCTAGCGCCTCTGTAGGGTAGATGCCAAAGACAGCGTTGCCGCTATTGCCCATACCGTTGTCGCCTACTACGATATAAACTGTATTCATTGCCTGCTCCTTGTTTGCTAGTGTCTGTGTAGTATAGCACCTTTCGGTGCTGGTGTCAACCTGTGGCGTTATCGCAACACCTGCGCTTGTCGAAAACTACGTACGAATTCTGTGTCTGCATCCAGGCTCACATATTTGTCACCCTGCATGCCTTGTTCACTATAACTGACAGCAGAGCTTAGTCCTAATTTTCCTACTAAGAAATGTTTGAGCTCGTGTATGAACAGTCTGTCACTGTAGATCAGTCCATCACGAACCACGTTCCAAGTCCTGGCATCAAAATGCACTCGTAGTTCTCCAAAATCGCTGTCATCACCAACCAATTCTAATCTGGTCAGTCTCACCGTTTTTTTCTTTGAGCTCCAGAATCCGTCCCCACTGGTGGGAATTGTAACATTAATTTTCATCATTTAGCCCTTATCTAAACTATTTAGGCTACAACCACCAGCTCTTTTGCCGGGTAGGTGATCTTGCCGTCAAACTCCAATTGTTGGCGTTCGAACTCTGTGAGGTAGTCGTCCGTAGCCACGAACCAGTCGACGATGTATTCCTGGTAGAAGGGGTCGTCGACACGTACTTCCGTGATGCCGTCAACGAAGGCTTGGACATCGTTGAATCGGGTAAAGTTAGGTACCACATAGGCTTCGCCTCCTTTGGCTTTCCAGTGGGGCTTGGACTCGGAGCCGTAGTTCTCATAAACTTGGGTTTGGATTACGAGTTTTGCCATTTCCAGCTCCTTGTGTGTCAGTGTAAGTAAGTCCACAGGGGTCATCTGCTTGCGCAATTTGTCTGTTCGCCCCTGCTTCCTTACTATGTGTCTATTATAGCAAGTATCAATACCCTTGTCAACCGTAGGGTCTTTATCGCTCTCCAGTAGCCTTCTCTCGGGCTATCTGCTTGATAGCCCTACCAGCAGCCTCCTTAGCATTCATGTAAGCATAGTCATCACTGAAGCTGTTGAATCCACAGTAAAATTCCCAAGGACTGGCGTCAGAATCTCTAAATTCTACGTTGATGTCTGACCCAGTTACCCTAGGATCTAGCCCAGTGCTGACAATTCTTACAAGTCCATAGTCGTGTATAATTCTCATACTGCCTCCATGCTTGCTCGTTCGTCGGCCTGCATACCTTGTTCTGTAAAACGCACTTTAAAGCCCAGCGCTTCGCTAATAGCACGCTCAAAAGCCGTGTCTGTGTAAATGTCCCAGTCACTGTCGTGTCCTACACTTACTTGCACATCAACTTGGTTTTCAAATGCCCGTGCAGTCACATCTATATTAAACACCCGCACTCTACGTTCAGCCTCACAGCCCCATAAGCCGTCGCCTGCTGTCGTTACAAACAAGTCGCAGTCAAACCGCACAATAGTTCTATCGCTATGCTTTTCAAATCTGTATAATGTTAACGTAGTCATCGTCGCTCCTGTTTGTTTACTGTAAGCACAGTATAGCAAATTTTGATATCCCTGTCAACTGTAGGGTCATTTGTGGCGTAAAAACAACGGCCTTGACTAAGCCTGTCTATACTTAGACAAGACCTCTGCTGCTTCTTCTACGCCCTGATACTGGTCCATGGCGTGGGCAATCATCATCTCGTAGACCACTCTAGCATCGTGTCCAAACAGTTTCAGTACTGCGTCAACGTCCTGTCGATTAGTACACTTGTTCCATAGAGTTTCTGCGAGAATCCGTTGTCTGCGGGTCAATCCGTGTAGTTCAATCATTGTTCGCTCTCCTTAGTATGAGTTGAGTATAGCAGTAATCAGTAACCTTGTCAAGTCTAGGGTCTTTGGCACCACTGAGAGGAATCGAACCCCTATTCTAGGTTTAGAAGACCTATGTCCTATCCGTTGAACGACAGTGGTAAATTGGTGCCCGTAGCCGGAGTCGAACCAGCACGCCTTTTGAGCGAGGGATTTTAAGTCCCTTGTGTCTACCTATTTCACCATACGGGCGTATGGTGCCCCCTCGTGGAGTCGAACCACGCACCAACGGATTATGAGTCCGCTGCTCTAACCATGCATGAGCTAAGGGGGCAATTCTTCTACTATTTCTAGTTCGCCATCATCTATTTCTCTGTATATGATAACGTATTCTGCGCCATTATGCAAGGCATTTTTAGCCATCTGCCTTGCCTGTTTAAGGCTTTTGGTAGCACCCACAAGTTCGTCGTGATTGTCTGCTGTGGACCAGACTTCATATTGTTCCCAGTTCATGGTTATGTTGATTGTTCGTATTTGTTTAGTCTATCACAGATAGATTGAGCTTCCTGTTCTGCTTCGTGCCGATCTTGGCGAACTATGACTGCTAATACTCTGCCTTTAGGTTCACTCTTAAAGTCTCTGATGACCACACAGCCAAGTGGCCAATCTTTGAAGTCTTTACTGAAGCTTACTCCGTATCTCATACCATATTTACAAAGGAACAAATGTAAGGCTTGATGTTTAGGCTTGCCATATTGAAACACACTGGTCTCTCGGAGTGTATGTGATAGACAGACCGGCCGGTTCTTCTACCTTCAACTCCCCATTGAACTTTGTACGAAGTCCAACTCAATGTGCTTCAATATGGCAAGGGGCGCCTGGCCGTCAGCCCGCTTTCCCCTTTTAGATCAGACTACAGAACCAAACGGCTTGTCTTCAAGGTCAGGAGCAAGTCCTACAGCAGATTCAAGATCCTTAAAACCCAAAGGAGTCATACCTTTGATAGCCGGAACTTGCGGAGTTACCTTGGCCTTGACCTTAGCCTTGATTGATTCCATGGTAGGAGCAGTCTTGGTCTTTGGAGTCTTTGGAGTCTTTGGAGTCTCCTTGTCCAAGTAGTCTGCAATCGCAGCCTGTTCTGCTACACCACTGAACTCATCAAGAGCACGGATAAAATTCACAGCGTCAAGCTTACTCATAGCTTGAGCAAGTTCAACCAACAGAATATCTGTGTGTCCGCTCTTGTTGAGATTCTTGACTCGAAGAATGTCGTTAGCAAAGCGTACCTTATGCCCCAAAGTAGGATGCTTGCTGGTGCCTGCTACGGTAAAAAGTTTATCAGTTGCCATTTTAAAATTCCTTTCTGTGTGTCTGTTAAGTGTATGCTTTCTAAGCATAGTCAAAGTATACAATCAATCTTTACCTATGTCAATCGGTCTAGACCTTTTTGGTTACCCAATTTCTAACTACTTCATCTAGGCTGGTCCAATCATACTGTTTGCCTACCCAACTTCTTACTACCTTGTCTAGGCTAGCCCAATCATAGTTGGGCTGTATTGGCCGCACTCGCCATTGCTCTTCTTGTTCATGTTTCATATTTCGAAGTCTATTAGTCTGTGTGGTGGGGGATTGCATCGTCAGCGTCCTTTAGTTGAGAAATTTTATCCAGTTCTTCCATTAGTTCCTGATCAGTGGCCACATCAACAGCATCGTTGGTCTGTTCCAACTCATCCATACTTTCGGAGATAGCCCACATATCATCTAGCTCTGCTCCAATAAGACTGCGAACTGTCTCTGAAGTCTCACTACTATATTCGAAATAGTCATCAAACTCACTCTCTTCATCTGCTACGTACTTGCCGCAGAATGCCATACCGGGCTCATGGTAATAGCCAACAACATCAAATCCTAGAGCAGACATTACTTTATAAGCAGCAGTAGGAGGAGCCCAAGCACTGTCAAAGCAGAGTGTGGCTTCTCTGTCAGTGTGCTCAACCACTTCACCTGAGACATCCCACTTGGTGCCCCACTTGTTCACACAGAAGTCATAGTTCCATTCATCGTTGGGCAAGGGCACAAAGTGTTCTAAGAACTTGCCCGCCCTGAAAGCATCTACAGCAGCACGAACTCGCTCAGAGTCTGCGTGTCCAAGTCTTAGGGTATTTGAGCACCAATTAGGCATCGTCGTTCTCCAAATCAACTTCTACAGTATCGTGTCCAAACCGAGCAACCGCTTCGCACTCGGCATCTATATAGTTTGAAGCATCTAGTCTGTGAACCTGACAAGTCTCTGCTATAAAACAGAAGTAGTCACCAGTGTCATTGTCTCTTAAGATTTCCATTATGCCACAACCTTGCAATGCTCTGCGAACTCTGCCCAAGTGCCTTTGAACACTAGGTCATTGCATCCTGGATTGAATATGCTGCCTGGACCACGAACTTCAACACGGTTCTTGTACACATGATACTCGTAGTCCTGACCACAATCGGTCTCAGTGACTGCGTGGATATAAAAGCCTCCCACTGAGTCTTTGAAGTGAGCTACCATTTGAGCAGCAAGACAGCCCATACCGTTGGCAATATTCTTTTCTTCGCGGCCAAAACCATTGACCAGTTTGAGCCCATTGAGGAACTCAGCAAGCTCTGCTCCATGTCCCCGGATATAGCCATCATACTGGCGATAGAGGTTGAGTATGGTGTTGCCCCGCTCATCATATACAAACGTGAGTGCTCTAGTTCCCATTTTCGCTCCTTTTGTTTAGTGTAGTGCTATTATAGCAAGTATCAATACCCGAGTCAACTGTAGGGTTATTGGAACTCCAACAACGCCGCTACGGGCTCTGCGAGCAACTATAGGCACAAAAGTCGATCATAGTGCGCCTGATCCTCGATCTCATCTGCTACCTGATTAGTGTAAAGATAACTCAGTGTCTTCCATACACTGTCAGTGACATTATTGAATTCTCTGAAGCTTGTGTAGAGGTTCTTAAACCAAAACTCATCTCCACGGGCTTCAGCATACAGCTCTGCTCTTTTAAGGAACTCCATACTCATTATGCCATCTCCGCGTAAAGGTTAGCACGCTGCCACTTCCAAAGGTCCGTTATACGGTTAAACACAGGACCAATGAACTCTGCTACATTGCCTTCACTGTCTGTACGAGCAGTGACCCATCCACCTACTACACTCCAACACGCATATTTCATTGTTCGCTCCTTGTTGTTCACTGTAGTCACAGTATAGCAACTATCAATACCCTTGTCAACCGTAAGGTTATTAGTCCTCATACGGACTAATCGCCAACTCCTCCTCACCCGCAATCAACTCGTCGCTCAAGTTGAGAAAGCTTTCGCAAGCATGGAACAGCTCCTCAAAGCTCTCACGCTCTGAGCGGCTAAGATCGTTTAAGAACATAGGGCCCTCACTGACCATAGCATCGAGGACTTGACGCATAGCAAGCAGAGTGTTCTCGCACATACAGTAGCTCATATTGGGATATCCGCGCATCTGTTCGCTCCTTGTTGTTCACTGTACCCATATTATAGCTGATATCAATAACCTTGTCAATCGAAGGGTCTTTACATTGTCCAATATAGCTCTGAACTGGGATCCAAGCACCTCGGAGTGTCAGTGGGAATTGAC